>Ga0193725_1000483_pt1 | contig 11797 bp, 7 predicted proteins | sample H2a2metaG_FD_143058 | JGI IMG/M metagenome (GOLD analysis project Ga0193725, IMG submission 143058) | Soil microbial communities from a riparian zone of the East river system, Colorado, United States - H2a2 | ecosystem: Environmental > Terrestrial > Soil > Riparian zone | place: USA: East River... | reverse complement strand
GGATCTCACGCTGACCGGCGCGTGGCGGTGGGTCGATTCGGTTCTTGATCCGTTCAACTTCATCGACGCGCGGGGACGCGTGCTCGACGGCGACACGCCCGGTTACGCGGCCCTAGATATAGGAGCGCTCGTGACCCTGCGACGCTGGGTGGAATTGAACGCGCGCGTCTCGAACGCGCTCGACCGGGACTATTCCGAGGTGAAAGGATTCCCCGCGCGGGGCCGGGCGGCGACGATCGGCGTGACCTTCGCTCCGTAGGGCCCGGTTGGCCCGGCCGAGCGGCGGCCGCAAAACCTTTGACAGAATGTGCCTACGGGTGATTTGCTCCAGGCCTGGCGTTCCCCTGCCCAGGCCTGGTCCCGGGCGGACATGTACCCCACTCAACCATCGTGATTCCAATGACTTATGAAAATCTGACCGTCGAAGTCAAGGACCGGATCGCGCGCGTCACCGTGAACCGGCCGAAGCTCCTGAACGCGCTCAACGAGAAGACCGTGCGCGAGATCCACGCCGCGTTCTCGGCGCTCCGCCACGACGCGGCCGTCGGCGCCGTGATCCTCACCGGCTCGGGAGAAAAGGCATTCATCGCGGGAGCCGACATCAACGAGCTCGCGGTGATGACGCCGCTCCAGGGTGAGGCCTCCTCGCGCCTCGGGCAGGCGGCGCTCTCGGAGATCGAGTCGCTCGGAAAGCCGGTGATCGCGGCGATCAACGGCTTCGCGCTGGGCGGCGGGTGCGAGCTGGCGATCGCATGCCACATGCGGTTCGCGGCCGAGGGAGCGAAGATCGGGCTTCCCGAGGTCGGCCTCGGCATCATCCCGGGATATGGGGGAACGCAACGGCTCCCTCGCTTGGTCGGCCTCGGTCGCGCGCTCGAGCTCATCGTGACCGCGCGGATGATCGACGCGCAGGAGGCGTTCCGGATCGGGCTCGTAAACGGCGTCATGCCGGCCGCCGAGCTCTTGCCCCATTGCGAGAAGGTCGCCGGCGAGGTCCTCGCGCGCGGGCCGATCGCGGTGCGCTTCGCGATGGACGCCGCGATCCGCGGCCTGGAGACGGATTTGGCGCACGGACTCGAGATGGAGTCGGCCTACTTCGGGCTGGTCTCCGCGACCGCCGACATGCGGGAGGGGCTCAAAGCCTTCCTCGAGAAGCGGAAGGCTACCTTCACCGGCGCCTAGGTAGGCGCCGAAGCCCCGGAGTAGGAACCGCATGGAACGGGTGGCAATCGTCGCTTCTGTCCGCACGCCGATCGGGAAATTTCTCGGCTCGTTCGCGGAATTGAGCGCGGCCGATCTCGGCGCGGCCGCTACAGGCGGTCTCCTCGAGCGAGCGGGCGTGGCCCCCGGCGACGTGGACGAGGTGATCTACGGCTGCGCGCGCCAGGCGGGAGGCGGACCCAACATGGCGCGGCAGGTCCTCATCCGCTCGGGAATCCCCCAGGAGCGCCCCGCCTTCACCGTGAATCAAGCCTGCGGCTCCGGGCTCCAGGCGATCCTTCTCGGGGCGGAGCGGATACGCTCGAATCGCGCGCGCGTGGTCGTCGCGGGCGGGGCCGAGAGCATGACGCGCGTCCCTTATCTTCTCGACCGCGCCCGCATGGGCTACCGCCTCGGGAACGCGCCGCTCGCCGACGGAATGTACCGGGACGGCTTCCTCGATCCGATCTGTGGGCTCTTGATGGGGGAGACCGCCGAGAAGCTCGCCGACCTCTACAAGATTCCGCGCGAGGAGCAGGACGCCTACGCGCTGGAGAGCCAGCGCCGGGCCGGCGCCGCGATCCGCGAAGGGCGATTCAAGAGCGAGATCGTTCCCGTGACGGTCCCGGGGCGGAAAGGCGAATCGCGGGCGGTAACCGAGGACGAGCATCCGAGGCCCGATACGACGCTCGCGGATATCAAGAAGCTCCCGCCGGTATTTCGCGAGGGAGGGACGGTCCACGCGGGGAATTCTTCCGGGATCACCGACGGGGCCTCCTCAATCCTATTGGTTGCGGAGTCGGTCGCCCGGGAGCGCGGCTTGAAGCCGCAGGCTTGGGTGGGGGAGAGCGCGGTCGTCGGCGTCGATCCGTCGATCATGGGAATCGGGCCGGTGCCCGCGACGCGCGAGCTTCTGGGAAGGACGGGGCGGACCCTCGACGCCTATGAGCTGATCGAGCTGAACGAGGCCTTCGCCGCTCAGGTTCTCGCGTGCGACCGGGATCTCAAGCTCGATCGCGCCAGGCTCAACGTGAACGGCGGCGCGATCGCGCTGGGTCATCCGATCGGGGCGACCGGCGCCCGCATCGTAACGACGCTGGTCCATGAGATGGAGCGCCGGGGCGCATCGCTGGGCCTGGCCACCCTCTGCGTGAGCGGCGGTCTTGGAATCGCGTTGGAACTCAGTCGAAACTAGGGAGGACGGAAGGCGATGGCGGCGTTGAAGACGGTGGGCGTGGTCGGATGCGGTCTCATGGGCTCTGGGATCGCGCAGGTGAGCGCCCAGGCCGGGCTCGTCACGTGGGTGCGCGAGGTCGACAAGCCCACCCTCGACAATGGCCTCGGGCGAATTCGGAAATTCCTGGACGATGGCGTCGCGAAGGGGAAGGTGACCGCGGAGGACCGCGACAAGGTGCTCGCGAACATCAAGGGCACGACCGAGCTTCGCGACATGGCTCCGTGCGAGCTTGTGATCGAAGCGGTCGTGGAGAACGTGGAAGCGAAGCGGGAGGTGTTTCAGGCTCTCGACAAGCTGCTCCAGCCCACGGCGGTCCTGGCCAGCAATACTTCCTCGCTCTCGATCACCGAGATCGCGGCGACGACAAGCCGTCCGGAGCGCGTTCTAGGGCTCCACTTCTTCAATCCCGTTCCGCTCATGAAGCTGGTCGAGATCATCCGCGCCCTGCCCACGAGCGAGGCCGCGTTCGACGTCGCGAAGGGGTTCGTCGAGAAGATCGGGAAGACGGCCGTCGTGGCCAAGGACACGCCGGGCTTCGTGGTGAACCGGCTCCTGGTGCCGTATTTGCTCGACGCCGTCCGCGTCTTCGAGTCGGGCGTCGCATCTAAAGAAGATATCGACAACGGGATGAAGCTCGGCTGCGGCTACCCGATGGGACCGCTGACGCTCCTCGATTTCGTTGGCCTTGACACCACGTACTACATCGCCAACATCATGTTCGAGGAGTTCAAGCAGCCGCAGTATGCCGCGCCGCCCCTACTCAAGCGGATGGTCCTCGCGGGCTACATGGGCCGCAAGTCCGGCCGCGGATTCTACGACTACACCAAGACATAGGAAGGCAAGGGACACCGATGGCACGCGAAGAAGTCGTCATCCTGAACGGCGCCAGAACCCCCATGACCGAGTGGGTGGGCGGCCGGGCCGGTAACGGGAAGCCGGGGGGCGCCTTGAAAGACGTCTCTGCGATCGACCTGGGAGTCGTCGCCGCCAAGGCCGCGCTCGAACGCTCGAACGTTCCGCCCGATCTGCTCGACCACGTGGTGATGGGAAACGCGCTCCAGACGAGCGGTGATGCCATCTACGGCGCGCGCCACGTGGCGCTCAAGGCGGGCGTGCCGGTTCCGGTCCCCGCCCTCACCGTGAACCGGCTCTGCGGCTCCGGCATTCAATCGATTATCGAAGCCGCGCACCTCCTCCAGCTCGGGGAGGCCAATTTCGTGCTCGCCGGCGGGATGGAGAACCTGAGCCAGGCTCCGTTCGTCGTCCGCGGCGCCAGGAGCGGGCTCCGGCTGGGCCAGGGGGCGCTCGAGGATTCGCTCCTGACCGCGCTCAAAGATTCCTACTGCGGCCTGTTCATGGCCGAGACCTCCGACAATCTCGCACGGCGGTACAAGATCTCGCGCGAGGAGCAGGATGCCTACGCGTTTCGCAGCATCACCGAGGGAAGGCGCGCGATCGACTCCTGTCTCCTGAGCGAGGAGATCGTGAAGGTCGCCCTGCCCGGGCGCGAAGCCAAGGTGGTGGAGAAGGACGACCACTGCTTCGAGGGCGCGACGCTCGAGGGGCTCGCGAAGCTCCAGCCCGCCTTCGGCAAGGAGAGCTTCGTCACCGCGGGGAACGCGAGCGGAATCGTGGACGGCGCGGCCGCCATCGTCGTGACCACCGCGCGCCACGCGGAGAAGCGCGACCTCAAGCCGATCGGCCGCATCGCCTCCTGGGCGGTAACCGGCGTCGATCCGGAAACGATGGGGATCGGCCCCGTTCCGGCGACACGCGCCGCGTTGAAGCAGGCCAGCATGACGGTCGACGACATCGACCTCTTCGAGATCAACGAGGCTTTCGCCGGCCAGTACCTCGCGGTCGAGAAGGAGCTCGGGAATCCCCGCGAGAAGTCGAACGTGAACGGCGGCGCGATCGCGCTCGGCCATCCGCTCGCGGCGACCGGTACCCGGCTCGTCCTCACGCTGCTCTTAGAGTTACGCCGGCGGAAGAAGCGCTGGGGCGTCGCCGCCGCCTGCATCGGCGGGGGACAGGGAATCGCGATGGTGGTTGAGGCGCTCGCGTGACCCAGCCGTCCGAGCGGGACTTGATCTTCGACTGGAACGTCGGCGAGGGCGAGCCCGTTCGGCCGCCGCGCCCCGTTCAGGTGGTGGACGAGACCCTCCGCGACGGCCTCCAATCGCCCTCGGTCACCGATCCTCCCATCGAGGACAAGATCCGCGCGCTCCACTTCCAGGCACGCCTCGGAGTCCACGGGAACGATATCGGGCTCCCCGGCGCCGGTCCGCGCGCGAAGGAAGCCGCACTGGCGTTGGCCAAGGAGATCGCCCGGGCGAAGCTTCCGATCGAGCCCTACTGCGCCGCGCGCACGCACAAGGACGACATCGATCCGATCATCGATATCTCCCAGAAGTCCGGGCTCAGGATCGAGGCCGCCACCTTCATCGGCTCGAGCCCGATTCGCCAGTACGCCGAGGATTGGGATCTCGACCGGCTTCTCCGGCACACCGAGGAGGCGGTTACGTATTCGACACGCAACGGCGTGCCGGTGATGTACGTGACCGAGGACACGACCCGGGCGCGCCCGGAGATCCTCCGCCGCCTCTATACGAAGGCCGTGGAGTGCGGCGCCCGGCGGGTCTGCGTCTCCGACACCGTGGGGCACGCCACGCCGGAGGGTGCGGGGCGGCTGATCGCCTTCATCCGCGGCGTCGTCGACGCGACGGGCGAAAAGGTCGGCGTCGACTGGCACGGCCACCGCGACCGCGACCTGGGCGTCGCGAACGCGCTGGCCGCGCTCTTGGCGGGCGCGGATCGGGTGCACGGCACGATCCTCGGGGTGGGAGAGCGGGTGGGGAACGCCCCGCTCGACCTGATCCTCATCAATCTGAAGCTCCTCGGTTGGCTCGACCCGGACCTGACCGCGCTCCCGGAGTACTGCGCGCTCGTTTCGAAGTCGTGCCGCGTTCCGATCCCGTACAACTATCCGGCGCTGGGCCGGGACGCGTTTCGCACCGGCACCGGCGTCCACGCCGCCGCGGTGATCAAGGCAAAGAAAAAAGGGGATTCCTGGCTTGCGGATCGCGTTTACTCGAGCGTTCCCGCCGGCATGTTGGGATTGAAGCAGGAGATCAACGTGGGTCCGATGTGCGGCGAGTCGAACGTGATCTACTGGCTCACGGAGCACGGCCATGAGCCCGACCGCCCGCTGGTCGAGCACGTCTTCCGGCTCGCCAAGCAGCGCGAGGCGGTGTTCGAGGACGCCGAGCTGGAGCTGGTCGTCCTCGAGTTCAAGCGCACCCGGAGCGGGGCGGCGGCGCGTGGCTAAGCGCTACCGGATCGCGGTTCTCCCCGGCGACGGGATCGGCCCCGAGGTGACGCGGGAGGCGATCGACACGATCCGCCTTGCCGCCGATGTGCGCGGCTTCGCGCTCGACCTCACGGAATATCCTTTCGGAGCGGAACATTATCTGAAGTCGAAGGAAATGTTCCCCGCCTCCGCCCTCGAGGAGATGCGCGGCCACGATGCAATCTTGCTTGGCGCGATCGGCGACCCGCGACTCCCCGTCGGGCTCCTCGAGCGCGCCATCATCTCTGGAATCCGGTTCGGCCTCGACCTCTACGTCAATCTCCGCCCGGTGAAGCTCTACGCCGAGCATCTCTGTCCTCTGAAGGGGAAGCGTCCCGAGGACATCGATATGGTCGTCGTGCGGGAGAACACCGAGGACGTCTACGCCGGCATCGGGGGATTTCTGAAGAAGGGAACCCCCGACGAGGTGGCGATGCAGGAGATGATCTTCACGCGCAAAGGGACGGAGCGGGTGATCCGCTACGCCTTCGATCTCTGCCGGCGGCGGGCGAAAACGAAGAAGCTCACGATGGTGGACAAGGCGAACGCGGTCGGGGCGATGGATCTCTGGACGCGCACGTTCGAGGAAGTCGGGAAGGACTATCCCGACATCCAGCGGGATCACGCGTACATCGACGCCGCCTGCATGTGGATGGTGAAGAACCCCGAGGCGTTCGACACCGTCGTCGTCTCGAACATGTTCGGGGACATCCTCACCGACCTCGGCGCGGCGATCCAGGGAGGGATGGGAATCGCGGCGTCGGGAAACATCCATCCCGGCCGCGTCTCGATGTTCGAGCCGATCCACGGCTCGGCCCCGAAGCACGCCGGAAAGAATGTCGCGTCGCCCGTAGGCGCGATCCTCGCGGGGCAGATGCTGCTCGAGCACTTGGGGGAGTCCGATGCGGGCGCGCTCATCGGATCGGCGGTGGAGGAGCTCCTCGGGTCCGGAAAACTGCGCTCGACCGGCACCGACAGCGGGATTGGTACCAAGGAGCAAGGGAACATGCTCCGCGAAGGGATTCGCCGGGCGGTCCCCTCTTGACTTCTCAAGTTGGGGTGTGCTAATATCTTGCGGTCGTTAAAGGATAATATCTCGCCAGTAGGTTTGGCGCGAAGGACTTGCGAGACCCCCCTCTCCCTCGGCTATACATAGCCGGGCCTTCCTTCGAGGCCAACCCTCGAGTTACGTCGAGATGTGATCCGACGGCCCCCGCATGGGCCGTGAAAGTTGGGGTCGCGCGGCTCCGCGCGGCGGGGGAAGCATCCGTAGTCACGACATCGTGCTTTCGTTGGTCTGAGCTAGGCATCTTGCGTGCCCACTTCAAGGAGGCTTCCAATGAAGTATGTGTTTCGTCTCGCTTTATTTGCCGCGGTCCTCACCCTTCCCTTCGCGATTCCGGCGTCCGCCCAGTACATGTACATGGATTCGAACGGGAACGGAATCCATGACTCGGGCGATCGCCTGAACGCGAACGCCGAATCGACGGTCGTCGACATCTACCTGAACACGACCCTGAACAAGGACGGGAGCGCGGTGGACTGCAACACGGCTCCGGGGACCGCGATGGACATCAACTCGTACGCCATCAACATGGTGGCGACGGGCGGGTCCGCGACGTACCGGAACTACATCAACCGGCAGTCGGCGGCGTTCCCGAACCAGGCGCAGACGTTGAACACTGGGGACGGGACGTTCAAGACCGGGTACTTCTCGTTTTCGTACACCCCTGGGGGACTGTTTCGGCTTGGGACGCTGACGATCACGGGGACGGGCGGGTCGCCCAAGATCGACATTGTGGACATGCTTCCGGCCTCGCAGGACATCACGTCGTTTGGGACTCCGTGTCCCGGGATCGCGGGCGACAACACGTACCGGTTGGATGGTCCGAACACGCAGGCGTTTTACGGTGGGCCGGGGGACTGGTTCATCGCCGAGGGACTGGATCAGGCGCCGGGCGGGAACAATCCGCCGCTGATCACGAATCCCGGGAACAAGACGACGAACGAGCTGGTGAATCTGGCGTTCACGGTGACGGCGACCGATCCGGACGCGGGCCAGACGGTGACGTTCTCCCTGGATGCCGGCGCGCCGACTGGCGCGACGATCACGGGCGGCGGCGCTTTCAGCTGGACGCCTAGTGAGGCGCAAGGTCCCGGTGTGCACCCGGTGACCGTCACGGCAACGGATAACGGAACCCCCGCTCCTCAGAGCGCCTCGACAGGGTTCTCGATCACGGTGAATGAGGTAAACGTCGCTCCTGTCTTGGCGGCGATCGGGAACCAGACCGGCACGGTGGGTACGCCGGTGAGCTTCACGGCGACCGCGACGGACGCCGACATACCTGCGAACGGAAAGTCATTCGGTCTGATCGGGGCGCCCGCCGGCGCGACGATCAGCAGTGCGACAGGCATTTTCAGCTGGACTCCGGCGGCAACGGGGACGTTCCCGGTCACGGTCAACGTGACCGACGACGGAGTCCCCCCGCTCAGCGACTCAGAGGGCATCACGATCACGGTCAGCCCCGGGGCGAACCAGCCGCCGGTTCTGGCGGCGATCGGGAACAAGACGGTGGATGAGTTGTCGCCGTTGGCGTTCACGGCGACGGCGACCGATCCCGACGCGGGTCAGACGGTCGCATTCTCCCTGGATCCCGGATTTCCCACGGGCGCGGCGATCACCGGGGCCGGCGCGTTCTCTTGGACCCCGACGGAAGCGCAGGGCCCGGGAAGCTACCCGGTCACGATCCGAGCGACCGATAACGCGACATCGCCCCTCAGTGACTTCGAAGCGATCACGATCGCGGTCAACGAGGTGAACGTTGCTCCTGTCCTGGCCTCGATCGGAAACAAGACGGCGACGGTGGGGCAGCTCCTGACATTCACGGCGGCCGCGACCGATGCGGATCTGCCGGCCAATACCCTCACGTTCTCGCTCGACGCAGTCGTGCCTGCGGGGGCGACGATCAACTCGACGACCGGCGTCTTCAGCTGGACCCCGGCATCGGGTCAGATAGGTGGGAATTCGGTAACGGTCCGAGTGACCGACAACGGAGCGCCCACACTCAGCGACTTCGAGGCGATCACGGTCCAGGTGGACGCGGCGGCAAACGTTGCCCCGACCCTGGCCGCGATTGGGGACAAGACGGTCAACGAGAACTCGATCTTGAGCTTCACAGCCACGGCGACGGACCCCGACGCGAGCCAGACGCTGACCTTCTCGCTCGACGCGGGCGCCCCGGCCGGAGCCACGATCAACTCCACCTCGGGTGGCTTCCTCTGGCAGCCGATCGAGAGCGATGGGCCGGGCGTCTATCCGATCACCGTCCGGGTGACGGACAACGGCACCCCGCCGCTCAGCGATCCCGAGCTGATCAACGTCACCGTGAACGAGGTGAATCAGGCCCCGGTGCTCAACACGATCGGAAACAAGACGGTCGATGAGCTCACGAACCTGAACTTCACCGCGACCGCGACGGACGCGGATCTGCCCGCGAACACGCTCACATTCTCGCTGGATGCCGGCGCTCCCTCCGGCGCCGTGATGAACACTGGAGGAGTTTTCTCGTGGACCCCGACGGAGACACAGGGCCCGGGCAGCTACCCGGTCACGATTCGCGTGACGGACAACGGAACCCCGGTGCTCAATGACTTCAGCGCGATCAGCATCACGGTGAACGAAGTGAATGAGGCGCCGGTCCTGGCGGCGATTGGGGACAAGGCAACGACCATCGGCGTGGCCGTGGCGTTCACGGCGACCGCGACGGACGGCGATGTTCCTGCGAACAGCCTGGCGTTCTCCTTGGATGCCGGTGCCCCGGCCGGAGCGACGATCAGCGCGTCGACCGGCGCCTTCAGCTACACACCATCGGCGGACGGAACCTTCCCGGTGACGGTCCGCGTCACGGACGATGGGACTCCGGCGCTCTCCGACTTCGAGGTAATCTCGATCGTCGTGAGCGCAGCCCCGAACCAAGCCCCGACGCTCGGCGCGATCGGGAACAAGACGGTCGACGAAGAGGCGAACCTGAGCTTCACCGCGACCTCTACCGAACCGGATGCGGGCCAGACGGTGACCTTCTCGCTGGATGCGGGGTCACCGGCCGGTGCGGGGATTGATGGACCTTCGGGGGCCTTCAGCTGGACGCCGACGGAGACGCAGGGACCGGGGAGCTACCCGATCACAGTACGCGTGACCGACGACGGCACGCCGAACTTGAGCGACTCCGAGCTGATCACGGTCACCGTGAACGAGGTGAACGTGGCGCCGGTCCTGGCCGCCATCGGAAACAAGGCGGGGACGGTAGGGGTCGAAGTTGCCTTCACGGCGAGCGCGACAGATGCCGACATTCCTGCCAACACGCTCACATTCTCGCTGGATCCATTCGGTCCCGCCGACGCGACGATCAACGGCTCGACGGGCGCCTTTGCCTGGACGCCGTCGGCTACCGGGAGCTTCGCGGTGACGGTGCAGGTGACGGACAACGGCACCCCGCCGACGTGACCCAGGCGGTGGTGAATCACGCGCCGGTGCTCGACGCGATCGGGAACAAGACGGTGAACGAAGAGACGCTCCTCAGCTTCACGGCCACCGCAACCGATCCCGACGCGGGCCAGACGGTCGCATTCTCGCTGGATGCCGGCGCTCCCTCGGGGGCGGCGATCACGGCGGGCGGCGCGTTCTCCTGGACCCCGGCGGAAGTCGACGGTCCTGGCAGCTTCCCAGTCACGATTCGCGTCACCGACAACGGCACCCCGGCGATGGACGATTTCGAGGCGATCACGATCACGGTGAACGAGGTGAACGTGGCGCCGGTCCTTGCGGCCATCGGGAACAAGGGAGGAGTGGCGGGGGCGCAGATCGCATTCAAGGCCACCGCGACCGACGCCGACATCCCGACGAACGAAATGACCTTCTCGCTCGACGCGGGAGCGCCGGCTGGTGCGGCGATCGACCCGACGACGGGCGACTTCACCTGGACGCCTTCGGGAGCGGGCGCCTTCACCGTGGTGGTCCGCGTGACGGACAACGGGATCCCCGCGCTCGATGACTCCGAAGAGATCACGATCAATGTGACCGAAGAGGCGGTAAACCACCCGCCGGTTCTCAATGCGATCGGGAACAAGACGGTGGACGAGGAGACGCTCCTCAGCTTCACCGCCACGGCGACCGATCCCGACGCAGGTCAGACGCTCGCCTTCTCGCTGGATGCCGGATTCCCCACAGGCGCGGCGATCACGGCGGGCGGGGCGTTCTCGTGGACCCCGGCGGAAGTCGACGGCCCCGGTACCTTCCCAGTCACGGTTCGCGTAACCGACAACGGCACCCCGGCGATGGATGACTTCGAGGCGATCACGATCACCGTGAACGAGGTGAACGTGGCGCCGGTTCTGGCTGCCATCGGAAACAAGAGTGGAGTCGCGGGGGCGCAGATCGCCTTCAAGGCCACGGCGACGGACGCCGACATTCCCTCGAACGAGATGACCTTCTCGCTCGATGCCGGAGCGCCGGCAGGTGCGGCGATCGACCCGACAACGGGCGACTTCACTTGGACCCCGTCGGCTGGAGGCGTGTTTACCGTGGTGGTCCGCGTGACGGACAACGGGATCCCCGCGCTCAGTGACTTCGAAGAGATCACGATCAATGTGACCGAAGAGGTCGTAAACCATCCGCCGGTTCTCAATGCGGTCGGGAACAAGACGGTGGACGAGCAGACGCTCCTCAGCTTCACGGCCACGGCGACGGATCCCGACGCGGGTCAGACGCTCGCCTTCTCGCTGGATGCCGGCGCTCCCTCGGGGGCAGCGATCACGGCGGGCGGCGTGTTCTCCTGGACTCCGACCGAGGCGCAGGGTCCCGGCAGCTACCCGGCCACGATTCGCGTGACGGACAACGGAACCCCGGTGCTCGATGACTTCGAGGCGATCACGATCGCGGTCAACGAGGTGAACGTGGCGCCGGTACTGGCGGCCATCGGGAACAAGACGGGCACCGTGGGCGCGCTCATTGC
>Ga0193725_1000482_pt1 | contig 11824 bp, 9 predicted proteins | sample H2a2metaG_FD_143058 | JGI IMG/M metagenome (GOLD analysis project Ga0193725, IMG submission 143058) | Soil microbial communities from a riparian zone of the East river system, Colorado, United States - H2a2 | ecosystem: Environmental > Terrestrial > Soil > Riparian zone | place: USA: East River... | reverse complement strand
CGAGATGCGAGTGAGCTACCTCGATTACGCGATGAGCGTGATCGTGGCGCGCGCCCTGCCGGACGTTCGTGACGGCCTCAAGCCCGTCCATCGCCGAATCCTCTACACGATGGGCGAGATGGGCCTGTCCGCGACGAGCTCGTTCCGCAAGTGCGCCGCGATCGTCGGCGAGGTGATGGGCAAGTACCACCCGCACGGCGACGTGGCCCTGTACGACGCCCTCGTCCGGCTGGCCCAGGACTTCTCGATGCGCTACCCACTCGTCGACGGCCAGGGCAACTTCGGCAGCGTCGACGGCGACAGTGCCGCCGCCATGCGCTACACGGAAGCGCGCCTGACGGCGATCGCCGCCGAGATGCTCGACGACATCGACAAGGACACGGTCGACTTCGAGGACAACTACGACGGCACCCAGAAGCAGCCCTCGGTGCTGCCGGCGAAGCTCCCGAACCTCCTCATCAACGGCAGCTCGGGCATTGCCGTGGGGATGGCCACGAACATTCCCCCGCACCACCTCGGCGAAATCGTCGACGCGACGGTGGCGATCATCGACGACCCGGACATCACCTCGGACGGCCTGTGCGAGTACGTCAAGGGCCCCGATTTTCCGACCGGCGGGACGATCTATCGCTTCGAGCAGCAGCGCAACGTCATCTCCGGCGAGTGGGAGACCGTCGACGCGATTCGCCAGATGTACGCGCACGGCCGTGGCCGCGTCGTCATGCGCGCCCAGGTCGCCTTCGAGGAGGTCCGCGGCGACCGGATGGCGATCATCGTCACGGAGCTGCCGTACCAGGTCAACAAGGCGTCGCTCCTCGAGAAGATCGCGGACCTCGTCAAGGACAAGCGGATCGACGGGATCAGCGACCTGCGCGACGAGTCGGACCGCGACGGGATGCGGATCTACATCGAGATCAAGCGCGACGCCAACCCCCACAAGGTGCTGAACAACCTGTTCAAGCACACGCCGATGCAGCTCACCTTCAACATGAATCTGCTGGCCCTCGTCGACGGCCAGCCGCAGACGCTGCCCCTCAAGTCGGTCCTCCAGCATCACGTCGACCACCGCCGCGAGATCGTCCGCCGCCGGACCGAATTCGACCTCGGCAAGGCACGCGCCCGGGCCCACATCCTCGAGGGCCTCAAGATCGCCCTCGACAATCTCGACGCCGTGATCCAGACGATCCGCGAATCGGCCGATGTCGAGCTGGCCCGGACAAACCTCATGCAGCGGTTCGAGCTGTCCGAGCTCCAGGCGCAGGCGATCCTCGACCTGCGGCTGGCCCGCCTGGCTGCCCTCGAGCGGAAGAAGATCGAGGACGAGTACCTCTCGGTCATCCAGCTCATCGCCGAGCTCGAGGACATCCTCGCCAACCCCCAGCGGGTCCTCTCGATCATCAAGGACGAGCTCACCGAGCTCAAGAAGAAGTACGCCGGCGAGCGCAGGACCAGGGTCGCCGACGACTCGAGTCGGGAGATGACCGACGAGGACCTGATCGCCGACGAGGACGTCGTCGTGACGATCTCCGGTCGCGGCTATATCAAGCGCCAGCCTGTCGCGACGTACCGTCGCCAGAATCGCGGGGGCAAGGGCATCATCGGCCACGTCACCCGCGAGGAGGATGCCGTCGAGCACCTCATCGTCGCGACCACCCACGACTGGGCGCTCTTCTTCACCAACCGCGGTCGCGTCTTCTCGGCCAAGGTCCACTCGATCCCTGATGCCAGCCGCCAGGCGAAGGGCATCCCGATCATCAACCTTCCGGGCGTCCAGGTCGAGTCCGGCGAGGTCCCGATGGCGACGATCACCCTCAAGGACTTCACCCCCGGCAGCTACCTGGTGCTGGCCACGCGACAGGGCAAGATCAAGAAGACGCCTCTCGAGCAGTTCGATCGAGTCCGCTCGACTGGCATCCGGGCGATCACGATCGACGACAGGGACGAGCTCGCCTGGGTCGACGTCTCGACCGGTGACGACGACGTGATCATCGCGACCGCCCAGGGCAAGCTGGCCAGATTCCACGAGGACGAGGTCCGCGCAATGGGTCGTGATGCGGCCGGCGTGATCGGGATCCGGCTCGCCCGCAAGGGCGATTCGGTCGTCGGGATGAGCGTCGTCCAACCCGACGCCGACCTCCTCGTCCTGAGCGAAACCGGCTATGGCAAGCGGGTCTCGCTGGGCGAATTCCGGGTCAAGCACCGCGGTGGGCAGGGCGTTCAGCTCATGTCGCTCGAGGGCAAGAAGACGGGCGATATCGCCGCCGTCCAGCAGGTCACGGAGCTGGACGAGGAGCTGCTCCTCATCAGCGCCCAGGGCCAGGTCATCCGGACCGAGACGAATTCGATCAACCGCTATTCGTCGTCGGCTCGCGGGGTCATCGTCATGCGCCTCGCCGAGGGCGACCGGGTGGTCGCGATCTCGGCCTTCCGGGCAGGGCTGGCGGACCCAGACGCCATCGGCGACAATGGCGCCCCCGAACCGGGCGGGATCGGTCCCGGAACGGGAAACGGCGCGTGACGGCGCCGTGGTGAGCCTCGGTCGGGAGGGCGGCGTGTACGCGGACCAGTTCGAGATCTACCACGGCAACTCGAACCCGGATCTCGCCCGGAAGATCTGTCGCTACCTCGGGGTGGAGCCGGGGAAGGCCGAGGTCTTCCAGTTCGCCAACGAGAACATCTTCGTCAAGATCCTCGACAACGTCCGCGAGAAGGACGTCTTCCTCGTTCAGCCGACCTGTCACCCGGTCAACCAGTCGATCATGGAACTGCTGATCATGATCGACGCGTTCAAGCGCGCCAGCGCCGGCCGGATCACCGCCGTGATCCCGTTCTACGCCTACGGTCGGTCGGACAAGAAGGACCAGCCCCGCGTCCCGATCACGGCTCGCCTGATCGCCGACATGGTGACCGTCGCAGGCGCCGATCGAGTTCTGGCGATGGACCTCCACCAGGGCCAGATCCAGGGCTTCTTCAACATCCCGGTCGACGAGCTGACCGCCGTCCACATGCTGTCGAACTACTTCGTGACCAAGCGTCTCCAGGACCTCGTCGTGGTCACGGATCTCGGCTTCGCCAAGCGCGCTCGGACGTTCGCGGAGCTTCTCGACGCGCCCCTCGCGGTCATCGAGAAGCGGCGGATCGGCAACCTCGACCGGGCCGAGCTGATGAACGTCATCGGTGACGTTCGCGGCAAGCGCGCGATCATCGTCGACGACGAGATCGACACGGCCGGCACGCTGACCGAGATCGTCCGGGCCCTCGAGCGCGAGAAGGTGTCCGAGATCTACGCCTGCGCCACCCACGGCGTGCTCAGCGGTCCGGCGGTCGAGAAGCTGCGGGACTCGAGCGTCCTCGAGGTCGTCCTGACCGACACCGTGCCCCTGCCGGCGATCAAGCGGCTGCCGAAGATCACGACCCTGTCGGTTGCCCCGCTCATCGGCGAGGCGATCAGGCGGATCCACCGCGGCGAGTCCGTCGGCGCCCTGTTCAGCAGCGAGGTCTCGTTCACCCAGGAGATGCTCCTCTGGGAGGACGGCCAGCAGCGTCGGCTCGATACCCGCGACGACCCGGAGCAGGGCGACGGCGATGGGTCTGACGGCGGTGCCGACGACACGGAGCCCGAACAACTGGCCCAATTCGCATCCGCCGTGCGGCCGAGAGACCGATGAGCCTCCAGCTCCATGGACCCGACGGCCGCGGCGGCCTGGAGCCGCGACCCGGAGACGAGCGGAACTGGCGGAGCCAGCTGCGGTCGTCCCGCTGGGGAGCATCGCGCCGCGGCGGGAAGCTGCCCGAGCTGTCGAACCCGGAGATGAACCCGACATCAACAGCCATGGCCGTCCTGTTCTGGCTCGGCCTGGCGGCGCTGACGTTCGTGCTGCTGGTCGTCGGTTACGGATCGGGCTTCTGGCGCTTCTGACGACGCGCCTCTGAGTCTCCTGCCGCACGGTCGGCCGATCGGGTGGCTCCCCGTATACTTCACCGGCTATGCGATTCCTTTCCCGTTTCGTCGACTCCAACGACCGTGAGCTCCATCACCTCCAACCCTTCATCGACGAGGCGAACGACCTCGAGCCAGAGATCCAGGCCCTCCCCGACGAGGAGATCCGCCAGCGCTTCCAGGTGATCCGCGAGGAGATCCGCGAGATCGCCGAGCCGGGCGAACCGTCCGAGGACGAGCTCCACCACCCGGACCTGGAGCGCCGCCGCGAGCTCGTCAAGGACCGTCGGAAGAAGGAGAACGCCCGGATCCAGGACGCCCTGGACGACGTCCTGCCCGAAGTCTTTGCCATGGCCCGAGAGGCCATGCAGCGCACGCTCGGGATGCGCCATTTCGACGTCCAGCTGATGGGTGCAGCCGTCCTCCACCAGGGCAAGATCGCCGAGATGAAGACCGGCGAGGGCAAGACGTTCCTGCCCACGATGGCGGCGATCCTCAATTCGATGACCGGTCGTGGCGTCCACATCGTGACCCCGAACGATTACCTCGCCCGACGCGACCCACAATGGATGGGGCCCGTCTTCCACTTCCTCGGGGTGAGCCTCGGGATGATCACCCACGACGAGTCGTTCCTCTTCGAGCCGGGCTACCCGACGAGCGACGAGCGACTCATCAACCTTCGCCCGGTCACGCGCCGCGAGGCCTACGCCGCCGACGTGACCTACGGCACGAACAACGAGTTCGGCTTCGACTACCTCCGCGACAACATGGTGGTCGAGCTCGATCAGCGGGTCCAGCGCGAGCGCAGCTTCGCGATCGTCGACGAGGTCGACAACATCCTCATCGACGAGGCCCGGACGCCGCTCATCATCAGCGGCCAGGCCGAGGAATCGGCCGACCTTTACTACACGTTCGCCCGCCTCGTCCCGAAGCTCAAAGGTCGACCCGAAGGCGAGGAGGAGGGTGGCGACTTCTTCGTCGACCTCAAGGATCGCGCCGTCTCCCCGACCGAAGAGGGCGTCGACAAGATGGAGGGGCTCCTCGGCGTCAAGAACATGTACGACGCCGATCCACGCCTCGCCCGCCACTTCGAGCAGGCGCTCCGCGCCCACGCGCTCTACCGGCGGGACAAGGATTACATCGTCAAGGACGGCGAGATCATCATCGTCGACGAGTTCACCGGTCGCCAGATGCCGGGTCGGCGCTGGTCGGAGGGACTCCACCAGGCGATCGAGGCAAAGGAGGGCCTGCGGGTCCAGCGGGAGAGCGTGACGCTCGCCACGATCACGTTCCAGAACTACTTCCGGCTCTACGACAAACTGGCCGGGATGACCGGCACCGCGATGACCGAGGCCGAGGAGTTCCACAAGATCTATGAGCTCGAGGTCGTCGCGATCCCGACCCACAAGGACATGATCCGGGTGGACGACGCGGATCTAGTGTTCCGCAACGAAGGCGGCAAGTTCAACGCCCTGATCGACGAGATCGTCGAGATGCAGGAAGAAGGACGGCCGGTTCTCGTCGGCACGGTGAGCGTCGAGAAGTCCGAAGTTCTCGCCACGATGCTCAAGCGGCGGGGCATCAAGCACGAGGTGCTCAACGCGAAGTTCCACGAGAAGGAGTCGGGGATCATCGCCCAGGCCGGACGAACGGGGGCGGTCACGATCGCCACGAACATGGCCGGCCGTGGCACCGACATCCTCCTCGGCGGCAATCCGGCCGGACTCGCGAGCGAGATCCTCCACAAGCGGGGCCTGAATCCGGCCGAAGTCGACAAGGCGACCTACGACGCGGCCCTCGCCGAGGCGAGGCAGGTCACCGACGAGGACCACGAACGGGTCGTCGCCGTTGGCGGTCTCCACATCATCGGCACCGAGCGGCACGACTCGCGCCGGATCGACAACCAGCTCCGCGGCCGCGCCGGCCGACAGGGCGACCCCGGCTCATCTCGCTTCTACCTGTCGCTCGAAGACGACCTGATGAAGCGCTTTGCCTCGGATCGCGTCGCGGGCCTGATGGAGCGACTCGGCCTCGAGGACGACGTCGCGATCGAATCGCGCATCGTGAGCAAGACGATCGAGAGCGCCCAGAGCAGGGTCGAGGGCTTCAACTTCGACATGCGCAAGCGCGTCGTCGAGTTCGACGACGTCATCAACCGCCAGCGCGAGACGATCTACGAAGAGCGCAACAAGGTCCTTCGCAACGAGGACCTGACCGAGACGGTCCAGGCATTCCTCGACGACGAGGTCCGATCGCTCGTCGAGATGCATCTCACTGCCGACAATCCCGACGACTGGGGCATGGAGGCGCTCGTCGCCGCGCTCCGGGCCATGGGCCTCGACGGCCAGGGCACGAGCGAGGACGAGCTCTGGGACCTCGGCAGCCGCGACGCCATTCTCGAGCATCTCCTCGACCTGGCCGACGGCACGTTGGCGGCCAAGGAGGCGGAGATCGGCGAGGCCGACTGGTCGATGGTCGAACGGCTCGTCCTGCTGCGTACGATCGACTCGCTGTGGGTCGAGCATCTGACCGAGATCGACGACATGCGCCGCGGGATCGGCCTCCGCGGCTACGCCCAGCAGGACCCGCTCAACGAGTTCCGGCGCGAGGCGTATCGGCTGTACGAGGAGCTTCGCGGCCTGATCCGCCACCAGCTCGCCTCGACGATCTTCCGCGTCACGGTCACCCGCAACCCGACCACGGAGCCGCCGCCGGAAATGGTCGGAGCCGTTCCGTTCGGCATGTCGTCCGGGTCATCCGCCGCGACGAGCGGCGCGGCTGCGGCCGCCGGCTCGGCGGGCGTGATCGGCGCCGGGGGCGGGGCTGCGACGGGGCTGCTCGGGTCCTCCGCGGCTGGCGGCGGTGGGTCGCCCCGGCTCGCGCCGCCGGTCGCCGGCGGACTCGCCCCGGACCCTATGGCCCAGGCGCTCCGCCAGCGTGGTGGCGATGGCGCCGCAGCCGGGGGGGCCAAGCCCGGCTACACCCCGACCGGAGCGCGGATCGGGCGCAACGATGCCTGCTGGTGCGGCTCGGGCCAGAAATACAAGAAGTGTCACGGGCGCTGACCCGGGGCCGCGATGGGGCAATTCCGGCGACCCGCAGGACCGGGCAATGTGGCGGGACGTGATCCGTCTTGCTCTGGCCGGGATCATCGGCAGCCTCGTTGTCATCGGCTACACGACCTACCGGATCTGGGACCAGGGCGGTCGCGATGAGGCTCGCAACGCGGATGCGATCGTGGTCCTCGGGGCCGCCCAGTACAACGGGACCCCGTCGCCGCTGTTCGAGGCCCGGATCTCCCACGCCGTCCAGCTCTACGAGAACGGAATCGCCGGCATCTTCGTCGTGACCGGCGGCAAGGGCCGTCCCGGAGACATCACGACGGAGGCGAGGGCGGCACGGGACTACGCGGTCGCGCATGGGGTTCCGGCATCGGCGATCCTCATCGAGGACCAGAGCCGAACGACGCTCGAGCAGCTTCGAACCGTCGGGCAGATGCTGCGGGATCGCGGCCTTCACTCGGCCGTCCTGGTGTCCGACAGGACCCACATGCTGCGGAGCCTGAGGATTGCCCGGGACCAGGGCATCGAGGCCTACGGATCACCGACGACGACGAGCCCGACGGCGTCGAACATCCCGGACCAGATCGAGGCGACCGGCCACGAGATCGGGGCGCTGGCTCTCTACTTCATCGCCGGAACCGGTCCCTGAGCCGCCCCGTTCCGCGGTTCGTTTCTCCCTCTTGGCTCGGGCGACTTCTCCACGTATACTGCGCGAAACTTCCGCCCCGGTAACGGTCAGCATGCCGGCGGCACACACCAACGCCACGCGCCTAGCCAGACTTTGCCCCGCACGGAGAGAGGGAAACGTGAAGCAGGCCGAGGAAGCGTCGTTCGTCGATCTGATCGCCTGCGAGCGCGATTGTCGCTCGTGCAGCTATGCCGCCGCACTCGACTGTGATGGCAACTGCGGCGTCTGCCCCCATAACAGCTACTGTCCCTGCGTGAACCCCGTCGTCGCCCGGAGCAAATCGGCACTGCGCCTGATCGAGCTCCGGCCAATCCTGCTCCAGGATCTCCAGGCCCGGAACTAGTGGACGCCTCCGCGGTTCGCGACCTGGCCGAGCGGATTCGGTCGACCTCGGGGCATCTTTGACCTCGGGACGAAGGAAGCACGCGCCTCACAGCTAGAGGCGCAAACGACCGAGCCCGGTTTCTGGGATGACCAGCGGGTCGCCCAGAAGGTCCTCCGCGAAGCCAGCGGGCTGCGGGACGAGATCGAGCTGTGGCGCGGCCTCGAAGCTCGCGCCGCCGACCTCCTGGCAACCCTCGAGCTCGTCGAGGAATCGGCCGACGCCGAGCTGACTGCCGAGCTCGACCGCGGCGCCGCGACACTCGAGGCGGACTTCGCCCGCGAGCGTACCGCGCTGCTGTTCTCGGGCGAGCACGATCACCGCGGCGCCGTCCTGTCGATCAGCGCCGGGGCGGGCGGCACGGAGGCCACGGACTGGGCCGAAATGCTCCTGCGGATGTACCTCCGCTGGGCCGAGCGCCACCGCTTCCACACCGAGGTCGTCGACCAGCAGGAGGGCGAGCAGGCCGGCCTCAAGAGCGTGACGGTCGAGATCAACGGCCGGTCTGCCTACGGCTGGCTGCGGGTCGAACGCGGCGTCCACCGCCTCGTCCGGATCAGCCCGTTCGACTCGCAGAAGCGGCGCCAGACGACGTTCGCCCTCGTCGAGGTCCTGCCGGAGGCAGACGACGACATCGAGATCGAGCTGAACTGGGACGAGATCCGGGTCGACACCTTCCGCGCGCAGGGTGCTGGTGGGCAGCACGTCAACAAGACCGACTCCGCCGTCCGCCTGACCCACCTGCCGACCGGCATCGTCGCCCAGAGCCAGAACGAGCGATCGCAGACCCAGAACAAGGAAACGGCGATCAAGGTCCTCAAGTCCCGGATGCTCGAGCGCGCCCTCGAGGAGAAGGAGGCCGAGATCAGGAAGCTCCGCGGCGAGCACGTCGAGGCCGGCTGGGGCAATCAGATCCGAAGCTACGTCCTCCATCCCTACCAGATGGTCAAGGACCTCAGGACGAACTACGAAACGGGCAACACGGCGGCCGTGCTCGACGGCGATCTCGACGCCTTCATGCAGGCCGAGCTGGAGCGCCTGGCGACCGGCGGCGAGAGTGCCCGCGGCGAGGAGATCGGCGGGGACACGGGAAGCGACGAGGTCGCCTGACGGTGGCCGTCCTCGAGCCGCGGCCGACGGTCCACGCGACTGCGGCGGCGACAGTGACCTACCGCCCGGCTGCGCCAGTCGACCTGCCCGCGTGCGGGGCCATCTGGCGAGCTGCCCTGAACGACTACATGGGCCGGCTGAATCTGCCGGAAGTCCCCAATGACCTGGCGGCGATCCTCCGGATTCATCGCCATCTCCAGGCCACGGATCCGGCGGGCTTCCTCGTCGCCGAGGAGGCGACACCCGAAGGCGACGTGCGGATCGTCGCCTTCGCCTCGGCGGTGCGGCGAGACGCGGTCTGGTTCCTGTCGATGCTCTTCGTCCTGCCCGAGGCCCAGGCGGCTGGGATAGGCCGAGCCCTGCTCGCCCGGCTCCTGCCGCCGCAAGGGACCGCCACGATGGTGACGTGCACGGACGCCGCCCAGCCGATCTCGAACGGCCTGTACGCCTCGCTCGGGATGGTCCCGCGGATGCCCCTCCTTCGACTCGTCGGGCTGGCCGAGAGGCCGACGGAACTGCCGAGCCTGCCGGTGGGTGTCCGGGCAATCGGCTTCGACGAGGTTGACCGGGGTGGCGATCGGATCGGCGGCGCGGCGCTCGACGACGAGATCGCGGCGCTCGATCGGGACGCAGTCGGGTTCGACCACCCGGTCGACCACGCGATGGTCCGAACCGAAGGTCGGCTGGGCTTCCTCTTCCTGGGACCCGATGGCGGGCCGGTCGGCTACGGTTACGCGTCGGAAGCCGGCCGGGTCGGGCCGATCGCGGTTCGCGACTCGGCCCTCCTCGGACCGGTCATTGGCCACCTCGTGACGACTGTCAGGCCGCGGGGCGCCTTCGGGCTGTGGCTCCCGGGCGCTGCAGAGGGCACGGTCGGCCCGCTGCTCCGGGCGGGCTTCCGGCTGGAGGGATTTCCCTGCCTGCTGTGCTGGGATCGACCGTTTGCCGACTTCGCCCGCTACGTTCCGATCTCGCCCAGCCTTTTGTGAACCGGCACCCTCCACGGGGAGCCGCCACACGCTCACCGAGGTCCAAGGGGGAGCTCCGCGACCCCATTGGCCCGAGGTCTGGTAGCCTCACAGTCGACGTGGCTCCCACTGCCGTGCCCCGGGACGAAGCCTCGCTGAACCGAGCGGACGGCAGAGCCGCCGTCGCCCCTGACCCCCGGAGCCGATCGTGACCCTGTCCTCCTCGCCGTCCGCAGCCCCGGCCTCGGTCCGACGCCGCCTGCTGCGGCGGATCGGTGGCGACCATGTGGCCACGGATCGGGCCGTGCTCATCCTCCACGATGTCACGAAGGTCTACCCGAACGGCAAGACCGCCCTCGGCGACGTCGATCTCGTCATCCCGGAGGGTGATTTCGTCTTCCTCGTCGGGCCGTCGGGAGCGGGCAAGTCGACCCTCATCAAGCTCCTCATCCGCGACGAGCTGGCGACCCGCGGCGCGGTCATCCTCGATGGCCAGGATCTGGCCAGGCTGCCGCGGCGGAACGTGTCGAAGGTCCGTCGCAAGATCGGCATCGTCTTCCAGGACTTCAAGCTGTTGCCGACGAAGACGGTCTGGGAGAACGTCGCCTTCGCCCTCGAGGTGACCGGCACGCCGCGGGGCCGGATTCGCCCGGCAGTCGACCGCGTCCTCGCGCTCGTCGGCCTGACGGCCCAGCAGTCGCAGCTGCCGGGCCAGCTGTCGGGCGGTGAGCAGCAGCGGACGGCGATCGCCCGGGCCCTCGTCCACGACCCGCGCCTGATCATCGCCGACGAGCCGACCGGCAACCTCGACCCGCTCATCAGCTGGGAGATCATCCAGCTCCTCCTGCGGATCAACGATCTCGGGGTCACCGTCCTCATGGCGACCCACAACGCCGACGTCGTGACCGCCCTTCGCAAGCGGGTCGTGGCTCTCGAGGAGGGCCGGATCATCCGCGACGAGGTCGGCGGCATTTACCACCGCGTGGACTGACGAGGCCGATCGATGTTCACGTTCGTCGCCTTCAGCCTCAAGCGCGCCTGGGAAGGCTTCTGGCGAAACGCCCTCATGAGCCTCGCCGCGACCGCGACGATGGTCCTGATGCTCCTGCTGCTGGCCGGCTTCTGGATCCTCCAGGCTGGCCTCCAGGCTGGCCTCGAATACACGGAGTCGAAGGTCGAGGTCGTGGCCGACCTGAAGGACACCGCAACACCGGCGGACGTGACCGCCATTGAGGACCGGCTCCACCTGATGCCGGAGGTAAAGGACGTCCATTACGTCAGCCGCGAGGACGCGCTGGCGATCTATCGGGCCCGGCTCGCCGAGCAGGGCGAGACCGACCTGACGCGCTACCTCGACGCCAACCCCCTCCATGCGAGCCTCGAGGTCAAGCTCGTCGATCCCAAGGTGTTCGGCGATGTCGTAGAGAAACTCCGGGCGGAGCCGGCTGTCGACAAGGTGAAGGAGCAGCAGAAGACGGTCGACAGCCTGCTGACCATCACCAACGTCCTGCGGACGGCCGGAACGGTAATCCTGATCGTGATTGCGCTGATCGTCCTCTTCATCATCGTCAATACGATCCGGCTGGCGGTCGTCGCGCGGGCCGAGGAGATCGAGATCATGCGGCTGGTCGGGGCGTCGGACGCCTTCATCCGCTGGCCGTTCGTGTTCGAGGG
>Ga0193725_1000480_pt1 | contig 11902 bp, 12 predicted proteins | sample H2a2metaG_FD_143058 | JGI IMG/M metagenome (GOLD analysis project Ga0193725, IMG submission 143058) | Soil microbial communities from a riparian zone of the East river system, Colorado, United States - H2a2 | ecosystem: Environmental > Terrestrial > Soil > Riparian zone | place: USA: East River... | reverse complement strand
TGGGCGTCCTGAGCGAACTTCTGGAGCAGGGCGTCGCCACGCGCGAAGGACGCCTTGTCCTTGCTCTTGTCGGTGACCTTCACCGCCGTAACCAGGTCGCCGGGCGCGATCAGGCCGTCTCGGTGCGCCGCGCGCACAGACGCGTTCTGCACTCGCTTGAACATCGCCCACGACTGGTCGGCGGCGCGGAGCTGCGCGGCCACCTCCGGCGGCGAAGATGTGATCATCTGTTCGTGCAGCCGGTCCTTGGTGTCGCGCAGGATCTTGCCGAGTTCTCGCACGTCGCTGTCCTGGTCGCCGCCGCGTCGCCGGGCTTCCTGTGACAGCTTGCTCTCAACCTCCTTGAAGGTGCGGCCGTCCATGCCGTTCGGGCCAAAGCGGTCGAGGATGTCTTCGTTGATGATCTGTTCGAACTGCTTTCTCTGGTCCGGTTTCAGTCGCTCTCCACGGGTGCGTAGAGCCGCCAGATCGGCGGTGAATTCCGGAGTGTCATCGATCTTGGCCTTGGCCAGGGCGGCGTCATAAACCTGACCCACGGCCTTTTCGACCCGGCCCAAGCCTTCGTGACCCACGGGGCCGGTCTCTAGATAGGCCTGCTTAATCGGCGCCAGGACCTCGTTGTAGCTGGCGCGGTTGAACTGCTTCACCCCGTTCAGTCGCTTAGCCTCGATCGCCGGCCCCTGGTAGGGATCGCTCGTCAGCTTGTCCTCGCGCGTCTTCGCCGCGCCGCCTTTGATCTGCCCGGGCGTCAGGTCGGTGATGCCCTTGTCGTGCAGCGAGCGCACCCGCGCGTCGTACTTGGCCGCATCCGTCGTCGCCGCCAACGCGTTGCGGTCCGGCGGGGCCATCCTCTGACGCTCTTCCGCCAGGCGCGCGAGGCGCCCGACTTGGGTCACGTCCTCCAGGCCGCCTAAAAGGCCCGCGGGCGAGCGCGCGCCGCCCAGGGCCGTCGCCAGCGCGTTTTCGCCCCACTTCGGGTCATAGGGATGTCCCGGCAGGTCCGGAGCGTGCGGCAGCATGGAAGTCAGCTTACCTGCCAAGGTTTCCGCCGGCCGGGCGGGCAGGTTGGTCACGTCTCCAATCAGCTTTCCGACATTGCCGAGTGTGTTGAAATCCCGGTTCAGGCCGGCGAGCGGGTTCAGTGACGGCTTGGGTAGTGCACTCGCCTCGCGGTAAGTCTTGGCCGCATCCTCTCCGATGCGGCCAAGCTCACGCTTCCCATAATCCATTACTCGATCGCCCAGGCCTATAGCCGGCGCTTTCGGGGTGACCTTTGCTGGCGTGCTCGGCTTGGCATCCAATAGGCTATCCGCAGAAGGGAGCGGCTTGGCATCCAACAGCTCGTCGGCGCTCGGCAGCGCAACCTTCTTTACGTAGGCTTGGGTCTCCTTGTACTTCGGCACCCCGCCGGCGCGGTCCACGGCGCCCGGCCCGGCGTTGTAGGCGGCGGAGGCCAAGCGCGTGTTGCCGTCGTACTTGTGATAGAGCTGCGAGGCGTACTTCGCCGCGCCCTCGATGTTCTGTTTCGGGTCGGACACATCGTCCACGCCCATCGCCTTCGCGGTGGCGGGCATCAGCTGGCCCGGTCCGCGGGCGCCCTTGGACGACACGCCTTCGGGATTGCGGAAGCCGCCCTCACCGTCGCCGATCAGGCTGAGAAACCACTTCTTGGGGACCCCATGACGGTCGGCGGCTTCCGCGGCGACGGCCTGAAGATCGTCGGCCATCAGTGCGCCCAGCCGTTGTCTTGCAGTGCCTTCTTCGCAGCTTCGCGGGAGAGCTTGCCGCTTCGAAATGCAGCGACCACATCATTCGGGTTCTTGTAGGAGCTTCCCTGCGCCGCCTTCGGCTTCTGGCTATCGATATCCATTTCGATGTGATGTTGGCGGGCGATCCGCGTGGCATCGTCACCGCCCTCGGACAGCGCCTTTCCCTCGGTGATCATCTGATCGACCACCGCATCGTGCGCCGCCTGGCTCTGGGCGGTGTTCAACATGGCCCGGGCGTGGTCCTGGGCGCTGACGGTGGAGACGCCCCCACGGCTGGCCAACGCCCCATAGCCGTTCACCAAGGCGTTGTCGGCGGCGAAGGCCGCAGCCTGCTCCGGACTAGAGGTCTGCCGCTCCACGGCATCCTTAAGCTTGTTGAAGGGCATGAACTGGGTGCGGCTCAGCTTGGAGTAGGCCTCCTTGGAGACCTTGGCGGCGCGGTCCACCTCGGACGCCGAGAATTCGATCCCCCCGCGCTTGGTGCCGATCGCCCCCTGCTCCCGTACGCCGGCGCCGTATTGCGCGGCGAAGTCGGCCACGTCAGAAGCTGTCGCGTCCGGATGCTCTTGCATAAACTTGCTCATCGCGAGTTGCGTCGCGGACCGTGGCGTGCCGCCGCCCATCTTCGCCGCGCCTTCGGGGCTGTAGGGCTTGCCGTCGAGCGTGGTGGCCTCGTGGGTCCCGGGGTTGTAGCGGTAGGCCGTGTTCGACTTTGGATCGACTAGGACCTCCCACTTGCCCCCCTCAGTCGTGCGGTCGTGCTTCTCTCGCTCTTCCGCCGTCCTGGTCTTGTCCGCCTCCGTCGTCTCGAACTTCTGAGCCGCGATCCTCTGCTCGGCGGTCATCGCGTGATTGCGAAGGCCGGCGGCGTCCAGAGAGCCAACCTGCTCCCAGGCCTTTTGCTTCGCCTCGTCGCTCACCGGCGCGGCCATGATGTGGTCGCGCAGCTTCTTTCGGGCGGCCTGAAGGGCGATCTCCGGCGAGACGTTGCCGCCCTTGATCGCGCCGTCATAGTCGCCGACGACGGTCGAGAGAAACTCGGTGTCCTGCTTCTGGCGGGCGGCCTGTGTCTCGCTCTCCATGTGGCCCGTCTGGGCCTGGTGTTCCTGCACCGTGGATATCTGCCCGGCCAGCTTGGCGGCGGCCTCCGGGCTCACGCGGGAGAGCTGGGCCAGCGTGTTCGTGGTCGGCAAGCCCGTCGCCGGGTCTACGGCGTCGGGCTTGGCCATCAAGTTGCGCAGCGCGTTCTGGGACTGCATCTGGTCCCGCATCTGCCGCAGTTGGTAGGCCTCGCCGATCACCTTGCCAATGTGACCTTGCAGAAGGATGGAGGGATCTGTGGGCATGGTCAGATGAGCCCTGAAACGGCCGCGTTGCCCTCGGCGGTCGGCGCGACACCGCCAAGGCCGCCGCCGCCGCCATTCAGAAGCTGTGACAGCAGGAAGTTCTGAATACCTCCCTGCGCCGCGCTCCCGGCGCCCACCAGGCCCGCCGACTGGACATTGCCGGCGCCGATGATGTTTTGGCCGATCTGGCCTCCTACGTTGGCGGAGATGCCGCCTTGCCCCGCCGCCGCGTTCTCGCCCAGCTGCGCGAGGCCCATCTGATTGCCGACCGACTGCTGATAGGTCTGGTCGGCCAGGCCTTGGCCATAGCCCATGAGGGCCTTCAGCGTGTTGCCCCCGCCCACGCCCCCGGTCGCCGTGGCATTCGACAGGATGCCCTGAAGGCCCTGCCCGAGCTGGAACTGATAGCCGGGTGTGGCCGCCAGCGCCTGCTCCTCCCCCGCCGCGCCCTGAGGGCCGTTGCCCAGTAGGTTCTGAAGGTTGGGGATTGCGGCGCCGCCCGCACCGATGAACGGCGCCAGGTTCTTCTGCGTCGTGGCGAACATTTGCTGTTGTGCCTGCGTCGCCTTGTCGGCGGCGTTGGCCTGATCGTTGGCGCCGAAGAGGGACGCGATCCCTCCGATGGCGCCGCCGGCGAGGGCGAAGAAGGGAATGGCGGTCTCTCCTCAGGCGGCTTTCTCAGCCAGCTTGGCCAAATTCCAAGCGAGGCTGGACTCGATATGCATGTGCATCAGCTGGTCGAGGTTGGTCGGTGGATTGACCCTCAGCCAGGCGAAGCACTCGTACAGCGTCTCGATATGGCACAGATCGTCGTAGCGCACACGCAGGATGCTCGGGTGGTCGTAGGCCAGCGTCGCCTCCAGCGCCTTCAGGGCGACGGAGACCCGTCGCCAGTCCAGGCGATGGGTCACGGCCACATACCGGTCTAGCGAGGTCACCACGTCTTCGAACGGTCGCTCCACCACGAGAACCTGAGGCTCGAACTCGGCGATGATGCGCGGAAGCCAGATCCCCGCGGCGCTGTCCGACACGCCCACTCGCGGTTCCCAATCGGGCGCGAACGCCTCCAGCCCATCCCGTGCGATCGGCTCATGAAGCGCGCCCGTCGCCACGGCGAACCAGGCGGTTCGGGACCTGGGCAGGCCCGTGATCATGAAGCGGCCGCTCATGGCGTGAACAGCACGCCTGCGAGTTCAGAGACCGTCACGGAGGTGTTGGCGCTGGCCTGGGCCTGAAAGAACCCGCCGCTGGGCAGGACGGGGATGTCGAGGTCCAGATGGGCGTTCGCCGCGATGCTTTCCGCATTGGCCACGCAGTTCGCTGTACCCGCGGCTCCCCCCGGCTGGATCGCAAACGCGGTGATCGTCACCGGGCCGGCCGTCGTATTCACGAACCGGACCCGCAAGTTGGGGAGCACAGAGGGGGGCGTTGACGGCACGGTGTAGATCGTTGCTGCGCCCGTGGATAGGACGGTAGGGGCGAACAACTGGGTAATGGTGATCGTCAACGCCTAAACCCCTCTCGGACGGTAGGAATATGCGGCAAGGCGAGCTACCACGCAACGTCCGGCGGCGGCTACGCGTCTGTTGACGCCCAGAAAGTGCCCCAACTCTGTGTACTATCTGTATGCGCGGGAGCGGTAGTTGGGAGCGCTCCCGATATAGAGAAAAAGGTTACTGGAAGGGTAGAGCCTGAAGATGCAATAGAGATTGTCCCGCCGTTTAGCCCTAGGCCTATGTATAAGGACGTTCCGTGAGTTACAGCTAAGGGGGAAGTTAACGTAATCTTGTTTAATCCCAATGTTAGTCCTGTAATCTGAGAACTGCTTGCGAGTAGCGTAAGTATAGAATTGTTCGAGGTATTTACGCTATATATACCAGCCTGCACCTGAACTGTAGGGAATGCACTAACAGACCATAGCTTAATAGACTTAATGGTGGCATCTGAAGGAACTATAATAGGCTTTCCACCATAGTTACCGCCGGCAAAAGAGGAGCCTATTGCGATATGTAGAGGCCTATCTAGGCCTATCTCATTTGTACCATTAATGCCGCTCCCACCAGTGGTGGAGATTACTCCGCCTGATGAGGTGATAGTTGTTCCATCTACTTTCACTAAACCGAACTGTGCCGCCGAAGCCTTCTGCACAGCGGGGGCCGCATCGCTCCGCATAAAGGTTGTAGCCGTGCCGTTGACAGCGACATCAGAAGCTGTGGCCGTGGGGTTCGCCGCTGAGATGGCCGCGAAACTGAACTGAACATAGGTCAGCGCGTCCGTGCCAACCGTAGTCACTGTGGAGGTCAGCAGCCAGCTCGATAGGGCGTTCACCGTCCCGTTGACGACGGGTATTGCCCCCGTGTTGTTGATGTCGCTCGGCATGTCGTAGTCGAGGGCGCGGGTCAGGATAGGCGGTAGCAGGACCGTCTGTATCTGGGTGACGGAGTAGACGCCGTTGCGGGCGCCCGACGGCGAGACCGTGTCGTTCTTGACGAGAAGCCGCTGCCCGAGGGCGGAGAAGGTGAAGCCGTCGATCACCAAGGGCGTGTTGGTCGCGCCGGTCAGCGTCGCCCCTATGCCGCCCGCGCCGTTGCTGTAGGTGAAGCTGCTGGTGTCCCCCGCAGCCGTCGTCGCGGCCTGAACGGTCACCGCGGGGTTTACGCCCGCGACTGCCGCCGCCACCGCCGCCTGCACCTGAGCGGTGGTGGCGATCTTCGTGGAGTTGTCCGACGCCGATTGCGTGGTGGTGGTCGGCGAGCCAGGCAGGTTGACGCTGCTGGCGATCGAGGTGGCCATGCCCACCGACGTGATCGGCCCCGTGAGGTTGCCAAACGCCGGGGCCGCGTCCGACCTCATGAAGGTCAGGGCCGTGCCGTTGACGGCAGCGGTGCCAATGGTGGCGGTCGGATTGGCGCCGACAGGGACGGCGACGGCGGAAGAGGAGGCTTGGCGAGCGAGGAACAGCGTCTCTAGCTGCTGAAGCCTGGGCAGGAGCTGCGCCATCGCGTCCGGCTGAGCCCGCATTGACAGGACCAGGTTCTGCAAATCGTCCAGCGTGATCGCAGCCTCGCCCCCGGCCAGGGTCTGCAAGCTGAGGATGAACCGATAGAACGCCGGCGTGGGCTGGCCTGTGCGAAGGTCGATCCACGCGCCGGGGAGTTGCGGGACCAGGATGTTCTTGGCCATTAGCCGATCTCCGCGCCCAGCAGCTCCGCCCTGAAGTTGTCGGTCGAGCTGAGTTCGAAGACCCGGCTCTCGTTCATCGATCGCCCCGTGGCGCCCAGGCGGGTGATGTGGACGGCCAGGGCCTTCTCCCCCGCGCGGCCGGCGCTGAGGTAGCGCTCCGGCGACCAGGATCCGCCGTTGTCGATGCTCTGGCGGAAGATCAGCTGCGGGCTCGTTCCGGGCGGCACGTCGGAGCCGGTGGCCATCTGAATGTCGAGGTAATTGACCTTTGCCGTGCCGTACTTGCTGGGGCCGGTGGCCAGCCAGGACCGCAGCCACTTTCGGGGCGCACCGGCGTCGGAATTAGAATTCAGGTCCAGCAGGTAGAGGTTGCCATTTCGATAGTCTCCCATGACGATGTTCTGATCGAACTTGACGGCGCTCGAGCCGGCGTAGCGGGTGAACTGGCCCTGGTTGAACCCCGCCCGCTGATGCCACACCGGGACCTTCATGCGGCCGGTTTCCTTCAGGTCCAGTGCCCAGGTTTCACCGCCGGTGGGGAAGCTGATCACGTAGAACGGGTGGCCGTCCTGGGTGTAGCCGAAGGCCGTCGCGTCGGCGGCCGTGGGATAGTTGTCGATGGTGTTTTCGATGGCATAGGTCGAGACTTCCAGCGGCTCATAGCCGCGGATCATGTAGACCTTGACGGTGCCATTGGTGGTCTGACCGAGGAAGAGCAGGGCGTCGTCCATCACCACCACGCTCGCGGCCGCCGCGCAGCCGCGGTCAGGATAGACGCCCTGAAGCCGCTGGAAAGAGAAGCCGTTGAGGCCGGCGTTGACGTAGAAGCACGTCGAGAACTGCTTCAGCACCGCAACCTGGTCGTGGAACGCCGCGAGCGCGATGATCGGCTCGGCGTTTCCATCCTCCGTGGTGAAGTTCAACGGATCCCAGGTCGAGAAGTCGTTGATATTCGATTGCCAGATGTTGAAGGTCCCGGGCTGGCTGAGCAGGCAGAGCGTGTCCTGGTAGATCGGAACGCCGACCAGGCCCGTGAAAGGCAGCACGACAGCCGTGAAGGTGGCGCCATTCCAAACCCATGCCCCGGCAGCATCGAAGAATGCGACCTGCGTTGGGTTCGACAGGATATAGGCCATGCCCGTCGTGGTCTGAAGCGTCCCGATGATCTGAAGGTTGAACCCATTGTCGATCTTGTAGACCGTTGGGCCCGAGACGACGTATAGCCCATCGCCAATCGCCGCCTGAGCCCGCACAGGGCCGCTTCCGAGGATCGCGGCTATGATGAAGCCGGGGCACGCCAAAAGGGCTCCAGGGGCCGTCCCCGTCTGCGTCTCCACGCCCTCCAGGTACAGGTTGATGCAGCGTTGGAACGCCAGGTCCCGCGACCGCGCCGTATAGGCCGTGCCGAGGATCGGGGACTTCATGCCGGCGTCACCGATCCGACGCTATCCGTGTACGGGTTGTAGCTGACCTGCGCGCGGCTGACGATTTCGTTGTCGTATACAGCAACGAGTTCGCGCTGGTTCATCCGCTTGATGGTCCCCAAGCTCTCCGCAGCCATGACCACCACGGCGGGATCGACGGGTCCGTCTAGGAAGGCCGGCTTCAGCAGCACCGCCAGGTTGGTGACGATCGCCAGCTCGTAGCCCGGCGGCAGGCTGAGATTGACCTGAAGATCCGAGAAATCCGACAGCTGTGCATAGCTGTCCCAGAACATCGTGTAGGCGAGGTTGGGGAAGGGCGTGATGTTGATGACGCCCAGGGGGAACTGCGGGTCGTAGAACAACACGTTGGGGAAGTTCGAGGTGATGATCGAGGAGCGGTTCGAGTAGAGGTTCCACTTGTCCCGCGGCACCACGCTCATCGGATAGTTGTTGCCATTCGTATCCTGCACATAAGCCGTGCCTGGATCGGTCAGGATCGAGATAGGCCGCACCATGTCGAAGTTGCCGCCCGGGCCAATGGTGTAGGCCGCCTGACCCGGGATCAACTGCGCCGACTGCTCCAGCACCGCGAAGCAGGCCAGCGACATGTTCGACCACATGTCCATCAGCTGGTTGAGCTTCTTCAGCCCGAACTGGGCGTCGGCGTCGGTGAGCGGCGAGGCGCTGTCGTACACGCCCAGCGTCTGAAGCGCGTCGGTGATCAGGTCGCGGGCGGTGACGGCCATGGCTAGTTCACGGAGCCTCTACGGGGCCGCTCGGCGCGGGTCTCTGCGGCGAGAGCATTGGCCGGATCCTCAGTGACGGCCTCGACCCGCGCAGCGCCGTCCAGAAGCGCCTCGAGCTTGGCGATCCGATCCATGAGGGCCGCGGTGTCAGGGCTTGCCGCCGCCGTGGCCTCAGTGACCTTCATCGCCGCGCGTGCCTCGGGGTCGATCGACGGATCGTCATCGATGCTGTTGACGAGGCGGCCCTCGACCCACTTCGGGTACTGCTGGGCCTGGTGAACGTCGGGGATGGGTCCACTGTGCTGGTCGGCCCACGCGGACGGATCCACATGGCCGGCCTCCCTGTAGCCCTGGGCCTCGTAGTACTCCTGCTCCATCTCGTCGCGGACGGTGACGGGCGGGAACTTCATCGGCTGGCCATGCGCGGCGCCCGCCTCACCCTTGCTGATCGTCGCCGGCTTGTAGGCGGGGTGCGCCATGGTCAGCGGGTACTTCTCATAGGTGTCGGTCATGGTGCGGGACGCCCTTCTGCATTTCGCGGCTGTAGAAGCCCAGGTTGATGAGCGCCGCTTGCAGGTTGCCGGCGGAGTAGCCCTTCTGAAGGATCACATGCCCGCGGCCGTTCCACAGCGCAATTTCACCAGAGGCCTGCTCGAACGCCCGAACGCCGCGGGGAAGGGGCATATCCAGAGGTTTGCCGTCGCGGACATCGGTCATGCGGCCTCGCTGGTGGTCTTGGCGGCGCGCGTTCCGAAGGTGTCGATGCTGTCGCTCAGCTTCGCGCCCCACCGGTTCGTGCCGCGGTGATAGAAGGGGATGTCAGGGTCGATCCACACATCGATGCCGGCGGCGCGGCAGGCCTGGCAGAAAGCATAGTCCTCGCCCCACCACAGACCATCGGCGGCCGGCCCGGAGTTGAAGATCGCGCGGCGATCGTGGAACGTGCCATCGGCTTCCATCTCTCGGTAAGGCGGCGCGGCGTCGTACAGCGCCTCCAAGACCCAGCGCTTGATGCGCATGAAGCCGGTGGGCGCCATGACGGCGCGGTAGAGGCCATCCTTCTCGACCAGCTGGCCGTCTTCGGCCTCGAGGCTGCACGGCCAGCTCAGCGTCTGCATCTTGTGGGGATAGACGCCGGCGATCACCGGAAGGTCGCTCTCGATGAACGCCAGGGCCTTTTCGCACGGCCACCCGATGTCGTCGTCCAGGAAGAACAGGTCCGTCCCGTCGCCCTTCAGGAACTCGCAGGCGGACGAGGACCTGGCCTTGGCGATGAAGGGGTCGCCCGGCCGGTTCGCCCACTCGTGCCTGATCCCACGCTCCAGCAGCAGCTTCTCCGTCCGGAGCGCGCTCATCAGGTATTCGAGGCTGACCTTGTGATCGAGGCACGGGGTTTCGAAGCGGACCATGCCAGGACCCTACTGCGAACGGAAAAGCCGAGCAATCTGGTCTATCGGCGGGCGTAGAACGAGAGGATGGAGCCGTTCACGAAATTGCCGGCGGCTAGGAAGAAGGACCCCGAGGTGATCGGCGCCGTCCCGCGATACCATGCGCTCTCTATTGCGGTCGTCAGAGTGGAGGTCGTGGTGCCAAACTTCGTCGCCATCTTGGTGTCGATGGTCTTCGGATTTGCACCGTTGAAATCAGCGATCCTGATCTCGCCGAGCGTGAACACGCCGGCCGGCGCCGAGGCCGCAGACGTGCCGCCCAGGCTCATAGAAGTGCTTGCGACCGTGTTCGCGGCCGATACCGTATTGGCCGAATTGTTGAAGATCGAGCCAAAGTCATAGTTCGCTGTGGTGTCGCCATTCAGCGTCATCAGAAGGTTGGTTGTCGTTGCTACGGTGTCGCTCCTGACCAACACGCGGATGGCCAGGTCCCGCGCTCACGTCGGCAGGGTCGGAAAGGCAACCGTCGCTTGGCTGCCTGAGGTCACAATAGCGCTGATCAGCACCTCCGTGGGAGGCTCCCACACCGCCGCCCCTGTGGCCACGCTCAGCGCCGTCCAGATGACGCCGGTAGCGGTGTTGAGCCAATTGGAGCCGGCTGCAAAGCCCTGGGTGTTGTCGTTGCTCACGGTGGGGTCCGTCGTGGTGACGTTGCCCTTCAGGATCGTCGGGAGGCCGGAAAGGTCGGAATAGGCCCCGGATGTCGCTACTGGGGCGAGAACGGGCGTGCCGGTCAGATCTGCATAGGCTCCCGACAGCGCCACGGCCGCTAGCCCTGGCTGGCCTGTGAGATCGGCGTAAGCGCCGGTCAACGCGACAGGCGCGAATAGGCCGTTGTTGCTGTTGACCTTCTGGAAGGCAGTGCGAAGCGGGTCGCCGGAGCCGTCGTCCGGCGCGGAACCCACGTTGATGTTCTGAAGCGCCATCAGGTTTCGTCCGCCGTGACCAACGTGCTGTCAACGGTGATCGCCGCGCTATCCGCGGTAACCCCCCCAGGAGGGGGCGGTGGCGGGGGAGGGGATACCGCCGCCACCGCGGCGACTAAGGGCCCGCCACAAGGCCGAGAGCGACCAGGGCGGCGTGATCCGACGTGGGGCCTCCCACCTGGGCGTTGAAGGCCGTGGACGATCCCGCAGCGGCCAGGGCCGCCGGGAACGAGGCGATGACGTAGACCTCGCTGGGCGGGATGATCGCGGCGGCGGTGTTGTTGATGAAGTTGATCGCCAGCGTGTTCGCCGCCGAGACGCGGGCGCCGCCGATCCCGATGCCAGCCGTAACCGAGGGCTTGTTCACCACCACCTGGGAGCCAGCCGGCAGGCCGGCGACCGTGAACGTCTGTTCCGCCGTGGTGTTGGCGGCGACGGCCACGGGCGTCAGCGTCTGGCTGAGCGAGCGCATGACGGCGGCGAGGCTCAGCGCCGGGGCGCTGAAGAACAGGTAGCTCTCGCCGGCGGTCGGGGTGATCGTCGCGGCGGTGAAGTTGGCGAAAGTGATGCCCACCACGCCGGCGGAGACCATGCGGGCGTCCACAATGCCCAGGCCGGCCTGGGCGGTCGGCTTGTTGACCACCACCGGAGATCCGGCAGGCAGGCCGTTGACGGTGAACACCTGCTCGCTGAAGGCGTTGGGCGCCACCGCGGCCGGCGTCAGCGTGGCGCTGATCGTCATCGGCGCCGGCACCACGTCGAAGGCGTAGGTCTGGCCGGCCGTGGGCGTGATGGTCGCCGCCGTGTCGTTGGCGAAGGTGATGCCCACCGTGTTCGCCGCCGACACCCGCATGCCCACGATGCCAATGCCGGCATCCGTGGTCGGCTTGGTCACCGCGACCACCTGGCCGGTCGCAACGCCGGTGACGGTGAACGTCTGCTCAGCGCTGGTGTTGGGCGCCACCGAGGTCGCCGTGACGGTCACGGCATAGACGGTGACCGTGCCCGTTGCTCCGCCCTGTGACCCGGTGCTGCCCGGCTGGGCCACCGGCGCGGCGCC
>Ga0193725_1000479_pt1 | contig 11938 bp, 13 predicted proteins | sample H2a2metaG_FD_143058 | JGI IMG/M metagenome (GOLD analysis project Ga0193725, IMG submission 143058) | Soil microbial communities from a riparian zone of the East river system, Colorado, United States - H2a2 | ecosystem: Environmental > Terrestrial > Soil > Riparian zone | place: USA: East River... | reverse complement strand
CTTCGCCGGTAAACGAGGCGTGGGCGCCCTACCAAAGCCGTCACAGTCAGTCGGATCGTCGAGCGGCCCCCGGCCGCCCGCCCCACCGCGCCGCCAACGGAACGATCTACGACGTGTGGGTGGAGCGCTGGGGAGAGAGGAGGCGGAGGAAGTCGCGGCCTTGCCGAGGCGGCGGCGGCCATGGCGGGTCGCGGAACATCTCGGCGCCGAGGGTGAGGATCGTGCGCGGGGACGAGGCCGCCGACCAGGGCGAGCCGGCGAGGACCGGGCCTGAGGTCAAGGTGCGCCACGAGACGCGTCGGCGTTGCCCGGCTCACGCATCGCGATTTTCCGCCTCGGAAATCCGAACGGACCGATTTGACGTTTTATTGGATGAGCGGCAAATCGATCCACGTCGCCGCTGGTGAGATCTCGGGAAGGGGCGGCTATGGAACAACGAGCGAATCCGTCTCCGAAGTGCTGCCAGTGCAGCGTCCCGATCCTCGACAACGACTTGGTCCTGCGAGACCACGGGCAGCTGTATCACGCCCAGTGCGCCCGCATCCTGACCTCCGATGAGCGAGTGCGGGAGTACCGGGAGCTTCAGCGGGCCTGCGAGGCCAAGATCGTCCGGAACGGCACACCTCTGGCCCAGGCCTCTGGCTCACGAGACGAGCCCCCGGCCGTTCTGTGCGCGATCTGCCAGACGGGTATCGGCCACATTGCGGAACTGGCCATGACGGCCTTGGGGCCGACGCACGTCCGCTGTCGGCCGACTGACTCGAGCCAACCCGCGACGATGAGCCATCGCGTGTGTTGACCGCACCCACGAATGACGCCATGATGTTGCGGCATGGATTTGCCAAACCGGCCGAGAGTCCTCGGCGACCTGCTCTACGCCGACACGGCGAAGACGCTCGTATCCGAGCAGGACTGGGTCGGGGTCGTCCAGTCCATGGCCGCGGGCGATCAGCACGCGCTGCACGCACTGTACGAGCGGACGCATCGCATCGTGTTCACCGTGATCGTGCGGATCACCAACAATCGGGAGACCGCCGAAGAGCTGACGCTGGACGTGTTTCACGACGTGTGGCGCCGAGCATCGACCTACGATGCCGCCGGCGGACCCGTGGTCGGATGGATCATGAATCAGGCGCGGTCCCGAGCGATCGATCGGTTGCGGTTCGAAGGGCGGAAAAAACGCGTCAACCCTCATGCGGACAGCCCACTGCCCGCGACGGCCGCGAGCGATCCCAACGAGGTCTTCGACCTCGGGGAGCAGGGCCGTCTCCTGCGAGATGCGTTGACGGTCCTCACGCCGGACGAGCGACAGGCGATCGAAACTGCATTCTTTTCCGAGTTGACGTATGACGAAGTGGCGACGCGGTTGAATCAGCCGCTCGGAACCGTCAAGACACGGATCCGCTCCGGACTGGGAAAGCTCCGGCAAGCGCTGGCCAATAAAGTGAAGGGGTTATGAGCTCAACGTCGGGTGAACACGCGAAGGACTACGCGGAGCGGGTGTGCCTATACGCTCTCGACGCCCTCCCTCCGAGCGAAATGGCGGTGGTGGCCGCGCACATCTCGGCGTGTGCGGACTGCCGGCAGGAGATGGCGACGCTTCGCCCGATCGTCGACGCCTTCGTCTCCTGGCCGACCGACGTGCTGCGCCCATCGGCATCGCTCTGGGATCGCCTCGCGCAGCGAATCGCCGCGGAGACGGACGGGACGCCGGGGTTGCCAGCGCCACAGCGATGGGCGGAACCGGAATGGAAAGAAGTGGCCCCGGGCATCTCCTGCAAACTGCTCGCGACCGACACGGAGAAGCATCGCGTCAGCATGCTGGTGCGACTCGCGCCGGGAACCGACTATCCGCCGCACCGCCACGCCGGGGTCGAAGAGGTGTACATGCTCGACGGTGAGCTGATCGTCGACGACGAGCGGTTCAATCCCGGCGACTACCGCCGGGGAGAACCCGGCGGCATCGATCACCGCGTCTGGAGCGAAACCGGCTGCACGTGCGTCCTGATCACGTCGTTCCACGACGCCATCCTTTCAGGCATTCCCCCGCAGACCGCCTGACGAAGAGCCCCGCGAGACAGCGCCACACAACGGTCACACGTGAAAAAGCGTTGCCGCGGTGGGGCGGGCGGCCGTGGGGGGCCGCTCAGCGATCCGTGGTGTACGGAATGTCCGCCCACAACCGGTCAACGAAGCGTGGGCGTCCCACGGTCGCCGTCACAGTCAGTCGGATCGTCGAGCGGCCCCCCGCGGCCGCCCGCCCCACCGCGCCGCCAACCAAACGACCCTATGAAGGAGACGGGGAACGCCGACGAGAGAGGAAGCGGAGGAAGTCGCGGCCCTCGCGCAATCGTCGGCGGCCCATGGCGGGGTCGCGGAGCATCTCGGCGCCGAGGGTGAGCATCTTGCGCGGGCGGAAGTAGAAGCGGCGGTAGAAGGTCTCGAGCGCGGCGAAGATCTCCTCGCGGGGCAGCTCGGGGTAGCCGAGCGCGCTGGCCTGCACGCCGTCGCCGTCCACGAGACCGTTGCCGTTCAGCCAACCACGTTCGAGCGCTTCCTGGTGCAGCGCGGTGCCCGGATACGGCGCGGCCAGCGACACCTGGATCGTGTCGGGGTCGATCTCGCGCGCAAACCGGATCGTGGCCGCGATGGTCTCGCGGGTCTCGCCCGGCAAGCCCACGATGAACGTGCCGTGGATCTTGATGCCCAGGGCCTTGGCGTTCCTGGTGAACTCGCGAGCCAGGTCGACGCGCACGCCCTTCTTGATGTGGTTGAGGATCCCCTGGTCGCCTGACTCGTAGCCGACCAGCAACAGGCGCAGGCCGTTGTCCTTGAGGACCTTGAGCGTCGCGTACGGGACGTTCGCCTTGGCGTTGCACGACCACGTCACGCCGAGCGTGCCGAGCCCGCGCGCGATGGCCTCGGCGCGGGGCAGATCGTCGGTGAACGTGTCGTCGTCGAAGAAGTACTCGCGCACCTGCGGGAAGTAGCGCCGGGCCAGCGCGATCTCGGCGACCACGTGCTCGACGCTGCGGGTGCGATAGCGGTGGCCGCCCACGGTCTGCGGCCAGAGACAGAACGTGCACTTCGAGCGGCAGCCCCGCCCGGTGTACAGCGACACGTACGGATGCAGGAGATAGCCGATGAAGTACTGCTCGACGACCAGGTCTCGGCGGTAGACGTCGACCACGAACGGCAGCCGGTCCATGTCCTCGAGGACCGGGCGCTCCAGCGTGCGTCGCACGTGACCGTTGGTCCGGTACGAGAGTCCCGCCACGCTGGCGAGATCGCGGCCGCGGGCCACCTCCTCGATCGTGAAGTCGAACTCGTTGCCGGTGACGAAGTCGATGGCCGGCGACGCCTGGAGCGCGGCCTCGCGCTGGACCGCCACGTGCGCCCCCACGAACCCCACGCGCAGCGCGGGATTGGCCGCCTTCAGCGCCTCGGCCACCCGCACGTCGTGGGGGAACGACGGCGTGCTCGTGTGCAGCACCGCGAGGTCGTAGTCGCGGGCCAGCGGGACGACATCCGCGAGCCCGAGCCCCGCCGGCGGCGCGTCCACCAGCCGGCTGCCCGGCACCAGCGCCGCGGGCTGGGCCAGCCACGTCGGATACCAGAACGACCGCACCTCGCGCCGCGCCTGATACCTCGCCCCCGCCCCCCCGTCGAATCCCTCGAACGAGGGCGGATGCAGGAACAACGTCCGCAGATAGTCGGCCATCAGGTACGTGACACCAACGCAACACCCACGGCGATGAGTCCGATGCCCGCCCAGCGCGCCGGGGTCACGACCTCACCCAGAATCCACTGGGCGAGCAGCGCGACCACGACGTAGTCGAGCGCGGTCAGCGGCAGGAGCTGGCTCACCTCGGCGCGCGAGAGCAGGGCCAGGTACATGAAGAAGAACATCGCCTGCAGCGCGATCCCCACGAGCACCCACTGGTTCGACAGGGCGCGGGCCACCATGCCGCCGAGCCGGCTCGACGGCGCCTCGGTGAGGTCGCCCCCCGGCTTCATGCCTTTCGAGAGCATCACGTGGCCGGCCCCGCCGAGCACGACCGCCACCACCACCAGCAGGAGCGTCTTGAGCATGTCAGCGGACCTTTCGCTCGCGTGGATTCATCGCGGTGAGCCGTCCGTTCTCCAGCGCGTAGACGGCGTGCGCGCCCGGAACCGCATCCGGGCGGTGCGTGACCACGACCACGGCCCCGCCAGCCTCCGCGCGGTCCCGGAGCGCACGCAGGATGAGCGCGGCGTTGTCGTCGTCGAGGTTGCCGGTCGGCTCGTCGGCGAGCAGGAGCGGCGGATCGTTGAGGATGGCCCGGCAGAAGGCCACGCGCTGCTGCTCGCCCCCCGAAAGCTCCCGCGGATAGTGAGCGCGACGCGCGAGCACGCCGAACTGCTCGAGCAGGGCCTGGGCCCGGCGCCGGCTCTCCGCCTTGGCCGCGCCGACGTACTTGCCGGCCAGCAGCACGTTGTCGAGCGCGGTGAGCGAAGGCAGGAGCAGGAACGACTGGAACACGAATCCCACCGAGCGTCCCCGATACCGGCTCTTCTCCGAGCGGGACAGGGCGCTCACGCACACGTCGCCGTACCAGACCGCCCCCCCGTCGGCGTCCTCCAGCAGTCCCAGCACGTTGAGCAGCGTGCTCTTGCCGGAGCCCGAAGTCCCCGCCACCACGGCGAGCGCGCCCGCCTCCACGCGAAGATCGACGCCGCTCAGCACGGGGACCGGCGCCGATGGCCCTCGATAGATCTTCACCAGTCCCTCCCCGCGGAGCATCGCGCTAGTGCGGCCACGGGAGGGCTCGGGCCGGCGTCGCCACTACGCGCCCCGCCGGATCGCCTCGGCGGGCGAGAGCCGCACCACGCGGAACGTCGCGTAGGCGGCGGAGGCCGTGCCCAGCAACACCGAGAAGACGAGGCCGCCGCCGAGCAGCCGGGGCGAGAAGAAGAAGAGCTGCTGGCCGGTGCGGGCGGCCCAGGCATCGATGCCAAGCCCAAGGGCCATGGCGAGCGCGATGCCGCCGAGCCCGCCGGAGAGCGTGACCCCGAGCGCCTCGCCCAGCACCTCGCGGCCGAGCTGGACGTCGGTCGCCCCCAGCGCGCGCTTGACCCCGAAGTCGCGGATGCGCTCGAACACCGCGGCGGCGACGGTGTTGGCCAGCGAGAGTCCGCCGATCACGAGCCCGAGCGTGCCGATGGCCACCGTGAGGGTGGCGAAGAACGCGGTCGACGACTTGAGGAGGGCGGACAGCTCGCTCGGGAGCTGGACGTTGACGGCGGCCACGCGGTCGCGGATGCGCCGCGCGACCACGTCCGGGTCCTCGCCCTCGCGCCAGCCGACGGCGGCCCCGGTGTTGAGGTCGGCCGCGGTCAGCGCCGCGGCGCCGGAGGCGAGCAGCGTGCGCAGCATCGCGTCCTTGGCCACCCACTGCTCGCGCGCGTCGGCGATGGACACGATCACGAAGCGGTCGGGGGCGGTGAGCATGCGCTCCAGCACGCCGACGATCTCGTATCGTTGTCCTTCCAGCTCGAGCGCGCCGCCGACCTCGAGACCGTGGGAGGCCGCGAACGAGGCGCCCACCACGGCCACCCGCCGGTCGCCCTCGCGCAGGAAGCGCCCGCGCTGGACCGGCAGCGTCCGGAACGCGCGGTTCGGCGACGGCACCGAGAGGTCCATGCCGAGGACCAGCTCCTGGGTCAGGGTCATGAACTGCGACGTCGAGGGATTGAGGGGCAGCATCACTTGAGCCTGGACGCCGTCCACGCCGGGGACGGCGGCGACCGCGCGCAGCGTGGCCGAGGGCAGGAGTCCCCCGGCGGTGAAGCCGGCCCCCATGCCCATCCCCTTCCCCGCCACCGAGATCTGACCGAGGACGAAACGATCGCCGCCCTCGATGAATCGGACGATGCGCTCGCTCATCGCGCCCAGCGCGATCAGCCCGGCCACCCCGACCCCGATGCCCACGATCGTGAAGAGATACCCGCGCAGACTCGCCAGCGCTCCTACCATTCGAGTCTGGACGCGACGGGACGGCCGGCGCGGCGGCGGGACCAGACGTTGATCCGCGCGAACAGGAACAGGAGGCGGAGGGCCAGGCGCGAGCGCAGGGACATCTTCTGGAAGAACCCGCCGGCCAGCATGGTGAGGACGGCGTCGGTGATCACGTTGCGCCGGCTGGGACGCAGGAACAGCTCGAGGAACGCGGGCTCGTAGTACTTGTGGATCATCCGGAAGAAGGGCTGCAGCCCCTTCCACACCGCGCGCTCGTAGTTCCGGAAGCGCGCGGCCTCGAAGCGGCCGTCGCGGAACGCGCGCACGATCGCCTCCGACGCCAGCTCGCCCGAGCGCATCGCGATGAACACGCCGCCCGAGAAGATCGGATCGACGAAGGCGACGGTGTCGCCCACGCAGAGGAAGCGGTCGCCAACCACCGGCCGGTTGACGTAGGAGAAGTTGGCCACGGGATGGATCGGGGTGACGCGCTCGGCCTTGGCGAGCCCCTCGGCCACGATCCGACACCGAGCGACCATCTCCTCGAACAGCGCGTCCAGCGAGCCCTCGCGCCCCTTCACGGTGCGGGCGTGCATCACGCAGCCGACGCTGGTCACGTCGCCCGCGAACGGGATCCACCAGAACCACCCCTCGTCGAAGATGTAGATCCGGATGTTGCCCTCTTCGCGCCCGGGGAAGCGCACGGCGCCGCGATAGTGGGCGAACAGCGCGACCTTGCCGAGGTTGGCAATCCGCTCGCGCCGGCCCGTTCGGGAGGCGACGAAGCTGTCGCGGCCGCTGGCGTCCACGAGGAAGCGGGCGCGCGCGGTGTCGACGCCGCCGTTGCGCGTGGTGAGCGTCACCCCGTCGGCGTCGAACGCGACGTCCTCGACCGCCACCGGCTGGTGGACCTCCACGCCCTGCCGGCGCGCGTGGTCGAGGAGCAGGCTGTCGAACTCGCCCCGCGGCACCTCGTAGGCGTACGGCGGCCAGGGCTTGCCCTCGAGGAAATAGAAGCTCGCCTCGGTCCCCGACTCCTGATCGTGAAAGTTCGCGCCGTACTTGATGAGGAAGCCGTGGTTCTCGATCAGCTCCCGCGCCCCCAGCCGATCCAGCAACGGCAGCATGGCCGGCAGCATGGACTCGCCGACGCGCAGGCGCGGAAACGTCTCGCGCTCGAAGAGACCGACGCGGAGGCCGGCGCGCGCGAGGAACGTGGCGGTGGCCGACCCCCCCGGCCCGCCGCCGATGACGGCAACGTCGTAGATGGGCGAACTCATGATGGAACTCCTGGAGTCGTCGCGAACGACGACGCCCCGGCCCCGCGTCGGCCGCGCACGACGTCGGTATCCCGCAATTCAACGGCGTGATCGGGGGGTTTGGGGGGGCCCGCGGCTAGGCCCCCCAAATCGGTCAATCGGTCCTGGGAAAACCAGCGCGTGACCACGGGCGTGACGAAGTCCGGCCGCGTGGCGAGGCGCGAGGCGATGGCCCCGACGACGGCCTGACCGATCGCGAGGCCGAGCAACAGCGGCGACAGCGCGGTGCCGGAGGCGGCGGCGGCCGCGCGTCGACGCCGGGGATGCCGCCACCATTCGGCGAAGCCCGTCCCCCGCACGGAGACCAGCGTCTCCCTCGTCTCCACGAGCCAGCGCCCGATGCCCCTTCCCGTGAGGTACGCGCCGATCCGCACGCCGTCCACGAGCGGACGAAACCGGCTGCGCTGGGCCGTACGCGGCGAGGTGCGGACGGGGACCTCGCAGACCATCACGCCCCGGCGCGCCGCCGCGATGAGGACTTCGGTCTCGAACACGAACCCGCCGTGGCGGGTCGGCAGATCGCGCACGAGCGGGAGCGGATAGAGCCGGAAGCCCGACTGCGTGTCTTCCACGTGCAGTCCGGTCACCCAGTTCACGAAGAAGCCGGCCACGCGCACCGCGTTCAGCCGGCCCCGCCCGAACCCGCCGCTCTCCCCGAGGCGCCCGCCGATCACCAGGGCTCCGGGCAGGGCGGCGGCCGCGGCACGGAGACGCGGGATGTCGGCGGGATCGTGCTGACCATCGCCGTCGAGGGTGACGACCGCCGTCGCGCCGCGCGCCGCGGCCACCGCCAGGCCCGTGCGGATCGCCTGCCCCTTGCCCTGCCGGCGCGGATGCCGGATGACCTCGGCGCCGGCGGCCCGCGCGAGGGCGGCGGTGGCGTCGATCGAGCCGTCGTCGACGACGATGACCGGCGCGTGGGCGAGCGCTCCCGTGACGACTCCAGCGATCGTTGCCGCCTCGTTGAACGCGGGAACGAGGATGAGAGTTATCACCGCGCGACACCGTCGGGGGCGGGGCCGACCACGAGCGCGACGTGCGTGCCGCCGCGGGCGATGCCGTGGACCAGGCCCGGCCCCGGCGCCACGTCGACGGGTGGATCGATCAGTCGCCCCGATCCCGCGGACCACGCGGCCGCGGCGACCCGCAGCGCGCCGAGCCCGGCGTGCTGGCCGAAGCGCCGCGCCAGCGACGCGACGGTGATCTCGGACCCGAGCGCCCGGACGAGCAGCGCGCGCTCCCAGGCGTCGCGCGGCCCGTCGCCGCTCGAAGAACTATAGGCCCAGGTAATGGCCTGCCCCGCCAGGCCGGCCTCGGCGAGGGCGGCGGCGATCGCCCGCGACTCCGCGCGGTGGCCCACCCCGTTGGGCCGCGCCGGCAGCCCCCGCCACGCCGCGCCCAGGATCTCGCCGCACGGCGACGCGCCGCGGGCCCGCGCGTGATCGAGCGACTCCAGCACCAGGACGGTCGCGCCCTCGCCGCGCATCTCCGCGTCCCCCAGCTCGGCCAGCGTCGCGTCCACGGTGGGATTGCGGACGTCCACTCCACCGGCCAGCGCGACGTCCAGACGGCCGGAGGCGATCGTGTGGGCCGCGCGCGCCACCGCCAGCTCGCCGCCGACCGTGCGGACGTTGAGGGTGAGGGCCGGTCCGTGGGCCGCGCAGGCGATGGTCGCCGCCGACGCCATCGTGTTCATCACGGTGTTGGGAAAGGCCAGGGCCGAGACGCCGGAGGGCCCACCGCGCAGGAATCCCTCCGCGAACTCGATGGCCGAGTGCAGATCGCCGTGTTCGGTGCCGAGGACGAACCCGGCCGCGCCCGCGTCGTCGAGTCCGGCGTCGGCCAGCGACAACCGCGTTGCTGCGACGGTGAACCGGCTCACCCGCGAGGCGCGGCGCGCGTCGACGCCGTCCATGAGCGCGGCCAGCAGCGTGTCGTCGACGGCGTGATCGGACGGCGGGCTCGGGACCTGGGCGAGCCACCGGGTGAGCGTCTGGCCGCCGCCCACGAGGCCGGCCGCGACCACGCCCACGCCCGTGACCACGACGCGCTTCAGCATGCGCGGAACAACAGCGTCACGTTCTGCCCGCCGAACCCGAACGAGTTCGACATCGCCGCCGGCAGCGACGCCGCGCGAGCGACGCCGGGGACGCAGTCGAAGGGCACGTCGGGATCGGGCGAGGTCAGGTGCACGGTCGGCGGCACCACGGCGTGGGTCATGGCCAACACGGTGGCCAGCGCCTCGAGGCTGCCCGCCGCGGCCATCGTGTGGCCGATCATCGACTTGGTCGAGCTGACGAGCACGCCGCCCTCGCCGAAGACGGCGCGCAGCGCGCGGGCCTCGATGCGGTCGTTCTGCGCGGTGCCGGTGCCGTGGGCGTTGACGTAGGCGACGTCCGCGGGGGCCGCGCCCGCGGAGGCCAGCGCCTCGCGCATCGCACCGATCATGCCGTGCCCCTCGGGGTGCGGCGAGGTGACGTGGAACGCGTCCGTGGTCATGGCGTGGCCGGCCAGCTCGGCGTAGAGGGTCGCGCCCCGCGCGCGCGCGGATTCCGCGTCTTCGAGCACCAGGAACGCCGCGCCCTCACCGAGCGACATGCCGCGGCGCTCGCGGTCGAAGGGCCGGCAGGGCTCGGGATCGAGGAGTCTCAGCGCGTTGAAGCCCATGTAGCAGATCCGGGTGAGCGCGTCGGCGCCGCCGGCCAGGGCCCGCGGGACGACGCCGTCCGCGATCAGGTCGGCGGCCATGGCGATCGACGCGGCTCCCGAGCTGCACGCGGCGACCACGGTCTCGCGCGGCCCTTCGAGGCCCAGGCGCCAGCTCAGCACGTCCGCGTGCGATGTCGGCAGCGTGGCGCGGGCCGCGTCGGGACGCTCACGTCCCGCGCCGGGGCGCTCACGCCCCGCGTCGGGGTGCTCGCGCGCTCCCCGCCATCGCTTCCAGTACCACGCTTCCACCTCGAGCATGCCGCCGCCGACCGCGCCGACCATCAGCGCGGCGTCGCGCCGCTCGGCCGCGGACAGCCGCGCGTCGTCGAGCGCTTCGCTCGCGGCGGTCAGCGCGAGCCGATCGGCGCGGGCCCGGCGGGCGGATCCCCCGACCGCCCCCGGGACCTCGGCCGCGATGCGGGAGCGAAACCCCTCGGTCTCGATCAGCGTGATGGGACGGATCGCGCACGCGCCGGCCGTGATCCCCTGCCAGAACGCCTTGACTCCCGTTCCGAAGGGACTGACGGCGCCGAGCCCGGTGACGACGACCGTCCGACCCCGACGACCGGTCACCGCTGGGTCGCCCTCTCGGCGATGAAGCGGCAGAGGGTCGCCACCGAGGCGAAGTGCTCGGCCAGGTCCTGCGATTCGTCCATCACGATCCCGAAGCGCTCCTCGATCGCGATGCCCAGCTCGATGAAGTCGAGCGAGTCGAGACCGATCGAGCCGTCGACGCCCTTGGGCAGCGGGGTGTCGAAGGTCACCTCGGCCGCGCGCGCCGGGTCGAACTTGAGACGGCTGACCAGCAGCGCGGCGAGCTCGTCCTTCACTTCCTTCGGTTCCATCAGACCTGGGCTCCCATCGTCGAGGATGCGGGATGCGGCAAGGCCCACTCGAGCCCGAGCCGGCGGCCTCGCCACTCTCCGGTGACGTGCAAACGATCATCGCCCGTTTCGAGCCCGAGCGCCAACGCGATTAACGGCTCGCAGGCCAGAGTCTCCCCCGCCCGCCGCCGCGCGTGGCGAGCCAGCGCCGATGACTCGGCGGCGTCCGACACCCGCAGGCGACCGGTCCCCGGTCCGAGCAGCGCGCAGGCCGCCGCCTCGACGAGCGGACGCTCGAGGAGCCACCGCGTGCGCGCGTGCAGGTCCTCGCACTCCCGAAACGTCTCCACGGCCAGCACGAGCGCCCGCTCGCATTCGCCACGCGCGACCAGCTGGCCGGCGTAGGCCAGGGCCTCGATGGTCGCGGTGGCGCCGCCCACGAAGATCACGTACGGACCGGTCAACTGGAACTCGATCGCGACCTCCGCGGGAACGGCGCTCGTGGCGGTGTATGGGAAATGCAGCGTGCCTGCCGTCGGCGCCGCTTCCACGAACGCGCGATTAGACGACCCGTAGGCCGCGGCCGTCGCGTACACGAGCGCGGTCGCCCCGCCGGCGATCTCCCGCGCCTCGCGTCCGGACTTCGCGAGCAGGGCCTGGACGGCGGCGACACCGAGCAGACACTCGCGGGTGGCCCTGCGGAAGCGCTCGCCTCCGAGCGGCGGACGCTCGATCGTGAGCGTCGACCGTCCCGCGGACGCCGCCGTCGCGTCATCCGGCAGCGCGTCCAGTCGCTCGCCCCATCCGGTGACGACGCCCACGGCTTCGAGGTCGACACCCGGCATCACGCCTTGCCCTCCAGCACGAGCGCGGCGTTGCAGCCTCCAAAGCCCAGCGACGTGCTCAAGCTCACGCGCGGCCGCGCGCGGCGCGCGGTCAGCGGCACGTAGTCGAGGTCGCACGCGGGATCGGCCTCTTCGTAGCCGAGGGTGGGCGGCACGATCCCATCGCGCGAGGCGAGCAGGCACATGATCGCTTCCAGCGTCGCCGCCGCCCCCATGGTGTGACCGAGGCCGCCCTTGATGGAG
>Ga0193725_1000477_pt1 | contig 12006 bp, 13 predicted proteins | sample H2a2metaG_FD_143058 | JGI IMG/M metagenome (GOLD analysis project Ga0193725, IMG submission 143058) | Soil microbial communities from a riparian zone of the East river system, Colorado, United States - H2a2 | ecosystem: Environmental > Terrestrial > Soil > Riparian zone | place: USA: East River... | reverse complement strand
TAGATCGTGCGCATCGCGCACAGCACGATCCGCCCGCCGAGTCGATCGCCCAGCACCCCGAACATCGGCGCGGCCAGCGTGCCCAGCGACTGCAGCGAGCCGAACGCGGTGACCCACAGCACGGAGCCGGTGTTGACCATCACGTACCAGCCGAGAATGATGGTCTCCATCTCGAAGGCCCACGACGTCACCAGGTCGGCCGGCCACTGAAAGCGAAAGCTGCGAACGCGGAAGGCGGCGAAGATCACGGGCGGGAGCGACGGACGGGAGCGGTGGACACGACGGGCAGTACGGTACAACATCTCCGGACGAACGCGCGCCCGAGGGGCGCGACACGCGCCCGAGGAGGAACGGACATGAAGGCCTACTGGCTCACACCAGGTCCCCTCGCGACCACCGTGGACTTGCGGGAGACGGCGACTCCCAAACCCAAGCCCGGCGAGATTCTCGTGCGCGTGCGGGCCGCGTCGCTGAACCGCGGTGAGCTGCTGGGCGGCAAGGCCGGCGCGCCCGCCAAGCCCGGAGGCGGTGAATGCTCTGGCGAAGTGGTGAAGGTCGGCGACGGCGTCACCGGCGTGGCGGCGGGCGAGCGCATGATGGGGCGTTGCGGCGGCGGCTTCGCGGAGTTCGCCGTGATGGACGCGCGCGAGGCCATGCGCGTGCCCGGGCCGCTCTCGTGGGAAGAAGCGGCCGCCACACCACTGACCTTTCTCGTCGTCTACGACATGCTGGTCGCCCAGGGCGGGCTGGCCGCCGGCCACTGGCTGCTCGTCACCGCGGTGTCATCCGGCGTGGGCGTGGCCGCGCTCCAGACCGGCAAGACGCTGGGCGCGCGGGTGATCGGCACGTCAGGCTCCGCGGAGAAGCTGGGTCGGCTCGAAAAGCACGGTCTCGACGTGGGCATCCGGACTCGCACCGCCGACTTTCACGACGCGGTGATGAAGGCCACCGACGGCAAGGGCGTGAACCTGGTCGTCAACAACGTCGGCGGCTCGGTGTTCGCCGAGTGCCTCCGGTCGCTCGGCTACGAGGGACGGCTGGCCACGGTGGGCCACATGGACCGCCAGCTCAGCGCGACCATCGACCTCGAAGCCCTGCATCGCAACCGGCTGACCGTCTTCGGCGTGAGCAACCGCTTTCGCACCGCGGGCCAGCGCGCGGAGACCGTGCGCGGCTTCGTCCGCGACGTCGTCCCCCACTTCGAAGCCGGCAAGATTCACCCGATCGTGGACAAGGTGTTCGACTTCGGCGACCTCGGCGCCGCCATCAAGTTCATGGAGTCGGACGGCCAGGTGGGCAAGATCGTGGTCAGGATCTGAAAGGAGACACACAATGACCATCACCGCTCGCCGGCTCACCCAGGAAGCGGACGGCCTCCCCGGCTACGTGGCCCATCCGGACGGGCCCGGCACCCGGCCCGGCATCATGATGGTGCACCACGCCCACGGTGTCACCGCCGACTACAAGATCGACGCCTACCGGCTGGCCCAGCTCGGCTTCAACGTGCTGGCCCCGGACTTCTTCAACATGTTCGGGATCCCCGGGACCGATCACATCGGCGCCGGCGCCGATCTGCAGGCCAAGCACGGCGACACCGAGTTCCTGGTGAAGATGGACGAGGCGTGGCAGTACCTGATCGAGCGCCTGCATTCCGATGCGGATCACATGGCCGGCATCGGTCACTGCATGGGCGGGCGCCTGCTGATCCCGTTCGCCGCGGACCATCCGAAGCTCCGGGCGCTCGTTCTGTATTACCCATCGGTCCGCGACGAGCCGGAAACGTCGCATCGCCCGCGCCACGCGTTCAAGCTCGCCCCCACCCTCCGCTGCGCGTCGCTGGTCTTCTGCGCGGGCCTCGACTTCATCGCGACCCCGGCCATCCAGGCCCCGCTCTGGGAAGCCTTCCGCGCCAACGGCCAGCCGCTTGAATGGCACTCCTTCTCCGACGCCCATCACGGCTTCCGCCACCCCGACAACGAAGGCTTCCAGCCCCACTACGCCGACGCCGCGTGGTCGATCGTCGTGGACTTCCTGCAGCGCCGCGTCTGAGCCATGACGCGAGTTTTTTTCTTCGCCACGCTCGCGGCGCTCGCACTGGTCGGCTGCGCCACGCCACGCGGGATCGTCCCCGAGCATCCCAAGGAGCGCTACAGTCTGCCGAGCTGGCCGCGCCAGTCGCTGTCCCTCGAGGTCGTCGACGCACGCAATCAAAAGGAAGACTCCGATCGGCTGGTCCAGGTCACGACCGCGATCCTGTCGGAAGCGCTGGCCACGGGCGCGGCGCCGCCGGGACCGCTTCGGCGGCTACACGTCGAGATCGTGCTGCACGACGTCTCGCTCAACGGACCGATGTGGATCGCCACCACGAGGTTCCGCGCGACGCTCTTCGAAGGAGAACGTGAGGTGGGCACGTGGGACGCCCGCGGCGAGGAGCGTCGGATGAACTGGGTGCCCGCCAATGCGCGGGACGCCGCCCAGACCGCCTACGAGCGCGGCCTCGCCAGCCTCATGACGAAGCTGGAAAGCTCCCCGCCCTGATCAGAGCTACGCAGCCGTTCTCTTGCGCTTCAGAGCAGTGTCGGGAATGACGTCGACGGTCAGCTTGGCCCCGAGTGCCGTCGCCCAGCGACAGAGCGTGTGAAGTTCGATGTTCTTTGCACGGCCGGCTTCGAGCTTCGCGATGTGGGGTTGACTCACACCGAGCCGCGCGGCGAGCTGCGCCTGGGTCATGCCGCGCTGGGTGCGGAGCGCCGCGAGCTTCTGTTCGATCATCATCTCGCTGAGGTATTCCTCAACCTTCCGCTTGAGGGCAGCGTCGGTGTCGACCTGATGATCGATCCACTTCATGAAGTCGCTCTTTCGAGCCATCGCCATCACCCCTTCTTCCCGGTCTTCCTCTTCAATTGCTCGCGCGCGTCCTTCTGGTAGCCGCGCATCTGGGCCAGGACCTCTGCCGGAATTCGGTCCCGCTTCTTCACCATCCCGCCCAGGAGCCGGATGACTTGACCGGGCTCGAAGATGTAGAAGAGTCGGACTTGGTTCCGGCGCAGTTCGAACAACCCGTCCCCGAGGGCTTTCGACTGTGGCTCGCGAAGTTTGTTGCCGAGCGTATGGGCGAGCTTGACGAGCGCGATTGCTTCCGCCCTGGCGTCCGACGGCAGCGCGGCGATCAGGATCCGCACCGGCGCTTCTCCTGCTGGGGTGCGGTACTCCTCGATCCGCCACGACATAGCGCAGCGTAGTCTCAGGGCATATATGAGTCAAGAGTTATATCGCTACGACCCTGGTGCTCGGGGGAGCATCCCCGTCTCGCAGGTGATCGGTGATTAACCCAGGTGCGAAACGCGGGGGCCGACGTCGTCGATCAGGAGGCGGAGGCTTTCGTGGTCCCAGGCGGGATTGTCGGAATCGGTGGTGATCGAGAGCAACGAGCCGAAGCCGCCGCTCTCTTCGTGGAGCTGGTGGATCTTCTCCGCGCACTCGGCGGGATCGCCGATGATCCACAGGTTGTCCATCAGATAGTCGACGGTGACGCCTTCGTCGGGCAGCGCGGGATCGAGCTTGGTCGACGCCATCTGGACCGTGCCGACGCGGTTCGGGAGCTGATGGCGCTCGTAGTTGCGCCCGAGCACGATGCGGGCTCGCTCGCGCGCGACGGCGGGCGTCGGAGCGACCAGGATGTCGCGGGCCACGCGCCAGTCGCTGCGCTTGGCCCCTCGACCCGCTTTCTGCGCGCCGTCCTCCACCAGCTTCCAGTGATCGGCGAGATAGCGGCGCGACAGCAGCGAGCTGGACATCGGGATGAAGCCGCGCTCGCCCGCCATCTTCATCGAGCCTGACGTCGGGGTGCTGGCCGCCACCGCGATCGGCGGGTGCGGCCGCTGATACGGCTTCATGTAATAGCCGCGCTCGGTCACGGGATCGAACGACGGCGTCTCGATGTCGAAGAACTGGCCGTGATGGATGAACTGGCCTTCCGCCGCCCACAGCTCGAGGACGACTTCGAGGACCTCGGCCGAGCGGGCGCGCAGGGTCGCGGGATCGAGGCCGAGCAGGGCGAGATCGGTGGGGATGCCGCCCCCACCGATCCCCCACTGGAAGCGGCCGCGCGCCATGTGATCGAGCATGGCCACGCGGTGCGCGAGATACACGGGGTTGTGCAGCGCGAGCAGGGTCACGCCGGTCCCCAGCTTGATGTTCTTGGTCAGGGCCAGCGCCTTGGCGATCAAGAGATCCGGCGCGGGCGCGTTTTCCCAGCGTTCGGTCAGATGCTCACCGACCCAGGCTTCGCGAAACCCGAGCCGGTCGGCCAGAGCGATCTGATCGAGGTCCCGATCGTAGGCGTCGGCGAACGCCCGATCGGGCGGGTGCAGCGGCATCATGAACAGGCCGAAGTTCATGCGGGAGCGTGCTACCGCAGCTGCTTGTGAATGAACTCGTTGATGCGCTCGAGCGCGCGATCCGACGCCGGCGAGCCGGCCTTGCGCATGATGAAGCCCTGGCCCTCGCCCTGGAACAGCTCGAGGTCGACGTCACCGCCGGCCTTGCGATAGGCCGCCACGAACCGATCGAGGTGTGGCCGCGGATGCGCCTCGTCCTCGGTGCCCTGCAGATAGAGCGCGGGCGGCAGCTGCACCTTCTCGCCCTTCTCGAGGGCCGTCGCCGGCGCGCCCTCGTCCATGGCCGCTTCCGTCTTCCAGTACGCCTCGTGGCAGGGAATGACCTCGTCGGCGAGCTTCGGATAGGGCGGTCCGCCGGCCTTGAGCTGCTTGGCGTAGTTGTACCGGCCGAGCGGATCGATGACCGGCGAGGTGAGGATCACGCACTTGACGGTCGCGTCGAAGCCCTTCGGGCCCGGCAGCGCGCTGTAGCGTTCGTCGGTCGGCCGCATGGCGAGCAGCATCGCCTGGTGACCGCCGCTCGAGTTGCCCATCGAGCCCACCATGTCGGCGCGGCCGCCCCACTCCGCCGCCTTCGACTTCGCCCAGCGGATGCAGTAGTGGATGTCCTGGAACGACGCCGGATAGCCCGGCCCTTCCATCGGCTGCCGCCAGTCGGGCGTCACCACGATCACGCCGCTCTTGGCCATCGACTCGTGGATGAGCTTGTCGCCGTGACGATCGGAGCGGCACCAGGCGCCGCCGTGCAGCTCGACCATGATCGGGAACGGCCCCGTGCCCTTCGGCCGATAGACCGTGGCCAGGTACGGTTTGCCCTCGTGACGGAGATACTCGACGTCCTCGACCGTGTACTCGTGGCTCATGATGGCCTCCTCGCGGGATTGGGTGTGGGCGCAAACGTCCCTCACCTCGCCCCCGGAGTCAAGCGGCCCGGTGCTTTTCCCCTCCGGCCGAGAGTGACATCATGTCGGATCGTGACCGTGACGAGCTTCGGGATCGGGGCCCCGGTGAAGCGGCGGGAGGACGGGCGGCTCCTGCGCGGGGACGGGCGGTTCGCCGACGACTTCAACGCCGCGGGGCAGGCGTGGGCCGCGTTCGTGCGATCGCCCCATGCTCATGCCGACGTCCTGGGGATCGATGACGCACACGCGCGCGCCGTCGCCGGCGTGCTCGACGTGTTCACCGGGCACGACCTCGTCGCGGGGGGCGTCGGCGCGATCCCCACGCTGATCGCCGAGCGCGGCGCCGGCATGCGCAGCCGTGACGGCTCACCGTTCGCGGACCCCACGTGGTATCCCCTGGCACTCGACCGCGTCCGCCATGCCGGCGAGCCGGTGGCCGTCGTCATCGCCGAGACACCCGCCGCGGCGGAGGACGGCACCGCGGCCGTCGCCGTGCGCTACGGCGTGCGCCCGGCGGTCGTCGACGGCATCGGCGCGCTCCGCGACGGCGCTCCGCAGCTGCACGACGGCGTCGCCGCGAACCGAGTCTATGACTGGGAATGCGGCGACGCCGAGGCGACGGCGCGCGCGATCGCTACCGCCGCTCACGTCACCCGGCTCACCGTCGTCGACAACCGGCTCGTGACCTGCTTCCTGGAGCCGCGGGCGGCCCTCGCCGCGTGGGACGCCGCCGCCGGACGCTACGTCCTGCACGCCTCGCTTCAGAGCGTTCACGCGCTGGCCGCGAACCTCGCGCGCATTCTCGGCGTGCCGACGGAGCGGGTGCGCTGCATCACCGGCGACGTCGGCGGCGGCTTCGGCTCGAAGATCCAGCCCTATCCCGAGTACGCCGCGCTGGCGTGGGCGGCGCGCCGCACCGGTCGCCCGCTCAAGTGGGTATCGAGCCGCTCCGAGGGCTTTCTGAGCGACGCGCAGTCGCGCGATCACGTGCTCACCGGCGAGCTGGCGCTGGACGCGGACGGGCGCATCGTCGCGCTCCGCGTGCACTCCGTGTCCAACGTGGGCGCCTACGTCGCACCCTGCATCCCGGTCTCCACGCTCAGCAACATGGAGCGGATGATCTCCGGCCTCTACGCGATCCCCGCGATCCACCTCAGAGTGGAAGGCGTGCTGACCAACACGGTGCCGATCAACGTGTACCGCGGCGTCGGCCGGATCGAGTGCGTCTACACGGTGGAGCGGCTGGTCGAGCGGGCCGCGCGCGAGACCGGGCGCGACCGGGCCGCGCTCCGTCGCGCCAACATGATGTCGGCGTTTCCGTATCGCAGCGCGACCGGCGCCGTGTACGACTCCGGCGACTACGTCGCGCGGCTCGACGAGGCCCTCGCCCTCGGCGACGTCGCGGGATTCGCCGCGCGGCGGGCCGAGTCCGAGCGGCGCGGAACGCTACGCGGCCTCGGCATCGGCCCTTACGTCGAGGGCACGGGCGGTGTGCCGCAGGAGTACGCCGAAGTCCGCGTGTGGCCCGACGGCAGCGTCGAGGTCCCGATCGGCGCGCAGTCGCAGGGCCAGGGTCACGAGACCGTGTTCGCCCAGGTCGTGGCCGAGCGGCTCGGCGTGCCGTTCGAGAGCGTGAGCATCGTGATGGGCGACACCGACCGGGTGGCCAAGGGCGTCGGCACGTTCGCCTCGCGCTCGATGGTGCGCGCGGGCAACGCGGCCGCCGAAGCCACGGACGCGGTCATCGCGAAGGGGCGGGCGATGGCCGCGCATCTGCTCGAGGCCGCGGCCGCCGACGTGGAATATCGCGACGGGGCATTCGGCGTCGTCGGCACGGACCGGACGGTCGGCCTCTTCGACGTCGCGCGCGCCGCGGTCGACGGCAAGCTGCCGGGGGCACTGGGTACGACGCTTGGCGCCGCCACCATGCACGAGAACCCCGCGTTCGCGTTCGCCAACGGCTGTCAGGTCTGCGAGGTCGAGGTCGATCCCGAGACCGGCGCGGTCGCGATCGTCGCGCTCAGCATGGTCGACGACTCCGGCCGCTCGGTGAACCCGATGATCGTGCACGGCCAGCAGCACGGCGCCCTCGCCCAGGGCATCGGCCAGGCGCTGATGGAGGCGTGCGTCTACGACGACGACGGCCAGCTGCTCTCCGGCTCGTTCATGGACTACGCGATCCCGCGCGCGGCGGACCTGCCCTCGATCACGGTCGAGAGCCGCGACGTGCCGAGTCCCACCAACGCGCTCGGGGTCAAGGGCGCCGGCGAAGGCGGCACCGTCGGCGCGCCCGGCGCCGTCATCCACGCGATCCTCGACGCGCTCGCCCCGCTCGGCGTCACCCACGTCGACATGCCGGCCACGCCCGAACGCGTGTGGCAGGCTATCCAGCGCGCTCGCTCACACTGACCGTTCGACGGGAAGAAACCATGGCCGGCATCGACGTCAAGTACACGACACGGAGCAGCGAGACCTTCGACGGTTACGTCACCGCACCGGCCGGCACCGCGAAGGTGCCCGGTATCTTGCTGATCACCGCCATCTTCGGGGTCGATCAGGAGATGCGCGAGCTGGCCGACGCGTGGGCCGCCGACGGCTTCATGGTGTCCGTCCCCGACATCTTCTGGCGCCAGACTCCGGGACCGACCGCCGACATGACCGTCGCCTTCGACCGCTACGGCAAGTTCGATCCCGTGCAGGGCATGAAGGACATCGCGGACCTCGTGAAGGACCTGAAAGCGCGGCCGCAGTGCAACGGCAAGCTGGCCATTCTGGGCTTCTGCTTCGGCGGGCGCTAGCTTTCACTACGGCGATTCGGATCCGGTGGTGCCGATGGACGAGGTCGCCGCGATCCAGAAGGCGTTCGCAGGCCGGGCCAACGCCGACATCCAGGTCTACCAGGGCGCCGGCCACAACTTCGCGATGCCGCGCAAGCAGGGCTACAATGCCGCCGCCGCCAAAGAATCGCGCGAGCGCGTGCTCCGCTGCTTCAAGTCGATGTGAGGCAGCGGGAAGGCTAGAGGCGGATGGTGTAGCCGCGGGTCGGAATGAGGCGGCCCCTGCGGGGATCGACGGCCAACCCCAAGCCTTCGAGCGTCTCCACGCCGAGAAGAGGCTCGGCCACACTGCCGATCAGGATCACCCCGGGAGCCTCGCGCTTGCCGATCCGAAAACGGACGATGTCCGAGGCGCATCGCACGCGCCGACCGTCCGCCAGCGTCACCGTGTACCGCCCGCCGCGTGGCTTGACGCCGATGGCGTCGGCCAGCGTCTTGGGAATCACCGAAAACGTCGCACCCGTGTCGACCAGCATGCGCACCCGTGCTGACTTTTCGGCAATGAGCTCGACGTTCTCATGGACATGTCCCATGGCGACCTCCGGCGATCTCGACCGTACGGGACGGCGAAATCCCCGTCAATGTCGATAAATCGATACAGTTAATGATTCTCGGAGAATTGGTTGACCGTCTGACGGCGGGGGTCGAGCGCCGATTTCGCAGAAAAGAGGCGCGCAGCTCCTCTTTTTGAGGACCTAGGCCAGCCGACCTCCGACGTCAGACGGTCAACCAATTCTCCGAGCTCCATTAGTCCAGGAAACGCGCTCCCGAGGAGCGCCTCGGCTTCGCCGGGGCGTGACGAGCGTTGGGGGTTTGGGGGCCATTTCGGGGCCCCCATGCTGGTTAGTCCAGGACGACGAGGCCGTGGAGGGAGCGGTTGAGGACTCTCGAGTCGGTGGTGGTGACGAGCACGGTGTCGCGGACGGAAACGCCACCCCAGCTGCCGTGGAAGTACGTGACGTCGATGAGGAGAACCTCGCCGCTCTCGAACGGGCTGGCCTCGCCGGCTTCGAGCGTCGGTCCTTCGTGAGGCTCGAGCCCGATCGCGTGGCCGACGCGGTCGCACTGGAAGTCGGGAAGACCGGCGCCGCGGATTCGCGTGATCACCTTCTCGTACACCGCGCCGGCGGTGGCGGCCGGCTTCACCGCGGCGATCCCCGCCTCGAGTCCGGCCAGGATGGCCTCCACCGCCGACGCCTGAGGCTCGGTCGGCTCGCCCATCACGGCCATCCGCGCCACGCTCGAGCAATAGCCCTTGAAGAGCGCGCCGACGTCGAACTTCACGAGATCGCCCATGGTCAGAGCGCGGCCGGTCGGCGGCGGTAGCCCGGTCCGGGCCCGCTCGCCGAAGGCGATACCGAGTGAGAGCGGCGTGGCGTCGCGCTTGACCACCTCGCGCTGGTAGACGGCGGCGGCCTCGCGCTCGGTGACGCCGGGCCCGAGCATCTGCAGCACCGCGTTGAGCGCTTCCTCGGCGATCCAGAGCGAGCGTCCCAGGCATTCGATCTCGTACGGGCTCTTCGCCCGGCGCGCGGTGGCGAGCGCGGCCGCCGCCGGGACGACGGTGAAGCCCCTGAGGGCCGCGGTGAGGCGCTTGCGCGCAGCTGGCGTGAGACGGCTCTCGTCGAGTCCGATCCGACCACCCGTCACCCCGAGCGCATTCAACAGTTGCGGCGCTTCCTTCGCGGTGCCCGCCAGCGCCTCACGACCAGGCGCCCACGCCGCGAAGCGCCCCGCCGCGCCGGTCTCGGCGTCCCGGCTTTCGAAGTCCGTCACGTAGAACACGTTCGCGGCGGACGTGGCGATGACGGCGGCGAGGCCCTCGCGCTCGAGGGCCTCGGTGAGCCGTTCGATCTGGTGCGGGTACACGCGGGCTACGCCGCGGGCAGCCGGTACACGCGCGCCGCGGTGTCGTGGAAGAGCTTGGCCTTCTCCGCCGCGGAATAGCCCGACGTCAGCCGCTTGAACGAGTTCCACAGCACCGTGTAGCTGCACGTCACCATGTCCACCGGGAAGTTCGACTCGAACATGCAGCGGTCCGCGCCGAACTTCTCGATCGTGAACTCGTAGTAGCGGCGAGTCGCGTCGGCCAGCTCCTGGCTGGACGGCGGGCGCGGGCGCTCGTGCCAGCCGAAGCCGTTGACCTCCATGTTGATGCCGCCAAGCTTGGCCACCACGTTCGGACACGTCGCCAGCTCCGTGATCGACCGGCGCCACTGGGCGTAGACCTCCTCGGCCTTGCCCGCGTAGGCGCCGACGCCGAGCGGTCCGCCGAAGTGGTCGAGGATGATCGTGGTGTCGGGAAACGCGCGGGCCAGCGAGGTGACGTCGGGAATCTGCGGGTGATAGCACCACGCCTCGAAGGTCAGCTTGCGCGACGCGAGGTGCTTGAACCCGGCGCGGAAGTCGTCGCGCAGCAACACACCCTGCCCCGGCTTCGTGCGGTGCTGGCCGACGCGCTCGTCCGCGTCCCACGCCGCGCCGCGCCGGATGCCGCGGAAGCGACCGCCTCCCGCCGCGATCTGCGCGTCGAGCACGCCGGCCGCCGCGTCACCGAGCTTGAGGTCGACGGTGCCGATGATCCCGGCCGCGATGCGAGTCTTGCCGTAGAGGCCGGAGGCGCTCATGGCCGCGATCCCGTTCACGAACTCGGTCTCGCCGACCGGACGCAGCGCCTCCGGCCCCTCGCGCTTGAACATGGCGCCGCACTCGATGAACACGGTGGAGACCACGTGGTGGCCGGCGCCGACGTCCTCGAGGATCTCGTCGAGCAGATAGCGCGGGGTCACGCGGCCGCTCACCTGATCCCACAGGTGATGGTGGGGATCGCAGATCGGCAGTGCGGGTTCGAGCGGCTGCTCCACGGTCTTGGCGAGCCAGTCGTGGTTCGTCGATCGCATGGCCATCGGGCATTCTCTCCTGGCGTCGCGTGGACGCGCGCTCATGATGCGACATGGGTTGGCTAACCGCAAACGCCCGTATAATCGCGCAGACGTCGAGCGAAGCGCGGAGGAGGCTGACGATGGCGATCGGGGCACAGGAGCGGGTTCGGCCGGCGACGGGGACGCACGTGGTGCGCGTGCAGCACGAGGGCATCGTGACCGCGGACGCCGAGCGGTCGAAGGACTTCTACTGTCGCGTGTTCGGCTGGCAGGTCCTGCCGCGGCCGCCGCTGGGAGCCGGAGGCTACTGGATCGGCTCGCCCGGCCTGTTCCCGCAGATCCACATCATCCAGTCCGACCTGGTGCCGCCGGGGCCCGGCGCTCCGATCAGCCCGCGCGCCCGGCACACCGCGTTCGAGGTCGCCGACTACGACGCCATGAAGGCCACGCTCGAGCGCGAGGGCATCACGTACATCGAGAACACCCAGCCCGGCGGCCGCATCCAGATGCTCTGCAACGACCCCGACGGCAACACCCTGGAGTTCCAGCCGACTAGCTGAACATGGGGGCCCCGACATGGCCCCCAAACCCCCAAACGTTCGGAGCGCCCCGGCAAAGCCGTGGCGCTCCTCTATCAACGGGCGAGCGGGGCGGGCCTGAGATGGAAGTGGATGACCAGCGGGCTCGACAGGGTCTTGCCGGGCGCGCCGGGGCTGGGGGCGTCGACGCCCTCGATGTGCATGGGCGTGCGGTTGCCGCTGGTCACCCATAGGCCCCGGCCCTTCCAGCCCTTGGCGGGATCGTCGATGCGGCCGTCCACACCCTTGGCGAAGAAGCCCATTGGATAGGGCACGCGCAGCTGCACGACCTTGCCGTAGGTGAGCGCGTAGAGCGAATCCGAGTGATTGCCGGTGCCGATCGGCGTATCGGCGCCGAGGCCGAACGTGTCGTGCTGATCGACCCACGTGTAGTACGGGCCCTCGGC
>Ga0193725_1000476_pt1 | contig 12010 bp, 13 predicted proteins | sample H2a2metaG_FD_143058 | JGI IMG/M metagenome (GOLD analysis project Ga0193725, IMG submission 143058) | Soil microbial communities from a riparian zone of the East river system, Colorado, United States - H2a2 | ecosystem: Environmental > Terrestrial > Soil > Riparian zone | place: USA: East River... | reverse complement strand
AGGCACCATTTCGACGTGGATGAGGCAACGCGACTGGCCCCACCTGTCCGACCCGGAGAGCTGCTCCCGGATCACCGAGCGCCTGAGCCCTTGATTGCGTCGGCGCTCTCCCCGGAATTTCCGTTCGGACCCGTCTTGAAGGCGTCGCTGAGACTAGAGGTCCCAACCCTTCCCTCCAAGCCGCGTGGGATGAATATAGACATCCCTCAAAACCGCGCAAGTGCCGATGTTTCTTCGGGTTAGCTCACTTCGATGTGCACGGATTGTGGATCCTAACCCGCTACCCCGTCACCCCTTCCACGGACCTTCCACACGATGTGGAGTTGTGAATCCACACCGCGCACCTTCCCACATCAGGGCCGGGGCAGCACCGCGGCGCGGGCGAAGCGCCGCATCGCCTCGTCGAGACGCCGCAGGCGGTAGGGCGCCCAGGCGCGGACGCTGTCGGCGCGCTGCGGCCAGCGCGCCGTTGTGTCGTAGTCGCGCCGGCACTCCGTGAGCGCGCTCTGCAGAACGTGCGATTCACGCCGCAGGTCCACCGAGGCCCCCGCGGGGTAGGAAGCGGTCAACGCGGAGTCGAGCCGCACCAGCGCGCCCGCGGCGCCGACGCAGCTGGCATGCATGCGCTCAGCGCGAGTGAAGACCACGACGGGTGACGCGCCACCCAAGTCGGTGCGGAAGTTGTACGCGGCGCCGCGCACCCGGTCGAGCGAGTCCTGGACATTTTGCAGCACCGCGGTCACGCGCGCGTGTGTGGCGCTATCGGCGACAGGATGCTGGACGGCGGAGGCCGTCCAAACCACGAGCAAGGCCGCGACCATCGTCAACCGTCGATCGCGACTTCGCAGTAGGTAAAGGGGTCGTCAGGTTGGGGGGGGATGAACAGGAAACCGGCACCACCGGTGGCCCACCAGCCGGCGAGGAGCTGCGTCGAGTGCGTCGTCGCCCCGCCGTCGGCGAACAGCTCCTGGGTCCAGCGGCGGATGTGTCGCAGTTCGGGGGCCCGGCGTGACAGCATCGAGATTACGGCGCTCATCCCCTGCGTGGCACGCAGGAAGTGGGCGATGGCGTGGACACGTTGCGCGAAGATGTAGGCCCGCACGCCGGGCTCATCGTATAGCAGGGTCCCTTCGTATGGGTCGGCAGGCGGGGCGTCCATGCGGGGGCCGAAATAGATGAAGACGCGCGCGTCGCCATCTTTGCGCTCGATCACGGCGGCGGCGGAGTCGGTGCCGAGGCGGCCGGCATGCACGAGATCGTCGGGAAGCACGATGCCGACCTGGCTGGTCCACTCGAGCGCGGCCAGGGCCTGGTCCAGCGGGCAGCCGACGCCGTCGTCGTAGGCGACGAGGCGGGGAGCCTCACCAGCCCGCTGAAAGAAGTGCGAAAGGGCGTCGGCGCGGTCTTCAAAGGTGCGCACGACGCGCGAGGTTGCGGGAACGGTCATTGTGTGATTATAACCCAGTGCCTAATACACTGTTAGAGGAGTTTGGATGCTTGCTTCCGTGATCGTCGTTCTGACCACCGCCGTAGTGCTGCAGGACAGCACGCTGCCCACCGCTGTCCGGCCGGACTCCGCGCCGCGCCCGCCCAGTCTCGAGCAATTGCGCTACACCGATGGGCTGCGGTCCGTAGCGCGCGGCGTGGCCCAACTCCGTGACGGAATCGATCGCGTGGCACGCACCCAGCAGACCCGCGACACCGTGCGCCAGAAGCAAGCCGGTCGTCGCCTCGGCGGCTTGTGCACGACGGCGCGCAGCTTCATGTCGGGCGGACGTCCTCGGATGCAACCGACGGCCTACAGCGACTCGATGCGGGTCGTGGCGCGCCAGCTGACGGCGCGCGTCGATTCGATCCTCAAGTTCTTGCCCACCTGCGAAACGACGGCGGGCAAGAAGCCCGCATCGGTGGCGGCCGATCTCCTGAACAGGATGAGAGCCTACGAGTTGGCCTTGGCGGCGTTTAGGACAGGATTGGCCCCACCCAAAGCCGACAGTATTAAGACACCGAGTCAGCAGTAAGACGCCAAGACGCAAAGGCGCCAAGCGGTTAACAGGTGACAGTGAACTGTTGACCGCTTGGCGTTTTGGACGACTTGGCGTCTTCTAAGGCACGGTTTGCTGCTTTGGCTCCAGTCGAAGTATCCAGAGTCCAGTATTGATGTCCGCGACAAAGATGTTGCCATCCCGTACCACCGCTCCCCACGCAAACGGCGCCCGCTTCCGATGTCCCAGCGAATCCGCTGTGAGGATCCAGCTCATCTCGCGTCCCTGACGCAGCAAGTCGCCCTTCAGCTCGCCTGAAATGTCGAGCACGCGTGCCCCACCCTGATAATTCCCGAGATAGAGCGTGTCGCCCACGGCCCACACGTTGTGTACGCCGCCGTCGGTGGGCTCGTACCAGGCGACCTCCTTGGGATGCATGATGTCCGAGACGTCCACCACGTGCAGCCGGCCGAAGGTGAGGTTGTTCCCGTCGGCCAGGCCGCGGTACGGGTGGGCCGCGTAGACCTCGTCCCCGACGAAGACGTACTTGCCCTGCCGCCACGCGGTGTGCGTGCCGCGTACGAAGCCGCGCCCAAACAACTGCTCGACGCGCGCGTACACCGCGTTGAGATCGTACTTGAGCTGCGACACGAACTGCGGGTTCGACGGACTCCCGCCTTTCATGCCGTTGCCGACGTCGAGCACGATCAGGCCGTCGTTCCAGTAGGCGAGATACGCGAGGCCGTCCACGACCATGATGTCGTGCAGGTAGCGACCTGCCTCGGTCTGTTCGGTCTGCCAGCGGGCGACTTCCTTGGGATGCAGCGGATCGCGGAAATCGATAACGCGCATCGATCCCGTGGCGTCGTCGGTGATGTACGCGTGCCCCTGGTACACGTACGAGCTGTGCACCCCGCCAGACACCGTCTCCGTGTACTCCGAGACGGGTTTGGGATGGCAGGGATCGCTCGCGTCGAAGACGACGATGCCGTTCTTGCGGTTCGACGCGCCCTCGCGCGAGAACACGCCGAGCTTGCCGTCCTCGGTCGTCATGACGTCGTTGACGATGCGCGAGTCGGTCATCATCGAATCGACGATCTTGGGGTGCGTCACGTCGGTGATGTCGATCGCGTATACGCGGTCCGCGATGGTGGAGAGGTAGGCGCACGTCCCCGACGGGTGCACCCACACTTCCGCCGCGCTCATGGTGATCGGAACGCGCCCGCGCACTTCCATGCCGCGGGTCACGTGTCGCGCGGAGGCTCGCACGACGACGTCGGTCGAGCGCCCGCCCACCGTGGCGGTGACGGTGTAGGTCCCGGGCAGCTCGGCGACGAACGCCCCCGCAGGGTCGATCTGCGCAATGCCTTCGCCGGCGGCCACCGACCATTCGACCCCGACGTCGCCCACGGCACGTCCGGCGGCGTTGCGCGCGGTGGCCGCGAACTGCACGACGTCACCGGTGCGCACCGCGGGAGATGCCGGCTCGACGGTGAGCCGAGTGACGGTATTGGGAACGACCTGCACCACGAGCGTCTCGGTCGCGGGGCCCGACTTCGCGGTCAGGGTGACGCGGCCCGCCGAGAGGGCGCGCAGCCGGCCGTCGGCCGAGACGGTGGCGACCCGCGCATTGCTGGAGGTGAACGTCACGGGATCGGAGCGCCGGTCGCCGTGCTTCGAGAAGGGCGTGGCCTCGATGGTCAGACGCGACCCGGCCACGAGCCTCGCCGGCCGCGGCTCGAGCGCGATACTCGCCGGCGGCTCCGGGAGCACGTGCACGAGCGCTTCGCCGAACACTTGGCTGCCTTGCTGCCCCCGAATGAAGCCGACCGCGGTCACGCGGGCGTAGCCCTGATAGCCGCCGGTGAACACGCCGGTCGTGTCCACGTCCCCGACGTCGCCCCCCACGAACCAGCCGATCTCGGCCTTCGGCACCACCTGGCCGGAGGCGTCCAGCGCGCGGGCAGTGAACTTGAGCGTCCCGCCGATGGGGACCTCGCCGCCACCCGGCGTCACTTCGACCCGAGCGATCGGAGACGGCGGGACGGGGGCAGTCGGCTGCTGCAGCGTCAGCAACGCAAACAGGGCGTGCACGATCATTGAGACCTCATCCTTCTCACGGGTTGGCGGAGTGCGGGGCCCAGAGGTTATCCGAGCCGGGCTGGAAGCGGAAGTAGTGTTTGACTGCTATGATGGTGTTGTTATAGTGTCATTACCATCAAATCATGATTGCGCGCGATTGTGATTGACAGGTTCCAAGGCGCTCCGTACTTTTGGCCCCGGTTCAAGCAATACGAGGCACCGTCACCGGCTGTCTGCGCTTCCGCGAGGACCATTTGTCTCGCGGTTTTTGTTTGAGCCCGTCCCTGGCTGCGGTGGCCTGGGTCGATCCCGTCCGGGGCAGTGCCCCTCAGTGCTGAGGTTTGAACAGTATGGCTAAGGGTAAGGTGAAGTGGTTCAACGACGCGAAGGGCTTTGGCTTTATCGCGCAGGAGTCGGGTCCAGACGTGTTCGTCCACTTCACGGCGATCCAGGCCGAGGGCTTCCGCAGCCTCGCCGAGGGCGACAGCGTGGAATTCGATGTCGCGCAGGGTCCCAAAGGTCTGCAGGCGCAGAACGTCCGTAAGGCTTGAACGGCGTTGCGATTCGAGCGACGGGCCCGGGGGTAACTCCCCGGGCCCGTTGCGTTTGGGGTATATTGGAAACCATGAACGCGTTTCGTCTCGGGCTCGCCGCCTGCGTCATCCCGGCGATCCTCATCGGGCAAACCCCCACTTCGTACCGTGGATTCGCGCCCGGTCGCTCGTACCAGGAATTCGCCGAGCGGGCCCGCTTGTTGGCGTCGCGGGACACGCTGCGCTGTAACACGTCGCGCAGCACCGCCCAGTTGATGGAATGCGGCGTGATGATCCGCGACCCGCAGGACAGCGCGCGGTTCTACCTGAGCGCCTATGTCCTCGAGGGAAAGATCGCGATGGTTTCGCTCCAGGACTCAGGCGGGCCGCGCCTGGTAGAGTGGGCGCGCCGTGACATGTTGGCGCGATTCGGACCGTCGCACCGTCGCGAGCGCAGCATGCTCGAGTGGGCGAGCGGCCGGAGAGTGGTGCGGCTCAACTGGCGCGGCCGTGGCGCCGCGCGTTGGATCTCGATCACGCTGCGGGACGACGACGTCATGGATGGGATCGCGCGGTACATCCCCCAGCGCGCGCGCCGGAACTAGACCTACCGGTCGCCGTCCGCGAGGAGCTGTTCGGCGAGTTTCGCGATCCCCTGGGCCCCAATCATCTGATCCATCCAACGCGGCGGCAGCGCCGATTCCCCGTAGCGCGCCCCGAGCAGGGCCCCCGCCACGGCGGCATTCGTATCGGTGTCTCCCCCCGCCTGGGCCAGGTACACCAACGCGTCCTCCATCGTGCGGTCGTGGGTCACGAACCAGAACGCGATCTCCACGCAGTGCACGACATAGCCGGTCTCACCGGCGCGAGTGATCGGCAGGTCGTCCTGACCCTCGCGGGGCACACGGTGGATGGCTTCGACGAGCGCGCGCGGCGCGCGATCGCGCAGGCGATGCAGGACCTCGTCCACGAAGTAGATGTTTCCCAGGAGCAGCTCCCGCACCGCGAGGTTCACAGCGGCCGCGCCCCAGGTGCAGCGCTCGTCGGAGTGGGTGATCGCCGCTTGCTGCGTCGAGACGCGAATCAACCGGTCGAGATCGTCGCGAAACCGCAGGGCGACGGGGACGCAGCGCATCACGCTGCCGTTGCCGGCGGACTTCTGGGGGTTTTCCTGACGCACCAAACGGCCTGCTTCGAATGGCTCCTTGCCGCGGTCGATCAGGGTCAGGGCTCGGCGCGTCGTGACTCCGATGCCGCGGCCGTCCACCTTCATCCACCTCACCCAGCGGCGCGCCACGTCGGTGGCGTCGAACCCCTTCGACTCGAGGAGCGATTCCCCAAGCAGCAAGGTCATCGCCGCGTCGTCATCATAGGGGGAGTTCTTGGGGGGCGGCGCCAGATCCCAGACGCCGTTCGGAAATGCCTTACGAATCGCTTCTGGCGTACCGAGGTGCTCTGTCGGCACGCCGAGTTGATTGCCGGCGACCAGTCCCAGCAGCGCTCCTCGGGCGCGAGAAACAAGCTCTGGGTCCATTGGCTATCAAGTTAACACGCCCTATGACTCTCATTCTGGGCCTGTTCGCGGCCTACCTCGCCGTGCTGCTGCTGCTCTGGTCCCTCCAGGAGCGTATCACCTTCCCCGCCCCCAGAGCTGCCCTGCCCGATCCGCAACGGGTCGTCGCCGGGGGCGAACGCATCGAGCTCGTGATGCGGGATGAAACCCGGCTGGCGGGCTGGTTTCTCCCCCCCAAGGAGCCGGGGCGAGGGCCTGCCCCCGGATTGCTCTGGTTTTACGGCAACGGGGAGACGATCGGGGCCATCTGGCCTGTCATCAGAGACTTCCGGCCCGCCGGCGCCGCCCTCCTGGTGGTGGACTATCCCGGCTACGGCGCCAGCGGGGGCCGCGCCAGCGAGGCCGGGATCTACGAGGCGGGAGCGCTGGCCTACCAAGCGCTGGCGAGCCGTCCCGGGGTCGACTCCAAACGCATTTACGTCTACGGCAGGTCCCTCGGCAGCGCGGTGGCGACCCGCACCGCGGCCGACTACCCTGCCGCCGGGCTGATCCTCGAGTCGCCGTTTACGAGCGCGCGCGAAATGGCGGCGCGCACGTACCGCATCTTCCCGTTGTTCCTCGTACGACTCAAACTCGACAATCTCGGGACGATCCGCCGCGTCCACTGTCCGGTGCTCGTCTTCCACGGCACCGCGGACTTGCTGGTGCCAATGGAGATGGGACGGCGGGTGGCCGAGGCGGCCCCGGGACAGAAAGAGTTCGTGATGATCGAGGGGGCGGGGCACAACGAGACGTACGATGTGGGGGGGAAGGCTTACCGTGACAAGCTGTGGAGCTTCGTGCACCCTGCACGGTGAGGTGGTGAGATGCTAGGGTGAGGTCAAACCACCCCGCCCCACACCCTGCTAACAGGCTGATCCACCGACACATAGGCCGGACTCGGCGGCAGGCACGGAATTCGCCTTGAACGGACGCGAGACCCCCACAACCATAGGAGCGAAGTATGGGTCGCCTAGTCCTTCCGTGCCTCGTCGCCGCCGCGTTGCTCGTGCCCGCGGCCGCCCCCGCGCAGAACCAGTGGCAGCGCACCGTGCGCAACCAGGTCGGCCAGCACGACGCCTTCCTCTCCGAGCGCGGCTACACGATGAGCGGTGATGTGTACGACGGGAGCCTCAAAGACGACGAGTTCGAGAACCTGACGATCACGCTGCTGCCCGGGACGTCCTATGCGTTCATGGGAGTCTGCGATGAGGACTGCCACGACATCGATCTGCGCCTGTACGACCCCGACGGGGACGAGGTGGATTCCGATGTCCGCGTCGACGATTGGCCGATCGTGTCCGTCACGCCGCGCTTCAAAGGCACGTACCGCCTGCGGGTCGTGATGGCGAGCTGCTCCAGTAATCCCTGCTACTACGGGATCGGCGTCTTCACGAAGTAGCTGAACGGACGAGCGGGCCGGCTAGATCACTACCACCGGCACGAGCCGGTCCCGCTCCTCTTCGAATAGCCGCTCCGCCTCATCGAGCGCGCGCACGACGTGTGGCTCCACGGGGTCGAGAAACTTGACGCTCGGCGCCACCCGTCCCGTGAGTTTACGCACCCCTACGAGCGCGCGCGTCACCTCGCAGCGATCGAGATGCGGGTCGGTGTGGCCGGCCACGAGCAGCTCCTCATACAAAGGAAGCGCCGCGGCGTCGCCGAGCACGTACAGCGACTCGAGGATCTTGGGCCCCAGGAACTGGCGCAGCATCTGGTCGCCGCGGATGCGCTCGAACAGGGCGATCAGGGTTGCCGCGTGCCCCGGGTAGTAGCGCGCCGCCTGGGCCGCCGCCGCGACGAAGGCGTGATGCGCGCCGGGAGTCTCGAGATACTTCGCGAACAGGGGCCACGCGCCTTCCGGGTGCCGCTCGGCGAGCGCCAGGAACGCAAAGTAGCGGCGGCCCAGCGGCGCGCGCGTGTCGGCGATGACCGTGTGCAATCCCGCCACGCCCCAGCGCGCGCCCACGAGAGCCGCCGCCGCGGCATGTTGCCACCGCTCCAGCTCGGGGACGCGAAACGTCACGATGTGCGGATCGAGGAACGTGCGACAGCGCTCGAGCACCGCGAGCAGCCGGCGATCGACTTCGGCGAGGGCGGGTTCGAGCGCCTCGGTGTTGGCCCGTCGCGCCAGTGCCAACGCTTCCCATCCGGCCTGCGTGAGCTCCAGCGCGTCCCACGTCGCGTCGAGCTGCGCGGCATCGCGCACGCCGAGCAGACGCTCGAGTCCGGTCGCGAAGCCGCAGAGGCGATGTGTCGCGTCCATACCCAGTAATGTGGAAAGCCTGTAGGTTATTCGCCATCCTATGCAGCCTGTGCGCACGTTGGCCCTGATCGCGAGCCTCTGGCTCGCGGCGTGCTCCCGCGGGAGCGACCGGCCCATCGTCATCGGTCTGGCGGGGCCGTTTTCGCAGCCGCGGGGCGCGTCGATGCAGCGAGCCGCGGAGCTCGCGGTGAAGGAGATCAACGCGCGCGGCGGCCTGCGCGGGCGACCGCTCGCGCTGCGGATCATGGATGACAGCGGACGCGCTGACGTCGCGATCCGGGTGGCACAGGCCCTCACGGACGACCCCGAGGTCGTGGCGGTGATCGGCCACCTCTCGTCCGGCACCTCGCTGGTCGGGGCCAGAGTCTACGGCGCCGGGCGCCGCCCGGTCGCGATGATCTCGCCGTCCGCCTCGAGCCCGGACCTCTCCGGCGTCAATTCGTTCGTATTCCGCATCTGCCCGACCGACCTGAGCCACGGCGCCCAGCTGGCGCGTTATGCGCGGCAGACGCTGGGGGCCCGGCGGGCGGGGATCATCTACATCGACGACGACTACGGCCGCGGACTGCGGCTCAGCTTCGCCGCGGAGTTCCGCCGCCTGGGTGGCACGATCGTCGAGGAAGACCCCTCGCTTCCCACGACCGCCAGCCTCGAACCCTACCTCGCGCGGATGCGGCAGGCGGGAGGCGCCGATGTGTTGATGCTCGCCACGGAGCGCGGCGGCGCTGAGGTGGCACTGCGCGACGCGGCGCGTCTCGGCTTGCGCTGGCCCACGATCGGCGGCGACGCGGTGACGGGGATCGAGACGGCCGGTCCGCTCGCGGAGGGCGTGCGCGTCTCCTCCGCGTACCTCCCGGACCGGCCCGGCGAGCGCAATGCCGTGTTCGTGGCCGCGTACGCGCGCGCCTACGAAGGGCAGCGCCCCGACCACCGCGGCGCGGGCGCCTACGACATCATCCAGCTCCTGGCGACCCGCGTCTTCACGGCGGCCGGCACCGACCGGGGCGCGGTGCGCGATTACCTCGCGCGCGTCGGCGCTGGCTTGCCCCCCTTCGACGGCGTCACGGGCACGATCGCCTTCGACGCGCGCGGCGACGTCCCGGCGAAACCGGTAGTCATCGGCGTGGTGCGCGGCGGCCGGCTCGTCACGGAGGCGGCGCCATGAAGCTGCCCTCGCTCGACACGATCCGCTGGCGAATCATCCTGGGCCTGTCGGGTCTCTTCGTGGGGCTCGTCATCGCGGCGGTGGTGGGCGTGACGTCGCTGGCCACGCTGCGGCGCTCGCTCGCCGGCGAGATCGAGATCCTGCGCACCTCCAGTGAGGTCGGTAACGGACTCGTGACGTCGGTGTTCGAGGAGATCCGCTCGGCCGAGCTGTACCTGAGCGCGCCGAACGCGGACGCGCGCGGCCAGTTTCAGGCCGCGGCGGAGGGCGCCTTCCGCTACCAGCGGCAGCTCGACGGCCTCGAGGGATTGACGGAGGGCGATCGCATCACGGTGAGCAAGATCAAGCAGCTCCAGGGCGTGATCCACGTGGGCTACTCCATCGCGCACGCGCTGCTCGATGTGGGCCGGACGCGCGAGGCGTTGGCCCAGGCGGAGGCCGTGCGCGTGCCGGGGACGGAGCTGAGCCGTCTGGTGCGAGACCTCGCGGCCCGGCAGTCGGAGAAGGCGGGGCAGGTCGGCGTGCGGCTGAGCGCGGAGGCGAGGCGGCGGCAAATCGTGCTGTGGCTCGTGTTGCTGGGCACGACCGTTATCGGCGTGGTGCTCGGGACGTTCACGCTGCGCTGGGTCGAGGGACCGCTGGTGCGGCTCGTGACGGCGGCCGAGCGCTTCGGCGGCGGCGACCTGCGCCCCGTGACGACGGGCCACATGCCGCAGGAGTTCCAGGTGTTGGCGGACGCGATGCGCCTGATGGGCGAGCGGCTGCGGGGCATCGTCGGGGACGTCGTGGGCGCCGCGGACCAGATCGCGGGGTCGGCGAGCGATCTGTCGGCGGTGAGCGAGCAGCTCGCCGCATCGTCGAGCGAGGTGTCCACCGCCATGGTCGAGATCGCGGGTGGCGCCGAGCATCAGCGCAGCGAGCTGCACGCGATGCAGACGGGGCTCGAGCAGATGCGCGTGGCGACCGCCGAGATGACCGAAGCCGCCGCGCGCGTCGCGCGGCTCGGCGAGGAGATCCGGACGGTAGCCGACCGGCATCGCGGTGACGTGGCGGCGGCGGGCAACACGCTGCTCGACGTGCGCGAGGTCGTGCGCACGACGGCGACCGAGGTGACGCAGCTCGCAGAACAAAGCGCCGCGATCGACGACTTCGTCGATCTCATCAAGCGCATCTCGTCGCAGACGAACCTCCTGGCACTGAACGCCGCGATCGAAGCGGCGCGCGCCGGCGAACATGGGCGCGGCTTCGCCGTCGTGGCTGAAGAAGTACGCCAGCTGGCCGACGAATCGGCGCGGGCCGCGGAGGACGTGGCCCGCACGACGGCGGTCATTCGCGAGCAGGTGGAGGAAGTCACGGCGACGATGGCCGTGGGTCAGGCAAAGGTGCGCGGCATCGAGTCCGTGGCCGAGGGCGCGGCGCGGGGCCTGGCGGAGATCGTGGCCGCGGTGGAGCAGGTCGAGCAGGCGGCCGAGCGCGTGACCAGCGCGGCGAACGAGAACCGCGGCGTCACCGAGCAGCTGGGCCAGCGCGCCCAGCAAGTCGTGACGCGCGCGGTATCCCACGCCTCGAGCGCCGAGCAGGTCACGGCGGCCACCGAGCAGCAGGGCGCCTCGACCCAAGAAATGGCGGCGTCCGCCGGAGAATTGCTCCAGGCGGCCGAGAAACTGCGCGGATTGGTCCGGGGCTTCCGGATCTAGCGGCGGGGTTTCTTCTTCGCCGGCTTCTTCCCGGCGGGCTTCGATTTCTTTCCCGGCTTCGGCTTGCGCTTCCCTACGGCGTCGTGCACCTCGCCGAGGACGCGGTCGCCCTCGTCGGCGCCGATCAGGCCGCGCCGCACGGCGTACCGGATGAGCTCCTCTGCGTCATCCGCCTCGAACTCGCCCAGCCCCACGGCGCCGCGGATCGCCTTGACCAACGCGTCCGCGACCGGGCTACGCAGTACGCTTGCGATGCCGGGGAGAGTCTCGAGTAACGAGGAGATCTGCGATCCACCGAGCTCGGCTGGCACGGAAACAGCCGCTCCGAGGTTGAAGGTCGCGCCAAGCTACACCCCCCCTGCGAGGCCGTCAAGAAAAGGGCTAGATTCCCCCGTTGGAGGCGAATCGGCGTGGGTCGAAGGGGCATCAAGGAGTTTCGGGCGCCCGAAGCGTTGGCGCTCATCGCTGCCGACCGGGACCACCTGCCGCTGGTGTGCCCGTCGTGCGGCACTCGGACGATCCATCGGGTGCCTCGCCGACGGCCCTTGCCCGCCACAGAGGTCGAGCCTCGGGCGGAGCGCATCAGCCTGATCTGCGCCACGTGCGGCCGGCATGCTTCCTACATCGCGCGGGGTCTCGAACCGCCGCGCGACGCGACCATGGACCCGCGGGAAGCCTAGAACCGAAAGGAGACTAGGAAACAGCGTGGCGCAGATCAGGCTGATGCGCT
>Ga0193725_1000475_pt1 | contig 12015 bp, 10 predicted proteins | sample H2a2metaG_FD_143058 | JGI IMG/M metagenome (GOLD analysis project Ga0193725, IMG submission 143058) | Soil microbial communities from a riparian zone of the East river system, Colorado, United States - H2a2 | ecosystem: Environmental > Terrestrial > Soil > Riparian zone | place: USA: East River... | reverse complement strand
GAGATGAGTGTGGCGTCGAGGCGATCGAATAGGCCCGCACGTTCTTCGGTCCGAAGGGCACCGAAATCCACTGCCCGGCCTCGAAGGGAAGGTCCGTGGGCTCACGCAGGTCGAGATCGACTTCGAGGATCTCGGCGGAGATGACGCGCACCGTCGCGACGCGCGCCGAGCAGGCTAGAGGCTTCGTGGTCAGATACGCGCCACGATGCGAACGAGCCGTTCGTTGACGGGATCGACACCCCAGAAGAGGCTCTGAAGCGCGACGGCGCCGAGCAACGGAGTGCCCTTCGGGGCGATGTAACAGGGCGTCATGACACTCTCACCGCGCAGCGTGAACCGGACATCGGCGACGGGTAGTCTCGTCATCGTTCCGTCCGCCAGCATGACTCGACGGTTCAGCTGCGGCACCAGCTCGAGCCGATCGGCGAGGGCCTTGGGCAGGCCGATCAGCATTGACCCCGTATCGACGAGGAAGTCCACTTCTTCGCTTCGACCGGTCGGGCCGGTGAGTTGCGCGGTCATCCTGAACTGTCCCATGCGCGGCATATTAGTTCCGCGAGAAACTCACGGGAATGTCCAATGTTTGCTACATCAACCGCGCAGGCGCGGGATGACTTCGGCCGCGATCTGCTCGAGCTGGTCGCGATCCTCGGACGTCTCGCACGTGGTGCTGAGCACGAAGTAGCGGCAGCCGGCGGCGCGGAAGCGCTCGAGCTGCTCCACGCACTGATCAGGGGTGCCGATGACGCCGTAGCGGCCGGCGAGCGGACCGAAGTCCTGGGCGTAGCGGAGCGAGAGGCGCTTGACCCACTTGTCGCGCGCGGTCTCGTAATCGCGTCCGAGCGTGATGAACGTGAGGTGCGCGGGGACGAACCCGTCGAGCGATCTCCCCGCCGCCTGTGCGGCGGCGCGGATCTTGTCGAGGCTCTGGGCGTAACGCTCGGGAGCGACGACGTACGAGATCCAGCCGTCGCCCTGGCGGCCGGCGCGCGCCAGCGCCGCGTCCGAGCGCCCGCCGATCCAGATCGGCGGGCCGCCGGGCTGCACCGGCTTGGGATCGATCGACACGCCCTCGAATTCGGTGAAGCGTCCCTTGAAGCGGGCCGGCGCGTCGCGCCAGAGCGCGCGCACGACCTCGATCGCCTCGGTGACCCGCGCGCCGCGTTCGCGGTGAGGCACGCCGACCGCCGCGAACTCGCGCGGGTTCTCGCCGCCGACCCCGACGCCGAAGATCAGCCGACCTCCTGACAGCGCGTCGAGCGTGGCCGTGACTTTGGCGGCCACCGCGGGCGGACGCAGGGCCAGCAGGTACACGGCCGAGCCGAGCTTGATCCGCTCGGTGATCGACGCGTAGGACGCCAGCAGGGTCAGCGATTCGTAGAGCGGCAGGTTGAACGAGATGTGGTCGCCGCACCAGACCGAATCGAAGCCGAGCGCCTCCACCCGCCGCACCAGCTCGAACTGCTCCTTCGGCGGATGCAGCGAGAGCGACGCGCCGAACGCGAGGCTCACCACGTGAGCGGCTCGCTCACCGGGGAAACGCTTCGCGCACGCCGCCGTCGACGGTGAGCGTGCAGCCCGTGGTCTTGGCCGAGCGGTCCGAGGCCAGGAACAGCGCGGCCTCGGCCACGTCTTCGGGCAGGATACGCACCGATAATAGATTTCGCTTGCGGTAGAAGTCTTCCAGGTCGTCCACCGCGATGCCCTGGGCGGCCGCGCGCTGGCGGCGGATCTCGTCGGACCACAGCTTGGAATCCTGGAACACGGCGTCGGGGTTCACGATGTTCACGCGGATCGAGTGCGGCGCGCCCTCGAGAGCCAGCACCTTGGCGAGCTGGGCCTGGGCCGCCTTGGACGCGGAGTAGGCCGCGAAGTCCTTGCCCGGGGCCATCACGTTCTTGGTGGCGATGAACACCAGCGCGCCGCCCAGGCCCTGCGCGATCAACACGCGCATGGCTTCGCGCGCCACCAGGAAGTGGCCGCGGGCGTTGACCGCGAACGACCGCTCCCAGTCGTCGAGGGCCATCGTGGCGACCGGCGCGGAATGCGCGGTCCCCGCGTTCGACACGAGCACGTCGAGGCCGCCATAGGCCAGCACCGTCGCTTCGAACGCGGCGCGCACGGAGGCTTCGCTGGTCACGTCCATGCTGAGGCCGAGCGCGCGTCCGCCGCCCACGGCTGATGTGATCTCGTCGGCGGTGCGCGCGGCGCCCGCGGCATCCAGATCGCCCACGACCACGTGAGCGCCCTCGGCGGCCAGACGCCGCGCGATCGCGCGGCCGATCCCCGAGGCGCCGCCGGTGACCAGCGCGATCCGCCGGGCCAGCTCCTTCTCGGGCGGGGCCAGCGTCAGCTTGTAGAGCTCCAGCGGCCAGTACTCGACGTCGAACGCGTCCTTGGCCGAGAGCGACACGTAGCGGCCGAACGCGGAGGCGTTGCCGAGCACGTCGATCGTGTGGTGATAGATGTCGCTGACGATGCCGGCGGTGCGACGGTCGCGGCCCGCGGTGAACATGCCGAGGCCGGGCAGCAGCACCACGCGAGGCAGCGCGTCCGACAGCGTGAGATCCGGCGGCCGGTGGGCGTCGACGTAGGCCGTGTAGTCTCGCGCGAACGACTCGAGGCCGCGCTCGACGGCGCCCGCCAGCGCCGCCGCGTCGTCATCCGCGGCGACGTCGACGTAGCAGGGCAACCGCCGCGTATAGATCGTGTGATCGGGCGTGGCCGGGCCCACCTGCGAGACGCTCGGCGCGTCGATCGACGAGGCGAACTCGGTGACCGCGGGCGAATCGTCGAAGCTGACGATCATCCGTCGCGGACGGCTCAAGAGTCCCCGCAGTCGCGGGGCCAGGGCCAGCGCCAGCTCGCGGCGCTCGCCGGGCTCCCTCACGGGCACACGCGCGCCGCCGAAGATGCGTCGTCCCCGCTTGAGCTCGGCGATCGCGTCCTCGGCGCGGCTGATCAGCTCGATGGTCCCCTCGTAGGCCTCGCGTACGGTCGCGCCCCAGGTGATGGTGCCGTGCCGCTCGAGCAGCAGCGCTCGTGCCTCGGGATGGGCGGTGATCGTGTCGGCGACGTCCTTGGAGATCTTGAAGCCCGGGCGCCGATACGCGAGCGGAATGACGTCCTTGCCGTACACCCCCTCCACCACCTCGCGCGCGCGGTCGTTGTTGGTGAGCGACACGATCGCGTCGGCGTGGGTGTGGACGACGGCGTGAGCGTTCACGAAGCCGTGCAGCAGGGTCTCGATCGAGGGACGCGAGCCGCCGAGGTCGACCAGGCTGTGGGCGAGGTAGTCGACCATCTCCTGGTCGCCCATGTCCTGGCGATCGAGCAGGCCCAGGATATCGTCCATGCGCACGCCGGGAAAGTCCTTGCGCCGGATCGACTTGAGATCGGACCCGCTGCCCTTCACGCGCAGCACCGGCATCTGGCGTCCGCGGTGGTCGCGCTCGACGGTCTTGATCGAGGTGTTGCCGCCGCCCCAGACCACGAGCGACGTCTCGGCGCCGATCAAGCGCGAGGCGTAGACGAGCAGATCGAGCTCCGAGAACTTGCCGGCTTCGATTTCGTCCCATCGCGATCGCATCGCGATGGGATTTATAACATGGAGATGGGGGGCCCCTGCGGCTCCCCCCATACCCCCCCGACGCGTGGCCCGCGATCGGGCCGCCCCCCGCTGGACGGGTGGCCCGCGATCGGGCCGTACCCCCCCGACGCGTGGCGCGCGGGTAAGCGTAAGGCTCTGGCGCTCGACTCAGCGGGACGCGAAGATCGGGCTGCCCGCGGTGGTGCCGAACACGCTGCCGCATTCGTTGTGGGTCTTGTAGGCGCCGTAGCCGCCGCCGAGGACGGCGCCGGCGATGCCGCCGATCAGCGCGCCCTTGCCCGCGGCCTTGCCGCCGTCGGCGATGGCGCCGCCGGCCGCGCCGAGACCGGCGCCGAGCAGACCACCGATCGCGCCGGGCTTGGCGATGCGCCACACGCGATCGCCGGTGGAGTAGCAATCAGCGGCCACGGGGACACTCGACGCGCGCACGACCCGCGGCGCTCGGGCGACGACCGGGCGCGGCGCCGGATGCGCGGCGACGTAGCGCACGGCGGGCGCCGGCGGCGCGAGCTGGATCGCCTCGGACGGCACCGGCCCCGCGGCCGGCAGAGACGCCGCCGGTGTCGGCGCGGCCACGTTCGGACGCATGAAGTACGCGGTCGTCACGCCGGTCGACAGCGCGGTGACGCCGATGAGGAGCAGACCAACGGTCGCGACCTTCCACGGATTCATCGGATTCATGGTTGTGACCTCCTCGATGTCACGGGGGTAGACGCCGGGGTGGTCGGGCCCATGTACGGGAACAGCGACATCCACAGTGTGGACGGAGCGTGGACGGGAGTAAAAACGACAACGGCGCGAGCGGGCGGTCAGCCCTGTCGCTTGAAGAACTGGACCGCCCGCTCGTGCCGCTCGGCGGCCGCTCGAGTCGCGAATGTCCCGAGATTGCGGCGCTGGCCCGTCCGCGGATCTTTCTTCCGCGAGTAGAGCCGGTACTGACCCGAGCCGAGCTTCCTGATCATCGACGCGCCGCGGCGATCCGCGTCACGCCACGTTCTTGGACTGCGCGCGCGGCTTGCTCGGGTCCTCGGTCGGCGCCGAGACCTTCTTCAGGGTCTCGTGGGTCTGGGTGGCCTTCGGGGTCGCCCGCTCGACCACGTCGGCCAGCGCCACGATGCCCAGCAGCTCGTGCTGCTCGTTCACCACGGGCACCCGGCGGATCTGGTTCTCGCGCATCAGCTCGGTGACCCGATCCACCGAGTCGTTGGACGTGCACGTCACCACCTTGGTCGTCATGCATTGTTCGACCGGGACCGCGCCAGGGTCGCGCCCCTCCGCGACCACGTTCATGCACAGATCACGATCGGTGACCACGCCGACGATCCGGAGACTCTGCGCGCTCTCGACCACGGGAACGATGCCCGCGTGCTCGTCCTTCATGATGCCGGCCGCGTGCTGCGCCGTGTCGGAGGGCACGCAGAACTTCGGGTCCTTCGTCATCACGTTCTTGACTCGCATGACTTCACCTCTCCCTTCCTGATCGGTAGAAGTAGGCAGCAACGTGCATGCCCGCACGGCGCGCGTAAAAACTACAGTGGCGATTCGTCGGGTGGCATCGCGCCTGCTCTGCCCGGCGCCGCGCGCGCGAGCCTCGATTGACAGGGCCGGTGGCTGCTCCTAGAGTGCGCGGCATGCCGCGCCGGCTCGGCTCGTGGATCGTGATCGCGCTGGCGACGCTGGCCGCGCCCAATGACGCACGAGCCGACGGCCTCATGCTCATCTCCGCGGGGGTCTTCTGGATGGGACGCAACGACGGGACCGCCGACGAAGCGCCCCTGCACCGCGTGTTCGTGCGGGATTTCTGGATCGAGCGGCACAAGGTGACCAACGCCGAGTTCGCGGCGTTCCTGACCGCGACGGGGCTCCAGCCGCCGGGCGCCGAGCGCCGCTACGACGAGGACGATCCGGACGCGCGCATTCACGTCCGCGACCGCCGCTGGACGCCCGACCCTGGCTTCGACGATCATCCGGTCGTGGAAGTCTCGTGGTTCGGGGCCCGCGATTACTGTCGGTGGAAGGGACGGCGGCTACCCACGGAGGCGGAATGGGAGAAGGCCGCCCGCGGCGACGACCTGCGTCTCCATCCCTGGGGGACGGCGCCGCCGTCGGTAGACACCGCCGTCTTCGGCCGGTCCTACAACGCCACCGCCCCCGCGGCCGCTCGGCCCCGCGGCGCGAGTCCGTATCGCGTGGAGGACATGCTGGGCAATCTTCGCGAGTGGACATCGACCGTCTTCCGGCCGTATCCATATGAGACGACCGATGGGCGCGAAGGCTGGTCGGACACGGAGGCCGTCGTCGTGCGGGGTGCGAGCCACGACGATCCCGCGCACATGCTGAGCGTGACGCGCCGCCTCTTCTACGAGCGGCGTGGCGCCGCGGCCGGACACCATTTCGTGGGCTTCCGCTGCGCGACCTCGGAGGATTTGGGAGGGTACTGAACGATGGCGGCGCCGCTGAACGACCTGATCATGAACTATCCGCTCACGCTCACCCACTTCTTCGAGCGGACGCGGCGGCTGTATCCGAAGAAGACGCTCGCCACGCGCGTGCCGGGCGTGGGGCTCGTGCGCTCGAACTATGCCGAGTTCGCCGACCGCACCACGCGGCTCGCGGGGGCGCTGGCAGCGCTCGGCGTGGGCAAAGGCGATCGCGTGGGCACCTTCGCCTGGAACTCGAGCCGCCATCTCGAGGTGTACTTCGCGGCGCCGCTGATGGGCGCGGTCCTTCACACCGTCAACATCCGGCTCTCGGCCCAGGACATCACGTACATCATCAACCACGCGGGCGACCGGGTGCTGATCGTCGACGCGAGCTGCTGGCCGACCCTGGCGCCCATCCGCACGCAGCTGACCTCGGTCGAGCACGTGATCGTCATGCGCGACACGCCGGGCGCCGAGATCCCGCCCGGCACGCTCGATTACGAGGCGCTGGTGGCGGAGGCGCGCCCGATGACGGACTGGCCGCGCATCGCCGAGACCGACGCCGCCGGCATGTGCTACACGTCGGGCACCACCGGCCATCCCAAGGGCGCCGTCTATACTCACCGAGCGATCTTCCTGCACTCGTTCGCCTCCTCGATGGCCGACGTGCTGGCCATCTCCGAGAGCGACGTGATCCTCCACATCGTGCCCATGTTCCACGCCAACGCGTGGTGCGTGCCGTTCGCGGCCGTGCTCAACGGATCCACGCAGATCTTCGGCGGCCCCAATCCCCAGCCCCGCGACATCATCGAGATCGTCCACCACGAGCGGGTGACCGTGGTCGGCGCGGTGCCCACGGTGTGGATCGCCATCGACGGCATCCTCGAGGGGGAGCCGCAGTGGGACATCTCGTCGATCCGCTGCATCCCCATCGGCGGCTCGGCGGCGCCGCGCACGCTCATCGAGAAGTTCGACAAGAAGTACGGCGCGCGCATGTTCCACGCCTGGGGCATGACCGAGATGACTCCGCTCGGCACCGTGTGCCGGCTCAAGTCCGACATCGAGGCCCTCCCGGAAGACGAGCGCTACGCCTACCGGGCCAAGCAGGGCTACCCGGTGGCCGGCGTGGATCTCCGCATCGTCGACGAATCCGGGCGGGAGCAGCCGTGGGACGGCCAGTCGATGGGCGAGATCCAGGTGCGCGGCCCCTGGGTGATCCGCTCGTACTACGACAACCCGGATTCGGCCGAGCGCTTCACCGACGACGGCTGGTTCCGCACCGGCGACGTGGCCGTGATCGACCCCGAGGGCTACGTGCAGATCACCGACCGCACCAAGGACCTCATCAAGTCCGGGGGCGAGTGGATCTCGTCCATCGACGTCGAGACCATGATCATGGCCCACCCGAAGGTGCTGGAGGCGGCGGTCATCGCGGTGCCCCACCCGAAGTGGGTGGAGCGCCCGCTGGCCTGCGTGGTCCCCCGGCCCGGCGTCGCCCTCGAGCCCGACGAGATCCTCGACTTCCTGCGGGACAAGCTCGCCAAGTGGGCGCTGCCCGACGCCGTGGAAATCATCGAGGCCGTGCCCAAGACCAGCGTGGGCAAGTTCGACAAGAAGGTGCTGCGCGAGCGCTACAAGGCCTGGACGCCCGCGCCGTAGGAGGCTTCACGATGTCCATCCCGCCCGCCGATCCCACCGCCGCCGAGCGCAACCGGGCCCGCGAGCTGCGCCGCGTCGTGCGCGAGTGCCGGGCCGCGAAGGTCCAGCTCGTGCGCTTCCTCTATTGCGGCAACGACGGCATCATCCGCGGCAAGGCCGCGGCCACGCGCTTCCTGCCGGGGTTCCTCGAATCCGGCATCGGGCTCACCGTGGCCATGCAGTCCTTCAACATGCTCGACCACCTCGTGGCCGAGGGCTCGTTCGGCCCCGTCGGCGAGGTCCGCCTCGTGCCCGATCCCGCCTCGTTCACCCTGCTCCCCTACGCGCCGGGCACCGCGCGCATGCTCTGCGACATGGTCACGCTGGAGGGCGAGCCGTGGAACGCCTGCCCGCGGAGCTTCCTGCGGCGGATGATCGACCGCGCGGCCGCCCGCGGCTTCGTCTTCAAGACCGCCATCGAGAACGAGTTCAGCCTGGCCCGTCGCGAGAACGATCGGTACGTGCCGATCGACCGCAGCCCGTGCTTCTCCACCATCGGGATGGAGTCGGCGCGGCCGGTCATGACGGAGATCATCGAGGCGCTGTCGGCCCAGGGCGTCCACCCCGAGCAGTACTACGCCGAGCTGGGCCCGGGCCAGCAGGAGCTGCCCGTCCGCTACGCCGACGTCTTGAGATCGGCCGACAACCAGATCACCGTGCGGGAGACCGTGCGCTCGGTGGCCTGGCGCCACGGCCTCTACGCGTCGTTCGCCCCCAAGCCCTTCCCCGACGAGGCCGGCAACGGCGCCCACATCCACTTCAGCCTCTGGCGCGCCGAGACGAACACCAACGCCTTCCACGATCCGCGCGGCGACCACGGCATCTCGGACACCGCCCGCGCGTTCATCGGCGGCGTCCTCGCCCACCTGCCCGCGCTCGTCGCCCTGACCGCGGCCACCGTGAATTCGTACCGGCGGCTGCAGCCGCGCTTCTGGTGCAGCGCGTACACCGCGTGGGGACCGGACAACAAGGAGGCCGCGATCCGCTTGCCCACGCCCTACCGGGGCGCGCAGATGGAGTCGACCAACTTCGAGCTGAAGCCGTCGGATCCGTCGAGCAATCCGTTCCTCGCGCTGGGTGCCCTCCTCGCCGCCGGACTCGACGGCGTCGCCAACAAGCGCGACCCCGGCGAGCCCACGCTGGTCGATCCCGATACGCTGTCCGACGCCGAGCGGCGGCGGCGCGGCATTCAACGCCTGCCGCAGTCCCTGGGCGAAGCGCTCGACGCCCTCGAGCGTGACGAGGTGCTGCGCGAAGCGCTCGGGGAGAGCCTGGCCAAGGAGTACGTGATCGTCAAGCGCTCGGAGGTGAGCGCTTTCCACGGCAAGGATGCCGCCTTCGAGATCGAGCACCACTTCTACAAATTCTAGCGACTCTCCGCCCCGGGGACGGGGCCTCCTGCGAGGCGGGACCGAACCATTCTGGACCCGCCGCGGCCGCGGCAAGGCCCGGGTTCACACCATGGATATTTCGATCGTGTTCGACGTCAATTGCCCCTTCCATACCGTGCGGCTCTCCGCTTCAGTCAAGCCCATCAAGTGGTTGTCATCGACGCGGTACACAACCCGTGCCGTGAATCTTCCTCGGGTCACGCGAGGATATTCGCTCGCCGCCGTGATCTCAGGATCCTCACCAAGGCTCCACAGCGCCTGCGTACGCTCCGTGCCACTATCTCTCAGAGCAAATGCGCCGGCCACTCGCAGAGAGTCGCGATAGGTCTCGCCCGAACCGATCGAGTGTGTCTGTGGCTGATACAACGCCCGGCCGGTCAACACATGGCTGACACGGGAAACACGATTCCCCGCCGGGTCATATATGTGAATCTCCACGTTGTTCTTGTTGGGATCGTCCGCGGGCAACACGAAGTACCTCAAGACCTTGATCGGTCTACTTCCGGTGTTCCGCAGACCGATCTCCAGGAACACCGGTTCGCCGATCGCGTAACTGGATTTCTCGGTCCGAATACTCAGTTCCAGCTCCCGAGTGCCGTCCGCGGTCTCCATATTCACAGTCTCAGTGACGGGAATGCCGGCCATTGCCAGGCGCAAGATCTTGGTCATGCATTGTGCGACACGATCGGCTGTCCGTTCTAGCCGCCTACGCTAGTTGATGACCAGCGAGGCTTCAGCGAACCTGGTCGCGTCTCTTTGATCGGTCGCCCGAACGGTGATCCTCCCGACCTGGGGTCCTGCGGTGATCGTCGCAGAATTGTCGGGATTCGGAGCGATCACCGCCCCCAGGGCGGGAGGCTGGATCGTCCACGTCACAATTCGGCTCCCTGGCTTCGTAGATACCGTCGCCCTCGTGTTTGCGCCCGCGCGGACGGTCTTCGGGCTGAACTTGATTCCCGGCCCGATCTCCACCTCCTCCATGCGCAACCACCCCTCGGTGAAGCAGCCGGGGGTCGCCGTCAACGCGGCCCTCACCCTCGCTCGCCCGGCAAGATTCCCCGCGTTGAACAACGCCGGGTTTCCTTGGGCGACAATGGTTGCCCCGAGGTTCGGACCGGGGAACGACCATGTGACCTGGTTGCCTCCCGGACGCACCGTGACCGTCGCGGCGGTGGTGGTGAGGGCGCTGCCGTCGGCCCCAATGACGCCGGGGCTGAAGCTGATGTTCGAAAGCCCCTCTCCAGCACCACAGACGGAGGCGGCCGGCGCAGCCGGGGCCGCCAACGCGGGGCCGATATACGCCTCGAGCGGGGTCGGAACGCCATTGTCACTCGTTCGGAAAAAGAAGTTCGCCCCGACTTGCAGCAAGCTCGCCTTGATCGCCACATTGACGAACGGCACCCAATGATCGCCCGCTCCCGCATTGGGTGGTGCGAGCGGAGCGGGCGAGCACTGATCGGAGCGCCAATACAGGATTTGCGGGGTGTCCAGTAGTTGCGGCAGCCCCGGATTGGGTGGGCTGGGTAAAAAGTTGTTTACGTCGATCATCCCTGCGGGCGAACCGATGAGGTCCTGCAGGGTGCCCGCGGGGGCATTCAGCGCGCCAGGCAAGACCGGCAAGCCGCCGAACAAGAATGGATTGTTGCCACTGAAGACGCGCTCGGTGATCATGACGTTGGCGATACTCCCCCCAGAGCTCTTAAAGGTATGTGTGTAAAATGCACCGTATGGGCCCCCCGCGGCGGCCGGAAGCGGGAAGCCCCCCGGTGCGACAATTTGGGTTTGAGAAATACCGGTCGGAAGCGCCTGGATGGTCAGGGTCTGCTCGTTGCGGGCGTCCGGAAGCGCATTATCCGTGGCCCTGACCCGCATGTTGCCGGTTTCCGTGGCCGAAGGAACAATGACTCCCGTGGCCGGATCGATGGTCGCTCCCCGCCTGTTTCCGACGATGCTCCAGGTCACCGGCCGTGCCGCGGGAACGGTGACGGCGGCCGCCGTTGCATTGTTGTTGCACACTGAGGCATCCATCGTGTTGGCAGGGGCGAATGCCGGCATGGCAGGCGCGAACGCAAAGGTCGGTTGCTGAACTTCGACCAGGGTAATGTTATATGGAACGGGATTGAAATCGGCCCCGTTGGCGGCATCCGTGGCCTGCACGGTCACGACGCCCCCCGTGCTGCCGGCCGGCGCCGTCAGGGTATTCGTTCTTCCCGTGCTGGCCCCCAGGACCGCACCCGTGCCTCCACCCGCGGTGATACCCCAGTTGATCGCCGTGCCGGGGGGCGCGGTGGCTCTCAACGTCACGCGCTTGCCAGTCCCCGCCGCCATCTCCGCAGGGCCGTTGAGCGCAGTGACGTTAGGAACGCGTTGAACGATATTTCTCCTCGAGATCGGCTTGACGGCGTCCTGTTCGGCATCGGCCCGAGCGTGAGGCCGAAGCTCACCTCCGGATTGTTGGACCACGTGGGTGAGCTCATGAGCAAGAAGCTTCTTCCCGGAATACGTCGAAGGGCTATAGGCGTTATGGCCGAAGTAAATGTCCTTCCCGTGGGTGAAAGCCCGTGCTCCCAGATCCCGGTTCATGTGTACCGCATCTTGATCCGTGTGCACTCGAACGCCACTGAAATCAGCGCCGATTGCGGACTCCATCGGTATTCGCACATGTTCGGGTAAGGCCGCCCCGCCTCCCGTCGACGCACTCAAACGACTCTCGACTGAGTCATTCACCTTTCGACTGATGACGTCTTCATCTTCCTCCCGCGGTCCCTCTGTTTCAGGTGGCGTCGCCTGCCGCGACGCCGTGGAGTCCGAAGACATGGCGACCGCCCGCCGCTGCGGCAATGCACTCTGCACTACCTTCCGCTCTTCGGCACATCTCGGACACACGCCCTGG
>Ga0193725_1000474_pt1 | contig 12039 bp, 13 predicted proteins | sample H2a2metaG_FD_143058 | JGI IMG/M metagenome (GOLD analysis project Ga0193725, IMG submission 143058) | Soil microbial communities from a riparian zone of the East river system, Colorado, United States - H2a2 | ecosystem: Environmental > Terrestrial > Soil > Riparian zone | place: USA: East River... | reverse complement strand
TCGAGGGCCAGCTCGTGGGCGGGGTCGCCCAGGGCTTGGGCCACGCGCTGATGGAGGATCTCATCCACGACGAGAGCGGGCAGCTGCTCACCGGCACCCTGATGGATTACGCGCTGCCGCGGGCCGACTTCGTCCCGCCGATCCGGGTCGTCCTGCTCGATCATGCCCCGGGCCCGAATCCGCTCGGCGTGAAGGGCGCCGGCGAGACGGGCACGTCGGGGGTCGGCGCCGCCATCGCCAACGCGGTGGCCAACGCCCTCGGCGCCGGCGCCGTGATCCGCCGACTCCCGCTCACGTCAGCCGTGGTGAGCAGTGCGAGCCGAGCGGCGGCCGAGTTGCCGCAGGCACGAGCGCCGCGAGGCGAGCGGTGAAATGATCGCAGTGCGAGCCGAGCGGCGGCCGAGTTGCCGCAGGCACGAGCGCCGCGAGGCGAGCGGTGAAATGATCGCAGTGCGAGGCGAGCGGCGGCCGAGCTGCCGCAGGCACGAGCGCCGCGAGGCGAGCGCGCTTGACTGGCCTGGGGGCGTGTGCGAGAAACTGGCCCCAAGCCCAGACCGCGCGCGTTCCGGAGCATCGGCGCTCCGGGGGAAAGGACCAGCCATGGCCCGCATCAAGCACATCGCGCTGTCCACCGACGATCCCGCCAAGACCGCCGATTTTTACAAGGAGGTCTTCGGCCTGACCGAGCTGCGTCGCGAGCCCAAGGACACCGGCGCCGAGGGCGTCTGGCTGAGCGATGGTTACATCTACTTCGCCATCCTCAAGTACGGCGGTGAGGACACGCCCAACCTCGGCGAGGGAACGTCGACCAAGGGCGTCCACCACATCGGCTTCTACGTGGACGATCTCGAAGCGGCGCACGCCACGATGGAGGGGGCCGGCTGCAACGAGTGCCAGGGCAGCAGCAAGGTCAACCGAAAGTTCAAGGGTCCCGACGGGCTCATGATCGACATCCGCGCGCGGGGCTGGGACGAGCAGATCAAGGCCCGCATGCAGCTGTACCAGCTCGCGCCGGCCACGACGTCGTCGGAGTAGCCGCGATGTCGCTGAAGCTCTCGGACATCAAGTCCTCCGAGGCTGAGCTCGAGGCCTACTACGAAGCGCTGCGCGCTCAGCACGTGGTGCCGGCGTGGATCTCCGGCGGCATCACCTACGAGCCCAAGAGCAAGGCCGTGCCGCACGTGTGGCACTGGCGTGACCTGCGCCCGCAGGCGATGCGGGCCGCGGAGCTGGTCGGCACCGAGCAGGCCGAGCGACGCGTCTTGCGCATGACCAACCCCGGGCTGGCGGGCGCGTCGGCCAGCAACACCATGGTGGCGAACATCCAGATCGTGATGCCCGGCGAGATCGCGCGGGCCCATCGCCATTCGCCGTCGGCGCTGCGGCTGATCATCGAGGGCGGCGGCGGGTACACGGTGGTGAACGGCGATCGCATTCCCATGTATCCGGGCGATCTCGTGCTGACGCCGAACTGGACGTGGCACGACCACGCCAACGACACCAACGCGCCGATGATCTGGCTCGACGGCCTGGACACGCCGCTGGTGCGGATGCTGGAGGCCGGCTTCTGGGAAGAATACGGCGCCGACACCCAGCCGCTCTCCAAGGGCGCCGATCCCTCGATCGCGAAATACGGCGCGGGCGGCTTGCGGCCCGCGTGGGAACCCGTGCACGCCGCGAGCTACTCGCCGCTGTGGCGCTATCCCTTCGCGCAGGCGCGGGCGACGCTGGAGCGGCTCGCCGCCGAGCACGCGGGCAGTCCATTCGACGGCGTCATCATGGAGTACACCAACCCGGTGACCGGCGGTCCCACCATGCGGACCATCGCGTGCTTCGTCCAGCTGCTGCGTCCGGGCGAGCGCACGCGTGCCCACCGCCACGTCTGCTGCACGAACTATCACGTGATCGAGGGCTCGGGACACTCGGTGGTCGGGGGTCAGCGGCTCGACTGGGAGGACAAGGACGTCTTTACGGTCCCGACCTGGACCTTCCATGAGCACGTGAACACCGGCGATCAACCAGCGTTCCTGTTCAGCTTCACCGACGCGCCGGTCATGAAGGCGCTCGACCTGTATCGCGAGGAAGACAAAGCCTAGGAGGCTGCCATGTCCCGTACCTACAAGTGCATCGACGCCGACGGCCACATCCTCGAGCCACTGGACATCTGGGAGAAGTACATGGACCCGGCCTATCGCGACCGGGCTCCGAAGGTGATCATCGGGGACAACGGCAAGGAGCGCTTGCTCATCGAGGGCCAGCTCCTCGGCAATCCCAAGGGCATGGGCCGGCTCGGCGCCGTCGGCGCCCGCGACGGCTCGGTCGACCCGGACACGATGATGTACAAGGACGGGCGCCCCGGCGGCTTCGACCCCCACGCGCGCATGAAGGACATGGACCTCGACGGCATCGACGCCGCGTTCCTGTACCCGAGCATCGGCCTGTTCTCGGGGGCGGTGAAGGACCCGCAGCTGGCCGCGGCGATGTGCCGCGCCTACAACCGTTGGCTGGCGGACTACTGCAAGCCGTACCCGGATCGCCTCTTCGGCATCGCCATGCTGCCGATGCAGTCGATCGATCTCGCCATCGACGAGATGCGCTTCGCGCGAAAGACCCTGGGGATGAAGGGCGGCTTCCTCCGGCCCAACCCCTACAACGACCGCATGGCCGGTCATCCCGACTACGATCCGTTCTGGGCCGAGGCCCAGGAGCTGGACTTCTCGATCGGCTTCCACGAGGGCGCGTCGGGCGGGATGCCCACCGTCGGCGTCGACCGGTTCGACGGCCGCGGGGCCCGGCACATCATCTCGCACACGATGGAGATGATGCTGGTGGCGCTCAGCGTGATCTGGAACGGCACCTGCGAGCGCTTCCCGGGCGTGCGCATCGGCTTCCTCGAATCGGGCGGCGGCTGGATCGCGCCGTGGCTCGACCGGATGGACCGTCACTTCGACGACGTCGGCTTCAACGATTCCGGGCTCAAGACGCGCCCGAGCGAGCTGTTCCAGCGCAACTGCTGGATCTCGTTCGAGCCGGTCGAGGGCGCGCTCGACGTGCTGGCCGACTACATCGGTCCCAACAAGATCCTGTGGGCCACCGACTATCCGCACGCCGACGGCTTCTTCCCCGGCGCGCCCGCGATGATCGCCCGACGACCCGGGCTGTCCGAGGCGACCAAGCACGGCATTTTGGCCGGCGGAGCGATGAGCTTCTACGGCTTAAGGTAAGATGGGCCCCCAGCGGAGGCGCGTATCGCCTCAGACGGGGGGGATTTGACATGAACGGACGATCCGTGTCCGTGCCTTTCGCGGTGACGCTGGTCTTCCTGTTTCTCGCACTCGGCGGCGTGGGGCAGGCGGCGGAGTTCAGCTGTCAAGGCGGCGACGCGGGCTGTCTGGCCAGTGCCATTCGCGCCGCCAACGCCGTCAGCGAGCCGAGCACCATTCACCTGGCGGGCGGCACCTACGCGCTGAGAGTCCCCGACAACGACACCAACGGTTGGAACGGCCTGCCCTCGGTGACCGGCGTGGTGACCATTCGAGGTAGCGACGCCGCGCGGACCATCATCGAGCGCGCCGACACCCCCCTGGGTTTTCGGCTCTTGCACGTCGCCTCGACCGCCACCTTGACTCTGGAAGGGCTGACCCTGCGCGGCGGTCTCGCCGCCCCCGACACGCCCGTTGGCTTGGGGGGAGGCATCCTCAACGATCGAGGACGCTTGACCCTGCGACGGGTTCGCGTGACGGGACACACGGCGGCCGGGATATCCGCCTTCGGAGGCGGTGTCTTCAACAACATGGGAACCCTGGTCGTGACCTCGAGCACCATCGACAACAACATGCTGAAGGGAGGCCTGGCGGGCGGCGGCGGCGGTGGCCTCGCGACCTCGGGTGGGTCACTGACGGTCAGCGATTCAACGATCGTCGACAACGAGATCATCGCCCATGTCGCCTTCGGTGGCGGCGCGGCAGACATTTCTTCCCTGTCGACATCGCTGCCCCGTCCGCCGGGGCCGGCGATCGTGGAGATCGTCAACACCACGATCGCGCGCAATGCCGTGGGCGGCTTTGGCGCGGGGGGCGCCGCCCTTGCGGTGTCGCCCGAGGGGCGATGGGCGGTGTCCAGTTCCACGATCGCGGGCAACGCGGGAAGCGGCATCTCGGTCGAGGGAGGCTCCCCTGGCGTTTTCGGCGTGCTGACGCTACGTAACACGATCGTGGCTCAGAACTCCTTCGGCTCGACGCTCCCTGGCGACTGCGCGGGACCCATCACCTCGCTCGACTACAACATCATCGAGAATGTCGCGGGCTGCACGGTCACGCTCCAAGCCCACGACCGCACGGGTGCGGCGCGGCTCGCGGTGTACACCGATGACGGCGAGCCCGGACGCGGCCACTGGCCGCTTCTCCCGGACAGTCAGGCCATCGATGCGGGTGACGAGGCGACCTGTCCGACCGCCGATCAGCTCGGCCGCTTGCGGCGCGGCCGGTGCGAGATCGGCGCGGCCGAGTTCTTCCCCGATCCGGCCCCGCTCCCCGACTTCGTGGTGGGTTTCTATCGGTACGTGCTCGGTCGTGAGCCGGATCCCGCGGAGACGGCCGGGTGGTTGAGCTTCCTGCGAGCCGAGCCCACGGTGGCGCGGGCTCGCGTGATGACGCATGCGTTCTTCGACGGGCCGGAATATCGCGGGCGGCCGTTCACCCCGACCGGTCACTCGAACGCGCTCTACCGCGCGATTCTCGGCCGCGACGGGGACCCCGTGGGGCAGGACGGCTGGGTCTCGTCGTTCGAGCAGCGTCGGCAGAGCCTGCCCGGACTCTTCGTCAACTCGTCGGAGTTCCACACCGTCGTGCCCGACTGCCACGACGAGCCCGTCGTGCGGGCCTTGATCATCCGCATCTATCAGCAGGCGTTGCGGCGAACCCCGGCGAATGAGGAAGTCAACCTTTGGATGTTTACCTTTTCGACGAACTGCCAGATCGAGATGGCCGTGAACACCATCTTCAACTTGGCGGAATACACGGACGCGCCGCGGACCCTGGCCGAGCAGGTCGAGGTTTTGTACCGGGCGCTGCTGGCACGAGTACCGAGCCCCGCGGAGGTCACGGCCTGGGTCGAGTACCTGGCCCCGCCGTCCGTCGAGGATCAGTTCATCGACAGTCCGGAGTTCGCCGCGCGCTGGCAGCAACTGACGCGTCCTTGACACGCGTCGCGAGTGGGTGCTACGTGTTCGCGGTGGCTGAGCGCTCCCGCCACGGAGGGGTCACGACATGAGCACGACCGGGACGATCGTCGGCAGCGGGAAGTACACCTACGAGGTCAACGAAGACTGGGCCAAGCTGCCGGACGGCTGGACGATGCCCGCCGCCGCGGTCACCGTGGACTCGAAGGACCGCGTGTACTGCTTCAATCGCACGCCGGATCATCCCGTGGTCGTCTTCGATCGGGACGGCAACTACCTGCACTCCTGGGGCGCCGGGGTCTTCGCGTTCCCCCACACCATCCGCGCGGACGAGCACGACAACCTGTGGATCGTCGATCGCGACCACGGCCAGATGTACTACTTCACCACCGAGGGGAAGCTGCTGCGCACGATCGGGACCAAGGGGTTCCGTTCCGACACCGGCGTGGACCCGAGCGAGAACGGGTCGACCGCGTATCGCAGCGTCACACGCGGCGGCGGTCCCTTCAACCTGCCCACCGACATCGCGCTGACCCCGTCGGGCGAGATGTTCGTCACCGACGGCTACGGCAACGCCCGCGTGCACAAGTTCGCGGCCGACGGCACGCACCTGTTCTCGTGGGGCGAGCCCGGTACCGCGCCCGGCCAGTTCATGCTCCCGCACGGCGTGTGGATCGACCGCTCCGGCCGCGTGCTCGTGTGCGACCGCGAGAACGATCGCGTGCAGGTGTTCGATCAGGGGGGCAAGCTCACCGGCATCTGGGCGACCAAGCTCATCGGCCCGGCCACGTTTTACGTCGACCGCGACGACGTCGTCTACATCCCCGAGCACAACGGGGGTCTGGTCAGCGTGCTCACGCTCGAAGGCGAGCGGCTCGCGCAGTGGGGCGACCCGAGCTTCCGCTCGGCCCACAGCATCTGGGCCGACTCCCGCGGCGATCTCTACGTCGTTCGCCCGGTGGTCGGCGGCGCGGGGTCGCGCGGTCGGCGCGTGGTGAAGCACACGCGCGTTCGCTGAGCGGTCTCAGCGCGCGCGATCACTGAGCAGGTCGACGTAGGCGCGCTCGACGAGCTGGCTCTGCGCGATGCCGAGCTTGGCGAGCAGATCGTGCGCGACGGCCACGCCCGCTTCCGTCGGCTCGCCGTCGGCCATCACGACCTCCAGCTCGAGGAAGTCGCCGAGGTTTTCCACGCGATCGAGATGGATACGCGTTCGACCCGCCAGGTAGAGCGTCCGACGCTTGAGCACGCGGCCGGCCTGGCCGTAGGCGAGCGTCAGCGCTTCACGGAGCGTGTCCGGCGACGACGTCGGCGAGATCAGGAAGAACGATTCCTTCGGCCCGGCCTGATCGGGCCGCCGGTAGAAGATCAGCTGCCCGTCCGTGGCCGAGAACGCGCGGAGCTTCAACCGTCCGATCGCGCAGGCGAAGAACGTGTCGTCCTGCACGATCTCGATCGGCCCCTGATCGGCCAGCGCCGCCGCCCGCGGCAACAGCGCCTCCACGCTCTCGATCCGCGCCTTGATCTCGACGTTGCGGGCCATGGCGAGCGCGTCAGCGGCAGTGGGGCAGCACGCGGTCGCCGAAGAGCTTGATCGCTTCCATGATCTTGTCGTGCGGGGGACCGCCCGAGTGGGCGTGGCGGAGGCGCAGGAGGAAGTAATCGGCGCCGGTGGCGTCGTGCCAGCGGTGGAACTCGCGGACGCAGGCCTCGGGGTCGCCCACGATCAGACGGTCGGGGGCCAGCAGCTTCAGCGTGAACTCCGCGTCGGCCGGGATGTGGCGGAACTCTTCCAGGCGCTGCTCCCAGTAGTAGCGATACGCGGCCAGCACGTGAGGTCCGTACACCGCCTCGGCCTCCGCCTGCGTCGCGCTGACCCACGCATCCCGCATCATGATCACTCGCGCGGGGCGGCCGGCCTGGCGGGCGGCGTCCTTGTAGACGTCGAGCAGGCGGTTGGCGCTTTCCAGCGTCGTGCTCGGCGTGCCGACGAAGCCGTCGGCGATGCGGCCGGCCCGGCGCGCCGCCGGGTGAACGCTGGCGCCGATCCACAGCGGCGGCCCGCCCGGCTGCACGGGGCGTGGCCGGATCTGCACGTCTTCCAGCGTGTAGTGCGTGCCGCGGAACGAGAACCGCTCGCCCGACCAGCAGCGGCGCAGGATCTCCACGCCCTCCTCGAAGAGCGCGGCGCGATCCTTCATCGGCACGTTGAAGGCGCTGAAGTCGGCGGGTTGGTAGCCGACGCCCACGCCGAGGATCAGGCGACCCTTGGAGACGAGATCGAGCGTGATCGCGTCCTCGGCCACGTGCACGGGATGGTGCAGCGGCAGCAGGATGACCGAGGTGCCCACGCGCAGGGTGCGGGTGTGAGCGGCGACCGCGGTGGCCACGATGAGCGGCGACGGCAGGAACCCGTCCTTGTCCTGGTGATGCTCGCCGAAGAAACAGGAGTCGAAGCCGCAGGCCTCCGCGAGCTGGGCCTCGGCGATGACCTCGTCGATCGAGCGGTCGAGATGCTCGCCGCGCGGGGGGTTGGCGATCGAGCTGTAGAGACCGAATTGCATGCGTCACCTCCGGTCGGCGGCGGCCGCGGGAGAGGTGGGGGACGCCGCGGCGAAAACACGTTCGTCGGCTGTACGGCGGTTTTCGCCGCGGCGTCCCCCACCCCTCCCGCTGCCGATCATGCGCGCCGGCCGCTGCCATGGTCCACCGACGCGCTGGAGAGGTCAACGCTATACTCTCCGCTGACGAAGCACCTCGAGGAGAGACGAATGACGATCCGACTGAACCGCGTGAAGCAGAAGCTGGCCGCCGGCGAAGTGGCTACCATCCTGTCGGGCACCAACGATCCGGACCTGATCGATCAGCTCGGGCCGCTCGGCCCGGACGGGATCTGGCTGGAGGGCGAGCACGGTGCCGTCGACTACGCCGACCTCGGAAATCTGACCCGGGCATGTGATTTGTGGGGGATGACCTCGGTCGTCCGCGTGATGGACAACGACTACGCGACGATCTACCGCACGCTGGACCGCGGGGCCCAGGGCATCGTGGTTCCGCACGTCAACACCCGCGCCGAGGCCGAGGCCGTCGTCGAGGCCGCGAAGTTCTCTCCGCTCGGCAAGCGCGGGATGTTCACCAGCCGTCAGGGGTTCGGCGTGGGCGATTATCTCCAGCGCGCCAACGACCAGAGCCTCTTGGTCGTGCTGATCGAGGACATCGCGGCCATCGGCAAGCTCGACGAGATCGTGAAGGTCGACCACATCGACATCTTCTTCGTGGCCCCGAACGACCTGGCCACCTCCATGGGCCACATCGGCAAGATGGATCACCCGGAGGTCCAGCAGACGATCGACGCGGCGCTCGGGCGGATCGTCGGCGCGGGCCGCACCGCCGGCATGCTGGTGAACGCCGCCAACGTCGAGCGCTACACGGGGATGGGCGTGCGCGCGCTGATGACGAGCTTCTTCCCGTGGATCCAGGCCGGTCTGAAAGACCTGACCGATCGCGCGGCGGCGGGCACGCGCGGGTGACGATCGAGCTGCTGTACGGCCGCGGCACGCTGGGGGTCACGCCGCCGGCGGGCTGCGTGCCGGCCGTGATCGCCAAGCAGGCGATGCCGGTGCTGGCCAATCCGCGTGCTGCGGTCGCGCAGGCGCTGGCCCGTCCCGTCGGCAGCGCGCCGCTGGGCGAGCTGGCGCGGGGCAAACGCTCCGCCTGCGTGCTGATCTGCGACATCACGCGCCCGGTGCCGAACGGGCTGTTCTTGCCCGCGCTGATCCGCACGCTCCTCGACGCGGGCCTTCCGCGCGAGGGCATCACGGTGTTGATCGCGACCGGCCTGCACCGTGCGAACGACGACGCGGAAATCGCCGAGGTAGTCGGCGATCCGTGGGTGCTCGAGACCGTGAAGGTGCGCAATCACGTGGCCACCGACGACGCCGATCACGTGCTGGTCGGACGGACGCCGGCGCGCGGCACCGTGGTGCGGCTCGACCGTCGCCTGGTCGAGGCCGACCTCAAGATCGCCACCGGCCTGGTGGAGCCGCACTTCATGGCCGGCTGGTCGGGCGGCCGCAAGGTCATCGCGCCCGGCGTGGCCCACGCCGAGACCATCACGACGTTCCACAACTCCACGTTCATGGGTCACCCGCGCGCGACCAACTGCGTGCTCGACGGCAACCCGCTGCACGAGGAGCAGCTCGCGATCGTCGAGATGCTCGGCGGCGCGCTCGCGCTCAACACCGTGATCGACGACCAGCGCCGTCTGGCCTTCGTGAACTTCGGCGAGGTCGTCGCGAGCCACCTCGACGCCGTGGCCTTCGCCCGTCGCTACGCGCAGGTGCCGGTGAGCCGCCGCTTCCGCACCGTCGTCACCAGCGCCGCCGGCTATCCTCTCGACAAGACCTACTACCAGACCGTGAAGGGCATGGTCGGCCCCGTCGACATCCTCGAGCCGGGCGGCGATCTCATCGTCGCCTCCGCGTGCTCGGAAGGTCTGGGCTCGAAGCACTACGTCGAAGCCCAGCGCCGTCTCGTCGAACTGGGTCCCGAAGGCTTCGACGCCAGCATCGCCGGCAAGCCCCACGCCGACATCGACGAATGGCAAACTCAGATGCAACTCCGGCCCATGCGCGTCGGCCGCGTGCGGCTCTACACCGACGGCCTCAGCGAGGAAGACGTGACGCTCACGGGCGTCGACCGTGTCACCGACCTCACGTCAGCCATCGCCGACAGCATGGCCCGCCACGCCGACCCCCACGTCGCGTTCGTCCCCGAAGGCCCGTACGTGGTGCCGGCCCACACTCACACGATCGAGATGCCGTAGTTCTTGAGCGCGGGATCGCGGGAAACGAGCGTCATGCCCTCGAGTCGCGCCTGGGCGACAAGCAGCCGGTCGAACGGATCCCGGTGGTGAAACGGAAGCATTTCGACCAAGCCGATGTGAGCGAGGGTGATGGGCAGCAGATGGAAGCCGTTGATTTCACACTGGTGGACCACGAATCGCTCGGCCGTCGAGGGAAGCGTCAGCTTGCCCAGCGACGCCTTGATCGCCATCTCCCAGACGCTGGCGTGGCTGACGTAGCACTCGTTTCCGACGTCCGCGATCAACGTTCGAGCACGTCGTCGCAGGGCGGGATCGTTCCGCACCCACCAGAGAAAGGTATGAGAATCCAGCAGTAGTCGCACTCAGCGGTACTCCCTGAAATCCTCCAGGGGCTCGCCGAAGTCCTTGGACATGGTCACCTGGCCTTTGGCCGAGCCAGGGCGCCGGCGGCTCGCGGTGCGCTTGACCGGCACCAGCTTGACGAGAGGCTTGTTGTCCTTGGCGATGACCACGTCCTCGCCGTCTAGCGCCTTCCTGACGAGCTGTGACAGTCGCGCCTTCGCCTCGGCGACGTTGAACTGGTGCATGCCCCACCTCTCTGCTGGTCATTTTGGATGACCAACAGGGGGAGCGTCAAGTTCCACTGGTCGGCGGTTGTGCATCAGTCTAAAGCCTGACCCCGGTCGCTGTCAGGCCGTCGTGGCATACTCGGGACCAATGACGCCCCAAATGCCGTCGGCCCGTGCGGTCGATGGTCTCGGGGAGGCCCGCTTCGGGCGACGTGAGAACGTGAGGACCAGCAATGTCTACGCAGTTTGAAGCGTATTTGACCGCAGCAGTCAAGGCGGCGCTCCGGCATGCCGCCCGCGACGAAGACGGCGGTGTGCTCTGGGGAACGAATGAGGTGTGCCGGCGCGGCGTGCAGCGTAGCTGGGACAGGCTCGGTGAGAGGGCGTTCCTCAAGCAGTTTCTGTGGGTGGTTGGCGCCATCCAGAAACCCTATGAAACGCGCATAAAGTACTACCCAAGGCAGGTGAAGCTCTTCCGAGGCTGTGTTTCTCAAGTCATCCGGCGGGACCAGACTCTGATTCGCCAGGAGTGGCAGAGCAAGAAGCGCGATCTGAACAGTCGGATGGTAGCGGCTATGTTAGAGGTTAGTTGCCGTGTCGCGTCGGAGGGATGGGAGACGTTCAAGCGCGCGACCCTGCCGCTCCCAAGAAACCCTGAGTCCGAAGATCCGGCCGACTGGCGTGGTACGTACGTGGCGCTTGACGCCCCCCGATGATCGGGGAGGCAAATGTCTGGTTCCTGCTCCGCAACCTTTTCGGCGCGCCCTTCCTTAAGCCGGACATCTGGATCAAAGACATCGCCAACAGGTACTTCGGCGCCCAAAAGGATCCCGTCGCAGCCCTTTCGGCTGCAGTTCGAGCGTCCTGGCCGAGGGTGTGCCGTGATCGCCGATTGCTGCCGGTCCACTTGGGGGAGGTGGATATCATCCTGTGGGCCTATGAAAGGGGGATCGGGCGCTCTGTGGCGTAGAGACGGGCAGCGCTACGTGTGCCGGCAGGTCGGCTATGCTCTCCTTCTCCGGCTTGAGCCGCTTTCAAACTGAGACATCACCCGATCGGCGAACGTCGAGATCGCCACGCGGTCGTCGTGCTAGCCTGACGAAACATGAGCCGGCCGGCGGCACTGTCGCGGATGTCCTACGCGGAGTACCTCGAGCTCGAGCGGACGAGCGAGATCAAGCACGAATACCTGCGCGACGAGGTGTTCGCGATGGCCGGGGGGACGCCGGAGCATGCGCGGCTGGCCGCGATCGTCATCGGCGAACTCGGGGCCCCTCTCCGCGGCCGGCCGTGCTCGGTGTTCACCTCGGACGCGCGCGTTCGCATCACGGTCACTGACCGGGCCACTTACCCTGACGTGACGGTGGTCTGCGGCCGTCTCGAGCACGCGCCGGAAGATCCCGACTCGATCGTGAACCCCGTCGTCATCGTGGAGATCCTGTCGGACGCCACCGTAGCCGAAGATC
>Ga0193725_1000473_pt1 | contig 12049 bp, 12 predicted proteins | sample H2a2metaG_FD_143058 | JGI IMG/M metagenome (GOLD analysis project Ga0193725, IMG submission 143058) | Soil microbial communities from a riparian zone of the East river system, Colorado, United States - H2a2 | ecosystem: Environmental > Terrestrial > Soil > Riparian zone | place: USA: East River... | reverse complement strand
CCCCCATCTCAATTGATTGCAGGGGGCGTGGACAGGCGTCCCTGCCCACGGCCTCCCCTTGGTGGCTAGTGCGCGGCGTCACGCCGCGCGTCCCGGCATGCGCCGGGGCTTACTGTTCATCCGTCTCTGGGCGTCGTTCGGCGGCTGCTAGCAAACCCCGCCCGACGCGGGATGCGAATCCGGTGGCGTATTCTCCATCCGCACCTCCTGGATCGAGTTGCCACGGCGGTGCGCGAAACCATTCCGCTCACCGCACTTCCGAGTCTAACGCCGACGGGGACGCCGTCAAGTAGTTCGCGGGCTGCCGGCTCCGGCCACTTCACCAAGGGCGGCGTCGAAGATTTCGAGCGCTCGCGCGACGTCGTCGTCGCTGTGGGCGAGCGAGACGTAGATCTTGTTGACGGCCTTCACGAGACCGCGCCGGAGACACGCTTCGTTGAAGAGCCGGATGCGCGTGCGGTCCGCGGTGAGCGTGGCGCGATAGTCCACCACCTCGCGGTCGGTGAAGATGATGTCGAACACGGGGGGCTCGCCGCAGACCTGCGCGGGCACACCGCGGCGGCGCGCGGCGTCACGCAGCCCGTCGCGCAGCGTGGCGCCCGTGCGATGTAGGCGTTCGTACGCGCCGGGACGCCGCAGCTCGGCGAGGGTGGCGAGTCCGGCCACGGCCGAGATCGGATTGCCGTTGAGCGTTCCGGCCTGCCACACGAACTCGGGCGTGCCCTCGAGCGCGGGATCGAAGTGGCGCATGATCTCGGTCGACGCGCACACGGCGGCCAGCGGGAACCCGCCCGCGATGACCTTGCCGAACGCGGCGATGTCCGGCACGACGCGGTAATACTCCTGGGCGCCGCCGTAGGCGAGGCGAAAGCCGGTGACGATCTCGTCGAAGACCAGCAGGACGCCGTAGCGTCGCGTCACGTCCCGCAACCCCTGGAGGAACCCCGGCGCCGGCGGAATCACGCGCTGGTAGGGCTCGACGATGACCGCGGCCAGCTCGTTGTGATGGGCGGCGAGGAGGGCTTCGACCGTCGCGAGGTCGTTGTAGGGCGCGATCAGCACCTCCTCGCCGATGGCGTGGGGAATGCCGGCGGAGTCCGGCATGGCGGCCGGGAAGGCTTTGGGCGACCGCGGGCTCACGCTCATGAGGGCGTAGTCGTGGGTGCCGTGAAAACCGCCCTCGAACTTGAGCACCTTGTCGCGTCCACGGTGCGCTCGCGCGACCCGGAGCGCGAAGAACGTCGCCTCCGACCCGGTGGAGGTGAAGCGCACCTGCTCGGCGCAGGGGACCGCGCGCACGATCTCCTCGGCCAGCTCGATGATGGGCTCGTTCAGCAGCATGTACGTGGTGCCGCGCGCGAGATGACGCTGCACGGCGTCGACCACCGCCGGATGGGCGTGACCGAGCACCATCGGTCCGGAGCCGAGCAGGCAGTCGATGTACTGCCGGCCCTCGGTGTCCCAGAGGTGGGCGCCGCGCCCCTCCTTCACCACGAACTCCAGTCCGTCGCCGCTCCGGTGGCTACCGAGCACGCCGCCCGGCAACACCCGGTGCGCGCGCCTGACGAAATCTCCCGCGTCGCTGGTCGTCATGCGTGTCCCTCCCGAAAAGATTCGCTCATGATACGCCGCTTGCGTCGGTTGGTCTTTCGAGCGCCGGCTTTGCCGGCGCAACTTTCCGCAGTCATCGCCACCGGGTCGCCGGTGGGGGGATCGGGGGGAGCGGCGGTCGCTCCCCCCGATTTCAATCAGTCAGCAGCACGCCGGAGCCGGCGAATGCTCCGGCTTTGAGCGCTTGCAGCGCGCGGTTGGCCTCGTTCAACGGAAAGGTCGTCACCGTGGGCCGGAGGGGGATGCGGCTGGCCTCGGCCAGGAGCTCGCGGCCGTCGTCGCGGGTGTTGGCGGTCACGGTGGTGATCGTGCGCTCGCGATAGAGGTCGGAGTAGTCGAGCGACGGGATCGCGGTCATGTAGATTCCAGCCAGCGCGAGCGTCCCGCCGGGGGCGAGGTTGCGCAACGCGAACGGCACGAGCTCGCCGGCCGGAGCGAAGACGATCGCTCCGTCGGCGGGAGCGGGCGTGCGATCGGCGAGCGCGCCCGTCCAGGCGGCGCCGAGCGAGCGGGCCAGCGCCCGGTGCGCCGGCTCGCGCGTGCACACGTAGACCTCCACACCGCGCGCGACGGCGACCTGTATCGTGAGGTGGGCCGACGAGCCGAAGCCGTACATCACGAGGCGCTGGCCCGTGGCCACGCGCGAGAGACGGAGCGCGCGGTAGCCGATGATCCCCGCGCACAGCAGGGGCGCCGCTTCGGCGTCGGCGAACACGTCGGGGATCGCATACGCGAAGTCGGCGCGCGCGAGGGCGTACTCGGCGAAGCCGCCGTCGGCGTGATACCCGGTGAACTCCGCGCGCTCGCACGGGTTCTCACGGCCGGCCGCGCACTGAGCGCACGTGCCGCACGTGCGGCCGAGCCACGCGATGCCCACCCGTCCGCCCACGCGGCGGCCCATCACCTCGGGGCCGAGGCGCTCGATGCGACCGATAATCTGATGTCCGGGAACGATCGGCGTGCGCAGGGGTGGCAGCTCGCCCTCGACGATGTGCAGATCGGTCCGGCAGATCCCGCACGCGTTCACCCGCACCAGCACTTCCTCCGGCCCCGGCTGGGGCACGGCGCGCTCCACGGCGTGAAGCGGCGAGTCGCCGACCGGGGCGGGTCGGTCGAGCTGCATCACCCGCATCGCGACGTCAGCCGCGCGCGTCCTCGCCGACGCGCGCGAGCACCTTCAGGGCGCCGGACAGGTGGGGTGCGTCGACCATCTGGCCGTTGAAGCGGAACGCGTAGACGCCCCGCGCCCGGTGCTCCTCGAAGGCGGCGACCAGCGCCCGCGCCTGCGCGACCACGTCCGGCGCGGGAGTGAACGCGGCGTTGATCGTCTCGATCTGATTGGGGTGAATCGAGATCTTGCCGGTGAAGCCCATGTCGACCGCGTCCTCGCACTCTCGGCGCAGGCCGTCGAGATCGGCGATGTCGGTGTACACGGTGTCGATCCACTCCACGCCGGCCGCCGAGGCCGCCACCGCGCACATCGTGCGCGCGTAGCGGGGAATGTCGAGGTACTTGCCCTCGCGATCGCGGACGCGGCCCAGCCCCAGCGCGGCGCCGAGGTCCTCGATCCCCCAGGACACCGCGACGATCCGCGGCGTGGCGATCGTGCATTCCCGAATGTTGAGCAGGCCTTCCGGGGTCTCGGTGGCGATGAGCAGCAGCTTCGTGGTTCTGTGCGCGATCCCGTGACGCTGCTCGAGCCCGTCGAGGAGCTGGGCGATTTCCCGCACGTCCCCCGCGTGGCGCGGCTTGGGCACCACGTAACCGTCAGGGCGCCCCGCGATCGTCTCCTCGAGATCGGCGCGCCCGAGTCCGGTGGCCAGCGGATTCATGCGGATCCACCGTTCGCGCCCTCCGAACTCGAGGGATTCGAGCCAGCCGCGGACGATGGGACGCGTGGCTGATTTGAGATCGGGAGCCACCGCGTCTTCGAGGTCGAGGATGAGCCCGTCCGCGGGCAGGGTGAGCGCTCTGGCGATCATGCGCTCGTTGCCGCCGGGGACGAAGTGAATCGACCGCCGTCGTCGCCCCATCATGCCGGCCGCTTGCGCATCATGGCCTGGCGGCGCGCGCGCATGACGATCTCGCCGTTCTGGTTGCGCGCGCGGTGCTCGAACGTCACGATGCCCCACTCCGGTCGCGAGCGCGACTCCCGCTTGTCGACGACCTCGGTCTCGGCATAGATCGTGTCGCCGTGAAAGACCGGCTTCGGGAACTCGACCTTCTCGAATCCGAGGTTGCCGACGGTGGTCCCGAGCGTGGTCTCGCCCACCGACAGCCCCACCGCGATGCCGAGCGTGAGCAGGCTGTTGACGAGCGGCCGCCCGAACTCCGCCTTGCTCGCGGCATGGAAGTCCACGTGCAGCGGCTGCGGATTCATGGTCAGACACGAAAAGAACACGTTGTCCGCCTCGGTCACCGTCCGTCCCGGCTGATGCACGAGCTTGGTTCCAACCGTGAGCTCCTCGTAGTACTTGCCGGCCATCGCCACCTCCTTGATCTCGCGACGGGACTCGCGCCCGTGTGGCGCCCCCTGCGCTGTCATATACTACGAGCCATGCCGAACCGATATGACGTCGCGATCGTGGGCGCGGGAATCATCGGGCTGGCGACCGCGCGTGCGCTGCTCGAGCGGGCGCCGGGAACGCGGATCGTCATCCTCGACAAAGAATCGAAGATCGGCACGCACCAGACCGGCCACAACAGCGGCGTGATCCACTCCGGCATCTACTACAAGCCCGGCTCGTTCAAGGCCAAGCTCTGCGGCGAGGGCAAGGGGCTCATGCGTGAGTTCTGCGCGAGCCACGACATCCCGGTCGTCGACTGCGGCAAGGTGATCGTGGCCACCCGTGAGGACGAGCTGCCCCGCCTGCAGACGCTCTACGAGCGCGGCATCGCCAACGGCGTGCCGGTGGAGCTGATCGACTCCAATCGCCTGCGCGAGCTGGAGCCTCACGCCGCCGGCCTGCGCGCGATCCATTCGCCCACGACCTCGATCGTGGACTTCTCCGCGGTCACGGCCGCCATCGCCGACGAGCTGCGAGCCCGCGGGGTGACGATCGAGACCGACGCCAAGGTGCTGGCCATCATTCGCATCGGTGACGCGATCGAGATCGGGACCTCACGTCTGGCCGTGCCGGCCCGCTGGCTCATCAACTGCGCGGGACTCTACTCGGACGTGATCGCCAAGATGGCGGGCGCCAAGCCCGACGTGCAGATCGTGCCCTTCCGCGGCGAGTACTACATGCTCCGCCCGGAGCGCCGTCACCTCGTGAAGTCGCTCATCTATCCCGTGCCCGACCCCGAGTTCCCGTTCCTCGGCGTGCACTTCACCAATACCGTGCACGGCGACGTGGAGGCCGGACCGAACGCGGTCATGGCGTTCGCGCGCGAGGGCTACACGTTCACCAGCTTCAATCCGCGTGAGCTGGCGGAGACGCTGGCGTATCCGGGCGTGTGGCACATGGTGCGCCGCTACTGGCGGATGGGCTCGTACGAGATGTACCGCTCGCTCAGCAAGGCGGCGTTCGTCCGCGCGCTGCAGCGGCTCGTCCCCGAGGTCCGCGCGGAGGACGTCACACGCGGCGGCGCCGGCGTGCGCGCGCAGGCCCTCGCCCCCGACGGCTCCATGATCGACGATTTCCGCATCGTCGACACCGACACCGCTGTCCACGTGTTGAACGCTCCGTCACCGGGCGCCACCGCCTCGCTGGCCATCGGTCGTCACATCGCGGGAACCGCGTCCGATCGCTTCGGCCTGAAATAGTCACCTGTCCTGTCAGGTCGTGGGGTGACGGTAAGCTTTCCAAGAAAACCAATAATTCTGTAGCAGGCCAAAAAGCGGCAATTTGACAGGGGTTTGCGTGTCGGGTTAGAGTCTCCTGCACGATGATCAGCGTGCCGGCGCGCCGCGTCAAGCAGTTCGGAGTCGAGTTCTACCAGGCCGCCCTCTCCGCGAAAGACATCGATCGATTGGTGAAGTTCGAAGTTCTCGGCTACTCCGGGGGTCCGGCCAGCGAGGTGCCGACCAAGGGCCGCCCGGCCGTCCGCTCGCGGGTCAACTGGGACAGTCTCGAGAAGCGGATCAGCGAGAGCGAGATCGCGTACCAGCGACCCGTCATCCGCCGGAAGATCGACGAGCTGGCGACCTACTATCGCGAGTGCAGGGAGGCGGGCACGCTGCCCGCCATTCCCGGCGCGGTCATCATCACCTCCGAGAAGCGGTTCACGTTCACGCCCGTGGCCGGCCACCACGACCTCGGCCTGCTGCAGATCCCCGAGGAGCACGGGGTGCTGCGCGTGCTCGACGGCCAGCACCGGCTGCTCGCCCTCCACGCGCTGAGCCAGGCCGGCGAGAACGTCGGCATCGAGGTCCCGGCCGTGTTGTTCGACTGCCTGGACGCGCGCCAGATCGTGGAGCTGTTCGTCACCATCAACGCCAAGCACACGCGGCTCAACCCCTCGCACATCATCAGCCTGGCCGGCCGCAAGCTCTATCCGGACCCCAACCAGGCCCTGGCCCACGACGTGATCCGCTCGCTGAACGAGGACGACACCTCGCCGCTGCACAGCGAGATCAAGATGCTCGGCACCGGACGCGGCCGGGTGAGCCAGGCCCCGCTGGCCGAGGAGATCGTGGACCTGCTGGAGACAGTGGAGAAGGTCGGGGGCAGCGCCAGGATCCAGGAGCTCCGCTCGGGGGCCAAGCGCTTCTTCCTCAACTACGTGAAGGCGATCTCCACCACGTTTCCGAACGCGTGGGCCGGGCGCAAGTACTCGATCAAGACCGGCGCCGCGCTCCGCGCGTTCATCCGCGTGACGCCCGACGTGATGGCGCGGGCCCGCGAGATCCGCCGCGATCCCTTCGACCTCAACGCGATCCGCGAGGCCATCAAGCCGTGGGGCGAGCGGCTGCGCGACCGGCGGTTCGAGACCGAAGGCGAGTGGAAGCTGAAGCTCGCCGGCGGCACCCGCGGCACCGTCGAAGTCCTCACCCGCGAACTCCGCGACGCGATTCGGTGACGCGGAGGGGGGCGTTTCCCCTCTCTATCCGCGCTGGAGGGCAGGTTTGATTTCTTCGGCGAGGATGTCGATGGTTTCGAGGATCGCGGGGTAGACGGAGTAGGAGACCTCGAGCGCCATGTGGCTCACGCCGAGACGCTGGTACTCGGCGAGCTGGCCCGCGATCTGACGCGCGGTCCCCCGCACGGTGTGTCGTCCCCGGAGTAGCTTTTCGTCCACCGCCCATTGGTGCACGCCGTCCACGAAGATCGGGATGCGCATCGACCATTCCGGCTCGCCTTCGCGCCCCGCTTCCTTCCAGAAGCGCGACACCGCCTGCTTGCCCTGACGGAACGTTTCTGGCGTGGAGGCGGTGGCGTGCCAGCCGTCGCCGAGCCGGGCCACGCGCCGGAACGCGCCCTCGCTGCCGCCGCCGATCCAGATCGGCGGCCGCGGCTTCTGCAGCGGCATCGGCGACACCTGCACGCCGGAGAGCCGATGGCGCGCGGTCTCGACCTCGGGCCGGTCCTGCGTCCACAGCGCGCGCATCAGCGTGAGCGCTTCCTCGCTGCGGCTCACGCGCTCCTTGAACGGCACGTTGAGGGCGGAGAACTCGCCCTCCATCCAGCCGATGGCCGCGCCCACGATCAAGCGGCCGCCGGAGAGCACGTCGACGCTGGCCAGGAGCTTGGCGAGCGGGATCGGCGAACGATAGGGCAGGATCACCACGCTGGTCCCCAGCGCGATCCGCTCGGTCACCCCGGCCAGCCACGCCAGCACGGCCAGCGGATCGAGCATGTCCTCGCGGTAGATCACGTCGACGTCGCGCGGCACGATCACGTGGTCGGTCACCCAGGCCGAGTCGAGCCCGGACTCCTCGGCGTGGCGGACCACCGCCAGCATCCGCTCCACCTCGATCGGCCGCCCGTAATGCGGAACGCAGATTCCGAGCTTCATTGGTCCTCCCTGAGGGAACGCGCGAGGTCAGCGCTTGTGAGCGTATTCCAGGTGCGTGAAGCTGAAGTAGCCCGTCGTCTTCCAGGTGCCGACCTTCTTTCCGTTCACGCCGAAGAGGGCGTAGATGTCGACGAGCGGGATGACGTGATAGCCCTGGTACATGACGTCGCCCACGGCGCGGAGGAGCTTCACGCGCTCGCGGGGATCGGGCGTCTTGACCAGGCGCGCGAACAGATCCTCGATCTCCGGCACCTCGACCGCGCCCTGGATGCCCCCGGCCGTGTAGAAGCTGGCGAGCGGGGTCGCCGGGTCCGGCGGAATGCCCGCGCGATGGAGGAAGCCGATCCCCGCCAGTTTGCGCTCGCGGGCGAGCGACCGGTTGCTCTCGAAGTCGGTCGGCTTGAGGTCGAGCTTCACGCCGATGCGCGCGAGGTCGGCCTGGAGCGCCGCGGAGACCGCGATCATCTCGGGAGCGCCGGCCATCGGGTAGGCACGCCATTCCGCGGTGAACCCGTTGGCATAGCCGGCCTCGGCCATCAGCTTCTTCGCGCGCTCCACGTCGTAGGGGTAGGGCTTCCACGCCGGGTTGTTCAGCTCCTTCACCCACGAGGGAATGACGGGCACCGTGGTGGCCTGCGCCTCGCCGAGGAACACCCCCTCGATCAGCGCCTTGCGGTTGACCGCGAGGTTGATGGCTTCGCGCACCCGCCGGTCGAGCCACGGGACCTTCGGGTTGTAGGTCGGCCGGTCCTTGAGGTACTGGCCGCCCATGATCCCGAACACCACCGCGCCCGGCCACAGCGCGCGCCGCGCCTCGAAGCCCGCCGCCTCCACGTCCTTCTTGAGCGAGCGCGGCAGCTCGACGATGTCGGCGTCGCCCGCGCGCAGCATGGCCACCCGCGCGCCGTCGTCGGCAACGAACCGGTAGACCAGCTCCTTGAATTGCGGCACCACGCGCCAGTGCTTGTCGAGGGCCTGAAAGCGCATGAACTCACCGCGCCGCCACTCGACCATCCGATAGGGACCGGTGCCGGCCGGCCGCTGGCTCGCCCTGTCGATCCCGAGCGTCTCGATCTGCTTCCGGGAGACGATCTGCATCTCGCGCGCGCTCGACAGCTCGAACAGCACGTCGGGGTCGGGATTCTTGAGCACGAGCCGGAAAGTGTGGCGGTCGAGGACTTCGAGCCGGTCGACGTTCCTCCGCCACGCCGGCGTGGTGCTGGCGATCGCGTCCTTGCTCATCAGCAACTCGAACGAGAACTTCACGTCGTCGGCCGTCATCTCGCCGAACCCGTCGTGGAACTTCACGCCCTGCCGCAGGTGAAACGTCCACGTCTTGGCGTCGGCCGACATCTGCCAGCGCTCGGCCAGCATCGGCCGCTGAAAGTCCCAGGTGGTGGGATCGACGTCGGTCAGGTATTCGAACACCACGCGCGTCGGCATCTTCTGCGAGAGCGACCCCTGATGCGGAAGCGTCGCCTCGTGCGCGGGCGGCGCCCCCGCCACCACGAGCCGTGACATCGCCGCCGGCGCCGCGAACGCACCGCCGATCAGCGCCCACCCGATCATCCCGCTCAGCACGACCGAGGAGATGAACTTCCCCGTCGAAGACATCCCCGACCTCCCGACACGACGCGAGAACACATCCAACTCCCGCGAAGTGCCCGCCATGCTGTCCCGCCGTCGAGGGGTTGTCAAGCGTGCGGCCGGCCTCGCCGCGCCGCGTTCACCCGGCGCCGGTGAGCGCCTGCCAGAACGTCGTGTTAAGCGCTTCGCCGCCGGCGGATAGAAGCCCGCTGTTGTCGAATGACCCGGACCAATGCCCTCAGCGCCGCGTTCACCGACGGGCCGTCGGGGAAAACATCGAGGACCGCGGGGTCGATGACGACAACGTTCGCGCCCTGAGCGTACCGGGCCGCGGTCACCCCGCGGACCGCGGGGGAGAAGTCGTACTCCGGCCGCAGCGTGTCGTTCTCCTTCGCTCGACCGCGGGTTCTAGGCTTTCGCTTCATATCGTCTCCGCTCTCGTCGAGTGGCCGTCCTCGCGAAAAGATCCGAGTCCGTGGCACACGGCCGGTACTGTCTGCAAGGCACGTCGACAGCCTCTTTCCACTGTGGCGATCGCGCGCTCGCTCATTGACTCAGCTCGCCTTCTCGCTCGGCACCGCCCACCGTCTCGCCAGAGCGATCATGGCGGCCTCATGGTCTGGCCAGTCGTGCAGCGTCGCCGGATCGAAATCAGCGCCATTTGGCCACGTCAGAGTGTGGACCTCAGGGTCGAGCGCGACTGAGTTGAACCGATCGACATCACGTAATGGACCGAACAGTTCGCCTTCCAGTAACGGACGGAAGTCGATGGTACGCGTCAAGCCATCAGCGAATTCGATCTTGATGCAGTACGGGCCCACGAGTTCGAACGCCACGATCTTGTAAACCGCGTGTGTCATGTGCCCTACCTCCTACCGAAGCGGCTCAATCTTGCCGGGGCCACGACCCCGCTGCAAGCGATCCCAAGCGGCCAGCAATTCCGTCTGGTGAATTTCCGCCCAAGCCTCCACGAGCCGCTGCTGCTTCGTCGGGAGGCTACCGCCAATCAGCTCAATCGTGTCGATGGCAACGATTCCGACGTCATCCTGATAGTAGGCATGGAAGTGCGGTCGGTGGTGCGGCGCCGCCGGCTCGGCAAACATCCGGATGATGATCCCGAAGAACCGCGCGATCTCGGGCATCGCGCCTCTCCTAGTCTTCTCTTTCCATGACGGTTCTGCCATCAGAAGTCATAGACCGCAATCACGTACCTATCTGGTACGACCGCCAGTACGAAGCGTCGTCGCAGCATATTGTCCAAATCTCGGGCACCCGTTGAACGAACCCAACTGGGATTGGCACGCGTGCCTTTGGGTTGTGAAGAAGAAGCGATTGCCCGAAGAGATCGAAAGGCAACGAGAAAACCGAGCAGTCCGAATACAGAACTCCGGCGATCACGCCGTTTTCGGCGCTGGCGAAAAACCTCGAATCGACGCTCGTCCGATTTATTTTTTGGATGCTGCTTCGTGACTCGATACCCTCGGCGGCCGGTCCAGCATCCTTGTCGAAATCTACGTACGGATTGCCCAAGCCATGCGTGGCCCTCATGATCGTGGGCGGCCACAGGCCCGACGTCCGGCCGATCCTGGAGGAGCTGATTGCGATCACGCAGGCATCGGTTTCCGAAACGATGCCCTGGTCACGGTATTGGATATACCGTGCCTTCTTTTCGGCGAGGGCATGACAGAGCCGGAGCACGATCTTGTCTATGGGTACCTCCTGCATCTCTGGTGCTCCATAGATGATAGGTGGAACAGAGTTAGGGTTCGATTCATCTCCCGGACCGGGACAGATGGCCTCAAGAAAAATGCGCCCACCGTCTCGCTCCACCACGAAATCCGGTCCATGGTCCGAGGTCTTTGGCTCGTAGCCGTGGTCCGCAAGAATGGTTGCCAGCATCATTTCCCACAAGCGAGCGTGCGGATCGCGGTCCAGTTGTTGTTCGAAATGGCCGTCTTCGAGACCGTCAAGGGAGCGGAACAACTCGCTAATCCGCGCCCTCAGTGGGAAAAAATCCGAATCATCGGGTAGATCCCGTAAGAACGTGCTGTTCGGATACTTCTCGAAGATATCCATCGCGCGTCAGCGCTTACCCGTGAGCTCGGCGCGGGCGAGGCGGGCGCCGGCGGCGAGGGCGCGGATCTTCTGGTTGCACATGTAGCGGGGGGACCAGCCGAAGCCGCAGTCGGGGTTCACGACGAGTTTGTCGGCCGGGCAGACCTCCAGGACCTGGCGGATGCGGGCGGCGACTTCTTCGGGGGTGTCCTGGTTGAAGCCCTTGACGTCGATCACGCCGGCGCCCAGCTCGCGGCCGTCGCCGTACTTCTTCCAGAGGGGGAGCTCGCTCAGCTCGCGGCCGGCGAACTCCAGCACGAACTGGTCGGCGCGAGCCTTCAGCAGGCCGGGGAAATACGGCGCGTACGTCCGGGGGAAGCGCGAGCGGCCGAAACGGTTGCCGAAGCAGACGTGGAACGCGAGCTTGGCCTTGACGCCTTCGGTGGCCATGTTGAACAGGCGCGCCATCTCTTCGCCGGACACGTTGCCGCGAGCCGGCTCGTCGAGCTGGATCCAGTCGGCGCCGGCGGCGACGAGGGCCCGCAGCTCCTCGTTGATGACCTCGGCGAAGCGCTCGGCCACGTCGACCACGCCCTTGTAGGCCTTGCCGGGATGGATGCGCGAGCCGAACGTGAGCGGGCCCGCGCAGGTGGCCTTCACCCGGTGCTGCGTGTGGGCGCGCAGATATTCGAAGTCCTTCACGAGACCGAAGCCGGTCGGCGGGGTCTCGATGCGGCCGACCGCCTCGTAGCGGGTCTGCTGGTCGTAGCCCCACGGGCCGGCCACACGGCGCACCGGCAGCGGCTCGATGTTCTTGATGATCCGGTAGTAGGTATCG
>Ga0193725_1000472_pt1 | contig 12105 bp, 10 predicted proteins | sample H2a2metaG_FD_143058 | JGI IMG/M metagenome (GOLD analysis project Ga0193725, IMG submission 143058) | Soil microbial communities from a riparian zone of the East river system, Colorado, United States - H2a2 | ecosystem: Environmental > Terrestrial > Soil > Riparian zone | place: USA: East River... | reverse complement strand
TACACGGTCGCTGGCGACTCCGCGCCCGGCCAGACCAACGGTCAGGGCAAGACCCTCGACGGTGGCCTGTGGACCGTCTCATCCGCGGCCGGCGCGCCAGTCACGGCCGCGGCCCCGGTGGGCCCGACATCCGCGCCGACCGCGGCGACCGCGCCCGGCTACTGACATCCGTGCGGCATGGCAGGCCTGGGCCTGCCTGCCGCCGGGCCCGTCGTCGGAGCAGCCTGGGGCTCCTCCGGCCCCGGCGGAGCAGAGGAGTATGGCCATGACCGAACATCCGATCCCCCGCGCCACCTCCCCCGGAATCGGGTCGAACGCCCGGGGCCGTGGGGCGCCGGCGACCGGGGGAGGGCATTCGAGCCGTGTGGGCGAGCGTCTGCGAGCGCTGGCGGTGGCGACCGCCGCCCTCCTGGCCGTAGACGCCTACGTCCACCTGACCGACGCCGGCTTCTATGACGCCATTACGAGCTCAATTTTCAGTGAGGGAACGCTGTTCCGAAGTCAGGCCATCGTCGCCATCGTCGTCGCCATTACGCTGCTCGTCTGGCCACGCCCCGTGGTCTGGGCGGTCGCGGCTCTTGTAGCCGCCAGTGCCGCCGGGGCCGTCCTGCTCTACACGTACGTCGATGTCGGCGCGATCGGGCCATTGCCCGACTTGTATGAGCCGATCTGGGCCCTTCCTGGCAAGCGCGGATCCGCGATCGCCGAGACCGCAGCAACCGTTCTCGCTCTCGCCGGGCTCGCCCTGGCCCTGCGGGCGCGCCGACGAGCGGTCGCCTGACCAAGCCGGGGACGTGCGTGTATCGCACCGGTCGCCACAGAGCGGCAGAAGGGCAGCCTTGAGATGAGCGACAGGTTAACGCGCACGACGATCGCCTTCGCGAATCGGCTCGAACCGCGCCATTCCCGGCGCTCGTCGCCGTGCTCGGTTTCGCGAACCTGATCGATGGCGGCGGTGCTCTTATCGCGGCACGCTGGACGCAACCGCCAGGGGCGCTCGGGCTGGGGGTGCGTTCTGGTTGCGGCGAGCTGGCTCCTGCCCCATTCCGTGCGTCGAGCATTCGACTCGTCGCCGCTGACGGAGAGATGAACCTGTCGGGCTGCAACGTCGCGGCCGACCGCGGGATCACCGCGGCGTCGCTGGTCCGGGTTGCGGCCCCTGTCATGGTGAGCGGCGATCGTGGCGAGCCGCGATGGGGCGGCGATCGACGTGCCACTGCAACCTCAGTCCGCTACCCGCTAGTGGGTATCCCGGAACTCCGGGCAGTGGCAGCGCCCGACGCCCGCCAGCCGCGATGCCGGTGCCGTCCGCACTTGCGACCGTGATGGAGACCAGTCCTTGCACAGAGGACCAACAATATTCAAACGCTCAAGGAGCACGCGATGAGCACGTTCACGACGAAAGACGGGACGCAGATCTACTACAACGACTGGGGGACAGGCCAGCCCGTCGTCTTCAGCCATGGCTGGCCGCTGAGTGCGGATGCGTTTGAAGACCAGATGTTCTTCCTGGCCTCGCGCGGCTACCGCACGATCGCCCACGACCGGCGCGGCCACGGCCGCTCGAGCCAGCCGTGGACCGGCAACGACATGGATACCTACGCCGACGACCTGGCCGAGCTCGTCACGGCTCTCGACCTGACCAACGCGATCCACGTCGGCCACTCGACGGGCGGCGGCGAGGTCGCCCGCTACATCGGCCGTCACGGCACCGGGCGCGTCGACAAGGCCGTGCTGATCGGCGCCGTCCCGCCGGTGATGGTCAAGTCAGCGGCCAATCCGGGCGGGACCCCGATCGAGGCATTCGACCAGATCCGTGCCGGTGTCCAGGCCGACCGCTCGCAGTTCTTCAAGGACCTCAGCCTGCCGTTCTACGGCTACAACCGGCCCGGCGCCAAGGTCTCCGAAGGTATCCGCGAGTCGTTCCGGCTGCAGGGCATGCAGGCCGGCCTCCCGGCCTCGTACTTCTGCGTCAAGGCCTTTTCCGAGACGGACATGACCGAGGACCTCAAGAGGATGGACGTGCCGACTCTGATCCTCCATGGCGACGACGACCAGATCGTCCCGATCGCCGATTCGGCGCTGATCTCGGCCAAGCTCGTCAAGGACGCAACGCTCAAAGTGATCCCGGGCGCGCCGCACGGCATGTGCACCACCCTCAAGGATCAGATCAACGAGGAACTCCTCGCCTTCATCGGCGCCCGAGTGGAGGCGCAGGCGATCGCGTAAGGCCTCCGTAGCGACACTGCGGCACACGCTGTCGAGGACTCTTGGTGACCGCGATCATCGCGCAGCGTGTGTCGTTCCATTCGTTTGCCGCACACGGCTATTGGTCAGCCGCAGCATCGTGTTCGCTCATCGCCGCGGCCAACTGGGAGCGGGTCGTGATCTGAAGCTTCGGAAAGACGCTGTACAGATGGAAAGCGATGGTTTTCGGAGATAGGAACATCCGATCGCCGATCTCGCGATTCGTCAGGCCACGCGCGGCAAACTGGGCGATCTGTCGCTGCTGCGGTGTGAGCTCGTCGATGGCCCTGGGTGGTCGGGCCTCGGTGCGGACGCCGGCGGCTCGAAGTTCGATCCGTGAGCGCTCCTCCCATGGTCGAGCTCCCAGCTGACCAAAGGCATCGGAAGCGGCGCGGAGAAGCGGACGACTCGCTGCGACCCGCCTATGCCGCCGGAGCCACTCACCATGACTGAGTTGCGTTCGGGCGAGCTCGAACGGCAAGGCCGCGGCCCCGTCGACCTCAGTTGCCGCGTGAAAGTGGGCGTCCGCGCCTGCATCGTGAGACACGAGCGCCCGAGCTCGTCGGGCGACCATGATCGCCCGTGCTGAACCGCCCACTTCCGCTTGATGCTCCATGTCGGCAACCACGGACTCGATACCCTCGTCTCGTTGAGCTGCCTCTATCGATTCGACGAAATCGGCAATTGCCCACCTCGCGACCTCGGAATGCGCTGCGGGATCGCCGCGCTCAAAGATATGGGCGAAATGCGACCTTGCCGATTCGTGTTCGCCGTGAGCGAGCGCGTCCAACCCTCGTGCCCACGTTGCAATCGCGGTGGCCAAACCCGTATGCGCTCTCCGGATCCTCGCCTCGGCCGTCGCATGGACCGCGTCCCTTTGCCCCTGGAGCGCAGCGCTGAGCGCGGCGACCGCGCTTCCAACAGCCTCCATGGCGGGCTGGTCGCTCTCGAGAGCGATTCGAATGCCTTCTGCAGCGCTCGCCCCGGCATCCGGCCAGCGTCCGCGCCAGAGATCGGTGAGCGCCAGTGGGACGATGTATGACGCGAGGCCTCCGACCCCGCCGAGCGTGCGGGTCGCTTCGATGCTACGCCCGAGCAGATCGGCAGCGGCCGAAGGGCGGTCGAGATACCAAGGGATGTGCGACACGATCCGCAGCAAGTCGGGGTCGCTCGGTGGATCGGTGAGCATCCGCTCGATGTGCGGCATGACGATCTTCGCGTTTTCGACGGGATTGGTAGCGGCAAGGACGTAGAGGCGCCACGGCTCATCCCCGGTCCCTGGCACGCCGTTGATCATCTCCTCGGCGGCTTTGGCCAGCGCTCGGTCACCGACCAGGAACGAGTAGCCTGCGGCGACGGCAAGCAATCCCAGCGCGATCGCCGGCTCCGTCGCCATCATTGCCTGGATGGCCGGAATCGATAGCGCTTTGCTGACTTCAGCCTTGCCCGAGAGCACCTCGACCTGAGCCACCACGAGGGCCGCCCTGGCACGCAAGTGCGGGTCCGTCGTGAGTCCCTCGAGCTCGGCGACAAGGTCGGTCACCAAGTCCGACCGACCGGCGGCAAAGGCCATCTCGGCTGCCATCGTCAGCCTGCGGGCGTGCTCGTCGCGCTCTGGGCTCAGCGCTGCGGCTCGCTGGAGAGCGCGCGCGGCCGACGCATATCCTGCCCGACTGCCTGCTCGCTGCGCAGTCCCTTCGAGGGCCGCGGCGATGGCCTCATCTGGCTCTGACGCGACCGCAGCGTGGTGCCACGCGCTTCGGTCCGGATCGGCCTGAAGTGCTTCGGCCAAAGCCAGATGCGCCTGGCGACGTTCGGATTGGGTCGCAGAGTGATAGATGACAGAGCGGACAAGCGGATGAACGAAGCGGAACGTATCACCCGCCTGACGAACAAGGCCGGCTTGCTCGGCATCCGCGAAACTCGTTGGCGGGATGCCGATTGCCTTCGCGGCCTCGATGACTGGGCGAAGATCGTCGCCGTCGGCGGCGGAGGAGAGAACGAGGATCCGGCGAACCTGGTCGGATAGATCAGCCAGACGGCGAGCGAAAATGCGTTCGAGGCGAGCCGTCGGCGCCAGCGACAGTGAAGGATCCTGCAGGTCGGTTGGGCGGCCGGCTGGTAGCGCCGCTGGCAACTCGATCAGGGCGAGTGGGATGCCCGCGGCTTCAGCGAGGAGGCGTGCCTTGAGGCCTGGCGGCAAGACCGGCATCTGAGAGTCCAACAGGACCCGAGCATCCCGGTCGGACAGCGGCTGGACGACCAGCCGAGGCACGTCGCTGCCGAAAATCAGTATCGGCTCCTCGCTCCGGCTCGCAACGAGGACCGTGATCGCCTCGGCCTGAAGACGCCGCACCGCAAACGCAATCGTCTCGAGAGACCCGTGATCGATCCAAGGTGCGTCGTCCATCACAACCACGACCGGCTGCTTTTCTGCAGCCTCCGCAAGGAGGTTGAGGACAGCAAGGCCGATGAGGAAGCGTTCAGGGATCGACTCCTCGCCGATCCCGAATGCGCAGTTGAGGGCCCCTCGTTGGCGGGGCGGAAGCAGCTCGATATCCGGAAGGAGTGGACGCAGGAGTTGGTGGAGGCCCGCGAATGCCAGCTCTGATTCACCTTCGATCCCGGTCGCCGAGAGCACTCGCGCGCCCGAAGCGATCGCCTCCGCGGTTGCTGCGGTCAGGAGGGCGGTCTTGCCGAAACCCGCATCGCCAAGAATCACCAGAACCCTACTCGCCGACCGGCCCTCGGCCAGCACGCCGGCCAATCGCTCGAGCTCGCCATCGCGCCCGATGAGGCGCCGCGCGCTCGCCGCCGATGTCGCTGACCCTTGGGTCTCGTTCAACGCTATCCCGGTCCCATCCAGCACCCTTCGCGAGCGATCAAGCCTGCAGCTGAGGTAGCCCCCCGCCGTGAGTCTAACCATCACCAGGCGCCTGCCGGCACGTGGCAGATCGGCTGGCGCCCAGTTTTTCTGGATCTGCTTGATCGTGGCCTGACGTTGGTACCGAGGCGCGTTGTGCGCCTGGTAGGGCGGTGCCTGGTCGGCGGCAAGACCGCTCCGCGCGGACCTGGGTCCCCAGGGCGGGCAAACAAATGACTCCGGAAGGCGTCATGTCCGAGCTCAGGTGGTGCCTCGCTCCGTCTGACCCCAAGAGTGTCAGGCGAACAATCCAGGAGGAGTCATACACAGAGCCGAATTCGTCTGGGAATCAAGCGAACTCAGGGTGCTCGGGAGAGTGCACGGCCGGCGCCGATGCGAGCCCGCCACGAGCCCGGCGGCCCGGCACGCCACGGTCCCAATGAGATCCGGTCGGGACCACGGTTACATGTTGATGAGCGGCTAACTGAGCGCGTCGACACCTGAGAGCCCGTCTGCGATGTCGCCCTCCTCGATATGGGGCGGCGAGCGCCACCCGCGCCGTGTAGCGACGTTTCGTCTGAAGCCCGTCGTGAGGTCTGGCAAAGGCGGCGGCGAGGTCGAGGACGTGCTCCGCCCGGCTCTTACGACGGGGCGGGCCCAGGGTCACGTCGTGCGTCTACTCGAGATCGCCGGGATGATGCGATAGTCGCGCTGGAAGACGAGGTTGTGGATGTCGGCCGACGCTATGGCGCGCAGGGTGGGCAGCTCTGCCGTCGCCTGCTCTTCGTCGAAGACGTTGAAGGGCCAGTCACCGACTGTGCCACCAGAGAGATGGGGGTGGTGAGCTCCGGCGCTATAGAAGGCCCGGATCATCACTGGGTCAATACCGGTCGCGCGCTGTTCTGGCCATGAGAGCGCCCAGACGGCATCGACGCCGGCACCGCCGCGTCGCACGCCTGTGGCGGTCACCTCGCCGGAGCCGAGCAGAAGATGCATGTTGATCTCGTCGAGTGGCTGCCGGGCGTGCGGATCGAGCAATGCGACGGCTGCGGTGAAGAGGCGTTCCTTGTCCCGTCGGGAGCGAAGACCGCCGTGAGTCCCGTCGCGCAGGTCGGCGAAATGGCGCACCAGTTCTGCCATGTACTTGAGGCCGTCCAGGTTGCCTGCTCTTCCGTCCATAGCTTTCCTCTCCGGTCGCGTCTCAGGGCTCGATGGCCTCGATGTCATGACTCCAAAGGACTGTTCGTCGCCTGAGGCACGCCCGTGCCCCGTCCCATCTGGAATCGGGGCACGGGCGCGGAAAGAGGGGAGAAGCCGATCAGCTTGCTGTCACGACGGCAGCCTGCTCGATCAGCTTGACGAGGCGCGTGGCGTAGTGGGTGAACCCGCCAGCGTGACTGGCGTCGTCGAACTGGACCACTGTCGACCCGGCGCGCTCGGCCATGAATCGCTGCAGTTCGGGGTCGATGACCCGGTCGGCCGCCGAAACCGCGTACCACGACGGAAGGTCGTGCCAGGCGCCGGTCCCGGACGGACTACCGAAGATCCCGAGGCTCGTCGGGTGCTGTGACGCCGCCATTTCGGCGGCGAGCTTGGGATTCAGATCCTGGGCGAAATCATCCCCGAAGAACCGAGGGTCGATGATCACGTACGGGAACGCGGGAGCGAATGCCAGGTGTCCCGGCGCCAGGAATGCAGGGGGAGCGAATCCTTCGTTCAGGCTCGCGATCGACTCGTCTTTGTCGGGGACGTAGGCCGCCGTGAACACCAGGCCGACGACGTCGGTTCGGCCAGCCGCTGCATTCGAGATCACAAACCCGCCATATGAATGGGCTACGAGGATCTTCTCTCCAGCGATCGAATCGAGGGCTGCTCGAACGATCGCCACGTCGCCATCAATGGAGCCGAGAGCGAGAGCCGGCGTCATCGTCTCGTATCCGTCTTTGCCGAGCGCGGTGGCCACTTTGTCCCAGGCTGATGGCGATGCGAAAGCACCGTGGACGAGCACGATCGTCGGCGTATCGGCAGCGGCAAGGGCCGGCTTCGCCAAGGCCGTCGCGGCCAGCCCACTCACAGCGATGATCGCGGCCATGGCGGCGACGAGGATTTGCCGCACCGCGACTCGGTTGGCGGCGATCACAGCAGTGTTCATCTGGGCCTCCTTGGGCGAGAGCTGATCGATTCGCGGACCGGCTCGCTGACCGCGGCGGTAGTGCCCGCTACCACGACTCTGGAGCTCAAGCCAGGGCGTTGTCTTCCGTCGGATGACCGGTCACGCGACCGGTTGGTTAGGCGTCGCCATCGCGGGCACCGCGATTGCCTCTCCCGGGCTCGAGGGGAACCGCGCGCCGCCGGTCGGCTTTCCGCGTCAGAAGGCTTGGTCCGTCGTTACGCCTCGGTGGGGCCGAACTCATCCGCCTGCGCAACCAACGGACTGGGGGGTCCTGTTACCTGCACCGGTGAGTTCGGCCAGCGTGTGGCGTTGCGTTCCCTGGCCGGAGGCCCTTCAAATGACCCTGACCGTGACACCGCTTGCCGCATCTGTTGGCATTCCTCGGCGCACCAACCAGTCTCCCACCCAGTCATCTGACAGAAGCCCGATGAACCCTTGCGACGTAACCCTCATGAGTATCGAATGCTGTTGGCCAAGAACGCAGCTCGATCACATCGGAGGACAGGAACCATGACCGGAATGCTGACCCGCAACTGGTGGGCGTTCGCCCTTCGCGGAATCGTCGCCATCGCGCTCGGTCTCCTGGCATTCGTCGTGCCAGGACCGACGCTCGTCGCGCTCATCGCCGTATTTGCCGCCTACGCGATTTTCGACGGTGTCATCGCGATCGTGGCCGGCGCCAGTAGTCCAGGGCGCCCACGCTGGTGGATCATCTTCGGCGGGATTGCCGGCATCACGATTGGGGTGCTCACCATCATTTCGCCCGGCACCACCGCGATTGCGTTGGTGCTGCTGATTGGTGTCTGGGCCATCGTCACGGGGGTGGGCGAGGTCGTCTCGGCCTATACGATGCGTGCCGTTATCGACCGGGAATGGCTGCTCGCGCTGAGCGGCGTGATTTCCGTAGTTTTCGGTGTCCTTCTGCTCGTCGCACCGGGTTCCGGGGTGCTCGCCGTCCTGTGGCTCATCGGCTACTACGCGATCTTCGCCGGCGTGATGTATCTGGCGATGGCCTTTCGCCTACGTCGGCTGGCCAATCGGGCTGATGCGCCTGCGGCGGGTACCGCCTCCGCTCACTCCTGAGTCGTTCCGCTGACGGCTGATGGGGTGGTCGCGGGCCGACCACCCCATCGCAGGAAGCGATCCGAGCAGGAGCATGACCACCACGCTGTTTGCCGATCGCGAAGCGAGCGATGACTTCGCCGTCGGATCGAACAATTCCGGCTCGATCGTTTCGGGCCCGGGATGAGGTGCGAGATTCTCCTGGTTGCCTAGCCGAAGCTCGCGGGGCGTAACCCGCTAGCTTGCGCGGTCCACAGCTCGTGTCTCAACCAATAGGAGCTCGGCGCCAGCGTCGCGGGCGCGCACGCTTACCTCCGGCTCATCCACGATCTTCGCAGCACCGCCTTCGTCAAGCTCGCCGGCGTCTCCGCCGGTGGCGACATGGGCATCGCCATGGACGACGAATACATACCCCTGAAATCCTTCTCGAAATCGATGGGTCACGGCCTGCGCAGGCCCGAGTAGGGTCGCGTAGACCGTGGCGTCCTGATGGACCGAGACGGCGTCCAGATTCGTCGGCGAATTGGGCCCGCCGTACCCGGGCGCGGGCACCAGGACCGGCAGCCAGCGACCTCGGCGTGAGGACTCATCAAAGCTGCGCTGCTCGATCGACGGCGGAAGCCCGCGCTCGCTGGGGATGATCCACATCTGGATGAAGCGCATCGGCTCCGTCTGACTCTGGTTGCCTTCCGAGTGCTGCATCCCGGAGCCCAGGGTCGCCCGCTGGACCGAGCCCGGCGGGAGGATCCCGCCGTTCCCACGGCTATCGGCGTGCTCGAACATCCCCTCGGCGACGTAGGTGATGCCCTCGATGTCGCGGTGGGGATGCATCGGCCAGACCGCACCCGGAACGAGCGTGTCGTCGTTGAACACGCGCAGGTCGCCGAACCATATGTTCTCGGGATCCTCGTAGTCGTCGAAGCTGAAGTGCCAGTTCGCGCTGAACCAGCCGCCTTCGGTGTGATGGAGGGAATCGCGGCGGCGAAGGGTGAGCATAGATCGGGCCTCTGGCGGCGGCGGGCTGACGTTGCGATGCGCTCGCGCCTCCATCCCTTGCGGGTCAGGGCCGCGAGCGCATCTGCGGGTGGAGACGTCACCCGCCGGTCGCACCAGCCGATGCCATCTTCGCCATAGGTTGAGGATTCACGAATCGCTGAACGAACGCGAGGGACGTGTCCGCGACTTCGCGCCAGCCGCTGTCGATCGTGAGCGCGTGGCCGCGACCGGGGATCTTGAGGATCTCGGTCACGCCCTCGTTGCCCTTCTGCTGGTCGTAGGAGGCGTTGGCGATGGCCCAGGGCACCGTGTTGTCCAGCTCTCCGTCGAGGATGAGCAGCGGTCCGCGCTCGGGGTTCTTCGTGTCGACCTTCGCCTCTGTCCAGGGATTGAGGTTGGCGGCGGCGGCCTGGAAGATGGGCTCCCCTGGGGCGGGCACGGCGAACGTGTCGTACAGCTCCCTCGCCTCATCCTCGCTTACGGCATTCGCGAACGCATAGCGGAACTGATCGAAAGTGAGCGGGACCGCGCGGCCTCGATTGAGCGGGTTGGTCAGTACCGGGGACGCCGCCCGCAGTGCCGAGATCGGCAGCGGCAGCACGCCCCGGAATGGAGCCGGGTCGATGGCCACCGACGCCGCCGCCAGGCCGCGACCGGCGAGGATCTGGGTCATGAGGCCGCCAAACGAGTGGCCGATCACCGCCGGCTTCGTGTTGAGCCCCTTGATCACTTCCTCGAAGTGGTCCGCGACCTCCTTGATCGACTTGCCGGCGAAGACCTCCGGGTGGGCGTTCGCCTCGGCGACCGTCTCAGGATCGTCGGGCCAGCCGGGCGCAAGGGTTGCGTAGCCAGCGTCCTCGAAGACCCTGCGCCAGCGGTCCCAGCTGCTCGGAAGCAACCAAAGGCCGTGTACAAAGACGACCGTCGACCGACCTCCCGCGTTCGCTTCGTCGACTTGGGATTGCTCGTGCTCGGTGATGGCCATGAGACTGCTCCTCTTCCTTGGCCGACGCATTGGGCATCGGCGGCGTGGACGGGTTTCGGCACTAATGTCGGCCCTGCAGGGCCATCGGGGCATCCGCAAAACGACTGGTCGAGCGACCGGTTCGTCATAGGCCCGGGGTCGGTCTTCTACGACCGGGGCGCAGTCCGTCGGCCCGCGGTCGCGAAGATCAACGAGTTCTTCACGAACCATCTCTAACCCGAACATGCCGCGGGTGGGCACCCCGCCTACCCGCGGCCTACTCCGAAACAGCTCGACGGGGCTCGAAGCCCGACGGCCGCCCCTCCCCGACTCTCGCGCCGAACCCGCACTGCTAGTCGCGCGGGCATATCGATTGCAGAATTCAGACCCCCTTCGCGCGGACAGCAGGTCGGTGGCAGCCGCCTCCCGCGACCGCCCAGCGCTCGCGGGAGGTCTCTCGACGCCGGGGACAGAGACCTTCCGTCGCCACGTCCGAAGGCCTGATACGTGGTCGAGAGCCCGTCGTCGAGCGGCCGTCGAGCGAGATCTACGGCGCGCGCCTGATACGGAGTTAGGCGAGCCGCGTCGCGTGGCCTGTCGCCCAGGGATTCCGACTGAATTCAAGCGCGCCCGACAGGAGTGCAGTGTGCCTGTACCCACGACGACTTTAGGGTGATCCCGATTGATGGATCGGACGACTGGGCGACTGCGCAGCCTCGTGGTGCCTAGGCTCGCCTGTCCGATCCGGCCTGATGGCGGCTACCGGCGCTGAACGGGATCCGGGCTCGGAAGGCGATGCTCCGGTCGAGAATGCCGGGTGGCCCAAGGGCGACTCGACCTGGCGCCTTTACATGGCCTCGAAAGGCGGCCCGGGAAAGAGCCTGAAGTTATCACCTGCCCGGTGCGCGCTGGCGGACCTCCTGGAGGACCCATTCGTTGCCATCCGGATCGGAGAACCGGGCGAACGAGCCGTAAGACCTTCGGCCGGGGTCCACGCCGGGAATCTCGTACGCCGGCGAGCGGTGGTAAAACACTCCGCCGATGTCGTGGAAGACGTCGGTGACGTCGACGCCACCACGGATCAGCGCCACCCTGGCAGCCTCGATGTCGGGCACGACGAGCTGGAGCCCCTCGACCGATCCCGGTGGTGCGTCCGTGATACCTGTCCCGAAGACGATCGAGGCACCCGAGCCCGGCGGCGTGAACTGCACGACGCGGAAGTCGTCGCCCGAGGAATAGTCGAAGTCCTCCCGGAACCCCGCGGACCGATAGAAGTTCTTCGCGCCATCGACGTCCGAGACGGGCAGGACGACGACCTCGAGCTTCATGTCCACAGAGTCAACTCCGCTTCGCCATTCACGCGTCACTGCGGCGCGCGCTTCGGGCCAATGTCGCCCGACGGGTGCCGATTCGCGCCCGTGAGAGTCACTGGTTCGCGCCGCTGACCAGCCGGCTCCTCCCACTGTCAAGAAACCGGGCGATCCGCCGGGGTACCGTTGTGAGCGAGCGGACGGTCGTGATTACGCGGACACGATGCCGTGGTGGAAATTGCTCGAGTCCGCGTGCGAGCGCGCGAAGGCCGGCTCTTATCGGAACATCGCGCGATCTTCGATTCACTCGCCAGGAGCTGATCGCGAAGGAGACGGTGTCGCGCATCCGGCTCACCGATATCGCCGCCACGGCGAGCGAGGGTTCGGCCGTGGTCACCGCGGAAGGCGTTGATGGAGGCCCTTGCGACAGGGGCGTAGCCGGCCGGTCGAGCGCCTGGAAATCGAACGCGCCGGGACGGGCATCAACGCC
>Ga0193725_1000471_pt1 | contig 12106 bp, 7 predicted proteins | sample H2a2metaG_FD_143058 | JGI IMG/M metagenome (GOLD analysis project Ga0193725, IMG submission 143058) | Soil microbial communities from a riparian zone of the East river system, Colorado, United States - H2a2 | ecosystem: Environmental > Terrestrial > Soil > Riparian zone | place: USA: East River... | reverse complement strand
GCCATTTGCGTGCGGCCGAGATTGTAAGGCCTAAGCTTCCCCGCGGGTGGCTCCGGGCCCGGCTGACGAATGAGGTTTGTGTTTCGAGAGAGATAGACAAGCAGGATCAACGTGACAAGCACGATGACCAACGCGATGATGCCGTACCATCTCGAGAATATGGTGAGTTCGACCTGGTGGCTCGGGTCAAACACCGTGTCGAATTGCGAATGGTCTTCCATTCCCACACTGAAAGAAACCGGCTTGCGAATGCGTTTTGGCTCACCCAGCAAATCAACCCACGCACTCCTGTTCTCAGGAGTTATGTGCAGATGAAAGCGCACATGGTTCTGAGTGGTGTGAATCCCTTCAGGATAGTTGCCGCGAAGCGCCACGCCGTTCATATACGGGACGAGTTTCGTGGCGTCGTTGTTTTTCGCCCACTCCTCGAGGTTCTCGATGTCAACACGGATGATGCCATCCGCCACGAGATCCCCAACAATGCCGGTCACTTTGGGCTTAGCGGCCTGAGGGACTTCAGCGTTTGTAGTCTGCGCCGCAACGCTGCGAACGGCGATGTCCAGACACCCAAGCAACAGCAGTACAGCGATACCCGCCACTTTGAGTGGTTTCATCTGAAGGGCTCCTTTTGGTGAATTGTGATACAACCTGCGGCGCGATTATAAGCGATTCTCAAGAAAGTGCACGCGTTTTTGAACAAACCGCTCTACGGTTTTCTAGCAGGCTGGTGAAAGTCAAAACGGCATGCCCCGGAGGGCATGCCGACAATCCCACCAACGCAGTTGGTGGATTATTCATACTTGGCCTACAAGCGAGGCCCATCGCGTTTTTTGAATTCCACCAAGGTGCGAGACTGTGTGATATGTCAGAGTAAAGCCGGGCATTGTCGAACCTCAGCACAATAACAGGTCGGGAAGGTGGGCTTGCCCCCGCTGATTATGTCTCTCGGGAGACCATACCAGGCTTAAGTGTGCCAATTGTCGAGATTATCAAGCAGCGGGGGCAAGCCCACCTTCCCGACCTGTTATCGCTTTAAAGCAACGTCGCAATCTAGATCGGCTTTCGCACAGTCTCGTGCGTTGGTGGGATTGCACCGGTGAGTCATCGACTATTCAGCAGCACCATCGTCTCGTTCGAAGAATGGACGGTTTGGCGAGCCTTCCTGTATCATCTCGCGCTGCGCTGAGATGGTCGCGCTTCATATCCTCGAAAGGAATCAAACATGTCAGACTACAGAATGCTGGTAGGGAAGTCCGCTATCGTCACCGGCTCGGGTCGTGGGATAGGAAAGAGCATCGCTAAACTGTTTTCCGAGCACGGCGCGTCGGTTGTCATCAACGACATCGACGCCGACGTCGCCGAAGCTACGGCAAGCGAGATAAAAGGCTCCGGCGGGAAGGCGGTCGTCTGCGCCGGCAGCGTCACCGATGTGGAGTTTCCGGATCGGCTTGTGAAGACTACCGCCGAAGCGTTCGGCGGAATCGACGTAATCGTCAATAACGCGGGCTACACCTGGGACTCGGTAGTTCAGAACATGACCGACGAGCAGTGGTACGCGATGTTAGAAGTTCACCTTACTGCGCCGTTTCGAATCATTCGCGCGGCCACGCCTTACATGCGAGAAGTCGCCAAACAGGAGATCGCAGAAGGGAAGCGGGTGCATCGGAAAATCATCAACGTTTCTTCGACCTCGGGAGTGGCGGGCAACGCAGGCCAGGTAAACTACTCGGCTGGGAAGATGGGAATCGTCGGTGTGACAAAGACGATGGCCAAGGAGTGGGGGCGTTTCAACATCAACGTGAACGCGGTTGCGTACGGTTTCATCGAGACCCGCTTGACTCAAGCGAAAGAGAAGCAAGAGACGATCGAGCGCGCGGGTAAGAAGGTCGAGCTTGGAATCCCGGACGCGATGCGGCAGATGGCGCAGCAATTCATTCCGCTTGGGAGAGCAGGCACGCCTGACGAAGCGGCCGGCCCGGTTTTGTTTCTGGCTTCACCGCTTGCTGATTATGTAACCGGCCATTGCGTGCTTGTGACCGGCGGTTCTTATGTCTAACGGCCTACATCACCGGGCCGCCCGTAACACTCAAAGTACGTGAGAAACTAGCTTCGCGGCCTCCGCTGGATGCGCTTGTTAGGCTGCGACCGTCATAGGTGTTGCTTTCAAACTCCCCATAACTTTCGCAATTGTGCTTCGCTCCCGTTAAATTTGTCTCTATCGCAACGACCAATACCGCTTACATTATGTGGTTCAGGCCCGACCGCGCCATCAGTGTATTGCCACATAGTCCAAGTTTTCCAGTTTGCAGGGACTACCGGAGTTGGGCCATATTGGGCTAGCCAGAACCAGCAATTAGCTAGGATCGGATCTGTATTAGTACCTAGTAACTGCTTTATGTAGTGGCCAGAATATAACCCGGGGAAGCGTCCGGTTTTTTCATTAACATGTGTGACGAACGCCCTTGCCTCTTCCAATGTCATACTTGGTCCTGTCGGATTTGGTTCAAAATCCAGAACCAGGAGAGTCTTGGGATCCTCTCCGACGACATCCAAAAAATGCTCCGCCTGCTTTAGCCCATCACTTCCAGTCCCAAAATGGTAGGCACCCCAAAAAAGACCTGCGTTCGTAGCTTTCGTACGATTAGTCTTGTAGGTGGGGTCTACATTAGCTTGGCCCTGACTAGCCTTCTGGAGGACTCCAAGAATGCCATCATCTTTGGCTTTGGTTAGATTGACATTACCATTATGGTGAGAGATATCTACAATCACGTTCAACGGTGTGGGCATCTTTCTTCTCCTTCGTAAGCGCGAAATCCGTGAATCTCGTGCGTGGTTTCAAGAGTGACTAGCAAAGATACTCCTCTTGCTAGATGGAAGCGACGCAACCAAAACGTGAGGAAGGTAACCGAACCGGAGAATGTTGTCAATCTTGTTGTGCTGTTTGAATATTCGCCCATTTTCACCCGCGTCGTGGTTCAGAGAATCACCGGCAAAGAAGGCTCCTTTCATACCGCACAGATGATTGCTTACGGCACGAAGAGCGTCAATTCTTCAGAGGCGGCGTCGATAGAGCGCAACACGCTTGCTTGCCTTGTCGCGAGCTTCCAGACGCAGTTCAGATTTTCTGTTTCGATTTTTCGGCAGAGTTATGTTTGTAGGTCGAATCGAGCCATCCTTTGCATCAATTGATTTATACGGCCGGCCGTTTACGTAAACATCCAACCGAGAGATATGCTTCTCACGGTCGGACGGGTTGACTTTCGAACCCGCCTTGACCACTATGCCGCGAGATCCATCTTTCTTCTTGAATGGTTTGACCGAGAGTGCGTACACGGGTTTCTTCGATAATATTCTGGCGGCCCTTGTGATCAGATCGTCATTCCTCTCCAGGACGTCTCGTTTCGTCATATGGTGGCGGCGGTCGGGGACGATCCCAAGTTCTTCGAGAGGTCTTCCGGCATGACGGCCGACGCGTATGCTCCGGCGAACCGCTACCAACATATCGGCGCCTCTGGGCAGTGCTTTGAATGGAGACTTGGAGTGATTTCCAAATGCGTTAATCAAGTCCCGGTACCACCAGACGTTCGCGCCGCCGGCTCCAGTATTGTCGCTTGTACCCAGGATTTCACCCACCTCGTTGTCCTGGAAGCCGGCAGCAAAGATATCTGTCGTACTATAAGACAGCGCGTCGGTTATCAGCACGACCGGACCATGGTAAATCTGGCCGATATCATTGCAGGATTCTTCCGAGTCAAAGGGAAAACCGCTGGAGTAAGTTGCTCCCGTAACCACAGCTTCTCCGATGGAGTCGGCCCATCGAGAAAGCTCCCAGTGCTTTGGAGCCTGACGGCAGATTTCAAGATTCAAAGGTGAGTTTATGAACTCGAATAGCTCGGGCTTGATCCTCCGCGGCGTGAACAATTGAAGCAACCGCTCGCCTGCTCTGATTTCTCCGCCGCCGTTACTGCGCACATCAATGATAAGACCCTCTTGCGGGAATCCGTCGGACTGCAGTACACGGACAAACTCCTTGACGAGTTCGTCGGGTTCAGCCACATCAAAGCTAAAAAGGCGAATGTATCCGAATTCTCTCGCGTCTACTGTTCTGATCTCGGCATGAAATGCGTGTTCCATTGACGTTCGCACCCGAACTTCGCGCGGAGCAAACAAGGTTTGCCGCATTTGATTGATCTTGGTTTTCTTGACGTCGATCGCAGCTCTTTTCTTCTTGCTGGATCGTGACGCCAACGGCGCCGCCCCCTCCGAACCGGTTGCGTGCACCAACCACTCTTGTCTTACCGTCAACGTGCTTCCTGTCCTGGATCGGTAAGTAAGATCCACCCAGGCCTCATCGGGCGGCAACGAAGTCTCAAGCGGTCTTATTGTGAGATTATCAAGACCGCGGGCAAACCGCGCTTCGATGTTGCTGCCGGCCTGCGTATCTCCGTTGATCTCGATTGCCCTTTTGACGGGCACTCCATTCCAGTAAAGCACCTCGACGCCGGGTTTGAAGAAAAGCACCTCAGGCCCAGCATTCGGGATCGACTGGTAGAATTCAGTGACCACCCTCGAGACCATGAACTTCTCCGTTCTTTCTCCTTTGTTCTTCTCGAAGTACTGTTCGATAAGAAATGGGAGGTAAGCCACCTGATCTTTGAACGGCGCCGGCAACAGGTACATTGTATGAAGATCGCGAGTTGATGCGAAGATTTCTATCATCCTCTGGTGGAACTGCATTTCACTTGGAAGCTGGCTTTCCTTCATTTCCAGAAGTCGGAATCTGAGGAGCTTGAGCCGCTGAATCGGATCGACGGCATGCATGGCGCGCTTGAGTGGAAGGTGGACATAATTCATGTTCAGCAGCAGTAGCGCCTGCTCTACAATTCGCAGCCGGTCCTTCCTCGAGAGTCTTCTTTTTTTCTCAACCGTTTTGAGAAACGTAGATAGCCGCATCGCGGCGGCGGCGGGCTGGCTTGTCGCAGCCTCTTCGGCCTCCCTTAGTCTGGCTCTCGCCCCGGTTTCTTCGTCGTGCCCAGCCATTGTTTTCCTCCGTACAGCGCAACGCGGTTGCTAGCGCGGCCTTCAGCACTGCACAACCTGAGGTCCGTCAAGCGAGGAGAATAAACTATCCCCCTCGCGTCCGGCGGACCGGGCGCACCAAACCCTTTTCGGTTGCAGCAATCAGGTCGGGATCGCCCCGCGCACGTATCACCAGATTGCTTAGGCCGATGGCACGGCGCGCCGATAATCTCTAGAGATTCAGCTTTGCCACTAGAGCAAAAAGCGGGATTCTTACACTCCTATCTTCGTTTGGAGCCTTGCTTTGTTTTTGCCCCGCCTGCTTTCTTAGCTGGTCCCTTTTTGGGTGGCTTGTCGGCGGGCCGCTTGCCGCCGCCGCCGCTGCCGCCCCCGGGAGAGCCTCCGCGACTGTCGAAAGATACTGCTGGTAATTGATTGCCACCGAGTCCGGGCATTTGAGTTACGGGCATCATTTGGTGTTCTCCTTTTCGAGTTGAGTTCACTTCATTTGCTGCGGGTGAGTATTTGTTCGAGCTGCCTGCGATAGTTCTGAATATCTGGTCTCCGCGAATACGCGTTATAGGATTCCGCACCCCATTTCTGCTGAAGACCTTGGCACAGGCCATCGGCGCGGGAGGCGTACTCCTGCGCGGCCGATTTGTTGCCGGCGAGTTGGCTGGCGCGGGCTGCTATGAGCCAGGCGCGCCACTCTGAGTCTTGCTGTCCCGATGGTGCGAACATGCCTTGCGCCTGTCGGGAAGTCGCTAATGCGCCAGTAGCGTCGTTCCCCAGCAGCAATACTTCGGCAAGCGCCAAAAGCGCCGTGGAAAGCAGTCGCGGACTATTCACTTCCTTTGCAGTCGCAACGGCCTCCTCACATAGCCGTCTGGCTGGTTGAGGCGCGCCCGAAAGCGCCTGCGCCATACCGATGGTTTGTTTTGCCTGAAGCGCCACATCCTTAGCCTCGTTCCCGCCCAGGTCAAGGGCCTTTTGACCCTCCGCCCTGGCTTCAGGGAAGCGCTGTTTGCTCAGCGCCATCTGGGAATTCGTCAGGTGCACCCAGGCAAGGACCAACTTAAAGTCTGCTTCGGTCCGGTTCGATATCGAGAAGGCCTGGTCGAGGGCGGCGCGCGCTTCGTCGTAGCGTCCCAATTGGAAGAGGAAAGCGCCCCGATTCATCTGGTCATAGGCCATTCCGATCTGCACACCCAGTTTCTCATTGATCCGGTAGCTCTCGTCGAGATGTGAAAGCGCCTCAGCATATCTTTCCAGCTCGGCGCCAAGCAGGATGGCAATGCTTAGATGCGACGCTGCAACCTGTGCCGGATCGTCTATGTTTTTGGCAAGTTGGAGTTGCTGTTCGAAGGTCTTGAGCGCGATTTCATAGTCGCCCTTGGCCCCATGAGCCCGCCCGAGCATTGTAAGGGCTATTGAAGTTTCCTTGCGATAGCCGGCGGGTTGATAGAAGTCGAGCGCTTCTTGAAGAAGCGATGTTGCTTCATCGATATTACCCTGTTGGTAAGTAACGGTGCCGAGGCCCAGCTTTGCTCTCGCCTCGGTCCTGCGCGCTCGATCCATCCGCGCGAAATTGAGCGCCTGTTTGAAGTACTTGCCGGCCTCGTTGAATTCGCCGCGAGCCATAAGCGTATGACCGAGGTCTATTAGACCGTTGGTCGCGAGGTTCCGGATGTTGTTCTGCTCAGCCAATCCTATGGCCTTAGTCGCGATGTCTTTAGCTCGCTCGGTATTTCCCTCTGCGTAGTACACGCTGCTTAGCTGCAACTGCGTTCTCACCAACTGATATTTGTTATCGGCGGCGGCCTGCGACATTTCCAGCGCCTTTTCCAACTGAATTTTTGCCTCCGCCAGTTTTCTTATTTTGCTGAAGAGGGTACCGCGCTGGTAAAGCACTTCCGCAACCCCCTCCTGATTGCTCATGGTTTGATAGATCGTTTCGGCTTTGTCGAATGCTTCGGTCGCGTTCTTCAAGTCCTGGCGCCGACCGTAGAGGATGGCTAACCGCAGAAAGGCCGTCGCGGATTGCGGGTCCGCATTGGCAGCTTCCGTATAACGCTCTATCGCGTTGTCGATGTTCTCATTCTTTTCATACGAGCGTCCCAGGTCCACATAGGCGCTCGCCTTCCCTGAGTCTGATGCCTGCTCGGCAATCTTACGGTAGTAGTCGATTGCACTCGCAAAGTCTCGTCTCACCGTCGCCTCGATGGCGTCCAGATACATCGCATCGACGTTCGGAAGCGCCGCCCTGTCCCGCACCAACGATATGGCGCGTATCAGTTCCTCCATCGCCCTGTCCGTGTTGTCTATTTCCACGTACGCTTCGGCTAATCGTGCATGAGCAAGCGCGAATTTGTCGTCCAGATTGACCGCGCTCTCCAGCGACTTGCTCGCCTGGTAGTACGCGCCCTCGCGTATGGCAGTTGTGCCCCGATCGTACCAACGTTTGGCGTCCGGTGATGGTTGATACGGAGAGGACTGCAAGATTCGAATGCCCGCCAATACTCCGACGATCAGCAGCGGCACGAGAAGAAGTCCGACTTTGGCGCGCAAAGACGCTTTTCGAAACTTACCCGACAAGCCAATCTCTGCTGGTGTGCGAAACGAGCCCGGTGCGGGAGTCAACGGCCGCGTGATTGCGTTTCCGTCTTGAAGCGCTGCTCTCAAATTGGAAAGATCTGCCAGCATTTCGGCGGACGACTGGTAACGCGCTTCGGCATCCTTTGCGAGCGCCTTCAGGATGACGTTATCCAACTCGAATGGTATGTCCGGATTCAGATGAGAGGGCCTCGGCGGGTCGAACTGAATAACCTGCATGCATATTTGTATTCTGCTGGATCCAGAGAAAGCAGCCTTGCCGGTGGCACACTCATAAAGCGTCACCCCGAGCGAGAACAAATCACTGCGGGCATCAATCGGCAAATCCTTGAGTTGCTCGGGGGACATGTATCCGACAGTACCAAGCACTTCTCCGGTGTCCGTCAGCCGGCTGCCCGCCTCATCCGGTTTATGCAGCTCATCCTCGAGAATCTTCGCAAGACCGAAGTCGAGGATCTTAACCTGCCCGCGAGGCGTGACCATAATATTCTGAGGCTTGATGTCTCTATGGATGATGCCGTGAGAATGTGCTTCGGCCAGAGCCGCTGACGCCTGTATCCCGATATCGGCGATTTCGAGCGGCGAGAGGGGACTGTTCTGGATGCTGCAAGCCAGAGTCGTGCCTTCGATGTACTGCATAACGATGAAGGCACTGTCTCCCTCTTCGCCGACCTCGTGGATTGGACAGATGTTCGGGTGATCGAGTGTAGCGGCTGCTCGCGCTTCTCGCAAAAGCCGCTTCTTGGCCTGTTCATTCCCGATTGATCTGGTAGGCAGCATCTTAATAGCTACCTTGCGGGTGAGTACGATGTCTTCGGCGAGGAACACCTCACCCATCCCGCCCGCACCCAGTTTTTTGATAATGCGATAGTGAGAGATCTCTTCTGAAACCAAACGGATTACCTCGGGGTGGTCGGAGCACCTGGAATAGGCGCTGACGCTTGCAGCGGCCTGAGTAGATGCCGGTCAAACGATAGCATGAAACTCGATCCACATTCGATCAGGCTTGCTCGTTGAGCGTTCTACTCCAAACGGGCTGCGATTGTCAATCGCGAAGGACATCGCGAAGGACTTCAATCACTCCGGCAAATACCACCTCCATCAATCATTTCCATCCCCGGCTCTGTGATGGGAATCGTGGGTGTGACTGAGACGATGGCAAGGATGGGGCCGCTTCAACATCAACGTCAACGCCGTTACGTACGGCTTCATCGAGACTCGGTTGACTCAAGCAAAGGAGAATCAAGAGACGATCGAGCGTGCAGGAAAGAAAGGTCGAGCTTGGGATCTGGGTGCGATGCGGCAGATGGCGCAGCAATTCACTCCGCTAGGAAGACCCGGTACACCGGAGGAGGCCGCCGGTCCGCGTTGTTTCTCGCGTCACCGCTCGCAGACTACGTGACTGGCCATTGCGTGCTGGTGACCGGCGGTTCCTATGTCTAACATCAGTGCTCAGCAGCGCGCCCTCAGGAGCGTCCGTCAGAACACAAAGTTAGGCTCGGCAATATGATCTAACAAGGATTTCACCCGGACTTCCTGGTGCGCAATCCAGCAGGCGAGCCGCTATGTGTCGATAGCGGGTCCAGATGCGTAGACCGCTCAAAAACGCTCAGTCAACGAGGTCCCTAGCAAGAAGCCGGGTTCGCCTCATTCAGCATGGATTGATACGGGTTCCATGTTGACATCGTGTAGTACAGGTCGCACACCTGGCTTCCCCGTCGAAAACCGGATGACCTGATACGTACCATATTCCCCGCCCCGCCCATTGTCGCGTCCTGAGAGGAACGCATCGTCTTGCACATCGTCGACGTGCGCCACGTTCCAAGGAAAACATCCTGTCTGTGGAGCAACCTTAGAATCGAGTAAGTACCCTGATACCATTGCTGCTAAAGGGAGCTTTCGATCAAACTCCCTTTTTGGTTAGCAGATCGCTTACGTTCACATCTGCATCAGGGACATATATTCGAATCGTTCCTTATATCTCTGTCCTGGATATTGCACACGTTGTTACCTGGAGGCAACTGTAGGGATGCGTTGCCCCTTCTTTGACTTGAATCGACAATTGCCCGGACTCTCCGGTCGGACGGGTTATGTTGTAAGAGGTAGGTGCTACCCTGCTTTGTTATTGTGCCAATACCTGTCAAGGGTGTACTTCCATAGCAGAATCGGTACAACCCCTTTTGGGCGCCGCTCGTCACGAATAGTACCACCTTGCCGGAATTAGAGTCGTCCTGTAAGCGGGCGTCAAACACTGTAACTGTAAAGTTGCAGGATGTACTGCTGTTTACTTTATCAGTGGCTTTGCAAGAAACGTTGGATGTGCCTACGGGGAACGATGAGCCAGAAGACGGCGTGCAGGTGACAGTTACTCCTGGGCAGTTATCGCTCCCGATTATGGGTGGGAAGTTCACTACTGCCGATGGGTTGCCAGGACTGTTGGTCACCGTCGTGATATTGGGCGGACAAGTTAATCTAGGCAATTCCTCATCTCTTACAGTTACGGTGAATGAACAGCTCGCTGCATTGCCGCCTGAGCAGTTGACCGTGGTGGTGCCAACTGGGAAAAATGCGCCTGAAGGCGGATTGCAGGTCACTGTGTTACAGGCACTGGCCGGATTGGGAGGCGGATAACTGACAATAGCTCCGCACTGGCCTAAGTCATTAGGCTTGATGATGTTTGCTGGGCAAATGATTTGGCAACTACCCTCAAACTGACTAGCCAGGAATGGGCTGGTGGTGAAAGCTTTTTGCGCGACTAACGAGCCTCCCGAACCAAATACAATCAGACCGGTGACGAAGTAGGGGCCATCGACCCTATTGAGTCCTATTTGTGTGCCGTCATAGGTGAGATTTAAGGTATTGAGCCCGGGGTTGAGGAAGCCGGCATTCGCGGCAAAGCCTATTCTCTTGCCATTGCGATCGGTAAGCTGCGCCGTCCAATTATAGGAGCCGCTGTTAACGACCTCCATATCAATCCCTACGGTCAAGAGATCGAACAGACCATTGCCATTTGTATCGATGCCGCTATCGGAACCACTTCCCGTCAAGCTGAGCGGGCCGTGTTGGAAGTCGCGGAAACTGTAGCCAGCGGTTTGAAAAGACTTTGTAAACTCGTCTACTGGTAAAGTGTCCGTGCCTTTTTCTTCAGCGAGGCGAATGGTTGCTAGTTGATAAGGGCCATTCACCCTATTTTGAAAAATCTCCTCACCATTAAACTTAAGCGAAAGCGTATTAGCTCCTGGATTGAGAGCAGCCTGAGCACTGCCTTCATGTGTGTTGCCTTGAGAGTCCGTGAGAATCCCAAACACGCGGTAGGAGGCTGAGTGTGTGATGTTGAGGTCGGCCTCTACAACCAGATAATTAAAGAGATCGTCGCCATCGGTATCCAGACCGAAATCTCGGAAGACGCCCGTAAAAGCTGAAGAGCTGACGCTGACGGTCGCAAGCAAGAATGCCTCCCGGCTGAATGCAGGATTGCCAGGAGAAGCGGCCCGGTTAGCAACCAAAAGGATGCGATAGTTGCCGGATTGTGAGGTGTTCGTAGAATCTCCAGTGTAAATCCCATCATTTGCAACGGCATCGCCATTTATCCCGTCATCGTGCAGAGATAGAATCTGCTTACTATCGTCGGGCAGAGCAATCATAGCTATAACTGTAGCGCCTGTAACTGGGGCTCCTTTATTGTTCAAAGCACCAAACAGTCGCAGCCTTTCACCTGAATGCAAATTTAACTTTTCTGCTGAACCCGAGAGAGTAATAGCGGGATTTTGAAACCACCCAATTACAGCGTAGGTGACGGAGCCAGAAGGGTCAATAACAGACGGCGCCCTAACTTCCACCGTCCATATCCCGACTTCGGGAGCGTTGAAGGTGTATACTTCCGCTATCCCGCCCAGGATTACACGCTCCTCACGCGAGACGTTGGGATTGCCTACTATGGTAGTAGGATCAAATCGTTGACCGGAAGGAGAAATCAGCGCCATGTCGAGATTGCCGGACGGATACATTAAAGAGAAAACAATCGGAGTTGATTGATCTATGCTAATTGTCCGATTTTGCACCTGTCCCTGAGTGATCGTCCCAGAGGCTGTAGCCGTGTGAGTAGGCGGGGCAGGAAGAGCCTGCACAGAGCCCTTCGTGCCAAACGCGTGGACACGGTCTTGGACGCTGGTGAAAACGCCATTGGAGCCCGTCAGCATTCCATGTGTTGCATTCGTATTTCCGCCGCTAGAACTAAAAGTGCGATCTTGAGTGTAGCTAAGCGCATGGGCCGATCCGATAGGAACGATTGTATCGCCCGTGCCTGTTAATAGGAGGAATACGCTGTCCATGCCGCGGCAGAAAGGATTCAAGAAGGGGCAATCCTGCCTGTAATCTCCTGCCAGAGCAGTATATTGAACCTTATTATTTCGGCCATGAAAGAGATTGTAGCCGAGCATGAAAGGCGTCGTCAGTTGAACACCACCAAGCCCGA
>Ga0193725_1000469_pt1 | contig 12113 bp, 11 predicted proteins | sample H2a2metaG_FD_143058 | JGI IMG/M metagenome (GOLD analysis project Ga0193725, IMG submission 143058) | Soil microbial communities from a riparian zone of the East river system, Colorado, United States - H2a2 | ecosystem: Environmental > Terrestrial > Soil > Riparian zone | place: USA: East River... | reverse complement strand
TTCCCACGTGGCTTCGACGGCATTGGATCATGGCAGGTACAGCGTAGCCTGGGGTTGCGTTGGAATTGCTCAAGCGTGCCTCGACAGCTGCCTTCAGTACGCAAGCGAGCGAAAGCAATTTGGGAATCATTTGCGAGACTACCAGTTAATCAGTCGGATGATTACCGACATGATTGTGAATGTGAAAGCGGCGAGACTGCTGTGTTATCAGGCAGGCTATTTGAAGAGCAAGGGCGATCCGGATGCAATGATGGAGACTATGATCGCCAAGTACTTCGCCTCGACTATGTTGAGCAAAGTTGCAAGTGACGCCGTTCAAATTCACGGCGCGAATGGCTGCAGCAGTGATTATTCCGTTCAGAGGCACTTTCGCGACGCCAAAGTGATGGAGATCATCGAAGGCACTACCCAGATTCATCAAATCAACATAGCCAGGTATGCATACCAGGGATACCCTTCTATTTCTCATGCTGGGCGGGAGAAATAGAACATCTTATTAGAGGCCAGACGCTCGAAATAAGCAGTTGGAGTGTAGTTAATATGGCGAGCACCATTCCAACCGAAGCGCCGAAGAGGATGATCAAATGCGTGGTGTGGGACCTGGACAATACCCTCTGGCGCGGTGTCTTGCTTGAGGATGAGAGCGTCCATTTAAGAGAGAACGTGACAGACATCATCATGACGCTCGACCGTAGAGGCATATTGCAGTCAATTGCAAGCAAGAACGACTACGGAAATACTATGCTTAAATTGCGTGAGTTTGGCCTGCAGCAATATTTTCTGTATCCGCAGGTCAATTGGAGTTCAAAGGTCGAGTCAATTCAAAACATCGCCAAGTTGATTAACATCGGGCTCGATTCAATCGTGTTCATAGACGATCAGCCATTTGAGCGTGATGAAGTAGGGTTCTCGTTACCCGACGTACTTTGCCTGGATGTGGCGGACCTCGATTGCCTATTAGAGATGCCAGAAGTCAACCCCCGTTTCATCACGGAAGATTCTAGCAAGAGAAGACTGATGTACCTCAGTGACCTGGCGCGTAACCGCGCCGAGGAGGAGTTCGTCGGCGCTAAAGAAGAATTCCTGGCTTTGCTCGAGATGCATTTCGTTATTGCGCCGGCGTCCGAGGATGATTTGCAGCGGGCCGAGGAGCTAACTCTCCGAACCAACCAGTTGAACACGACCGGTTACACATACACTTACGAAGAACTCGATGAACTTCGGCAATCACCGCACCATAAGCTGCTGATCGCGTCTCTCAAGGATAAGTATGGCAGCTACGGGAAGATTGGACTGGCCCTGGTGCAACAACAGCCGGACATATGGACAATAAAGCTCTTGCTAATGTCTTGCCGCGTTATGTCCAGGGGCGTAGGCACCATGATGCTTAGCCACCTCATGCAAATGGCTAAAGCCAACGGCGCAAGGATACGCGCAGAGTTTATCCCCAACGGGAGAAACCGAACGATGTACATCACCTATAAGTTTGCCGGCTTTAAAGAAGTAGGCCGCAACAGGAATGTTGTTTTCTTGGAGAGCGATTTGAGCCGGATTCAATCCTTCCCGGATTATGTGAGAGTGCAAACGATCGATTAGATAACATTTCGCAGCCGGACACAGAGTGTCGCCGAAAGTAAGCCGACGCGCCTGCACAGCCTTTCTTTTCAACCGACCGGTGATCAACGCCAATCCAACTGGTGCTTAACCGCTTTGGGGATGTCTACCCGGGATCATGTTGTAGGCTTCACGAATGTCCATGGAGTTCCTAACAACTGGTTGATTGAGGAGATGAGTTCGAGTTGACCCTGCCAGGCGGATGTTTTTGTGGTTGACCATCCGCCCCCGCCCGCCGCCGCTTGGTGCGCACCTGCATTCCCGGCGAGCAGCTATCAACTCCCAACCCACAACCACCGGCGGTGCAGCCTCGTCTGAGGTTGGGTTGCAGCGGCTCTCAATGTAATACTGACTCAATCCTTCACTGTGTCGTGCAGCCGCTTCTCCCAATCGCCGCACCACCCGCCACACACCCATAGGACTGATCTTCACTCCCAATAAAGCCAAGCTAAGTGCGCCGCCAGCGGATAGGGCGCTACGGCCGCCACCAACCTGTTCTACTTCCCGCTCCAGCACCAGGAACTCCGGCTTATCCGACAGTTGAGGCCGCAACGTTGCAGATGCTGCTACGTGCAACGGCGCGTCCGAGGCTGATGTTGTTGCGCCAATGCTATTCCCCTGTAACTTAGATTGGTAGTGGGGTGATAGTGTGTTGCTGGCCTGAATTTAGTTTGAACTCTCCGCGCTCCCCCGTGGCATAATCAACCCGTGGCAAAACGCAGAGACGAAAACCAAACCGCATTCGATGGACTTCAAGAAATCTTGAGACGCGATGCCGAACGAGACGGTATCCCGCAACCACCTACCCCGAAACCCGAAAAGGTTCCTTCCGCAGTCAAAGCAGGTCGCCTTGGTGGGCTCAAAGGCGGCAAGGCCAGAGCCGAAGCGCTCACCCCTCGCAAGCGAAAGCAGATCGCTAAGAAGGCCGCGAAAGCGCGCTGGAACCCAGATGTGATCGAACAGCCCACGATAACGAGAATCTCGATAAAAGACGACTCCAAGGGCCGATCCCGTATGATCAATGAGGAGGTCGAAATTGAGGTTCCAAAGCTTCACGATATTATTAAGCGAATAGAGCCGGCAGACCCGTCAGACCTGCACCTGATTTGCATTTTTACATCTACGAATGGCTACGGATACTCCATCGACGTGATCGAGAAGGGATTCGAATACGGAAAGGATTTCTTCGGGTTCCGCACGGCGAAGGCAGCGGAATCTGCGGCACTCACTCAGTACGAGTCAGTGAAGAAAGACCTCTCAGCACACTTGACAAGAGGCGCCGAGCGCCGCGCCAAACGAAAAGGAAAGCTCGTTACTATCGCAGAGGCGCGTGACCGTAGCCGAAAGCGCCGGCAACTGAGTTAACCCTTCTCAGGCTGAATATAGTTGACTGACCTGCAATCAGAGTCCCCGCTTCTGCCACTCCCTCTCCAAGTAATCGCAGAATGATTTGATGCCTTCAATCGCGATATGAAGATTCTCACGAGTGACGCTGATTCGACGAGGCTCTTGAAACCCGTCATCACCACCGAAATATGCTTTCTCGAACTCATCAGCGAACACAGATTCAGGGAAGCGACTGAAGTATACAGGGTCCTGCTTATGCGAAAGGTCATAGAAGGTTCCACCGTGCTCAATGCGGTTACGAGCAAGGTTGACCTCTTCGACTAGGGGTAGAGAGGGTGAAGCTTGCCAGTCGATACCAAAAAATTCCAGAAATGTCCTTTGATATTTTTCGAACGAGTTACCGCCTTTAATTGCTTTGCCAACATTGACTGTCCTGTTTGGCCCTAGCAACTCCTCTTGCCCGCTCCTGATAATGAATCCGTCAAGATAGCTTCGAAAGGCACTCTGGACTAGGCAGAGGCAAGCCTTTCCTAGGAGGTTTAGTGACTCAGTGTCATCGAGCCATTGACTTAGGAATGGCGGCTCGTCATCTTCTATATCCCCAAACGTGTCGTAAGGTTCTTCGTGTTCCTCAATCTTCTTTAAGTCAGTTTCGGAAGGTTCTGCGGCAGTGTCGTAGAACCTTCCGATAAACTCCAACTTATCTTGCAGAAATTCGAACAACGCAATCAATGTCGAAGCTCCTAATTACCTAAATTAGCTGTTAGGTCGCTATCTTTCTTCGTCAACTGTCGAAACTAGCGAGTAGGCCGCCCCATATTAACAGAGCGTAGCTCTTCGACTCGCCTTCACCTTGCCGCACCAAACCCTTCAGTCGCACAATCAAGGAATGAAATCGGCTCGCCTTACTCCCGCCTAGCTAGCGAGAGGACAGCCCGCGCGATCTCTGGCGCAGTCGGCGAGTCGAATCAACAACAGAGCGAGCCCGAAGAGAGGGGTGTTTGATGCGACATGGCGTTTTCAGCCCTCATGGTATACGCAAAGTCACGGTAGACCATACGACCATCGAGTGCAATAAGGAATCCCATCGAGTTTTGTATCATGAACCGAGCGGCGCCTGCCTAACCTGCGCCTATGAATGGCTAAGCTCCCTACCTTTTTATCGCTTCTATGAGCATGAGGATGATTCACTGCGAGTCAAGTTTGGCATAGCCGAAAACGTGGAATGGTATAAGAAAATCATCAAAGATTGGGACTCAGAAGAATTGCGAGGCTACACCGTGGAATTCTTCGGGCCGAATCGAGGGGAAATAGAGGATCCAGATGGTTATCCATATTTGCGAATTCTGGATGAGCAGAACCCAAAGCTGCTCATACAACTACTAAGAACGCGAGTTTGTTATGAGCCACAACAGCGAGACACTCCAATATTCTTAGAACTCCTCTATGAAGGATTTCGTGTCACGTCTGCGATAAAAGGGATGAATTCAAATATCGAAATAGGTACGCAAGAATTAGAGCCTCTGCTGCGAGTAAGAAATCGAATGTTCAATCTCAGTTCTCCTGCTTTTCTTAGTCTCAAACGCGGTGGGCGACACAATGTGAAAGTGGCTGACTTGTCAGAAGGTGTTAAGCGGGCTCTTGGCAAGAGATATGAAGAATTACGAGATGGCCTAACGACAGTAAAACGGGACGCTAAGGCAATTGCATCAACAATTCCTGATTGGAAGCCGTCGATCCTGAGCAAATATCCCGTACTAAACGCTCATCCTGATCTTCTTAATAGAACCGCCCCCTATGATGTGCCGAGCGATGCCGACGCCTCTGATGGCGTTATTGCACCGTGGGAGATCGCAATTGAAATTGCTGCGAGAGAAACGATACCTGACTATGAGAACTACGGCGTATCATCCGATGCGCTAAAAAGCGCCGCAATCCTTCCAAACAAAGATGAAGCAGCGCCCGAAGTCAAACCTACACTTGAAATCGGGTGATTGCGCTGGACTTCAAACCCAATTTGAACGCGGGTGAATCCGCCCCCTTTCAAAACAAGGCTTTGACTTCGGGCGATAGCGCCCGATTTCAAATCTTAATTTTGAACATCGCATGACGGCGGTTAAAGAATTTCTTACTATGCCATCCGGAAGGGGATGAAAAGCAAAGACCCCGGCAGGCGCGAACTACCAGGGTCGTACGTTTGATCCCAAATCTTTGTGCGCGCAGCTTGTGAGCTGACTCCCGCAGTATAGCCGCACCGAGCCCAGCCAGCAAGCTGAAATTCACATCCGAAACGTACCGCCGATTCTCCGGCGGGCTAGGCGAGGTGTTCTTAAATGGAAACGAAGAAAAAACGCGGCCTAGGCCGCAAGCCGGTGCGGACTCAGCCGCATATACTCACGCGGAACGCGCAGCCCAGGGTCAGACGTGGCTGCGCGGTTCGATCCTTCTGAGAACCAATATCGGCGGGCAGCGGGAAGACAAATTTTTTCTCGCTGCCCGTACGATTCTTCTTGCTTTTGCTTAATCAAAATGATAATATTGTGTTGTCATCAAAGGAACACAAAATGAACTGTCAGACCTGCAACGCACCAACAAAGAAGTTTGGGAAAGATCGAAACGGACGCCAGCGGTTTAGCTGCCTGATTTGCAACAAGACCTTTACCGAACCGTATGAGCGGCCGCTTGGCGATATGCGTCTTCCGATGGAGAAGGCTCTATCCATCATCCAGCACCTTGTTGAAGGCTGCTCGATTCGTACCACGGAACGGATTACTGGCGTTGGAAAGCAAGCCATTCTTGCACTACTGGAATTGGTTGGCGAACGATGCGAAAAGTTGATGGCAGATCGCATTAAGGGACTTTCGGTTAAAGAAGTTCAAGCCGATGAAATCTGGGGCTTCGTCGGAATGAAGCAAAAGACTAAGAACTACCAAGGCCGCGAAGATGATGAAACGTTAGGCGATGCATATTGCTTCATCGGAATTGAACGTCATACAAAGCTCATTCTCGCGTGGCACCTTGGGCAGCGAAACCGACCCGATACAGTGGCTTTCACAGAGAAGATCGCATACGCGACCACGGGTAGCTTTCTAATGAGCACTGACGGATTCGCGCCATACAAGGATGCCGTCGTCTATAGCCTTGGCGGTCAGTACGTGGATTTCGCGCAGATCGTGAAAGTCTACGCGTCGCCTCGCGAGGGAAGTCAGCGCTACTCACCGGCTGAGTGTGTCGATTGCGTCAAGTTTCCAATTCACGGCAACCCCGATATGTCGAAGGTTGGCACATCGCACATTGAAAGACAGAACCTGACCGTTCGTATGTCGATGCGGAGAATGACTCGGCTCACTAATGCTTTCTCAAAGAAGTGGGAGAATCTAAAGCACTCTTACGCCCTACACTTCGCCTATTACAACTTTTGCAAAGTCCATTCAAGCCTCAGAGTAACGCCAGCGATGGAAGCGGGAATTACAGATCACATCTGGACTATAAGGGAACTATTAGCGGTGTGACTTTCGCCGCCGCTTCGCCTTTGGCCTGCACCCTGAGAATCGTATCCCTATTAAGCAGATTCTAGCCCTGCCTCCCACTTGCCTGTTTCGTATTCCGTGATACACTCCGCCAGACAGACAAATACTGAATCGCCGACCAGAGCGATGGCTAAGTATTCGGTTGTAGAAAGTCACTTTAGGCTCAGGCTTTGTATCTGAGCACAAGCATCAACGCAGCTAAGACGAATAGCGTCCCTGAACCAAAATCAACGGGTGTATCTTGAGTAGACCTATCCGGCTGACTAATCTGACTGCCCATCGGTTTTTCGCCTGGGTCGCAGCCGCACAAGGTGGAGCTACCGCACTCACACCATCCGCCGCCTATAAGAACGTGCCCTGCAAGCGCCGGGGCGCATACAAGGAACGTGATGAACACCGACGCGATTAAACGTTTTCTCACGGCCTTATCCTCCGCAGTTAGAGTTGAACGGGGACAATTGTATCAACTGATACAGTCTGCGGAAGCAAGCTATTATTTTCGAGACATACAATCTCAACACGATATTGGATTACTGCTACAGTCTTTCGGCTATCCCTTTAATCAGGTAGGTAAGTTTTACGAGAGCATCTATCTATTTCGAAGCGGCCAGTATGACAAAGCAAGAGAGCTTCTTGAGTGCGTAGCGGATTCGGCCCCGGCTCGCTATAGGTCTAAAGCCTTGCTGTCCTTGGCGGCGGTTGCGGAACGCATCGGACACTTTGAAGAATCGCTTAGACTACGATTGCAAGTCTCATCCATTGATGACCCCGTGAGACTGCTTGAGGCTCAGTGCAGCATGGCAGCACGGCGAGGTGTAGAGGGCGAGCATCGAGCCGCGCTGCGAGATCTTGAACGATTCATGCCTCTTGCGCACATCATTGGGAAACGTGGACATCCAGCATACGTTACCTTTTTGAATAGCTACGCTGTGGAGCTTTGCGAGAGCAATAGAACCGAAGAAGCAGAGCAAGTAGCGAACGTCATCGCCGCCAACCCATTCATTAGCCGTTATCCAGAATGGCGAGACACCGTTGCCGAGATCGAAGCGAAGCGCAGGCGCTCTTCTATGATTGCGGTTCCGAACGAACTAAACCTCAAATATCGCGATGCAAGAGTTCAGGCCGGAATTGATTTCATGAATGCTAATTTTCATCGCAAAATTGCTCTAGATGAAATAGCCGAAGTGGTCAATAGCTCATCTGCCAACTTTCGCCACCTATTCAAAGTAGAAACGGGAATCACGCCGGTAGAATACTTGATAAGACTGAGAATGAAGAAAGCTCGCGAGCTTCTAAAGACCACCTTCCTGAGCGTCAAGCAGGTTATGGCAGCATCAGGCTATAACAGCAAAAGTCATTTTGCGCGCCACTTCAAGAGGCAATTTGGCGTCACACCGTCTGAATATAGAAAGCGACACGTGCACCGGCATGGCCGCGTTGCAACAAGGAAGCAGTGATGACCACAGCAACGAACACTAGGCGGCCCGCCCCACAGACAGATTACGACGACGCAGCTGAAGCAGAGGCGACGCTTGCCGAGCACCTAAGCCAGACCTTCTGCGTAACGTGTTCGTTCTGTGGGAAACGGACGTGTTCACCCGCAGCCATCGGGCAGGCTGCCGATTACAAGGACCGCTTTGACGTAACCGCTCAGTTCGTTGCAAAGGGATGGGGAGTGATGGCCCAGACCAGCCACTCAAGAAAGCTGCGGCCTGCCTGCCCAACCTGTTTGATCCGCAAGCCACGGCCCCTAATCCGCAATCGACAGGGAATCTAACCATCCAACCAACTTCGTTTCGTGTCCATCCTACCCTGAGAGTGACACCCGCTATGGACTCTGGTATAACCGACCACGTTTGGAGTCTGACTCGACTTGGCTTGCCATGTCTCAATAGGCTGGGCAACCGCAACGAACATCGAGCCCCAAGAAAATGGAACCACCTCTTCCTATCGTTGCTTACGTCTATGTCAAAGTTATCCAGATCGAATATTGTCTGTTTCGTCTCAGGGTCAATAAAGCTCCAGGTGCTGCCAAGCGTCTTAAAGCGCATATAGCGCGGGGCTTGATGAGCTTTCTCCTCGTAACGGTTCTTTTGTGTAATCCCGCGCCCGCTACGAGCATTAAGATTCTTAGGGGCTACACTGAGATCGTCATTGGAGCAGACAGTAAAGCGAATATTGGAAGCGGGTCCGTTCTCGTTTGCAAGATTGTTCAAGCGGGCAGTGTTTTCATCGTTGCCAGCGGTAACGTAGAGAACCGGGTAATTGGTTTTTATGCTCTCGTCATTGCCCAGCAAGCTTGCGGGACAGACGGCACGATCTTGCAAAAGGCTGACCGGGTTCAAAGAGCGCTGCTGGACCCGTTCATCAAAGTCCTTGACCGTGCAAGGCAGCGTTCTCCGCAAGACTACGAACGTGCAAGGGAAGAAGGAGTAAACCGCCTCGGTGTAACACTCTGCACCATAGAGAATGATGTTCCCACTCTGGTTGCTATTGACTTTGAGACGGATAGCCATGCGGACGAGCCCCCGGTTGTACACGCTACCCGTAACGTTTGCCCAGGCGATTGTCCACCAATCGAGACGCTCGTGGACATCGGCTCCCAAGAAGCAAGCAAGGGTTTTCTCGCTCGGAACCCCGCGTTTTGGGATACTCATGACTCCGTCACTGGCATCCGTAAGCTGATCGAGGTGGAGATTGAGGCGAATCCTGCTGAAGTCGGCGGTCCTATTGATATTTTGCGAATCACTAAAGACGGAGCATATTGGGTGATTCCCAAGAAACAAGAATGTCCAGAGATACAGAGTTACGCCCATAATGTTACCTCGCCCGCCGACAAGCCTGCCGCTCCTAAACCCACAACGGATAGTTCATGGTACAAGGAACCGCCATATTTCATCCTGATTGTCATGGTTGGGCTTCTGCTCTTAGGTGGTTTGTACTATCGCCGTATCCGAAAGAGGCGAGCTAAGCGACCACCGCCAAGAAAGAAACGAAGATAAGTACTCAGGCGCATTAGTCTGCTCATAATCAGCAACTCAGGAATGTTGACACTAAAACTGTTGACCGTCTCTTGCCACCGTAGTCTAATACACAAACCAACACGGCCCCTGCACGAATCCCACAAGCCTACAGGGGGCATTAATGCTAATCGGTCTTTACGCGGCGGGCGCTACCGTAGCAGCCATCGCTACTTGGTACCTCTATCACATTGCCTCACGCAAGACAGTCAGAGTTCGATACAAGCTTCGCCTAGTCGTCGTTTACCTGGGTACCGCTGTCATATCCTTCGTTATCTTGAAGACTGAGAAAATCTCACCAAACAAGGCAGGCATTTTCGCTATTCTAGCGGGCTGTGGAGTGGCATACCTTGTCACCAAACCGCCAAAGCAAACGCGCCGAATACCTAAGTCAGTTCGCGCTGCGGTCATCGCGAGAGACCTAAAGAGTAAGGGGCTGGAATGGGACCCGGAGAAATACCACTTCGATCATATTGTTCCGTTCTCGCGGGGCGGTGATAACTCCGTTCGGAATCTCAAGATCAAAGAGAAGCATGAGAATCTAAGTAAAGGGGCGAAGATGCCTAGCGCTCGCGAGTTCCTTCCCAAAGTAAACCGGCCGCGTTTGGGTAGATGAAAAATGTTTAGAGATCGAAGATTGCGTCGCCGTCTAAACCGGAGGCTTGAAGAGATTGACGCCGAATACTACGCGAAGTTAAGCAAGGAAAGCGGCGTAGCTTATGAACAGATCGAGGACGAATACCGCCGCGAGCATTGGGACCGACTCAAGTACCTTTGGCTAAACGAGACGGATAAGCTCTTGGAGCAAGCAAAGCACTACGATCTTGAGTGTTCAAACCGCGATTGGTATGTAGAAAGAGACGACGCCGAGGGCTTTGAAATCCTTACTGCGAGCGCACAAAGGGAACTCCGTCGTCTGATCAAGCAAGAGAAGCGTGCGAACATCGAATGGTGGGTCAGAACCATCATCCCCATCATTACCGTACTGGTCGCTCTGGCAGGGATTCTCCTTGCGCTACTATCATTCCTCGCGCACTCTTCCAGATAGCAGCCATCTTTTCCAGCAACACACTATCACCCCACTACCCTTAGATTCTTCCGCTTGACGAAAATTTTGAAGATCAGTATGATAGAGTGCAAGCTGTAAAATTAGAAAGCGTTCAAGAGAAGATGAGTCGCGGAAGTGACGTTGATTGCAGCCGTGGTAACCTCACAAAAGCACGTGCCGCACCGGTAGCAAACCCGGAGATTGGGCTAGTAGTCATACCGCCAGTTCCAGGAGTCCGGTCATGGCGAGATCGATTCTGACATTGCAGGCATCGCACCTTTGCAGGTTTCCTTGAGAGAAATGCGAAGGATGCTCGTTGAATTTCCATAGTCTAGCTCTGCTTTCTCTTCAAGCTTTATAGGATTTCGACGAAGCGATGAGCGAGTTGGACGTTCGGTCTATCTCTTGCCGAGGGAACTCGTTCGATTGATTCAGCACCGCGGTAGATTTGAGAGTTCGGCTGGCGTAACTGGTGCCTGAAAGCAATATTCGAACGTTTTGCAGGAGAATCTTACCGTTGCGTAGCAACTTCCCCGATGGGCTCAACTGTTGAATAAGTTATCTGCGTGCCCGGATCGGGTTTGAAACAGCCAGGTTGGCATTGGTTCAACTTTGGGCCTTCCATCCGCACAAAGAAAGGGCGGATCAAGGTCATGTTGCAGGCAGCATGTTAAAAGTATCTTTGCTGAATATGCCATTCGCTTCACTGGCAATGCCGTCCATCGGACTGACTCAATTGAGTTCTGTTGTCAAAAGAGAATTCCGCGACAAGGTTTCTGTTGACTTGCATTACATCAACCAAGACTTCGGCCCGTTCATAGGCTTGAGAGCTTATGAATTTGTCTCCCACTCGGGCGAGGCTCATAACTCAGGCTTAGGAGAATGGTTCTTCAGACAGGCGGCCTTCCCCGAATTACCGGAGAACTCGGATACCTATTTCCGGCGTTATTTTCCCCTTATCAACGACCAAAATCGAATGTACAAGCATCTCGTGGAGTCCAAGCGGCGCGCATTACCCGATTTCCTCGACGCACTGATAACGAAGTACGCCCTGGACGAGGCTGATCTTGTAGGCTTCACGTCAATGTTCAGTCAGAATGCAGCCTGCTTTGCTATGGCGAATGAGATAAAAAGGCGAAATCCAAACGTCATAGTTGTGATGGGAGGGGCCAACTGTGAAGCCCCGATGGGGCAGGAGATCGTTAAGAACCTGAACGCTATTGATTTCGTTTGTTCAGGACCGGCATTGAAGAGCTTTTCACGATTCGTCGGTCACTTGCTCAACGGCGAGCATGAACAGCTTCACACAATCAATGGCGTATTCTCAAAGAAGAATTGTGAAGCGCCAAGGCCGCAAGCAATTCTAGGAAAGCCCATTCAGCCCAGTGTGATTGGCGACGAACTGGAAATAGACGAAGTGATCGAACTTGACTATGGCCCTTTTCTCGATAGGGTGGAAGCGAACTTTCCTGATAAAGAAATAGCCCCGGTCTTATTGTTTGAAACAAGCCGTGGCTGTTGGTGGGGCGAGAAGGCGCATTGCACATTCTGCGG
>Ga0193725_1000468_pt1 | contig 12134 bp, 11 predicted proteins | sample H2a2metaG_FD_143058 | JGI IMG/M metagenome (GOLD analysis project Ga0193725, IMG submission 143058) | Soil microbial communities from a riparian zone of the East river system, Colorado, United States - H2a2 | ecosystem: Environmental > Terrestrial > Soil > Riparian zone | place: USA: East River... | reverse complement strand
GGGGCGCCGTCAGTGCGGGTGGAGCGCGCGCAGGGCGGCGTCGGCGACTTCCAGATCCTGATCGAGAGCCCCAGCGTGTCGGGGCAGGGGTGGTGCCTGGCCTCGCTGTTCATCGACGGGTTCAAGGCCCGGTTCGAGCAGCTGTCGAGCTACCAGCCGACCGACCTCATCGGGGTGGAGATCTACCAACGGGCGTCGAGCGCGCCGATGCAGTACCAATCCACGGCCACCGGGTGCGGCGTCGTGCTCGTGTGGACGAAGGCTATGGAGGGGAAGTGACTATGTGCTATCTTGGGCCCCATGGCTGACAGCGGCTCCTTCGGTAGCGGGCCGAACCGCCCCTCGCGCGGTTCCGGCGGCTTCACAGTGCATCTGGCCGACGAGTTGGACGTCTATTTCAACGAGGTCGCCCACGGGCGCCCCGTCGGCTTCGTCGCCTCCCCCAAGTGGAAACCTCGCGCCGACGTCTACGAAACCGACACCGAGCTCGTCGTCCACATGGACATCTCGGGGATGAAGGCCGAGGACTTCAGTGTCGAGTTCAACGAGGGCATCCTCGCGATCTCGGGTGAACGCACCGCGCGGCGCGAAGGCAAGCGCCACTACCACGCGATGGAAATCCAGGTCGGGCCTTTCGAGCGCCGCTTCCGCGTCCCCGTGCAGGTGGACCCGGCGTCGATTCGCGCCAACTACGAGCATGGCTTTCTCGAGGTCCGCTTGACCAAGCAGCCGCCGCGGGCGTCCGGTGCACAGTCGGTGAAGGTCACGTAGTGGAGCGCCTTCCCGTCTTGCCGCTGGGCCAGCTCGTCGTCTATCCGCACGTCGTGCTGCCGCTCGCCCTCACCGACCCCCGGGCCGTCCAGCTCATCGACGAGGTCATCCAGGGCGATAAGCGCCTGCTGCTCGCCGTCGTGAAGGCGGCGGGCGGCATCGAGCCCCCCGAGGGCGCGGTGATGGCCACGATGCCCGACCAGCTGTACGACATCGGCACGCTCGGCGCCGTTGTCCGCATGCTGAAACTGGGTGACGGCTCGGTGCGCGTGATGGTGCAGGGACTCGAGCGCGCGCGCCTCCAGGGCGTGTCGCAGGGCGAGCGCTATCTCATGGCCGACTACCAGCCGCTCGCGGAGAACCTGCTCGAGGACGCCCGCACCGAGGCGCTGAAGCGGGACGGTATCGCGCAGTTCTCCCGCGTCATCGATATCGCGCCCTACCTGGGCGCCGAGCTGCACGAAGTGCTGGCCGGCATCACCGAGGCCGGGAAACTCGCCGATTTCATCTCCGCGAATTTGGACCTCGCGCTCCCCGCCAAGGCGGAGCTGCTCGCGGTCGACGACGTGACGCGCCGCCTCGAGCGGCTCGCCGAGTTCCTACAGCAGGAGCTCGAGGTGCTCGAGGTCGGCACCCAGATCCAGGAGAAGGTCAAGTCGCGGCTCGAGCAGAACCAGCGCGAGTATGTCCTGCGCGAACAGCTCCAAGTGATCCGCCAGGAGCTGGGGGAGGACACGGGCGACGACGAGCTCGACGAGTTGGCCCACCGGATCGAGCAGGCGGAGCTGTCGCCCGAGGCGACCAAGGTCGCCGACCGCGAGCTGAAGCGCCTGCGCCAGATGTCGCCGCAGTCGGCCGAGTACCAGGTCGCGCGCACGTATCTCGACGTCTTCGCCACGCTGCCGTGGACCAAGGTGTCGCAGGACCGGCTCGACCTGAAGGCCGCGCGCGAGATTCTCGACCGCGACCACTACGACCTGAAAACCGTGAAGGAGCGCATCCTCGAGTATCTCGCGGTGCGCACGCTGAACCCCGACGCCAAAGGCAGCATTCTGTGTTTCGTGGGGCCGCCCGGCGTGGGCAAGACGTCGCTGGGCCAGAGCATCGCGGAGGCGCTGGGGCGCAAGTTCACGCGCGTCTCGCTGGGCGGCGTGCGCGACGATGCCGAGGTTCGCGGCCACCGCCGCACCTACGTCGGCGCGATCCCGGGACGCATCCTGCACGCGCTGCAGCGCTGCGAGACGCGCAACCCCGTCTTGATGCTCGACGAGGTGGACAAGATGGGTTCCGATGTCCGCGGCGATCCCACGGCCGCCCTGCTCGAGGTGCTCGACCCCGCGCAGAACACGAGCTTCGTCGATCATTACCTCGAGGTGCCGTTCGACCTCTCGGGCGTGATGTTCATCGCCACAGCGAACAGCCTCGCCCCGATCCCGGACCCGTTGCTCGACCGAATGGAAGTGCTGACGCTGATCGGCTACACGCCCGCCGAAAAGCTCCAGATCGCGCGGCGCTACCTGCTGCCGCGCCAGTTGAAAGAGACCGGCCTCGGCGCCGAGCGCGCCAGCGTCGCCGACGGCGCGATGGAGCGGCTGATCGGCGAGTACACCCGCGAAGCGGGCGTGCGTCAGTTGGAGCGGGAAATCCAGGGGGTCCTGCGCAAGGCGGCCCTCGAGGTGGTGGAGGGCAAGACCACGGGCGTGAAGATTTCCGCCAAGAACCTGGAGAAGTACGCGGGGCAACCCCGCGTGCAGAGCGAGGTCGCGGGCCGCGCGCCGGAAGTGGGTGTGGCGACGGGGCTGGCGTGGACGCCCGTCGGCGGCGACATCATGTTCATCGAGGCGATCCGGATGCCGGGCAAGGGCCAGATCACCCTCACCGGCCAGCTCGGCGACGTGATGAAGGAATCGGCACAGGCAGCGTGGAGCCTGCTGCGCGCCCGGGCGGGCGCGCTGGGCATCCCGCTGGAGTCGTTCACGCAGACCGACGTGCACCTGCATGTCCCGGCCGGCGCGGTCCCCAAGGACGGACCGTCAGCGGGGATCACGATCGCGACGGCGCTGGCGTCGCTGCTGTGCAACCGGCCGTCGCGCCACGATCTCGCGATGACCGGAGAGCTGACGCTGCGGGGCCGGGTGCTCCCGATCGGCGGGCTCAAGGAGAAGCTGACCGCGGCGGCGCGCGCCGGCGTCACCACGGTGCTGGTCCCGGCGCGCAACAAGAGCGACCTGGTGGATCTTCCGGACGAGGTACTGCGGCTGCTCGACATCAAGCAAGTGGAGACGATCGACGAAGTCCTCGAGCTCGCGCTGCTCGCGCCCGACGAGCGCGCCCGCCTATCGGGCGGCGTGCGTGTCAGCGGCCTACGGCCCGAGGGCGGAGCGCGCCCGTGAGCGGCACCCGCGACTTCGCGACTCTCGACGCGGCGCTCGCCGAGATCCGCGCGCGCGACGGGCGCTATCACGAACGCGCGTATCTCTTCGTGCTGGCGGCCCTCGAGTTCGCGCAGACGCGGCTCCCGGCGCGCCGCCACCTCTCGGGCGGTGAGTTGGCGTGGGCGTGCCGCGACTTCGCGCAGGAGCAGTTCGGCCTGCTCGCGCCAACCGTCCTGGCGCACTGGGGCATCTCGTCGACCGAGGATTTCGGACGGATCGTGTTCCTGCTCATCGACGTCGCTCTCCTGGCGCGGCAGCCCGCCGACCGGATTGAGGACTTCGCTCGCGTGTACGACTTCGACGAGGTGTTCCGGGCCGGTTACCGCTGGCCCGGCGTTTCGTTCTCGGGGTAGGGAAGGTCTCAAATAGCCACGCGCGCGCCCGTCGTGAGCGGGCGCTTCTATCCGGGCGCCAAGGCCGAGCTGGCGGCGACGGTGGCCGGGCTCCTGAAGGATGCGCGCTCCTCACCCCCCGCGCCGTTTCGCGCCGTCATCGTGCCTCATGCAGGCTACGTTTACTCGGGCCCGACAGCCGCCGCGGTCTTTGCCCGGGTCGCCCTGCCGACCCTCATCATCATTCTGGCGCCGAATCACACGGGCGTCAGCCGCGCGCCGGGTGGCGCCTCGCTGTGGGAAGACGGAGCGTTCCGCACGCCGCTCGGCGACGTGCTTGTGGACGAACCCTGTGCGGCGGCGGTGCGGGCGGCGTCGCCGCTCGTCGCGGTGGATCACGAGGCGCATCGCGCCGAGCACGCGATCGAAGTCTTGTTGCCGTTTCTCCAGGTGCTGCGGCCCGACGCGCGGATCGTGCCGCTCGTCCTGGCGTGGGACGTGTGGGAGCCGGGGGGGGCGCGCGAGCTGGGCGATGCCTTGGCGCGCGTGGTGCGCGAGGCCGCGGAGCCGATTTTGCTCGTGGCGTCCAGCGACTTGAACCATTATGAGCCCGCCGCCGTCTCGGAGCAGAAGGATGCACGGGCGCTCGAAGCGGTGACGGCGCTCGACGGCGCCGAGTTGTTGGCGCGCTGCCGCCTCGAGCGGATCTCGATGTGCGGGCGCGGGCCGGCGGCCGCCGTGCTCGCGGCGGCGCGCGCCCTCGGCGCCACGCGCGCCGACGTGGTGGACTACCGGCACTCGGGGTGGGTATCTGGCGATGACTCACAGGTGGTGGGATACGGAGGGGTGGTGATTCCGTGAATCCGATTCCGGTCTTGTCCGCCGCGGAGGCCGCGGCGTGGGACTCCATGGCGCGCACACAGTACCGCGTGCCCAGCCGCGTCCTGATGGAGACGGCGGGACGGGCGGTCGCGCACGTGTTGATCGCCGAGTTTCCCGTGGTCCAAGAGAAAACGGGAGGCGGCGTCCTGATCGCGGCTGGAGCCGGCAACAATGGCGGCGACGGCTGGGTGCTGGCCCGCGCGCTGCACGCCGCCGGCGTCTCCGTGTGGGTCGCGGCGGCCGATCCCAAAACCGATGACGCGATCGACAATCGCGCGCTAGCCCGCGTGGATGGCGTGCGGGAGCTGGGGCGTGAGGAGGCCTGGCCACAGGCCGCCGTCGCCGTGGACGCGCTGCTCGGCACCGGGGCCGCCGGGCCCGCTAAGGGCGATGTGCTGGCGCTGGGCGAGCGGCTCGCCGCCTACGGCGCGCCGATCCTCGCTGTGGACGGGCCGACCGGCCTGGACATGACGAGCGGCGAAGCGCACGGCCCCGTCCGCGCCCAGGTGACCGTCACGTTCGGCGGCCCACGCCGCGGCCACCTGCTGGCTCGCGAGTGGTGCGGCAAGGTGATCGTCGTGGACATCGGCTTCCCGCCGCCCGATCCCGCGTGGCCGGTGCTCGTGACCGATGCGTGGGCGGCGGCGCGCCTGCCGCGCCTGCAGGCGACGATGCACAAGGGCGACCGCGGGAGGGTGTGCGTCGTGGGTGGGGCCGACGGCATGACCGGCGCCGCGCTGCACGCGGCCCGCGCGGCGCTCGCCGCCGGAGCGGGACTCGTCAAGCTCGTCGCCGCCAAGGAGACGATCGCCGCGGCGCGGGCGAGCCTCCCCGACGTGCTCACCGTCGAGTCGGCGCTTGGCCCGGACTTGGAGCCGGCAGCCAGTGAGGCGATCGACTGGGCCGATGCTGTCGTGCTCGGGCCGGGGCTCGGTCGCGAGGCCGCGCGGGACGCCTTCGTCGCGGCCGTTCTCGGCCGGCGCGCCGTGCCGACCGTGGTCGACGCGGATGCCCTCCACCACCTCCACCAACCTCCCAACCGCCCGTTGGTATGCACGCCGCACGTAGGCGAGTTCCGCGCGCTCGCCGGCGACGTGCTCGCCGACGAGGCGGCGAACGATCGCTGGAGCGCCGCCGCCAGGGCGGCGGCGAAGCTCAAGGCGACGGTGCTGCTCAAGGGCGTACCGACGGTCATCGCCGACATGCGCGGCCCGATCCACGTCGTGGCGAGCGGCAATCCGGGCCTCGCCACGGGCGGCAGCGGCGACTTGCTCGCCGGCTTTGTCGGGGCATTTCTCGCCCGCGGCATCGCCCCGGCAGAGGCCGCCGCACTCGGCGCGCACGCGCTCGGTCGAGCCGCCGACGTGGGCGCGCGCCAGTGGACCGCGCGCAGCCTCCGCCCCGCCGACGTGCTGGCCGCGTTGCCCGATGTGTGGCGCGCCTGGCGCGATCTGAAGCCCGCGAGGCCGCCGGTGCTGGCGGTCCTCGAGGCTCCGGAGGTCGCTTGAGGGTGCTGGCGGCGCTGATGGTTCTCGTCGCGACCGCCCAATGGCGCCCCGAGGAGCGAGTGCTCGTCTCGGATTTTTCCTACATCGATGCTGTCGCAGCCTCGCCCTGGACGGTCTTCGCCGCCACGCGCCACGGCCTCCTCATCTATGATCGTGTGGCCCGGGCCTGGAAGCCGCCGGTCACGACGCTCGACGGCTATCCGACGGCGCGCGTGCGCAGCGCGGTGGCCGATCAGACCGGCAACGCTGTCTGGCTGGGCGTTGGTGGCCTGGACGGGTGGGTGCGCTACGACGTGGACGCGCGCCTGTGGACGCGCGGTGCTGCGCCTCCTGCTGGGCAGACGCTGAGCGTAGAAGCCGCGCTCGCTCGCGCCCCCGCCGCCGACGCGATCCGCGCCCTGATCCTGACCGACCCGCGGCTGCGCAGTTACCAGTTCACCGCCGCCGCGAGCACGCCCGACCGACCCGAGATCTACTTCGGCACGAACGGGATGGGGCTAGTGCGCGTCGATCCCCAGACGGGCGAATGGGAGGCGCTGCCGTACGGACTCCTCGCGGCCGGTGTCGGTGCCATCGCCCCCGCGCAGGATGGCATCTGGGCCGCGAGCAACGCTCGGCTGACGTGGGTCGCCGCGGACCTCTCTGCCACGCGGACGACGGAGGGTGGTGGCGCTGCGCTCGGGTTCACGTTTCGCTCGGCCCGAAGGCTGCTCTTCACCTCGGGCGCGCTGTGGCTCGCCACGGAACAAGGTGTTCTGCGCGTCGATCCAGGCACGATGCGATCCCGGACGTTCGATCTGTCGCAGGCGACGAGCCTCGCTCCCGCCCCCGACGGCGTCTGGGTCGGGACGACGCGGGGCGTGTCGGTGATCACGCGCGACGACCGCGTCGTGCGCGTCTCCACCGATTTCCCGGCCCTGAGCCTCGTCGCCGCGCGCGAGACGCTGTGGGTTGGTACGACTACCGGGGTCGTGATGATGCCTTCAGGCAAGTCGGACGCCGTGGGCGTCGCGCCGCTCACGCAGCCGATCTTCGCGCTGACGCGCGTGCGCGATACGATCGTCGCCGCGACGGATCGCTCGCTCCTGTGGCGCGATCCCACGACCGACGCGTGGAAGGAGCTTCCACTCTCACTCGCCCTCGGCCGACCAACTGCGCTCGCCGCCGATCCCGATGGCGGTGTATGGATCGGCGGGACCCAGGGGCTCGCGCACGCCGATCTCGGGCGGGCATTCGTGCGCACGTTCACCGTCCCCACGGACCTGCCGGCGGCGGTGCGCGACGTGCTCGCGGACCAGGACTATCTGTGGGCGGCCACTGACAGCGGCCTGGTGCGCTTCGACCGTCGCGCGGCACTCAGTCGATGAGCGCGAGGAGCCCGAAGAGCACCGGCGAGTTCGACCGGCTGCGCGAGATCTTTGCGCGACTCGGAAGCCGCGCGGGTGAGCTGGGCGACGACTGCGCCCTCGTTCCACTGGGTGGCACCACGCTGGCACTGAGCATCGACTGCTCGATCGAGGGCATCCACTTCCGCACCGACTGGCTCACGTTCGAGGAAATCGGTTGGCGCTCGGCGGCCGCGGCACTCTCGGATCTTGCCGCCGAGGGCGCGGCGCCCGTCGGCGTCCTTGTCTCGCTGGGAATGCCGGCAGGGAGCACGGATCACGGAGCTGAGATCATGAGCGGTGTGGGCGACGCCGCGCAGAGCGTGGGCGCGAAGGTGCTCGGCGGCGACCTCACGCGCTCCGAGCAATACCTCGTGGACGTCTGCGTGCTCGGCACCGCCGAGCGCCCGGTGCGGCGTGCCGGCGCCAAAGTCGGAGACGGGGCATGGGTGACTGGCCGCCTGGGCGGTGCCGCACTCGCGCTCGCCGGCTACCGGTTGGGACCTCGGCCGGGGGGCCCGTTGGGCCGCCGCTACGCGCATCCCGAGCCCCGCATCGCCGCAGGGCGCTGGCTGGCCGCCCACGGCGCCACGGCGATGATCGACATCTCGGATGGGCTCGCCGCCGATGCCGGTCATTTAGCCACGGCCTCGGCGGTCGGGCTGGAGATCGCGCTCGAACGGCTGCCCTGCTGGGACGGCGCCCTCCCCCTCGCCGCCGCCGCGAGCGGCGAGGAGTTCGAGCTGCTCGTGACGCTACCCGCCTCGTTTAAGGGGACGCCTGACTTCGAGCTGACCCGTATCGGCGAATGCGTGCGCGGCGGAGGCGTTCGCCTGCTCGAGGGCAACACGCCCGTAGCGCTCCCCGCCGGCTACGACCACTTCGCTCCATCATGATTCGCGTCCTCTGGTACTACCTCGTCCTCTTCTTCTCGACGATCTATCACGCGTCAGGCGCGTTTCTGGGCGGCATCTTCCGGGTGAAGCACCGGCAGGGTGGGGTGTACGATTGGGCCGGAACCGATTGGGCACGGCAGATCCTGCGCGCCGCGGGCACGCCGGTCCACGCCGTTGGGTTGGAGCACATTCCGCCGGGCGAGCCGGTGATTTACGCGTCCAATCATTCTTCGATGTTCGACATCTGGGCCTTGTTCGCGACCCTGCCCGGGTCGGTGAGGTTTGTCGCGAAGCGTGAGCTGTTCCGGATTCCGCTCCTCGGGCCCGCGATGCGGGCGGCGGGTCACATCCCCATCGACCGTGCCGTCAAGGCGCGCGCCTTCGAGGCGTACGACGACGCGGCGCGCATCATCAAACGAGGCTTCTCGCCCGTCGTCTTTCCCGAAGGGACGCGGAGTCGCACCGGCGAGCTGCTTCCCTTCAAGAACGCGCCGTTCGCGCTCGCCATCGCCGCGCAGGTGCCCATCGTCCCCGTCTACGTGCATCACACGTTCGAGATCCTGCCCAAGGGCGCGTGGCGGCTGCGGCCGCGCCCGATCCGGTTGTTCGTGGGGGCGCCGATGCCCACTGCGGGGCTCACGCCGGACGATCGCGGGGCGCTGCGCGACCGCGTGCGCGCGGCGATCGTCGCGTTACAGCAACGTGCGTTGACGGGCGAGGCCTCGGTGGCTAGGGTTGGGCCACCATGAGCACGATCATTTCGGTACACGCGCGCGAGATCCTCGACAGCCGGGGCAATCCCACTATCGAAGCCGACGTCACCCTGGCGAGCGGGGCCGCGGGCCGGGCCGCGGTGCCGAGCGGGGCCTCGACGGGAGAGCATGAAGCCGTGGAGCTGCGCGACGGCGACCAGAAGCGCTTCGGGGGCAAAGGGGTCCTCGAAGCGGTGAAGAACGTGAACGAGGTGATCGGCCCGCGGCTCGAGGGGATGCCCGCCGAGGACCAGATCGCGGTGGATTACGCGATGCTCGACGCCGACGGCACGCCCAACAAGAGCCATCTGGGGGCCAACGCGATTCTGTCCGTGTCGCTCGCGGTGGCGCGGGCCGGCGCCCAGGACGCGGGGCTTCCGCTGTACCGCTATCTCGGCGGTCCCGTGTCGCACGTCTTGCCGGTCCCGATGATGAACATCCTGAACGGCGGTGCGCACGCGGCGAACACCGTCGATTCGCAGGAGTTCATGGTCGTGCCGATCGGGGCGGACACGTTCCCCGAGGGGCTGCGCATCGGCGTGGAGGTGTTCCACGCGCTGAAGAAGGTTCTCGCCAAACGCGGCCTCTCGACCGCGGTCGGCGACGAAGGGGGCTTCGCGCCCGACCTGCCGAACGACGAAGCGGCGCTCGAAGTCATCATGGCCGCGATTCAGGCGGCGGGGTACGAAGCGGGCAAGGACGTCGCGATCGCGCTGGACGTCGCGGCCTCCGAGCTGTACGCCGACGGCGCCTACACGTTCAAGAAGAGCAAGGGCGGCACGAAGAGTTCCGAAGAGATGATCGCGCTCTATAAGTCGTGGTGCGATCGCTACCCGATCGTGTCGATCGAGGACGGGCTCGCCGAGGACGACTGGGCCGGATGGGCCAAGCTCACGCAGGCGTTGCACGAGCGCGTGCAGCTCGTCGGCGACGACCTCTTCTGCACCAACGCCGAGCGATTGGCGCGCGGCATCGAGGAAGGCGTGGCCAACGCGATTCTCATCAAGGTGAACCAGATCGGCACGCTCACCGAAACACTGCAGTGCATCGAGCTGGCCCGCGGCAACGGGTACGGCGCGGTGATTTCGCACCGCTCGGGGGAGACCGAGGACACGTTCATCGCCGACTTGGCGGTAGGGACGGGCGTGGGGCAGATCAAGACCGGCAGCGCGTCACGCACCGATCGGGTCGCGAAGTACAACCAGCTGCTCCGCATCGCCGAGGAGCTGGGTGACGTGGCTCACTATCCCGGTCGGCATTTGTACGGATTGTGAACCGCACGCGCTTCGCTGGGCTCGCCGGCGCCGTCATCCTGCTCGCGCTCGCCGCGTGGGGCGGGGAGTACAGCACCGCCGACTGGCTCACGATGCGGCGCCAGCTCGCGGACGAGCGGGAGAAGGTCGCGGCGCTCCGGGCCGAAGTCGATTCGCTCGCCAAGGCGGCGAAGGATTTGGAAACGAACCCGGCGGTGCAGGAACGCGTCGCCCGGGAGGAGTTCGGCATGATCCGGGATGGCGAGTTACTTTATCGAGTAGTTCCGCGGTAACCAGGAGGTTCTGACATGGGCATTTTCAGTCGGCTAGCTCCAGCAGCTCTCGGTCTCTTCGTGGCGTTCGGGCTGGCCTGCAACGATTCGGGCGGGCCCGTCTCGCCCAGCACTCTGGTGCGCTTCTCGGGTGACGGCCAGGGGACGCTGACAGGCGGCCAACTCTCCAATCCGCTCACGGTTCGCGTGACGGGATCGAATGGCCAACCGTTTCCCGGCGCGACTGTGACGTGGACCGTGACCGCCGGCACGGCCACGCCGGGGTCCGCGACCTCGGTCAGCGACGCGCAGGGCTTGGCGTCCACCACCCTCACGCTCGGCGCGACGCCCGGCGCGATCGGTGTCCAGGCGGCCGTTGCCAGCATCACACCCGTGACGTTCACGGCCACTGCCTGCGACCATCCGGTCGTCGCGCTGAACGACACGGTGCCCGGAGCGCTCGCCACCACGGACTGCGTGTTCGGTACCGTGTTCGGCCGGTACTACACCGACTTCTACGAGCTGACAGTGCCAGCGGGACCGCAGGGCCTTGCACTCACCATGTCAGCGGCGTTCGACACGTACCTGGAGCTGTACCTGCGCAGCGGCGTCTTCCTGGGAGTCGACGACGACATCGATACGTTGAACCATAATTCGCAGCTCACCGCGATCCTGCCGGCGGGGGATTACTTGCTCGCGCCCAGCTCGTTCGATAGCGTCACCGTCGGGGCGTACACCGTGGCGGCCCTGACGCGGCCCGCGGAGCTGGCCGGCTGCGGGATCGTGTGGGTGACGCGCGGTGTGACGATCAGCGACAGCGTAACCGCGGGTGACTGCGTGGACACGACCGGCGGCAACCACTACGCCGACGTGGTCGCGTTGTACTTGGTCGCGGGAAGCGTGCTCAAGGTGTCGCAGCACTCGGTGGCGTTCGACGCCGCGCTGTTCCTGCGGACCGGGTCGGACTTTGGCTTTACTGTGGCCTCCAACAACGATAGCTCTGCCGCGACGACCAACGCCTACATCTCCTTCCCGGTCGTCGCGAGCGGTTCGTACTTCCTGTTCATCGCTACCAACGCGATTGGCGAGACCGGCGCTTATGACCTGAGTATCTCGACCGCGACGGCGCTGAGCGGCGCCTCGCGACGCGAGAAGGGACCGCAGCTCCTGCGGATGGAGCCGCTGCGGATGCCGAAGCGCGGCACGCGGCGCACGTGGTTGCGCCCGGGGATCTAGCGTTGCTGTCGCAGTGGGAGAGTTTTTACGTCATCGTCGGCTCCTCCGCGGGGGGTCTGACGGGGCTGATGTTCGTGGTGATCACGCTGATCGCCGATTCGCGCATTCCGCGGACCCCCTCGAACATCAACGCGTTTGGCACGCCCAACGTGATTCATTTCCTTGCGGTGCTGCTCTTGGCGGCGATCATCAGCGCGCCCTGGCAAGACATGAAGAGCCCCGCCCATCTCATCGGACTGAGCGGCGTGAGCGGTGTTGGCTACGTGCTGGTCGTGCTGCGGCGCATGCGGCGCCAGACCGGCTACAAGATCGTGTTGGAGGATTGGGTGTGGCACTTCATCCTCCCCATCGTCGCCTACGTGACCATGTTCGTGTGCGCAGCGGGCCTCTCGCACGAGCAGCCCTGGGCGCT
>Ga0193725_1000467_pt1 | contig 12157 bp, 13 predicted proteins | sample H2a2metaG_FD_143058 | JGI IMG/M metagenome (GOLD analysis project Ga0193725, IMG submission 143058) | Soil microbial communities from a riparian zone of the East river system, Colorado, United States - H2a2 | ecosystem: Environmental > Terrestrial > Soil > Riparian zone | place: USA: East River... | reverse complement strand
GTCCGCTACCATCGCGCGCAACTCCTTGCTGGGCTTGAAGACAGGGACCGGACGCGCCGCCACTTCCACGGGGTCACCGGTGCGCGGATTGCGCGCCATGCGCGTCTTGCGCTGACGGATCTTGAACGTCCCAAAGCCGCGTATCTCAATGTTATGCTGCTCCGACAGCGCGGCCTTCACAGCGTCCAAAAATGAGTCCACCACCCGGGCGCAGTCCTTCTTGGAAATGAGGGGACCGGCGGTGCGAGCGATTTGAGCTGTGACTTTTTCGACCAGATCGGCCTTCGTCATTGGTCCCCCCCGAAACGTCCGCCGGGTTGCAAAAGTCGGGGGCTATCAGACGGGCTTACTTATTGACTGTCAAGAGCTTGTAGGAATTGTTGGAAGTGCCCCTGGGCGTCATGCGGCCCCGGTGATGCCTCCGGGTGGTACTGCACGGCGAAAATGGGGTACTCGCGGTGCCGCACCCCTTCGACGGTCCCGTCGTTGAGGTTAAGGTGCGTGACCTCAAGCGACTTCGCACCGGGCACGCCCCCCGTGTCGCCGCTCACCGCGAAACCGTGGTTCTGGGACGTGATAAGTACTTGTCCCGTATTGAGATCCCGCACTGGGTGATTTCCCCCGCGATGCCCGTACGGGAGCTTTACCGTCTCGCCCCCGAGCGCCAGACCGAGCAGTTGATGACCGAGGCAGATGCCGAAGATCGGCAACGAGCCGTCGGCCAGCTCGCGGATGGTGGCGATCGCGTAGTCCACCGCGGCGGGGTCGCCGGGGCCGTTCGAGAGAAACACGCCGTCGGGTTCGAGCTCGCGCACGCGCGCCGCGGGCGTCTTGGCCGGCACCGCCGTCACGCGGCACCCGTGCTTGGCGAACAGGCGCAGGATGTTGCGTTTCATCCCGAAGTCGAACGCGACGATGTGATGAGCAGCATCGGCCGCGCCCTCGCCGTACTCCTCGGGCGTCGTCGCCGCGCTGGCCAGATCGAGCCCGTCCATCGACGGCGACGCCGCGAGCGCCGCCCGCACTGCGTCCGTGGGACTCTCGCCCAACGCGACCACGCCGCGCATCGCGCCCTTGGAGCGGATGTGGCGCGTGAGCTGTCGCGTGTCCACGTTCTCGATGAGCGGCACGTGCGCCTCGGCGAGCCAGTCGATCAGGTCACCGGTGGAGCGCCAATTCGAGGCGCGCGCGGACAGCTCGCGCACCACGACGCCCGCGACGCGGGGACGGTCCGATTCGATGTCGTCGGGATTGATGCCGTAATTGCCGATCATCGGCGCCGTCATCACGACGATCTGACCCAGGTAGGAGGGGTCGGTGAAGACCTCCTGATACCCGCTCAGATTGGTGGTGAAGACGACTTCTGCGTACGCCGGTTCGAAGGGGAGGGGCGCGGTTCCGGGGAACCAGGCTCCATCTTCGAGCAGCACGTACGCGGGGTGACGGTCAGCGATTGGAGGTCGGTGCTTTGGTGGAGGGCGTGGTGTCGAGCGGCAACGGTGTGGACTGCACCGGCGCCGGCGCCTGGATCTGCCCTTCCAGCACCGAGCGCGCCTGCGTTCCCTGCTGCGACATGAACGTGAGCACGAGCGCGAGGAACAGGAAAATCCCCGCGGTCCACCAGGTGACTTTGTGGAGGAGCGTGGTCGCCTGCCGGCCGCCCATGATCGTTTCGGTGCCGGCGCCGCCACCCAGTGACGCGAGCCCGCCCCCCTGCCCCGCCTGCAGCAGCACGGCGGTCGCGAGGATCAACGCGTCGAACAGGAGAACGAACTTCAGCGTCGTATACATGTGGGGGAAATATTACCTAGGCGGCCGCGGTCCGCACAAGCTCGGCCCATCCCGCGGGATCGAGCGACGCGCCCCCCACCAGGACGCCATCGAGCTCGCGCTCCGCGAGCAATTCCGCCGCGTTTTTCAGGTTGACGCTGCCGCCATATAGGATGCGCGTGGCGCCGGCCTTGCGCTGCTTCAGCCAAGCGCGGATCTCCGCGTGCACGACGGCGGCGTCCTTAGGCGTGGCGTTCTTGCCGGTGCCGATCGCCCAGACCGGCTCATAGGCCACCGTCACCTTGCCGAGGACGTCGGCGGCCAGGGTCGCCAACGCCGCCTCGAGCTGGCGGGTCACCACCGCCACCGTCTCGTCCGCTTCGCGTTGAGCCAGGGTTTCACCCACGCACAGCACGGGCAGGAGCTCCGCCTGCAGCGCGGCCGCGACCTTTTTCCCGGTTTGCTCGTCTGTTTCGCCAAACACGTGACGCCGCTCGGAATGGCCGACGAGCACGGCGCGCGCGCCGGCTTGCGCCGCGAGAGGCCCCGAGATCGCGCCCGTAAACGCGCCCTTCGGCTCCCAGTGGATGTCCTGGGCGCCAGAGAGCAGGTCAACGCGGTGTTCGAGTCCCCCCGCGACCGCCTCGAGTGAGACGGCGGGCGGGAAGAACCACACCTCCCGTTCGGGAATCGGCGCGTAGGCGTGGCGGAAGATCGCCAGGTACTCCCGAGCTTCGCTCGGGCCCAGGTGCATCTTCCAGTTGGCCGCGAACACCAGGGCCCTCACGCATCCTCCAGCGCCGCGACGCCCGGCAACACTTTCCCCTCGAGGAACTCGAGCGTGGCGCCCCCCCCCGTTGAAACGTGGGTGAGCTTGTCCTCGAGCCCGGCGACGGCCGCCGCCGAATCCCCGCCCCCGACGACCGTGACGGCGCCCTTAGCGCCCGCATCCACCAACGCCTGGGCAACGGCCCGGGTGCCCGCGTCGAAGGGCGGCGTCTCGAACACACCCATCGGCCCATTCCAGATGATCGTTTTGGCGCGCAGGATGCGGGCGCGGAAGTCGTGGCGCGTCGTTTCGTCGATGTCGTAGATGGCCCAGCCGTGCGGCACGCTGTCTACGCGCACCTCGCGGCGCTCGGCACCGCGGTCGAGCGATGGAGCCACGACGGCGCCCCGCGGCAGAATGAGCTTCTTGCCGCCGCGCTCGAGCAACGTCCGCGCCAGCGCCACGCGATCGGTCTCGACCAGCGAGCTGCCCACCGAGAGCCCCATCGCGACGAGGAACGTGCACGCCATCGCGCCGCCGATCAGGATCTCGTCCACGCGGGGCAGCAGCGCTTCCAGCACGTCGATCTTCCCGGAGATCTTCGCGCCGCCGATCACGGCGATGAATGGGCGCTTCGGGTGGTGCAGCGCCTCCCCCAGGTACGTGAGCTCCTTCTCCATCAGGAACCCGGCGACCGCGGGCTTCACGAGATGCGCGACGCCCTCGGTCGAGGCGTGCGCCCGATGTGCGGAGCCGAAGGCGTCGTTCACGTAGAAGTCGCCGAGCGCCGCGAAGGTTTGGGCCAGCTCGGGATCGTTCGATTCTTCGCCGGGCCAGAAGCGGGTGTTCTCGACCAGCGCGACGCCGCCGCGCGGCAGCTGCCGCGTCGCGGGGACGCCTTGCGCGGGATCGGGGATGAACTCGATGGGCGCGCCCAGCAGGCGCTCCAAGTCGCGCACGATCTGGCGCAACGAGTACTTGGGCTCGGGTCCCGCCTTGGGGCGCCCCAAGTGCGACAGGATCACCACGCGCGCGCCCTTCTCGCGCAGATAGGTGATGGTGGGGAGCGCGGCGCGCAGGCGCGAGTCGTCGGTCACGACGCCGTCCTTCAGCGGGACGTTGAAGTCCTCGCGCACCAGCGCGCGCTTGCCGTCCAGCGCTTCCGCCGGCAGGTCACGGAGGCTGCGCTTCTTCACCGCGTGCGTCCGATGTACGCCAGCAGGTCCACGCAGCGCGCGGAGTAGCCCATCTCGTTGTCGTACCACGACGAGACGTGCACCAGCGTGCCGTCGATCACGTTGGTGGACATCGCATCCACCACACTCGAGTAGAGGTTCCCGATGTAGTCTACGGAGACGAGGGGCTCGTCCGACACGTCGAGGATCCCCTTGAGCGTGCCTTGCGCGGCCTTCTTGAAGGCGGCGTTCACTTCTTCGATCGTGGTGCGCTTCTCCACCTCGGCGGTCAGGTCCACGAGCGACACGTCGGGCGTGGGCACGCGCAGCGACACGCCGTCGATCTTCCCCTTCACTTCCGGCAGCACGAGGCCCGTCGCCTTCGCCGCCCCGGTCGTGGTGGGGATGATGCTCAGCGCCGCCGCGCGGGCACGGCGGAGATCCTTGTGCGGCAGATCGAGGATCTGCTGGTCGTTGGTGTAGCTGTGCACCGTCGTCATGAAGCCGTGCTTGAAGCCCCAGTTGTCCATCACGACCTTCACGACCGGGACGAGGCAGTTGGTGGTGCACGAGGCGTTCGAGATCACGTGATGCTTGGCCGCGTCGTACTTCGTGTGGTTCACGCCCATCACGATCGTGATGTCTTCACCTTTGGCGGGGGCGGAAATCACCACCTTCTTGGCGCCGGCGGTGAGATGCTTCGCCGCCGCGTCGCGGTCGGTGAACCGACCGGTGCTCTCGAGTACCAGCTCCACCCCCAGGTCCTTCCACGGGAGCTTCTCTGGCTCTTTGATCGCGGAGACTTTGATCTCCCGGCCATTGACGATCAATACGTCGCCCTTGGCCTCCACCGTGCCCGGGAAGCGTCCGTGCACCGAGTCGTATTTCAGGAGGTGCGCCAGCGTTTTTGTGTCGGTGATGTCGTTCACCGCCACAAACTCGAGGCTTGTCTCTTTGGCCATCGTCGCGGCGCGCAGCACGTTGCGCCCGATCCGCCCGAAGCCGTTGATCCCGACCCGTACAGCCATGTCTCCTCGCTTCCCTAGGTGAAATCCGGAATGACGGCGCGTCCGAATGTGATGCCGCAAATCGTCCGCGCGCCCGCCTGCTCCAGCGCCCGCGCGGCCTCGGCGACGTTTTCACCCGTGGTGAAAACGTCGTCCACGAGGATGTAGTTCGAGTCTCGGCTGACCCCAGGGCGGCGCCCCGGGGTAAACGCCCCCGCCACATTCGCCAGGCGAGTCTCCGGTGTCAACGCCGTCTGCGTGGCGGTCTCCCTTGAACGAACCAGCACGTCCACGACCGGGAGCCTCCAGAGGCGCGACAAGGCACGAGCCAGCGCGTCGCTCTGGTTGTAGCCACGCTCCCGCAGCCGTTTGGGGGCGAGGGGGATAGGCACGAGCACCGACTTTTCCTGGGTTGGGAGGGTCACGCCCGCGATCGCCGCCGCCAAGTCGTTGGCGATGCGCGGCAGGCCGCCGTACTTCAAGGCGTGCACGGCCTCCCGCGCCCCCTCGGAGAGCCACACGGCCGACCGCACATACGTGAGCGCGGCGGGCCACTCCGCGCACAGCCGGCAGGGACCGAAATGGGGTTCCGGTTGGCCGCAGCGCTCGCACCAGGGGGGCCGCACGGGGCGCCAGCGGTGGCGGCACACGGGGCAGACAATGCGATCGGCGTCGCGCTCCACGAGCAGGGCGTGGCACAGCAAGCACTCCGCCGGGAGGAGGAGCTGCTCGATGACCCGGGTCGGGCTAGTCACGCAGCGCGCGCTCGACGGCGGCGCGCATCACCTCGACAGGTGCCGGCGTGCCGGGGAAGAACCGGGTGAACGCGGCTGCCCCTTGGCGCACCAGCACCTCGCGCCCGTCGCACGCGGTCACACCCTTCGCCTGCAGGGTGCGCACCCAGCGCGTGCCGCCGCGCGCGTACACCAGATCGAGCGCCATGCGTGCTCCCCGCAGGTCCTTGGGATCGATGGGCAGCGGATCGCCCTCGGCCAGGCCGAGGGGCGTCGCGTTGATCGCCGTGTCCACTTCCGAGGGTCCGTGCGCCGCTTCGGCGCGGACGCCAAGCTGCGTGGCCCACGCGGCGAAGTTGCGTGCGCGGTCAGGGTGGCGCGAGCGCACCCACAGCGCGGCTCCCTCTTCGGCCGCGGCGACCGCGACCGCGCGGGCCGAGCCGCCGGTCCCGATCACCAGCCAGCGACGCCCCACCCCCGTCCCGCCCAGCGCGGCCAGCGCGGCGCGCACCCCGGCGACGTCGGTGTTGTCGCCCACCAGCGCGCCGTTTTCGATCCAGAACGTATTACACGCGCCGGCGCGAGTGCAGACATCCGTTTTCCGCGCCACGCATCGTTCCACCGCCTCCTTGTGCGGCACCGTGACGTTCCCCGCGCCCCCCGTCGCGGCGAGGGCGTTGAGGACCGTCGAGAGCGAGGCTACCGGAACACGGAGGGCGACGTACACGGCGTCGATGCCCAGCGCTCGGTAAGCGGCGTTGTGCATGGCGGGCGAAAGGGAATGCGCGACCGGGTCCCCGATGATCGTGAGGAGCCGGGTGCTAGCGCCGATCTCCACGCTGCCCCTCGGTGGCCAGACGCTCCGCGGTATTTCCCACGAGGGCTTCGAGCTCCACGCAGGTACTGCGATAGACCTCGAGGTCGCCACCGAAAGGATCGCTGACCTCGGCCTCGTCCCCTTCGAGACCGGCGTATTCGCCGAGCACGAACACGCGACCCTCGCCGCCCAGCTCATCCACCCGGGCGCGGTGGTGGCGCGCCATCGTGAGGATCAGGTCGGCGTCCTCGACGAGCTCACGCGTGAGCAGGCGGGCGCGGTGCCCCGAGAGATCGAGCCCGCGCTCGAGCCCCACGAGGTAGGCGCCCTCGGAGGCGGGTGCTCCGTCCCAGGCGCCGGTGCCGGCGGAGGTCACGGTGACGCCTTCAATGCCGCGCTCCTTCAGCGTGCGCAGCAGCATCGCCTCGGCGAGGGGGCTGCGACAGATGTTGCCCGTGCAGACGAGCAGCACGTTCGTGATCACGGCGCGAGCCGCCCCGCTGCGCGACGCAGCTCGGCGAGCGTCACTGCCCCTTCGCGGACCAGGCGGGCGTCCGGCCGCGTGCAGTCAACCACGGTGGACGGCGGCCGGTTGCCCAGCACGCCGCCGTCGAGCACCAGCAGCTGGCCCGCGGCGACGGCCGCCTGGAAGTCGCGCACGATGGCGGCAGCGCCGGGCGCGGGCTGGCTCCCGGGGATGTTCGCGGACGTCGAGGTCAACGGCTCCCCGAGTGCCGCCACCAGTCGCGCGATGCCCGGATGCGAGGTCCAGCGCACGGCGATGCCGCCCTCGGGTCCCCGCAGCAGGTCTGGCAGACGACCCGCGCCCCCCGGCAGTACCAGCGTCAGCGGGCCGGGCCAGAAGGCGCGAGCCAGCGCGTCGGCCGAGGCGTTGAACGCCAGGCTTCGGCCCTCGGCCATCGCGCGATCGCTGATCAATAAGAGGAAGGGCTTGCCGGGAGCCCGGCCTTTGAGCGTGGCCAGGGCCGCGACGTCGCGCTCCACCGCGCGCGACCCCAGCCCGTACACGGTTTCGGTCGGATAGCCGAGCAGCCCGCCACCACGGAGATGCGCCGCCACAATGGGAATCGCGGCGGCCACCTCGGTGGCACTCCGGAACGGAACCGGATTCACCGTGGCTCACGCGCCAGGGCCTCGGCGAGTCGGAAGTCGTCGGTCGTGGTGATCTTCACATTGTACGGTGAATCGGTGACCACCTCGACCACGAACCCAGCGCGCTCGCACACCTCGGCGTCGTCGGTCGGTACCGCCGTCTCGCCGGAGGCCCGCTTCGCGTACGCCGCCTCGAGCATGTCGCGCGGGAATCCTTGGGGCGTTTGCGCCCGCCAGAGACGATCCCGTGCGACGGTTTTTGTTATACGGTGGTCTTCGACGACTTCCTTCACGGTGTCGTTCAACGGTACAGCCGCGACTGCCCCCACACCCGCCCGTGCGCGGCCGATGACGACGTCGATCGTGCCGCGGCTCACAAACGGCCGAGCGGCGTCGTGCACCAGAATGACGGTCGCGTCGGGTGGCAGCGCGGCGAGACCGGCTCGTACCGAGTCGGCGCGTTGCGCGCCGCCGGCCACCAACGAGAGCCGTTCGCCCCCGAGCTTGCCGAGCCATTCCGGTGGGCGTTCGACGTAGGCGGGCGGCAGCGTGACGACGACGTGCAGCACTTCGGGATGCGACGTAAAGGGCCGGAGGGCGCGCAGCAGCATCGGGACGCCGAGGATCGGGCGAAACTGTTTCGGTTCGCCGGGGCCGGCGCGCACGCCGGCCCCGGCGGCCACGATCACGACCCCGACGTCAGGCGGCGAGACGGCGGGCGAGCTCACCGATGTTCTCCAGCCCCACGACGTCGAGACCTCCCGCCGCGATGCGAGACCGCGCCGACAGAAACACGCGCCGAAATCCCTGACGCGACGCTTCGGCGAGGCGCCGCTCCACGCCCGCGACGGGTCGCACTTCGCCGCCCAACCCGACCTCACCGACAAACAGCGCGTCGCCCGGTACCGGGCGATCGTGCACGCTCGACACCAGCGCGGCGAGCACGGCGAGGTCGGTGGATGGCTCGGCGAGTCGCACGCCGCCCGTGACGTTGACGAACACGTCGAGGTTGCCGAACGGGAGGCCGCCGCGCCGCTCGAGCACCGCCAGCAACACCGCGAGCCGGCGGTGATCGAGCCCGGTCGCGACGCGCTGCGGCGTGCCGAAGCCGGCCTTCGAGGCGAGCGCCTGGATCTCGACCAGCATGGGGCGCGTCCCTTCCATCAGGGCCGTCACCGCCGAGCCCGACACGCCGGTCGAGCGTCCCGCCAGGAACGCGGCGGCAGGATTGGCGACCGGCTCGAGCCCGGCCCCCGTCATCCGGAACACGCCGATTTCGTCCACGGAGCCGAAGCGGTTTTTCACCGCCCGCAGGATGCGATGATCGAGCGTGCTTTCGCCTTCGAAGTAGAGCACGGTGTCCACGATGTGCTCGAGGGTCTTGGGGCCGGCGATGCCGCCCCCTTTCGTGACGTGGCCGACGAGCAGGACCGCGGGCCCCGCCTCCTTGGCGAAGCGCATCAGGCGGGCGGCGCACTCGCGCACCTGCCCCACGTTGCCGGGGGCGCCCTCGAGCTCTTCGGTGTAGGTCGTCTGGATCGAGTCGAGCAGCACAACGCGAGCGCCGAGGGCGGTCGCGTGATGCACGATGGCCTCGAGGCGCGTCTCGCCTAATACGTGGATCCCGCCGGCGTCTTCGGTCAGCCGGTCGGCGCGCAGCCGCAGCTGGTCGGGCGACTCTTCGCCCGAGACGTAGAGCGTCCGGATCCCCGCCGTCTCGAGCCGCGCGGCGCATTGCATCAGCAGCGTGGACTTCCCGATCCCCGGCTCGCCGCCGACGAGCGTGACGGACCCGGGCACGATTCCACCACCCAACACGAAGTCAAATTCGTCGAGGCCGGTCTTCCAGCGCTCCAAACTGTCCGATGGAACGTTGGAAAGTTGGACCGGGCTCGGGCCTGGAGACCCTTTCCCACGTTCCATCTTCCCAACGTTCCGTCCGATCGACTCCTCCACCAACGTATTCCACGCCCCGCACGCGTCGCACCGCCCGGCCCACTTTGGTTGCTCCGCTCCGCAGTCGGTGCAGCGGAATACCGAACGGCCTTTAGACACGGGCGAGCTCTGGAGGCACTTCTCGCCTGGTGGCGTTATCGAATCTCGTGAACCGCTTTTCGAAGATCAGCGAGATGGTGCCCGTCGGTCCATTGCGCTGCTTTCCGACAATCAACTCGGCCTTCCGCTCGATGTCGTTGCCATCCTTGTCCAGCTTCTTTCCGTCCGCCGACGGCGTCACGTACATCTCTTCGCGGTAGATGAAGAGCACCACGTCGGCATCCTGCTCGATGGCCCCCGATTCACGGAGATCCGACAGTTGTGGCCGGCGATGTTCTCCCCCCCGCTGTTCCGGCGCGCGAGAGAGCTGCGAGAGCGCGAGCACCGGGACGTTCAGTTCCTTGGCCAGTGCCTTCAGCGACCGTGAGATGTACGAGATCTCCTGCTGCCGGTTGTCCAAGTCTCCGGGGCCCTGCATGAGCTGCAGGTAGTCGACGACCACCAAATCGATATCGTGCTCGGCTTTGAGCCGTCGCGCCTTGGATCGTACGGCAAGGGGCGTCAACGCCGCGCTATCATCGATCCATATGTGGGCGGCGCTCAGGAGGCCCGCCGCGCGCGCGAGCTTGGGATAGTCCGCGTCCTGCAGCTTGCCGCGTCGGAGCTTCTGCGCATCCACCAGGCCTTCCGAGCACAGCAGGCGTTGCACGAGCTGGTCCTTCGACATCTCGAGCGAGAAGAGCGCCACTTTGTTCGCATGGGTGATCGCCGCATACTGCACGATATTCAGCGCGAACGCGGTCTTCCCCATCGATGGCCTCGCCGCGAGGATCACTAAGTCACTCTTCTGCAGGCCCGCGGTGTACTCATCGAGGTCGTCGAAGCCGGTCGGCACCCCCGTGAGCGCGCTTTCCCTTCCTTGGAGCTGTTCAATCCGCTCCATGGTCGGCCAGATCAGCTCCTTCAGTCGTACGAAGTCCTGCGCGCGCCGGAACTGAGCGACCTCGAAGATCCGGTGCTCGGCGACGTCGAGAACGTCGGACGCATGCGCCCGCGATTCATAGACGTCCTGGATGATGCCGGTGGCCGCCTCGACCAGGCGGCGCAGCACCGCCTTGTCACGGATGATCTTCGCGTGGTGCTCGACATTGGCGGCGGTGGGGACCACATCGATCAGGGCCGCGACGTACTCCATCCCGCCCGCGCGGTCGAGATCGCCGCGGCGCGCCAGCTCGTCCCGCAGCGTCACGGGATCGATGACGTCGCCGCGCTCCGTGAGGGCGATCATCGCCCGGAACAGCAGGCGATGGCCCTCCCGGTAGAACATCGTGTCGTCCAGGAACTCGGCGGCCTTGAGGGCCGCGTCCTGGTCGAGCAGCATCGCGCCCAAAACCGCCTGCTCCGCCTCGTTGCTCCACGGAGCCTGGCGGCCGGCGAACTCGGAGGACCGCTCAGCTGTCGAGGATACGGCGGGCGATGCGGACGTCATCCCAGGTGGGTCGCTTCCAGTTAGGGTTGCGTAGCAGGGCGGCGGGGTGATAGGTGACGATCACCGGAATCCCGCGGAACCGGTGCACCTGGTTCCGCAGCGCGCCCAGCGCCTGCTTGGTATTGAGCAGCGTCTGCGCCGCGGTCCCGCCCATCGCGAGGATCACCGCGGGCTTCAGCAGGTCGATCTGCCGATGCAAATAGGGCACGCACGCCGCGATCTCATCGTACTGCGGAAGGCGGTTCTCGGGCGGCCGGCACTTCACGACGTTGCAGATGAAGACCTGCTCCCTCGGGAAATCTATCGCCTCGAGGATCTTTGTGAGCAGCTCACCCGCCTTGCCCACGAACGGCCGCCCGGTCTCGTCTTCGGTGCGCCCCGGCCCCTCACCGACGACGACCAATCGCGCATCGCTGGGACCCTCGCCCGGCACCGTGTTGGTCCGAGCCTCGCACAGCTTGCACTTAGTGCAGTCGGCGACGAGCGCCGCGATATCGGCGAGCGTGCGCGTTTGCTGGACGGGGTCGGCTGCGAACAGGTCGCCACTCGGAGGATCGAAAGACAGACCGGGAGGCGGGAGATCAGACTGCGGGGGTTCCGATTTCCCCGGGCTTGCGCCCGGGGTCGGTAAGACTGGTTCGGGTCTTTGGTCAACCAACCCCGGACGCAAGTCCGGGGTTGGCACGGGCGTCGGTAAGACTACCTGATCGCCCCCCAGCACCCGCTGCTGTTCCAGGTATTTCAAAGCCAGAGCCCGCCCGTCGCTCACAGGGCTTCTTCCACCGCGTCGAGGATGCGTTCGGCCACGTCGCGCTTCGGCAGGAGCGGAAGGTCCACCTGCCCGCCTCCCTTGCTGAGCACCGTCACGCGATTCGTCGTGACCTCGAACCCCGCGCCGGGCTCCAGCGCATCGTTCAGGACCACGAAATCGAGAGACTTATCTTGCAGTTTCTGCCGCGCCCGCGCCAGGCCGCCGCCCGTCTCGAGTGCGAAGCCGACCACGACGCATCCCTTCGGCCGTTTGAGCGACGCGAGGACGTCCGCCGTCGCTTCGAGCTCGAGGGTGAGGTCGCCATCGCCGCGGGGGCGCTTGGTGCTCGCCCGAGTCTTGGGCCGGAAGTCGGCCGGCGCGGCGGCCATGAAGAGCGCGTCGGCGCCCTGCATCAGGGGCTGCAACGTGCGCGCCAGGTCTTCCGTCGACTCCACGTGCTGGATCGTCACGCCAGCGGGTGGCGGGAGCTCCGTCGGGCCGCTGACGAGCACGACGTCGGCGCGGCGCGCGTGAGCC
>Ga0193725_1000466_pt1 | contig 12191 bp, 13 predicted proteins | sample H2a2metaG_FD_143058 | JGI IMG/M metagenome (GOLD analysis project Ga0193725, IMG submission 143058) | Soil microbial communities from a riparian zone of the East river system, Colorado, United States - H2a2 | ecosystem: Environmental > Terrestrial > Soil > Riparian zone | place: USA: East River... | reverse complement strand
GCCGTGAAGTACCCGGACCACCCCACCGCAACGGTCGATGCGCCGAACAGGTACTCGAGGATCAAGTCCCAGCCGATGATCCAGGCGACGAATTCACCCAGCGTCGCGTAGCCATAGGTGTATGCGCTTCCGGCGATTGGAATCATGCTCGCGAACTCGGCGTAGCAGAGACCCGCGAAAAGGCATCCAAATCCGGACACAATGAACGACAGCACAATAGCCGGACCCGCGAACTTTGCGGCCGCCGTGCCTGTCAGCACGAAGATGCCGGCGCCGATGATCGCGCCGATTCCGAGTGTCGTGAGGTTCAACGCGCCGAGTGCGCGCCGAAGAGTATGCTCCGTCGATTCGCCCGCCGCCTCAGCCTGGAGAACAGCGATGCTCTTCTTCGTCCATAAACCCATTAGAAAAACTCCGAAAGCGTGGGAAGTGTGCCGCCGGGACTTTCAAACATTCGACACTGCATCAGCGTCAGAAGTTGTGTTGACGCTCGAAGCAATGTCAAGGAAACCTACAGGGAGTAGTTGGGCGCTTCGCGCGTTATGGTGACGTCGTGGGGATGCGATTCCCTGAGTCCGGCAGCGGTGATCCGGACGAACTCCGATTCGGTGCGGAGCTGCTCGATGTCGGCGCAACCGACGTATCCCATTCCGCTGCGGAGGCCTCCCACCATCTGAAACAGTACGTCGCTCACGGGACCCTTGTAGGGAACACGCCCTTCGATTCCCTCGGGAACGAGCTTCTTCGCCGACATCTCGCCTTCCTGAAAATACCGGTCGGCGCTGCCGTCCTGCATCGCGGACAAACTGCCCATGCCGCGAATCATCTTGAAGCGGCGTCCCTCGAGGAGAAGCGATTCACCCGGGCTTTCCTCGGTGCCCGCGAGCATCGATCCCATCATGACGCTCGACGCGCCGGCAGCCAGTGCCTTAACGATATCGCCAGAGTACTTGATTCCGCCGTCGGCGATTACGGGAATGTCGCCCGCGCCTTCGACCGCATCAAAAATGGCGGTCAGCTGCGGAACTCCAACTCCGGTGACGATGCGCGTCGTGCAGATTGAGCCAGGCCCGACGCCAACCTTCACTGCATCGACGCCGCGCTCGACGAGCGCACTCGCCCCCTCGCGCGTCGCGATGTTTCCGGCGACGAGCTGCACGTCGGGGAACATCTCGCGCACGACCGACGTCGCCTCGAGAACACCTTCGGAATGGCCGTGCGCGGTGTCGACGATCAGGACGTCGACGCCGGCATCGACCAGCGCGCGGGCGCGGTCTCTGTAATTGGCAGCGCCGATCGCCGCCGCGACACGAAGCCGGCCGTGCTGATCCTTGTTGGCGTTCGGAAAATCGCGGCGTTTGTGGATGTCCTTGACCGTGATCAGCCCGCGAAGAATACCGTTCTCGTCGACGACGGGAAGCTTCTCGATCCGGTGCTTGCCGAGAATCGCCTCGGCTTCATCGAGCGTGGTGCCGACTGGAGCCGTGACGAGGTTCTTCGACGTCATCGCTTCCCGAAGCGAGCGATCGAGGTTGCGCTCGAACTGGAGGTCGCGATTGGTGATGATTCCGACAAGCCTGTCGTCGCGATCGACGATGGGAACGCCGGAGATCTTGAAGCGCTTCATCAGGGCGACCGCTTCGCGGAGTGTCCCATCGGGTGAGAGCGTGATCGGATTCAGGATCATTCCGCTCTCCGATCTCTTCACCCGGTCGACCTCGGCCGCCTGCCGGTCGATCGACATGTTCTTGTGAATGACGCCGATTCCGCCCGCCCGGGCCATCGCCATCGCCATATCCGACTCGGTGACGGTGTCCATTGCGGCCGACGCGAACGGGACATTGAGCGATATGCCGCGCGTGAATATCGAAGCGGTGTTCACGTCCTTCGGGTGCACGAGCGAATGGCGGGGCGTCAGAAGAACGTCATCGAACGTCAGGACGACATCATTTCTGACGCGAGGTAGCCCTTGTTCGGCCGACGCAGAGGCCTTGATGCGCGAAAGCCCGCTTCCGGCTTTTGCCGGAGAGGCGGGCTTACTCGATGGCCGAGTCGTGGTTGCCATAGCTAAAGGTATGGCATTGCGCGGGTTGCGTCCAGAGGTCCGCCTGTGAAAAGTCGCAGCTAGTGCGGTACCTGGCTGCGACTCTTTTTTACGCTTACGACTCAACGGTAGCGCCTACGGGAATGGCGTCGACGTCGGCGGTGGCTGGTCCTGCTGGGGCAGACGCACCTTCGGCGGCTTTCCGTAATTCCACTGGAACGTCACGTACGTCGCCTTGACGCCGAAATGTCTGTCGGTGATCTGCTGAAGGTTGTCGTCGCCGGCCTGAATCCGGAAATGCATTGTGTCGAACGGATCCGCGAAGCGCACGGCGACGCTCATGTTGTCACCATCGATCTTCTTGCGAAGCGTGATGTTCGTCATCTGCATCGAGGAGAAACGTCCCTTCTCGATATTGACCGGCGCGCGGTAGAAGTAATTCGCCTGGAGTGTCACTGTCGGACTCAACTGTGTGGTGGCGTTAAGGCGATAGGACCAGGTCACTGCGTTCGACTGGAGCGCCGACTGCGAGCCACCGTCGGTCACCATCTTAAAGATGTTGAATCCACCCAACGCACTGAGTTTGGGGCCAAGCCGCAGGTTGCCATTGAGATCGGTGCCCCACGAATTCGCCTTTTCCAGATTCTGGAAGTTTACAGAGGTGACTTCACGCCCATCGACTGTGTCGGCGGTGTTGATGTTGACGCGAATGACGTCGGTCGTGTGACGATAGAACGGTGACAGCTGCAGCGATCCGAGCTGTCCCGACTTGCTCATGCTGAACTCGAATGCGTCCGTGTACTCTGGATTCAGGCGTGGATTCCCGATCAGAACGTTCTGCTGGTCGAAGAATACCGGGAACGGGTTGAGCTCCTGGGTTCCCGGTCTCCGAATACGCCGCGAGTAACTGAACTTTATCTGACTCTGTTCGTCGGGCTTAAACATGATCACGCCGCTCGGGAACAAACTGTGGTAGTTGTACGGAATACTCTGCGCGCCGGAGAGATCGAAGTTCCGGTTCGCCCATTCAGCGCGTAGTCCGGCTTGCAGGTCGAACTTGCCGACACTCTGGCTGAGCACGCCATAACCGGCGTGCACGTGCTCGTCGAACTGGAACTTGTTGCTCAGATTGCTCTCGACCCAGTTGCCGGTTCCGAGATCGTCTTTGAACACGAGGAAATCGCGGTCGAGCCAGCGACCGGTTTCCTTGAGCCCGCTCTCCAGCTTTGTTTTGGCGCCGAGCGGGCGAGTGTAGTCCGTCTGCATGGTAAGCTGGCGGGTCAGCGCGCTGGTGCCGTCGACCTCGCCCTGCGTCGAGGGGCCGGAGCTCGTGCCATCGGGGTTCTGCGGCTCCCGCCAGAGCAGCGTGTTGTCTTCATCTCTCGTGCGGTTGAAACGCACTTCGGCCGAGAGCTCGTGCTTGCGCGGCTCGATCGTGTGCTTGATCGAGAGCGAGTTGTCGAACACGAGGCCCCGCGCTTTGTCGTTGCGATCTATCACGTAGCGGTCGAGAAACGCCTGGGCCCCGTCGAGCTCGGTGTAACCAGCAAGAGCGCCGTCGTTGGAGTGCCTGCGGTTGAGCGACAAAGAATTGGAGATGACGTCCTTGTCGGTCAGCTTGTAATCGATGTTGCCAGTAAAATTGTGACCGCCGTTTATCGTCCTGCCATCGATGTCCTGATTGGTGTATGCCAGCGGCGAGCCAACGGGATCGTAGCGGAGCCTGTCGTTGATTCCGACGATCGCGCGATCATCGGCGTTGAAACCGTACGTGCCGAACAGCGTCACGGGCCCGCTCTGGTAGCCAATGTTCGTACCGGTGTTGAAGCGGCTTGGCGTCGCAAAGCCAGTATTGAGTCCGCCGCTCAAGCCGAGATCGGTGTTCGCCTTGAGGACGATATTAATGATGCCTGCCATGCCTTCCGGATCGTACTTCGCTGATGGATTGGGCACGACCTCGATCCGCTCGACGATGTTCGCCGGAATCTGCTTGAGGTAGGCGGAAAGCTGGGCGCCGGTAATTGGAGTCGGACGCCCGTTGATCTGCACGGCGACGTTCTCGTTCCCCCGCAGGCTGACTTTGCCATCACCATCGACTTCTACCGAAGGTGTGACTGCCAGGATATCACTGGCATTCGAAGCGGCTGGCGCGATGTCCTTCGCGCGATAGGTGTTGCGATCGGGCTCGATCACGACCGCCGGCTTTTCGCCCTGCACCTGAACGCTTTGCAACGTCACGGAAATTCGCGTGAGCGAAATCGGGTCGAGAGCGGCACGCGGCACGGAATCGGTGATCGAAAACGCGACGTTGCGCGGTCCGAATCCGATCGATGCCGCGCGCAGGTAGTACTTGCCGGGACGCAGTCCCTGAATCCGGAATCCACCGTCGGGGCCGGTGAGCGCCCCCGTTACGAGAACCGAGTCTTTGGCTCGGCGCACGGTTATGGAAGCACGAGCGAGCGCAGCGTTGGCGGCGGTGTCCACAACCTTTCCCTGCACCTCACCATTTGCTGAGGGCGGAGGTCCGCCTGGTCCGGGCTGATTTGGGTTTTGTGCCGGGAGAGATACGGCGGCGAGATTAACGAGGAGAGCGAGTAACGCGAACAGGATGCGCTTCATGGGTCCAGCTCTCAGAAAAAAGTGGGGCGTCGAGAATATCGATCCGTAGGGGAAACCCTACCTATGTCTCCGCACTACGACTTTGACGCTCCCAGGTTTCAAATGGTTGTCATGGCGTCAGAGCGACGTCGTCAGACTCTGCAAGGCTGTCATGGCAACTAAACAGAGTCGGCTCAGGGAAAGTTCGCGAGCACGTAGTCGAGCTCGTACGAATGTTTGCCGGCGTTGATGTCGATCTTCATGGTGCCCTTGAGGCCTTCCAGCTGGTCGGTGCCGGAGTCGGGGACGACCGTGATGACCAGTGACGGCTCGCCGCGGTTCATGGTGCCGCTGTGCTGCAGAATGAACGAGCCTTTTCGACCCTTGACCGATCCTGTCACGCGCTCGATCGCGACATAGCCCGCCGAGTTCCGGATGATAGTGCCGCCGGTCAGCATCTGGCCCTTGCTGGTACCGTCGAGGTCGCCATGGAACTGTTTGTCGATGGACATCCGCCCGAGCAGCTGGGTCGCGGGGTCTTCGTCCATCGGCAGCGGTTTGAGCGATACGTCGAAGGTTCCGGTGGCGCGAGGCATTAGTTGGATCTCCCAGGATTGTGCGTGGCCGCGTGGCGCATCGTGCTGCGCACGAGCCGGTTCCAGCCGGGATGCGATCTCTCCAACGCGGCCGTCGCCCACCCGCGCGCGTCGGAAAGTCCGAGGGCGACCGCAGGCGATCTGCTCACTCCCATGTTGCAATGCACGATCAGTCGATCTGCGTCCGGCCAGGCATCGACGAAGTCGATGATAGCGCGCGCCTGGTCCGCGGCGAAGAGAATGTCGGAATCCACGCCTCGTTCGGTGACGTCATCGAAATTGAGTCTCAGCACGGCGGCGAATCGTGGTGAGATACTCGCCAGCGGCGCATTCGGATCGGAGATCGAGATGCAGATCTCGTTCGGGCCGGGCTCATAGAACTCGGCGTCCTCACGCGATAGCACGACGAGATCGGGCGATTTGGCCGCGACGCCCCTGGTGACCACTGATGGCTCACGCATCTATTTCGCCTTGGGCGGGGGCCAGGCCCCGAGAAGCTGACGGACGGTGACGATCTGCGCGAGATGATAGGACGCGTGATCGACGGCGACGAGAATCGTTCGCAGATACGTCTGCCCCGTTCCTTTGGGAATCTTCGTCGTGAGGTCGAGCTTGCTGTCGGTGGTGAAACGCTCGAGCGCCATCCGATCCTTCTTCCATCCAGAGACGCTCTCGTTCCAAGCCTTGTCCCCGGTGGGCGCCTGGTTGGGTGGCCAATAGTCGTCGGGCCATTTGAGCTTTTCTTCGTACTCCGGGTTCTGGACGAAGTCGAGCAGATCGTGCTGAGTGATTCGAATGTGCTCGAGCAGCTCCCACGCCGAGTGCGGGAATCCGGTCGGCCGCTTGCCCCGAAGCTCGGACGGTACTCCCCTGAGCGCGTTTTCCATCGAGGAATGCGCCTGCTCCCAATTGAGCGACGAAGCCACGATTGCGCGCCAGTCTTCCTTGTTGCTCACGGGAGCTCCGGAATTGAAATGATGATCAAAGTGATTCGCTCTTGCGCGGCGGCGCCAGTCCCGACCAGTATTGCCCGCCAACCGTCAGGAGCGACCAATGACCGACAATCGGCGCGGACAGGCCTCGGGTAGCTGGCTCGGTCTGGTGCTGCGCGACGTTCAATTCTGGGTACCCGTCGCTGTCCTGGCGGGTGGTCTCGTGGTACTGCGCTGGATCTCGTCGTGACGGAGCCGAGGACCGAAGAATCTCGTCGCGCCGTGGAACCGAGCGCGTTGGACGCGACTCGTCTCCGCACACTTCAGCGCGTCGGAATGCTTTGTGGCTTGACCGCCGGCGCGTGGCTTGGCGCCGCCGAGGCTCCAACGAAGCTGGTGACGCTGGGGCTTTCGCCGGTCGTGATATCGCTCAGCATGGTGATCGGCGTTTTTCTGGCGCGGTGGACGCTCCCCGCACTGATACAGGGAACGTCATACGTCGCCGCGGATCTGCGGCAGGCGCCACATCTGATTGTCTGGGCCGTGCTCGCCGGTTGCTTGTGGGCGGTTGCGAACACACTCACGATTTTCGCCGTGCGCGATGTCGGCCTCAGCATCGCGTTCCCGCTCTGGAACAGCAACAGTCTGCTCGGGATTTTCTGGGGGATTGTTTTTTTTCAGGAGCTCCGTGGCGCTGATTGGCGTCGCTGGCTCGGCGTGCTCGGCGGCGCGTTGCTCATGTTCGCGGGAGCGACCGCGCTCGCACTCGCGTCCGCCAAGCAGGTGCCAGCGCGCGATGCGGCTCGCGGCGTCGCGGCAGCACTCGGTGCCGGCGTGCTGTGGGGCACGATGTACATCCCGTATCGCAAAGCGTATCTCACGGGAATGAGCCCGCTCTCCTTCATCACGTTCTTCACCGTTGGTGAGCTGGGAATGATGACCGCGCTGGCGCTCACGTATTCCGGCGGGGTGAGTCCATTATGGGCGCAGCTGTCGGGCGCGCGTCACGTACTGTTCTGGCTTTTGGCGGGCGGATTTGTGTGGGTCGTCGGCGACCTGTTTCAACAGTACGCCGTAAAGTACGCTGGAATCACGCGCGGGATTCCGCTCTCGAACACGAACCAGCTGTGGGGACTGCTGTGGGGGATTCTCGTTTTCGGCGAGCTGCGAACCGCATCCGGCTCTGTGTTGACGCAGGTCATCGGTGGTTCGCTGGTGATGGCGGTGGGCGCAGGACTGATCGCGCTTTCGTCCGTGAGTCGGAGCGAGCATTCGCATTGGCAGAAGGCAGCGGCGAGTGAAGGCGAGCGTTACGGGGTCGATCCTGAGTACACGCAATCGCGAATCGCGGGTGGAAGCGCGTCGATCGTCCGCCGCCGGACATGGATCGATTGGCTGGTGGTAAGTGTGGCGACGGCGATCATCATCGGCTTTGCGCTCATCGCGCGCGCGCCGCAGATCGAATTCGCGTGGGGCTGGACCGCGGCGCTGGTGATCGTGACGCTCGGAATGTTAGCCGCGGCCGGTTTGCGCCTCTGGAGAGCGACGCGATTTAACTAGGGCCTAGCTCGGAGACTCGGCGCTAGTTGTGTTTGCGCAATGCTTCGGCGATCGCCTTCTCCGCTAGCGGTGCCATGAGGTTGTAACCGGCCTCGTTCGGATGCACGCCATCCGTCGAAAGCCCGTCGCGCATTCCGCCCCGCGAATCGGACATCGCCGAGTGATAGTCGAGATACACGGCCCCGTGGGCGCTTGCGTAATCCTTCATCCAATTATTGAGCGCGATGATCTTCGGCGCCGGCTCGAGGCCAGGCCGCCACGGATAATCGAAAACGGGAAGCACGGACGAGAGAACGGGTACGATTCCATTCGCCGTTGCCAGTTCGGCCATCGACGCAATGTTGTCTTCGATCATCTCAACTGTTGAAGGGCCGGTGTTGCCCGCGATGTCGTTCGTACCGGCGAGAATCACGACCACTTTGGGATTGAGATCGATCACGTCCTGCCGGAATCGAACGAGCATCTGCGGTGTGGTCTGACCACTGATGCCACGGCCGACGTATGGCTTGCCCGGGAACATCGTCGGGAAGTGCGGCGCCCATCCCTCGGTAATAGAGTTGCCGAAGAAGACGACGCGGTTTTCGTTTTTCAATGGCGGGGACAGTTTGGCGTTCGCTTCCCGGTATTTGTGGAGATCGGGCCAATCGTTATGGAGTTTGTCTTCCTGCGCCAACCGGCGTGCCTCTTCGGCGGTCGGCTGAGCAGGCGGTTGCGCGGGCGGCGTAGTCTGAGCGCCGGCCGCTGCCGACACGAACAGAGCGAGAATGACTGTGCGCGAGCGAGTGGTCACGTTGGATCCCCCGGGAAGTCTGAAAAGAGATCGACGAGCGAATCAAGAAGTTATCGCGACACGACAAGTTCGTTAGGGAGCCGGTTCCTACCAGGGAATCTCGATGCCGGCGTGCCAGCCGGCATGGGACCCGCCCGCCGGTCCGAGAATCGGCTTGGCTTGAGCCGTTTTTCGACGATGCCTCTCGTTGGCGCGTTCCGCGGCACGCGACGCGTCGCGGGCGCTCGATACCCATTGCCAAATACCGTATCCAACCTCTGCGACGCCGAGTGCCTGGTGGGGCCACTGCGGGCCGGGGTCGCACTTAGTTGTGCTGAGGAAACTGAACGTGCACTTATCGACCATGAACGTCAGTATGCCCGCCCCTATCGACATGACGGTCAGCTCATAGTGCAGGACGCCGTGCCAGTACTCTCCGGCGTAGATATGGCCGGCTCCGGGAATCACACTCCCGAGAATCAGAGCTTCGCGGGGATTGCGGTATGGACGTTCCTTGGGCGGGCGCGCGGAGTCAGTCGTCGCTTTCGTCGCATTAGCGGAGTCAGGCGTCGCCTTTGCCGCAGTAGCAGTGTCCTGCGCGTTGAGCGGCGAGATCGACGCTGCGACAATCAAGATTCCAATGAGCGGCTTCATTCTGACCTCCATCTCTCTGTGCCGGTCGTGCGGGAGAGATCAAAGTCAGCTGGAGGAGGCCGGCCTCAAATACGTCAAACCACGTAGTTGTGTGATTGTGTGTCGTACGAGCAACGCAGGGTCATGCGAAAGCGTTACCCATCCGAATGCCGTACTACTGCCAGTTGCAATAGGCGAGAGTGTGGACGGCCGTATCGCGGTACCGATCCGCGGAAACTCTACAGATCGTGCCGTCGTCGGCGAGGAGAGTGTCGGGCTCCTTCTTGGTCATGACGGACTTGGAGTACATGCCGATGCGAGCGCTCTTCACTACTGCGCCGTGGGGCGCGGGCTCGATTACGGGTGGTCGCGCGCTACATCCGCTAAGCAGAAGCGCGGTTCCAACGTTCACGGCCAGAAAAATCGTCAGGTGCCTCAAGATACCTCCGCGACAATTGATGCCCGATTTCTTCCCGGGCATCGCAACAGCTAGATCTGCGCCTCCAGGAGCGCGATAACATGCGCCGCGAGGCCAGCCGTATCGTATTCAGTTCCGTCCTCGGCCCGCCACACGTATTCGGTCGACGGTGACTCGATGGGACGCAACACCATCTCCTTCAATATCTTCGCGCCTTCTGGGTTTGCCGCCCTCCCGCGACGGGAGACGATCCCGCTCCAGACGATCACGTGCAGCTCGCCGAGCGGCGAGTCCTTGCCGGTCTTGGAGAACCAGGAGACGCTGACGGCAGCGGTCGGCGCCTGCAGCACGCATCCATTTGGCGTCCGGTGCTGCTCGACGGTCAGCTGAAGCTGATCGCCGCGCTTGAGAACGCGCTCGGGCGCGAGCTGGTCCAGTAGAGCAGTAACCGCGCGCTGCACGACGTTCTTTTCCTTCGCGCTGCGCGAGGCAGTCCAGGGAGCAAGGGGCTTGTTTTGGTCGTCCATAGCTCGGTGCAATAATGAATGAAGCGAAGCGGCGGAGGAGGCAGTCCAAGTGCGACCGGGGGCTCTCGAACTCCGCGCGCGCGTGCCATGCAAAGCTACCTCAGCCGGGCGGCTGAGACTAGACGTCCGCCGAGCGTATCACACCCGTCTTGCTGAATTTTCGCAGCGGGTGGAAAACTGAAGACTACCTGCGTCGAGCGGTGTGCGGATCAGCTCTCGGTTACGGGCGACTCAAAAGACTGCTTAGAAATCTCGCCCGAGCGTGCGCAGCCGCCGTCTGACTCTGCGCGGCAGAAAGAACGCCGCGGCTACGAGGATCTTCTCCAGGTCGAGCTCTTTCAGCTGCGCCGGATCGCCCATCCAGTGATCCTGAATCACATTGCGGCCGGCGTTGGCGATCAGCCGCTGCAACGCCAGAACCAGCACGAACAGGTCGTCTATTTCGCCGAGGAAGGGGATGTAGTCGGGAATGAAATCCATGGGCATCACGATGTACGCGATGGCGCCGGCGACGAGGAGCTTGTCGGTGTTGGCGACGCGACGATCAGTGAGCAATCCGCCGAGCAGCCGGAGAAAGTTCGGCAGCTCCTTGACCGTCGACATCAGGGTGCGCTTGGCGCCGCTCCTCGAGGACGGGAGCGGCGACGCGTCATCGTCGTCCCGCACTTCACGGGCGCGTGCCTGTGCGCGCGATGCCGCGCTCCCAAGGCCCCCGGCGCCGGTGGTGGCGCGGCGCTTCCGCGATGAGGCTGCGCTGGAACGCGAGCTTTGACTCTTCACTTACGCTGATCTCCCGGTGGCGCTGGTGACGGCGTCTGGGCCGTAGGTGGCACTGGCGTCGTTGTCGGCGTGGTCGAAACCGGTGTCGCCGCCTGAGCGGATGACGGCTTCGACGAGGTCACCGACGATACGACCCCAGCGATCTCCGTTGCAACTGACTTGCCAGCGTTCGCGACGTCCGTAACCACGCCAACTGCCTTGTTCATCACGCTCATCGTCCCGCCGATCATGCCGGCGGACATTTTTCCGGCCCGGAGCGTGTCCTCGACGCCTTCGGCGAACCGCTTCAGCGGATTCGGTGCAGTCGACACCTTCGGGGCGTACTTCGACTCGAGAAAGTCGATGTAGTCGAGGATCTGATAAATCTTCTCCTCGGGCAGCGTATCGAGCTTGCGAATGAGCCGTTCGCGCAAAATGTCGTTCATTGGTTTTGATCCGGTTCAGTTTTTAGCGGGGAAGGGGGACGAGGGAAGGGGGACGGGGGAAGAGGATCCGGTTCCCTTCCCGCTTCCCTCTTCCCACTTCCCACTTCCCGCCTCCCTCACCCGCCCCCACGCCACCGCGCCCGCCTGCCACGAACATCAATATGCACGTAATTCGTGCTCGAGTGCCCGGTCGTGTAGATGCCGAGGCCCCCGACCATATCCGGGTGCTTCAACTCGACGATCTCCACCGCCAAACCTACCATACGACTGTCTATCGCGGTGATCTTCCCGTCGCCGTTGGCGTCAATCGCCACGTCGGCGGCATCGCCGTACTGGTGCTGGCTGTCACTGGCAGCGCGCCGCACCCTCCGATTGTGCTCGGGAGCGCGGAATCCTGAGTGCACGTCGATCTCAATGTCGGCGATGGCTTTGTCGCCATGCCAGCGCGCGATCTCCTGAATCACGAGCTCGAGCTTGTCCAGCAGCTTCGGATTAACGGCGGCAAAGCTGGGCCACACACCTTCCTGATCGTGATTCAGGAAATCACCGACCTTCAAGTGCTTGCTGATCGGAATGTCGACGTCGGCGGGAGTTATCTGAAGAAAACCCGTGGGTGGCGGTGTCTTTCCCCGCGCGCGCTCAGCGAGGTACGTCCCAATCCGGTACCCGTGCAGCATTGCGCCTTCCTTCTCTTCGAAGGGTACAAGGACCGCCAGGGTGAGACCTTCGATCGCGCGCTTCTGTCCGCTTTTCAGCAGTGCCAGTCTATAAAATCCGGCGGTCGGAGGAGCTGAGACTTTATCCCCGGTAAGTGGCTGCGCTTCTGTCGCGAGCGCCGAGTCGCCGTTTCGGATCCACGCGTACTGAAGCGATGTGGGATCGCCATGCACATCGAGCGGATACGATATC
>Ga0193725_1000464_pt1 | contig 12228 bp, 8 predicted proteins | sample H2a2metaG_FD_143058 | JGI IMG/M metagenome (GOLD analysis project Ga0193725, IMG submission 143058) | Soil microbial communities from a riparian zone of the East river system, Colorado, United States - H2a2 | ecosystem: Environmental > Terrestrial > Soil > Riparian zone | place: USA: East River... | reverse complement strand
TCGTCCGCCTCGACGTGCACGACTCGATGGGCTTTCAATCCGAGAGCTCTTCTGATAAACGATTCCAGGCGCATCGGTCCTTGGCCTCCCCCTTCTTGAGCTTGGTCGCCCGAGCAGGGTAGCCGAGCGAGCCGATGCGCTCTTGCTTTCAGGTCGTTACATCACCGGACACTTTTCGGAGACGAGCCCAATATACGTGTCGACGATTTATGCGATCGTTCCAGCCTGCCGGAGCGAATCGAGCGTGGCGCGGTCGTAGTCGAGCAGGCGGCCGAGCACCTCGTCGGTGTGCTGGCCGGGCGTGGGGACTTCGCCGACGGGCGTGGGGGTCTTGGAGAACTTGATGGTCGCGCCCGGCAGGTACATCTCGCCGGCGACGGCGTCGGGCTTCTTCACCAGCATCTCGCGCTCCCAGAGGTGCGGGTCCTTGGCGACCTCGGGGATCGTGCGCACGGGACCGGAAGGAATCCCGGTTTCGTGGAGCGTCCGGCAGATCTCGTCGGTCGTGTGCTCGGCGCACCATTTCTCCACCAGCGCGCGGCGGGCATCGCCGCCGCTGCCGCCGAGCATCGGCGTGTCGTCGGCCTCGCCGCCCACGATCTTCATCAGACGCGAGGCCATCTCGCGGCCGGCCGCGCTGATCACGACGTATCCGTCTTTGGTGCGATACGGCGGACGTCCGCCCTCCCCGCCCTCCTGACCCGTGGCCAGGTAGTACGACGTCGGGATCTCGGTCATCGTCAACGCGGAGTCGAGCAAGCAGACGTCGACGACTTGCCCCTCGCCCGTGCGCTCGCGATGGCGAAGCGCGGCAAGCGTACCGATGGTGGCGTGCAGCGCGGTGTAACGATCGACGACCGAAGACGCGGTGCCGAGCGGCTGGCCGATGGGCTGACCGGTCAGCGCCATGAGGCCGCCCATCGCCTGGCCGAGTGGATCGAAGGCGGGACGATCGCGATACGGACCGTACTGGCCGAACCCCGAGACCGACGTGAGGATGATTCCGGGGTTCAGCGCGCGCAGACGGTCGTAATCGAAGCCCATCGCGGCCATCACGCCCGGCCGGAAGTTCTCGAGCACGATGTCGGCCTTGGGCACGAGCGCGGCGAAGATTTCTTTTCCCTTCGGACTGCGCATGTCCAGGCACACGCTTTTCTTGCCGCGGTTGTAGACCGAGAAGTACACGCTCTGGCCGCGAACCATCGGTGGGTGGCGGCGCGTCTCCTCGCCGCCGATCTGCTCGATCTTGATGACCTCGGCGCCGAGATCGGACAGCAGCATGCCCCCGCGCGGCCCGGCCTGGAAGCGCGCCAGCTCCAGCACGCGGACGTCGTCGAGGCACGCGTTCATCTCGTCGCCCTCACCTTCACCCCGGCCGCTTCTTCCTGGAGCATCCACGGCGACGTCGAGTCCTTGTCGCCCCAGCCGCGGGCCATCGCTTCGATCATGACCTGCTCGCCGAGCGCGGCCATCGGCATCGGCACGTCGTACTCGCGGGCCAGCTCGGTGGCCAGCCCCACGTCCTTACGGGCGAGCTTGAGCGCAAAGCGCACCTTGTCGAACTCCCCCTTGAGGACCACGTCGGGGATCATGTGCGAGAGGATCAGCCCCTGGCCGAACGAGGCGCCCTGAATGGCCTCGAGCAGCGCCTCGGGCGCCACCCCCGCCTTCACCCCGAGCGTGAAGCCCTCGGCGATGAGCTGGCGCACGGTGATGCTGATCATGTTGTGCACGAGCTTGGCGATCGTGCCCGAGCCGATGGGCCCCATGTAGCCGACCTTGTGGCCGACGCCGAGGAGCACCGAGCGCACTTCGTTGTAGATCGCCTCGTCGCCGCCGACCATGACTTGCAGCGTGCCCCGCTGGGCGCCGATCGCCCCGCCGGACACCGGCGCGTCGAGCAGGTGAATGCCCTTCTCCTTGAACGCCGCGTGGAGCCGGCGCATGACCGTGGGCGAGCCCGTCGAGAGATCCGCGTACACGCTGCCGGGCTGAGCGCCGTGGATGATGCCGTCGGGGCCGAGCGCGACCGCCTCGACTTCCTTGGGACCCGGCAACGACGTCAGGATCAGCTCGCTCTCGCGCGCCACGGCCCTGGGGTTGTCGGCCCACTTGGCGCCGCGCTCCAGGTGCGGGGCCGCGGCCTCGCGGCGCACGTCGTTGACGATCAGCGTGTGGCCGGCCTTGATGAGGTTGAGGGCCATCGGCCCCCCCATGTTCCCGAGTCCGATGAATCCGATCCGCATTGTCGTGTCTCCTTTGAAGATGGGGGGCGCCTAACGGCTCCCCCCATACCCCCCTAACGCGCGTGTCGCGGTCTCTGCGTCACCCATCCGCCGGGGCGTTTCTGCGTCGCCTATCCGGCGGGGCGGTCTCTGCGTCAGCCATCCGCCGGGGCGGAGAATACATCACGAGCGGAGATCGAACTCGATGCGCGGGCGGCCACCGCCCTCCACGAACGAGACGCGGCGAGCGGTGCCCGGCAGTCGAGCCGCGTCGATGCCGGCGCTCGTGAGGCGCTGGCGGACGGCTTCGAGACGACGGGTGCCGAGCGTTCGCATGGCGTCGGGGTCCAGCGTCTCCTCGGCGAGCAGCGCGGCGACCAGCTCGTCCAGGGTCTGTGGCACCGGTCGCTCGGGCCAGCGCTGTCGATACTCGCGCTGGGCGCGCGCGAGCGCGTCGCCCTCGCCCGGCTGATTCAGCCGCGCGAGGAGCTGGGCGCGCTTGAGGATCTGGAGGTCAGCCTCGACCACCACCGGCTCCAGCGTCACCTTCACCGCCGGCGCGCCCTTCATGAAGTCGGCGACCTTTCCCAGATGCGCCTCCATGTCCGGACCGAAGGTGTCGGCGCCGGGCTCGAAGACGACGGGAGCCAGCGAGACGGCCTTGACCTTCGAGTCCTCGCTGAAGAACAGCGAGCCGATCTTGCTGAACGGCGCCGCGATCAAGCGGATCGCCAAGCTCCGCACCGAGGACCAGAGGGCCTCCTTGTAGTCGAATTCCCGCGTGCTGATGTCGCCGGCGACGGGCAGCGAGACCTTGATCTCTCCCCGCGCGTCCTTGAGCAGTGAGACCAGCATGCCGAACGGCAGCCCCACCCGGCGGGCCACCTCGTCGCGCTCGTCGACCGAGGCGACCTCGAGTCCGCGCGCGAGCAGGTCGTGGGTGGTCACGAGCTGGGTGCCGTTGAGCTTGTAGACGCCGTTCACGTCGAGCTTGCCGTTCGACGCCACCCACCCCGTGTAGTGAGCGAGATACGGGTCGGCACGGGGCACGATGTAGTTGCGGATCTCCAGCGTCATGTCCAGCGCGGGCTTATCGCCGTACGAGCCTTCCCCCTTGATCTTGAGCGAGCCGCCGCCAACGGCGCCCGTCATCGCGAAGCGCGTGCGGCGGCCCTCGGCGGTGGTGAGCGGGGCGATGGTCACGTCGACGTCTTCGAGCTCCTCGGCGTAGTCCGGCTCCGTCGTGTAGTCGACGAAGCGCGCGAGCGCCTTCTCCAGGCTCAGCGTCCCGATCTCGATCGTCGGCGGCGCGGCGCGCGGCTTCGCCGCGGCCGGCGGCGGGGCCGGCGGAGTCGCGCCAGCCGGCGGCGGTCCGGCCGGCGCGGCCGACGGTCCGGCCGGCGCGGGCGACGCCCAGCGCGGGGTCACCAGACGGCGCAAGCGAATCTCGCCCTTCGCGTCGCGCTCGATCAACAGTCGCGGACGCCGGAGCTTGACGCTCTCGATCGTGATCCGCCTGGGCCACTCGACGTCGATCCCGGTCGCGTCGAGCCGGCTGACGATGACCACCGGACGATCGCCGTCGTTGAGCGTGAAGCTCTGCAAGCGGGCGGCGCCGGCCACCTGCACCGTCGTGGGATCGAGCGCGAGCTTCACGGTGAGGTCGCCGTGAAGCTTGCCGGTCACTCGCCCCTCGATCGGTAGGTACGGTCGCAGGGCATCGATGACGACGCCCTCGAACTTGGCCCGCGTGTCGACCCGCATCGGCGCCAGCTGCACGGTTCCGGTCACGTCGACCTTGCCGCCTCCCGGCATCGGCGACTTCACCTCGATTCTGGCGGGACTGCGCTGCGGATAGCTGAAGTCGTAGACGGCGAGACGGGCCCCGGTGACCTCGAGGCGAAGGGGCGGAGTCAGCGTGTCGTCCACGATCGTCGCCGCCTGGTCCTCGAACACGCCCTCGCGGAAGCTGAACTCGAACGGCGGCTTGGCGGGGGCCGACGCGGCGGGCGCCGGTGCGGCTGACGCCGGTGCGGCTGGCGCCGGTGCGACCGCCGTCGCGGCGGCCGGACGCGACGGACGGTTCGCCTCGGGACGCTCCAGCAGATTTCTCAGCAGGAAGCCGCCCTGCGCGTCTCGCTCGATCTGCGCCCACGCCTTGCGGACCCGCACGCGGTCGAGGGCGACGCGGGTGGGCCAGTCGGCGTCGATGCCGGTGACGTTCAAGAGGTCGGCGGTGATCACCGACCGCCGGCCGTCGGAGACGTCGAGCGAGCGCAGGACCACGTCGCCTTTGAGCTTCACGCGCGAAGCCGGCGTGAGCTGGCCGGCCACCGTGAGGTTCGTGGTGACGCGACCCCCGACGCGCGCGCGGAACCCGAGGTAGGGCTGGATCTGCGCCAGGTCGAAGTCCTGACAGGTGACCGTGAGGTCCACGCTCACCGGCTCGGCGGTGGCCGTGCCAGTCACCTTCAGGCTGCCGCCCGACGGCAGCGTGCCCTCGAGCGCGAGATTGACCGGAGCGGTCGCCGGCCACGTCACGTTGCGCGCGGTGAGCTTCACGCGCGGAAGCTCGATGCGCACAACGGGAGTCGCGCCCTCGTCGACGAACGTCGCCTTGCCGTCCTCGACGAGCACCTCCTCGATCGCGATCGCCGGCAGCGCGCGCTTCGTCGCCGCGGGAGCCGGAACGGGAGTGGGAGCGGGAGTGGCGGCGGAAGCCGGCGGCGGCGCGTCGGACTTGGCTGGCTTGGCCATCGTGGCCAGCGGGAAGCTTCCCTCGCGATCGCGCGTGACCAGCGCGTACGGCTCGCGCAGGCGCAGCTGCTTGATGCCGACGCGCTCCGGCCATCGGATGTCGAGGCCGCTGGCGTTGATGCCGCGCAGCGAGAGCAGCGTTCGATCGCCCTCGACGAGCGCGAAGCGCGCCCCGCCGACTTCACCACGCACCTGCGCGGTGAGCGTGCCCGCGTACGCGAGGCTCGCGGTCACGTCCGCCCGCACGCGTCCGCCGAGTCCGGCGGCGGCCGGCACGTACACGCCGAGCGGGGTCAGGTCCACGCCACGAAACTTCAGCGCGAGGTCGGCGGCCCACGCGATCGTCGGCAGCGGGGCGGTGAGCCGCGCGGTCCCGCTGCCGTCCAGCTCGCCCCGATCCTGGAAGCGCAGACTCACCTCGACGCGCGCCGGCGCCTTCACCGGCCACGTGAGGCCCTCGGTGGCGACGCGGATACTCTTGAAATCGAGGCGCGCGGCCTTGCCCCGCGAGTCGCTGAGCGCGCCCGTCCCCGTCAGCTCGATCCGCCCCACGCTGAGCGTCTGCCCCTGGCGCGTTCCGTCGGCGATGGCCAGGCGCACGGAAGACGCGGTCACGCTGGTCGTCGCGAACGCGTCGCGGCCCTGCGCCTCGAGCCCGCTGAGGGTGGCGTCGGCGGTGATCTTGGCGGTGTCGGCCGTCTGACCGACCTCGACGGTGGCGTTGACCACGCCGCGGCGAAGCTCGATCGGCACGTTGGGTGGCAGGTAGAAGCGCACGACCGCCGCGTCGACACCCCGGAGGATCGCGGTGGCGTGAAACTCCAGGGGCTGCAGTCGCGCTCCCGTGACGAACACGGACGCCGCCGCGCCGGCGATGGTCGCCTTGAGGTTGGCCACACCCTGGACCGCGTCGCGGCGGCTGGAGAGATCTTTGGCCTCCAGCGCGAGGTTCTGGACCGGCCACGTCCGCACGGGCTTGGTCGTCCGCTCCTCGAGGGTCAATCGATCGCCGGTCACGCTGACGCGGCCGACCGCCACCGCGCCGCCTTCGAGCGCGACGTCGTCGACGGTCACGCGCACCGCCGGAGCGGTCACGTAGTGCCCGGGGCGTTCCAGCTCGATGCCGGCGAGCCCGGCGTCGAGTGCCAGGCGTGTGCCGCCCTTGGCGTCGCGCTCGACCTTCAGGGTCGCGTTGAGCATTCCGCGCTGGGGCCGGATCGGCAGCGTCGGCGGCAGATAGAGCTGGGCGAGCGAGAGATCGACGTTGCGGACGATCGCGGTCGCGTTCAGCTCGATCGGGGCCAGGCGGACGTTGGTGACCCACACCTCCAGACGCGCACCCGCCGTCGTCGCGCGCGCGGTGGCCACGCCCGGCGGCGCGTCGCGCGCGCTCGAGAGCTTGCTCGCTTCGAGCGCGATGCCGTCGACCTGCCACCGCCTGGCCGTCTTGAGCCGCGTGTCCTCGAGCGCGATGGAGCCGACGTCGACGGCCAGACGTCCCAGCTCGATCACGCGCTGACGAACGCGGAGGTCCTCGACCTTCACGCTCACGGCGGGCGCGGTGAGGTACGCGACGTCCTGTCCCGCCCGCTTCAGCTCGACGTTGGCGAATCCCGCGTCCATGGCCACGCGGCTGCCGTTGGTCTCGTCGTGCTCGATCGACGCCGAGACCGTGAGCGTGCCCCGCGACGGCGAGATCGGACTGGCCGGCGGCAGATAAACCGCGGCGAGCGACGCGTCGACGTTCTGGACGGTCAGCACGCCCTTGAAGGCGAGCGGCGAGAGCCGCACGTCGTTGAGCGACAGCACGATCGGCGCGCCGGCGGCCACCGCGGTCAAGGCGGCCTGGCCGGGCGGGGCACCGGCCAGCGTCGAGGCGTCGCGCGCGTGGATCTCCAGCGGATCGACGCGCCAGGTGCGCGGCGGCGTGAGCGTGCGGTCCTCGATCACGATGGACGCGCCGACCAGGTCGAACCTTTCGATGGTCAGCGCCGGCGGCTTGCCGGGCTTCTTCTCCTCGGCGCGCGGACGGAGAAGATCGGAGATGTTGTACTCGTTCGGGCCCGTCCGCACCAGGCGAACGGTCAGGGTCTGAAACGTGGCCTCGGTGACGTGCCCGCGCAGTCTCAGCAGGTCGCGCGGGCGGAACCGGACCTCCGCGCGTTCGAGCGCGAGCAGCGGTTCGCCGTCGCGATCGATCACGCGGAGCCCGCGCAGCGCGAGTCGACCGCGCGTGAGGCTCAGCTCGAGGGCGTCGAGGGTGACCGCGCGTCCCGTGGCCCTGGCCAGTCCGCTCACCGCGGCCCAGCGGACGATGCTCGGCAGCGCGAACGCGGCGAGCGCGACGAGCACGACGACCGCGATCGCCCCACCGTAGAGCAGCCGACGCCGGGTCACCATGCGTCCATCAGCGGAAGGCGGCGAGGATTTCCTCGAAGGCGACCATCTGGCCGCCGCGCGTGGAGGAGGGCACGACGATGACGGTCTTCACCCCGGCCGCGCGCCACGCCTCCATGCCGTCGCGCACCTGGGTGGCGGTGCCGAACAGGGTGACGTCGGAGAGCCAGCGGTCGGACATGGCGGCCTGGACGCCGGCGTCGTCGCCGCGCGCGACGGCCGCGCGCGCCGCCGTCATCTCGTCCTCGTAGCCGGCCTCGATCCAGTAGTTCTGATAGTTCGGAAGCTTGACGTAATTGACCAGCGTGCGGCGCATCACCGCCGCCGCGGCGGCGCGATCCTCGTCGACGCACGTGGGCACCATGTCGCCGATGAAGAACTCGGGGTCGCGGCGGGCGGAGTCGGGCAGATGGCCGAGCGAGGCGGCCATGTGCGAGCGTGCGCCGTTGGCCCACACCGCGCCCTGGGCGATCTCGCCGGAGAGCGCGACCATGCGCGCGCGCAGGGTGGCCAGCACGATCGGCGGCAGCGTACCGATCTGCGGAACGTAGCCGCGCGCCTCGTCGACGAAGCGCCGGATGTCGTCCAGCGGCTTGCCCGGCGTCAGGCCGAGACGCGTGTAGGTCGGACCGTGACTCACCCCGATGCCGAAGCGAAAGCGCCCGCCCGACAGCTCGTGAATCGCCGCCGCGGTCTGCGCGTACTCGAAGACGTGGCGCGTGTAGATGTTGGCGATGCTGGTCCCGAGAGGGATCTCACGCGTGGCCACGGCCAGCGCTTCGCACAGGCCGAACCCGTCGCCCGGACTCGGACAGTAAATTCCCGTGAACCCCTCGCGCTCGATCCGCTGCGCCAGCTCCAGCGTCGCGCGCCGCCGCCCCGCCACCGCCACCAGACTCACCGCCGGCTTGAGGCTCATGCGTCGCAGTATACGGGGTACGGTATGATCGGCGCTCATGGGACGACTGGACGATCGCGTCGCGCTGGTGACGGGAGCGAGCCGCGGCATCGGCGCGGAGATCGCGCGGCTGTTCGCGGGCGAGGGCGGCCGCGTGGTGTGCGCGGCGCGCACGCTGCGCGAGGGCGAGCATCAGTACGAGGGATCGCTCGAGACCACGGTGGACTCGATCCGCAAGGCCGGCGGAACCGCGCACGCGATCGCGGTGAACATCTCCGAGCCGGCCGAGTGTGAGCGGCTCGTCGCCGAGACGCGCGACACCTACGGGCCGGTCGACGTGCTCGTCAACAACGCGGCCCTCACCTACTACATTCCGGTCGCCGAATATCCGGTGAACCGCTGGCTGCGCTCGTGGGCGGTGAACCTCCACGCGCCGTTCATCCTGAGCCAGCTCGTGCTGCGCGACATGATTCCTCGCCGGCGTGGCGCGATCGTCAACATCTCCTCGGGCGCGGCCATCGGGCCGGGACGCGGACCGTATCCGGATTCGGACGCCGTGAGCGCGCGCGGCGGCACGTGTTACGGCGCCGAGAAAGCCGCGCTCGAGCGCTTCACCCAGGGTCTGGCCTCGGAGGTGTATCGACACGGGATCAGCGTGACCGCGCTGTCGCCCTCGCAGATCGTGCCCACGCCCGGCACCGTGCACCATCGCCTGGTCAAGAGCATGGACGATCCGCGCGGCGAGCCGCCCCTCCTGATGGCCCAGGCCGCGCTGCTGCTGGTCAGCGAGCCTTGCGATCGCGTGAGCGGGCGCGTCTGCTACAGTCAGCAGATCCTGCACGAGTTCGGATGGATCACTGACGCCAAGGGCCGCGGCGTGTCCACGCGCGGGTCCGGATACTCGGAGATCTGACGATGAAGACAGCGTGTGATCGAGGAGCGCCACGGCTTGGCCGGGGCGCTCCGAACGTCGGGGGGCTTGGGGGGCGCCCGGAGCCCCCCATGTTCTAAATCCATGGACTGGGGAAAGGAAATGGACGAGCTCCGGCGGCGCGAAGCGTTCGCCGAGGAGCTGGGCGGTCCCGAGCGCGTCAAGCGCCAGCACGACGGCGGCCGCCTGACCATCCGCGAGCGCATCGGCAAGCTCGTCGACCCCGGCAGCTTCCACGAGATCGGCAAGATCGCGGGCAGCGCGAAGTACGATGCCAACAACGATCTGATCGCGCTGACCCCGTCGAACTACGTGTTCGGCCGCGCGATGCTCGACGGCCGCGCGGTGGTGATCGGCGGCGACGACTTCACCGTGCGCGGCGGATCGGCCGACGCGACCATCAAGGGCAAGCACAACCAGTGCGAGTCGTCGAGAACATGGGCACGATCCCCCGCGTGGCGCTCGGACTCGGCTCGGTGGCCGGTCTCGGCGCCGCGCATCTGGCCGCTGCCCACTACTCGGTGATGATCAAGGATCTCTCGGCGCTGTTCGTGGCGGGGCCGCCCGTGGTCGAGCGCCTGGGCCAGAAGCTCACCAAGAACGAGCTGGGTGGCTGGGAGATCTCGCTCAGGGCCGGGTCCGTCGACGACGCGGTCGACACCGAGGAGCAGGCGTTCGAGCGGGCCCGGCGCTTCCTCTCGTACATGCCGTCGTCGATCGACGACGTCCCGCCGCGCGGCCCGCGCGACGACGATCCCGCGCGCCGCGATCCCTGGCTCTTCGAGGCGATCCCTCGCGATCAGCGCAAGCCGTACAAGATGCGGCGCATCGTCGAGTCGGTGGTGGACAAGGGCTCGTTCTTCGAGACGGCGCCGCTCTACGGCCGCTCGGTGATCACCGGCTACGCTCGACTCGACGGCTGGCCGGTGGCGATGATGGCCAGCGACCCGTACTTCTACGGCGGCGCCTGGCCCGCCGACACCTGCCGAAAGGTCGAGCGCTTCATCGACATCGCGGAGACCTTCCACCTACCGGTGGTCTACCTCGTCGATTGTCCCGGCTTCCTGATCGGCCTCGACGCCGAGAAGCAGGGCACGATCAAGGAAGGCGTGCGCGTGATGTCCGCGATGTGGCAGACGACCACCCCATGGTGCGCGGTGATCGTCCGCAACTCCTTCGGCGTGGCCGGCGCCGCCCACCGCAATCAGAGCCGCTACTGCATGCGCTACGCCTGGCCATCGGGTCGCTGGGGCTCCTTGCCGCTGGAGGGCGGAATCGAAGCCGCCTATCGTGCCGACCTGGACGCCGCCGACGACCGTCAGGCCAAGATGACCGAGATCGAGGACCGCCTGAACAAACTCCGCTCCCCCTTCCGCTCCGCCGAAACCTTCTGGATCGAAGAAATCGTCGACCCCCGCGACACCCGCCCACTCTTGTGCGAGTTCGCCAACCTCACCGCCCCGCTGCGCCGCCCCGGCCCGTCCCTCCACAAGATGCGCCCGTAGCTCGAAACCCGTCGCTTGTCGTTGCGCTCGGCCGCCGACCTATCTGCGTCGCCGACCCCCCCTCCCGCCGAACCCCGTTCCGCCAGCAGCCTCTTCGTCTTCCGATGAGAGGATCTGCCGCTCGAGGATCTGTTGATAGACCTCGTCGATCAGTGGGGCGTACACGACATCACGAGTCTCGAACAGTCGCTCGTAGCAATATCTGGTGGCCAACTGGGAATCCGCTATCTCCATGCGAATTGCCGCCTTCGTACCGACCATGCTCGTGAGGCCGGCAACGACGGCCACGTCCCCGTCACTTCGATGCCCGCGGATGACGTAGTAGTCTGGCCGTCGTTTGGCCAATTCGCTCTCCCGGACTCCCAACAGCTCCGATTCATCCACGAAGAACAGAACCGGGGGCGTAGGGAGCTCCCCCGTCTCTTGCAGATATTGCTGTAGGTTGTATCCCCATTTTTTGATGTAGATCTCGATCAATGTTTCTCGACTCGCATAGATGACCTCGTACAGCCTGAGTATTCCGTTCAGTCCCGCGCGTGCTGTTGACCGCCGGTTCAGTTCGAAACCTTCGGCGGTCTCTATGCGAATCCCTCGAATTCTGCGCTTCAGTTTGCCCTCATCGGCAAACAGTTTACGGACTGACTCCGGTTGGGCGAATGCCGTCAAGTCGCCCGCTTGAGGCCTTTGCTCCATCAGCGTGGCGAACGCCAGGGCCGGATTGTCGCTGCCATAGAGGCAGTGTGCAATCATGCCGTGAAGGGTCTCGAGCCCTTTCATCAGACCGCCACACTTCTGCATGAACTCCTTCAGCAACCGGTGGTACTCAGGCGCCAGCTGAAGAACGTTCCCCCTGTAATACGCGTCGGCCGTCTCAAGACCATGCACGCTAATCAGGTTCGTCACTTCGGTGATGATCGCGTTGGATTCGAGAAGATCGCGAATTGAGACCCTTCCACCTGAATACGAGACCTCATCGAACACGTGCCGATATGCCGTGTCGTAGTTCTGCTTCACGATCCGCAGCATCTCAACGAGTTTGCGACCATCGTCATCGACATGTCGCGCCGCTTCCTCCAGAGACAGCGGCAGGTCGTTTGGTGTCACCCGCCTGAACCTGCCGGCCAGCTGCAAGACGTAGAGCTGTTGTTTGCAGCTGAGCATGAAAAGCTCAAACAATGGGGGTGACAGGACCGCGTCGTGAAAATGTCGGATCTCGTGAACCGGGGTAATCGCATATTCGTAACTGTCAAGAACGTCGCCCTCCAGAATCCTGCGCTCCGTCGCAGGCCTCATCTGCATGAGCCGGTATGAGTGCAGATACTGTCGGCCGCGCGAAACGTCGCCTGGGAGTGCAACATCAAGCTTGAGGAAAATGACGGGGATACCGTGCACGAAGAACCCCAAGACGTTTAGGAGTTTATTCCTCTCGGTATGCCTACTCACATCTCTCTCCCCGAACAGGCCGGTTCACACCATGGCCGAACCCTTGTCCGCTCCCGTCACCTCGCCGCCGTG
>Ga0193725_1000463_pt1 | contig 12235 bp, 12 predicted proteins | sample H2a2metaG_FD_143058 | JGI IMG/M metagenome (GOLD analysis project Ga0193725, IMG submission 143058) | Soil microbial communities from a riparian zone of the East river system, Colorado, United States - H2a2 | ecosystem: Environmental > Terrestrial > Soil > Riparian zone | place: USA: East River... | reverse complement strand
GCAGCCACCGAATCCAATACGCGCGTTGGGGGGGTATGGGGCAGCCACCGAATCCAATGCGCGCGTTGGGGGGGTATGGGGGGAGCCGTAGGGGCCCCCCATTTCCAATGACGGCGCAGACCGTGTTCGAAGCGTTCGTGGCCACGGCCGCGGCCGCGCCCGACAACGTCTTCCTGTGCGCGCCGCCCGCGGCGGGGCGCGCCTATCACCCGGATGGCGTGGAATTCACGTACGGCCAGACGCGTGAGGCCGCGCTGAGACTGCGCGACGTCTACGCCGCGGCCGGCTACGGTCACGGTCATCGGGTGGCGCTGCTGCTGGAGAATCGCCCGGAGTTCTTCTTTCACTACCTGGCGTTGAACGCGCTCGGGGTCGGGATCGTCCCCATCAACCCGGACTACCGTCACGACGAGATGGCGTATCAGATGGAGCACTCGGAGGCCGACCTCGCGGTGGTGATCGCCGCGCGCATGGGTGATCTCGAGGCAATCGCGCGCGAGCGCGCCAAGCCGCTGCCGGTGGTCGGCGCGGAGGCGATGCCGTCGTCGTTGCCGAAGCCCGGCCCGGCGCCGCGTCGCGGGACGCCCGGACTCGATACCGAGACCAGCCTGCTCTACACCTCGGGCACGACGGGACGGCCGAAGGGCTGCGTGCTGACCAATCTGTACTACCTGAACGCGGGCGCCTGGTATGGCTCGCTGGGCGGTCACATCCGGCTCGAGCGAGGGCGCGAGCGCATCCTGAACCCGCTGCCGCTCTTTCACATGAACTCGCAGGCGGTGAGCGCGACCGCGGCCATCCTCACCGCCAACTGCCTGGCCCAGCCCGAGCGCTTTAGCCCGACCCGGTGGTGGAAGGACGTCGTCGCGTCGAAGGCGACCGTCATCCACTACCTCGGGGTGATGCCGCCGCTGTTGCTCAACCAGGGGGAAAGCGCCGAAGAGCGAGCGCACACGGTGAAGTTCGGTCTCGGGGCGGGCGTGGAGCCGGAGCTGCACGCGGCGTTCGAGCGACGCTTCGGCTTTCCGCTGATCGAGGTCTGGGGGATGACCGAGACCGGCCGAATCTACGCCGACAGCCACGAGCCGCGCCAGGTGCGGACGCGGGCGTTCGGCCGCCCCCGCGGCGGGCTCGAGGCCCGCGTCGTCGACGACAAGGATCACGACGTCGCGAGCGGGATCGAGGGCGAGCTGGTCGTGCGCTGGGGCGGCGCCGAAGGCCCGCGTCACGGATTCTTCTCCGGGTATCTGAAGCATGCCGAGGCGACCGAGGAGGCGTGGCGCGGGGGCTGGTTTCACACCGGCGACGTCGTGCGGCAGGCCGACGACGGCATGCTCTGCTTCGTCGACCGCAAGAAGAACATCATCCGGCGCGCCGGTGAGAACATCGCCGCCGCCGAGATCGAGGCCTGCTTGCAGGCCCACGAGTCCGTCGCCCAGGTGGCGGTGCTCGCGGTGCCCGACGACGTCCGCGAGGAAGAAGTGATGGCGTGCGTGGTGCCGATGGCCGGCGTGACGGGCGATCGCGCGCTGGCCGAGACGCTTCAGGACTGGTGTCTCTCCCGCTTGGCGTACTTCAAGGCGCCGGGCTGGATCTTGTTCGTCGCATCACTGCCGACGACAGGAACGCAGAAAGTCCAGAAGGCCCAGATCTTCGCGCGCGGCGACGACCCGCGACAGCGTCCCGGTGCGCTCGACCTGCGCGAGAGAAAGAAGCGACGGTGACATGGACCTGAACGACATTCGCGCGGAAGCGCAACGGATGCTCGACGAGACCATCCAGCTCCGGCGGCGCATTCATCGCCATCCGGAGCTGGGACTGACGTTGCCGCACACCCAGGCCACGGTGCTGGAGGCCCTCGACGGTTTCGGGCTGGAAGTCCGGACAGGACAGCGCACGACGTCGGTGGTCGCGCGGCTCCGGGGCGCGCGGCCGGGACCGACGATCCTCCTGCGGGGCGACATGGACGCGCTGCCGATGCCGGAGGACACGGGGCTGCCGTTCGCCTCGGAAGTGCCGGGCGCGATGCACGCGTGCGGTCACGACGGCCACACCGCGATGCTGGTCGGCGCCGCGCGCCTGCTCGCGCGCCGGCGCGATGCGCTCGCGGGATCGGTGCTGTTCATGTTCCAGCCGGGCGAGGAGGGCTATCACGGCGCGCGGGTGATGATCGAGGAGGGCTTGCTCGACGGTGAAGACGCGCCGACGGGCGCGTTCGCCATGCACGTGACGCATCGTCGTCCCGCCGGAGTCATCAGCGCGAAAGGCGGACCGACGGCGGCAGCCGCCGACACCATCCAGATGATCGTGCGCGGCCAGGGCGGCCACGCCTCGGCACCCCACGACTGCCTCGATCCGATCCCCGTGGCCTGCGAGATCGTCCAGGCGCTGCAGACGATGGTGACGCGGCGGGTGCACGTGTTCGATCCCGCGGTCGTGACCATCGCCAAGATCGAGGCCGGCACCACCCGTAACGTGATTCCCGAGACCGCGACCCTGCTCGGTACCGTCCGCACGGTCTCCGAGTCCACCCGCGAGACCGTGCTCGCCGGCGTGCGCCGCGTGGCCCAGGGTGTCGCCGCCGCGCACGGGGCCGAGGTCGACGTGGAGATCACGCGCGGCTACCCGCCCACCGTGAACGACGAGCGCTTCGCGCGCTTCGTGCTCGACACCGCGCGCGAGATGCTGGGACCGGACGGGGCCCAGCAAGCCAGCAACCCGATGATGGGCGCCGAGGACTTCTCCTACGTGCTCCAGCGCGTGCCCGGCGCGATGGCCAATCTCGGCACGCGGCCGGACGGCGGTCCGGCCTACCCGAATCATTCGAACCGGATGCTGCTGAACGAGTCCGCGCTGGCCACGGGCGTGGCCATGCACGCGGCCGTCGCGCTGCGGTTCCTCGAGCGAAAGGGGGTCCTGTCATGAAGGCCAGGGCGAAGAAGAAGACCGCCGCTCGTCGCGCGCCCGCCAAGCGCGCGGCGGCGAAGAAGACGGTCGACCCGATTCCGGCCGGTCATCCGACCGTCTCGCCGTATCTGATCGTCGACGACGCGCCCCGCGCGCTGGAGTTCTACAAGAAGGCGTTCAGCGCCAAGGAGCTGATGCGCCACGCCGGACCCGACGGGCGCATCGGACACGCCGAGATCCGCATCGGCGATTCGATCGTCATGCTGGCCGACGAGCACCTCGAGATCAACGCGAGGAGCCCGAAGACGATCGGCGGCACGCCGGTGAGCCTGCACGTCTACGTCAAGGACGTCGACGCGGTCGCGCGCCAGGCCGCCGGCGCCGGGGCCAAGACCGTCCGCCCGGTGCAGACCCAGTTCTACGGCGACCGCAGCGGCACGTTCGAGGATCCGTTCGGTCACCAGTGGCACCTCTCCACGCACGTGGAGGACGTCTCGCCCGCGGAGCTGCGGCGGCGCGCCGCCCAGATGGGCCACTGACGTGGGCAAGACGACGTTCGATTTTTCGGGGCAGGTGGCGGTGATCACCGGCGGCGCGCGCGGGATCGGCAAGGGCTCGGCCGAGGCGTTCGCCGAGGCCGGCGCGCGCGTCTACGTGGTCGATGTCGACGACAAGGCGGGCGAGACGGTCGCGAGCGGCATCCGCGAGCGCGGGGGCGGGGCGTCGTTCGTGGCGTGCGACGTGACCGACGCCGCGAGCGTGGAGGCGACGTTCGCGCGGATCGTCGGCGAGACCGGGCGGCTCGACGTGCTCGTGAACTGCGCGGGAGGCTTCTGGAAGCAGCTCTCGGTCGAGGAGACCCCCGAGGACGAGTGGGACAACGTCATCGACCTGAATCTCAAGAGCATCTTCCTCTGCGCCAAGGCCGCCATCCCCACGTTCAAGCGCCAGCACGGCGGGCGCATCGTCAACGTCGGCTCGATGGCCGGAGTGAGCGCGCTGACGAGATCGTCACCGCCGTACTCGGCGGCCAAGGCCGGCGTGCATTCGCTCACGCGCGTACTCGCCTTCGAGCTGGGCGAGCACGGCGTCACCGCCAACGCGCTCGCTCCCGGCACCACCGCCACCGAGCGCGTGGTCGCCGTGCGCAGCCAGGCCCAGCGCGACATGATCGGCAAATCCACCGCGGTCGGCCGCATCGGCGAGGTCTCCGACATGGTCGGCTGGGTGCTGTTCCTGGCCGCGCCCGAGTCCGGCTACCTCACCGGCCAGACCCTCTCGGTCAACGGCGGGCGGCTGATGGTGTGATCGTCCTGATGCTCGTGGGCGGAGACGGCGGATGGGGAGAAAGCTTCAGCGGGCCGACATCAAAACGAGAGAGGAGACGGACATGACACGTTCGACGACGCGATGGATGCTTCTGGGGCTGGCGTTCGTTCTCACCCTGGTCGGGATCACCCCGATGGTGTACGCGCACGGCGGCGATCCGACCCTCGTTCACTCCTGCGTCAACAAGAGCAGCGGTGAAGTCAGGATCGTGGGCGCGAGCGCGTCGTGCAAGAACAACGAGACTGCGGTGGACTGGCCCGCGACGGCGGCCCCGCCCCCGCCCCCGGCGGGTGGCGGCAGCATCATGGTTCATGGAGTGAGCGCGGGGGTCGTGGCGACGTTCTTCGTTCACTTCGGCGGCGGCGTTCCCGAGTATCGCCTTCCCCGGGATGGAACCGTCCAGAACATGCGGATCCTCGTCACATCCAACTCGTACAACGCGCCGACCACGGTGACCTTCTTCGTCAACGGTGCAGCCACGGTGCTCTCGGCGGTGATTCCACCGGCTAGCACCGCGGATATCGACGTCGTCGGCGCCGTCCCCGTGCTCGACGGTCAGAAAGTTTCCGTGATGGCGGACGCCTCGACGGTCAGCAGCGGATCCATTGCCCTGAGCGTCAGCTACGAGATTCAGTAGACCGCGGCCGGGGCGGGGCTCAGACGAGCCCCGCCCCGGCGTTCAGGACTTCACTGAGGTCAGGGCTTGCGGTCCCAGCGAAAATCGATCTGCCGCTGGCCCTGCGTCGGAATGGTCACGGTCTTGGTTTGCGTCTGGGCGTCGGACGTGGCCTTGACCGTGTACGTTCCCGGAGACAGCTTCGCGAGCAGGATCGGTCCCTCCATCGTGGCGTCGAGGACCGCCCCGTTCCTGGCTCCCGCGACGACGATTTGCACGTCCGCCAGGTAGTCGCCCGAGGTCGCCGCGGCCACGATCTTCAGGTTGTACTCGTTTTCCTTGGCCAGAAGCTCTTCTCGGGAGTCGGCGCCGACTCCGCCGGACACGTAGGGCACGTTCTCGGCTCGTGCTTCCTGGATCGCCCCGACGACCGACCCCGTCACGAGAATCACCGTGCAAAGAATTGCCGCCACCCGGTTGAGCATGGGCCACCTCCGAACGGATTTTTTCGATGAGAGCGCCTGCCGTGGCAACTACTGCAATTTCTGAACCGAGGCGGGAAGGCCGATCTTCACGAGGGCCTCCCAGGCGAAGGGCGCATGGTCTAGAATGAGGTCCCATGGCCAGCGATCTGAACGACGCCGACGTTCGCATGGAAGCGACCAACCTCTACCGCGAGGAGGTCATCACCGACCGCCAGGTGGGCACCATCCGCGTGCTCTACCCGGTCAAGGCCGATGGCCTGGCCGACGGCAGCCGCAAGGTGCTCTACGTCGGTGAGACTCAGGTGCTCACGCCGGCCGGGATGCTGCCGATCGCCTTCGAGATCGACGCGCTCTCCCTGGCCCAGGCCATCGAGAAGTTCGGCGACGGCGTGAAGGAAGCGGTCGAGCGCACGATCCGGGAGATCCAGGAGCTGCGCCGCGAGGCCGCCTCCTCGATCGTGATCCCTCGCGGGATGCCGCCCGGCGGTCTCGGAGGTCCCGGTCCCGGTCTGGGCGGACCGGGCGGTCCTCGCGGCAAGATTCAGCTTCCGTAGTCTCCGCGGTCCTCAGCCGTCCAGCTCTGCCGCCAGTTCGCGGCAGAGCGCGGTAATTTTTTCGTGATCCATGGGAAACCACGCGGCCATCCATTCCGGGCGCTCGTAGAACGCTAGCGGGGGACGCCCCGTCCTCCGTATCGCGCCGCGCCTCACCAGGCCGCTCGCGTTGATGAAGCTCACGTCCTCGAGGATGCGACCGGTGGCCGCGAACCCCGCGGTGACCGGGGCCAGCTCGGCGACGGAAGCCAGGCTGTCCGCGACGGCGCGCAAGCAGAAGGCGTGCACGCGCGGGACGCGGGGAAGCGCGGCCAGCACCGCGCGCATGGTGAGCCCCGAGAAGATCGTGTCGTCCACGACCGCGATCGAATCGGCTGACGCTAGCGCGGCGAGCCGCGCGGCCAGCGGCTCCGGGCCGGAGAGCACGTAGCCGCCGTCTCGATCTTCTTCCCGCCAGAGATCCACCTGATGGATCGACGGGAACCAGCCCGTCCGCGCGTGCACGGCGGCGGCGACGCGAACCCCGGCGCGGCCGATGCCGACCGTCTCCGCGAAGGGCGCGTGCTCTCCGCGGGCGACGAGACCGTCGACCTGCCCGGCGAGGGTCAGGATCACCACGCGTCCGGCATCGCGCCGGAGCCGTGCGAAGAGCGCCTGGCCCAGTTCGGGCGCGCGTGAGCCGGCCGACAGCTCGTCCGACAGATCGTCGTGGACGTACAGCGTGCGGGGGACCGGCGTGGCCGCGGCGTCACCCTCCGGGGATCGGACGACAGAGCACGAGGCCGAAGCGCCGCTCGGCGTCGGTGAACCACTCCTCCAGCTCGAGTCCGGCCTCGGCGAGCTCGGCCTCGGTTCCCGCCCGGGTGAACTTGTACGAGTTCTCGGTCCAGATCCCGTCGCCCTCGTCGAAGTCGAGGGTGAGGGGCAGGCGCGCGAGCTCCACGCGCTGGGGGGCGGCCGCGATGAGGTGCATCTCGATGCGGCTGGCCTCGGCGTTGTAGAAGGCGTGATGACGATAGTTCTCGGGGGCGAAATTCCCGTCCACCAGACGGTTCACGTGGCGCAGGACGTTGCGGTTGAACTCCGCGGTCACCCCGGCGGCGTCGTCGTACGCGGCCTCCAGCGTCCGCCGGTCCTTCACGAGATCGACGCCGAGCAGCAGCCGCCCGTCGGGGCCGAGCAGCCCGCGCAGCTCGGCGAGGAAGGCCCGACGCGCGGGGGGATCGAAGTTGCCGATCGTGCTGCCGAAGAAGAGCAGCAGCCGTCGACCCGTCGGCGGGGGCAGGCGCGACAGGTGGCGCTCGAAGTCGGCCACGACCGCGTGGACTTCGAGCGACGGATACTCCTGGACGAGCTTCTCCGCGGCCTGGGTGAGGCCGTCGCGTCCCACGTCGACCGCCACGTAGCGCACGCTGGCGGTGCTCGGCAGCGCGTTGAGCAACACGCGCACCTTCTCGCACGATCCCGGCCCCAGCTCGACCAGGTCGCGCGGCTGCAGGCGACCCATCAAGGGGCCGGCGATGGCGCGGAGAATCGACTCTTCCGCGTCGGTCAGGTAGTACTCGGGCAGCTCGGTGATGCGCTCGAACAGCCGGCCGCCGGCCTCGTCGTAGAAATATTTCGGCGGGAGCCGTCGCGGCCGCGCGGTGAGCCCGTCGCGAATGTCGTCGATCATCCGGGCCACGAACTGCGACTCGTCGTCCTGCACCTCGAGCCGAAAGCGTGCGGTGGCCGCCATGTCAGGGCGCCGCCCTGCGGAAGCCGGCAAAGATGTCGCGCCGGTGTCGCATGTCCAGATTCCTCCACGCGCGGCGGAAGAGCCGCGATCGCCGTGTGTCGCCGTCGGGCTGCCGCGCAGGTCGATCGTGAGCGGCCCGCTTTGGGTCGGGCCAGTGTACCGCCGCCGCGTTGCCCGACGCCATCGGAGGTTGTATCGTGCGAATTCGGAGGTCAGCGATGTCCCCACGCAGCGTCGCCAAGATCATCTCGGGCCAGCCGACGTCGGACGGCGCCGGCGTGCGCCTCACGCGCATGATCGGCACGTCAGCGCTCGAGCAGCTCGATCCGTTCCTGCTGCTCGACGAGTTCAAGTCCGACCGCGCCGACGACTATCTCGCTGGCTTCCCCGACCATCCGCACCGGGGCTTCGAGACCGTGACCTACATGCTGGCCGGGGCCATGGAGCACCGCGACCACGCCGGCAACCGGGGCGAGCTGGTGGCGGGCAGCGTGCAGTGGATGACGGCCGGGCGCGGCATCGTACACTCCGAGATGCCGCGCCAGCGCGACGGCCTCATGTGGGGCTTTCAGCTCTGGGTGAATCTACCGGCGCGCGACAAGATGATCGCGCCGCGTTACCAGGACATCGCGCCCGAGCGCATCCCCGAGGCGACGCTCGCCGCGGGCGTCACCGCGCGCGTGATCGCGGGGAAGGTCGGCGGCGTCGTCGGCCCGGTGGAGGGGATCGCGACCGAGCCGCTCTATCTGGACGTCCACCTGTCGCCCGCCGCCGCCGTCGAGCTGCCGCTCACGGCCGGTCACAACGCGTTCGCCTACGTGTACGAGGGACGCGCGACGCTCGGTCCGGCGTCGAGCGCGCGGGACGTCGGCGCGGGGCAGCTCGCGGTGCTGAGCGACGGCGATGCGATTCGCGCGGCCAGCGGTCCGGACGGCGCTCGCTTGCTGCTGCTCGCCGCCCGTCCCCTGCACGAGCCGATCTCCCGCTACGGCCCGTTCGTCATGAACACGCGCGAGGAGATCATGCAGGCGGTCGACGACTACCGAAACGGCCGTCTCCTCGGATAGCCGGCGAGCGTTCGTCCCCCCGCCGTGGCGACGTCAGCACCGGGAGGAGGGCGGTTCGGCTGGGCCTTCTTCCTCGGCAACCTGCTGGGCGGGCTGCTCACGTTCTTCTATTTCCGGTTCATCGATACCGCGACGAGCGTGCCTCCCGTCGGCCGTGGCGAGCTGGTCTTCTTCGTGATCGCGTTCGTCGCGATCGCCGGGACCGGCCACGTCATCGTCGACGCCCAGATCCGGCCGCTGATGCAGGCCCTGGCGAGGGGAGGGAGTCCTCCTCCCGAGCTTCGCCGTCGCGCCCTCGCGTATCCCTGGATCATCGCCGGCGTCACCGCGACCGGCTGGATCCTCGCCGGACTCACGTGGGGTGTCCTGTGGCCCCTCATCGCGGGGACGCTCACCGTGCGGGGAGCGCTGCGCGCGGTCTTCGGCATCGTCGGCGTCGGCGGGACCGTGGTGACCGCGCTGATCTTCTTCGCCGCCGAGCACCAGTGGCGGGACGTGTTGCCGGCGTTCTTTCCGAACGGAGACGTGAGCGCCGTGCGCGGCGTGCCGCGGCTGCCGGTTCGCGCGCGCCTGCTCGTCATGTTCGTGCTGGCCGGCGTCGTGCCGCTGGTCCTGCTCGGCGTGCTGGCCGCGACGCGCGCGGCGGCCATTCTGCAGGCCGATCCCGCCACGGCGGACGATCTCGTGCGCGGCATGCTCGCGCTGATCGTCTTCCTGCTGGTCGTCGGCGTGGTGACCGCCGCCGGGCTGGCGCTGTTCGTGTCGCGGAGCGTGGCGGGGCCGCTCGGCCGGCTGCGCGCGGCCATGGCCGAGGTGGAACGCGGGGACCTCGGCGTCAGCGCGCCCGTTGTCGGCAACGACGAGATCGGTGGGCTCGCCGAGAGCTTCAACCGGATGGTCGAGGGACTGCGCGACCGGGAGCTCGTGAGAGAGACGTTCGGCAAATACGTGAGCCCGGAGATCCGCGACGAGATCCTCGGCGGCCGCATCCCGCTCGACGGCCAGCTCCGCGAGGTGACCGTGCTGTTCGCCGACCTCCGCGACTTCACGCCGTGGGTCGAGAGGAGCGATCCCCGCCAGGTCGTCCGCGACCTGAATGCGTACTTCACCGAGATGGAGACGGCCATCCGCAGCCACGGCGGCCTCGTCCTCCAGTACATCGGCGACGAGATCGAGGCCGTCTTCGGCGCGCCGATCGGCGACCCTAAGCACGCTGTGCACGCGGTCAGCACCGCGCTCGAGATGCGCCGGCGCCTCGTCGCGTGGAACGCCGCGCGTGGCACCGCGGGCGACACCCCGCTGCGCCACGGCATCGGCATCCACACCGGCCCCGTCATCGCCGGCAACATCGGCAGCGCCGAGCGCCTGTCCTACACGCTGGTCGGCGACGCCGTGAACCTCGCCTCCCGCCTGCAATCACTGACCAAGGAGCTGGGCTGCGACATCCTGGTGAGCGGAGACACCCGCCGCCACCTCGACGGCGAGTTCGCGCTCACCCCGCTCCCGGCCGTCCGCGTGAAGGGCAAGTCTGAAGAAGTCGAAGTCTTCAGCCTGGGTTGAGATTCGACGGGTGATCAGGCCGCGGGCAACACTTCGAAACCTAGCGCGCGAGCTGATGATCGGATTCGGCGGTCGAGGCTCAGCACCGCCAGATCATCAAAGCTTTCGGCGATGTCGAGGGCGCTGGCCAGGCTCGTTCAGTAGCCACGCAACGACGGCACTGGACTCAGCGTAGAGGGTCAGCGCTTGCCCCGCTCTTCGTCGAGCAGTCGCTTGGCCGTTCCGGGGGGCGTGAGCCGCGGGAAGGTCGGGTAGAGGCTGGGATTGTTGGGTCACTCTAGCCGGACCGGAAATCATGTCAACGCCTCAAGTTCGATACAGTGCGGTTTGCACGCCAAGGGGCGAGACGGTGCTTGACACCCGTTCGGGGGCGGCGTAGGTGTACGCGGGATGACGGACGAGCTGCGGTTCGTGCACTTCACCGACACCCACATCGTGGGGCCGGGCGTGCGGCTTCGCGAGGTCGAGACGTGTCGGACGCTGGAGCGTGTGGTCGACGCGGTCAACGATTTGAATCCGCGCCCGGCATTCGTGATCGTCGGTGGCGACCTGGTCAGCCCCGACATCTCGTCGGACTCCATCGAGGGCCACCGCGACGCCAGTGACGCCGAGTACGAAGCCTCCTACGCGGTCCTGCGCTCGATCCTCGGACGGCTGGCCGTTCCGTTCCACATGCTCATGGGCAACCACGATCGCCGCGGCCCGTTTCGCCGGGTGATGCTGTCGCACCAGGCGCCCGACGACGAGCGCCACTGCTTCGTGGTCGACGTCGACGGCTATCGGGTCTGCGCGCTCGACTCGCTCGACCCGGGCAAGAAGCCCGGCGTCCTCGGCGCCGGTCAGCTCGCCTGGCTACGCGATCGGCTGGGCGAAGCCGCTGATCGCGACGTCGTGATCGCCGTTCACCATCACGCCGTTCCGATCGGTCTCGAGCGGCTCGACGTGCAGATGCTGATGGACGCCGACGCGCTGTGGAAGCTGATCCTCGAGGCCGGCAACGTCCGCGGCGTGCTCTGCGGCCACGTCCACCTCCAGCACGAGGAGGAGCGTCACGGCATCCCCGTCGTCACCACCCCGTCAACGTGCTTCCAGAGCTCGAAGCTCTTCAAGGAAAAACAGTACCTCACCGGGCCGCCGACCTTGCGCCTCGTCACGTGTCGTGACGCGACGATGACGTCGGAACTCGTGAAGCTCTGAAGCGCCCTCAGCTCTGCGCGAGATTCCGTTCGACCTTCGCCCAGGTGTCGCGGAGGCCGACAGTGCGGTTGAAGACGGGGCGGGCGGGCGTGTGGTCCTTCCAGTCGGCGACGAAATAGCCCTGGCGCTCGAACTGCAGACGCGTCTCCGGGGCCACTGACGCGAGCGCGGACTCGACCTTGGCGTCGGGCAGGACTTCGAGCGACGCCGGGTTCAGCGCGGCCTGGAAATCGTCCTCGTCGTCCGGCTTCGGCTTGGTGAAGAGCGTGTCGTAGAGGCGCACCTCGGCGTCGACGGCGTGCTGGGCCGAGACCCAGTGGATCGTGCCGCGGACCTTGCGGCCGCGGGCATCGCCGCCGCGCGAGTCGGGATCGTAGTTGCAGCGCACTTCTTCGATCGATCCATCCGGCGCGCGGGTGAACCCGGTGCACTCGACCACATAGGCGTAGCGCAGGCGGACGTGGGCGCCGGGTGTGAGGCGGAAGTACTTCGGTGGGGCGGTCTCGCGGAAATCGTCCCCCTCGATGTAGAGCACGCGGCTGAAGGGGAGCGTGCGGCTCCCTGCCGTCGGATCCTCGGGGTTGTTGACCGCCTCGAACTCCTCGACCTGGCCCTCGGGATAGTTCTCGATGACCAGGCGCAGCGGACGCAGCACCGCGAGGCGACGCTCGGCGCGGCGGTTGAGGTCTTCGCGGACGCAGTGCTCGAGCAGCGCGACTTCCACCAGGTTGTCGGCCTTGGCCACTCCGATGCGCTCGGCGAAATCGCGCAGCGACTCCGGC
>Ga0193725_1000462_pt1 | contig 12238 bp, 11 predicted proteins | sample H2a2metaG_FD_143058 | JGI IMG/M metagenome (GOLD analysis project Ga0193725, IMG submission 143058) | Soil microbial communities from a riparian zone of the East river system, Colorado, United States - H2a2 | ecosystem: Environmental > Terrestrial > Soil > Riparian zone | place: USA: East River... | reverse complement strand
GCACTGGCCGAGCTGGATATCGAGGTAGGCAATGATTCGCCACGTTCCAAGGGGCAACCGCAAAACGGGATCCTGATACCAAGGGATGTCGAATCCGGCTTTCGGGTCGTCCGGCGAGCCTGCCTTGCCAAATGGCAGGACATCGGATGCGCCTTTCGCCAATTCGGTCGAGATGCATGGTTGATCCATACCGCCACCCATGTTCCGTACCCCGCCGACCTCCTCGATCCGGAAGCCGATCGGGTACATGGCGTGGAACATCGTCTCGCTGGTCTTGGGTCCGAGGTATGTCACGCTCGCGACCGGCTCGATCGCGTCGTTCGGGTTGTAGAGCGACCGGGGCGTCGTCAACGCGAGCCGGAAACTTCCGTCCTCTGCCGTTGTGACAACCGGCGCGGCCGGGTCAGCGCTCGGTGATGGGCTCGACGAATTCGTCGTCGACGCCTCCCGCAGTACGAGGCCAACGACGACGATGCTGACGATTGCGGCGAGGCCGCCGATTGACAAGGCGGCCGACGTCCGGGCGGCAGCGCGCGGCCTTGCCCGATAGCCGGTCGCCATCGACGCGCGCCGCGAGGTGTCCCGCCACTCCTCGACGACCTGATCCGGATCACGGCCCGCGTTCACGCGCCGCCTCCGGTCAGCTTCGCCCGGCCGCGGCTGGCCGACGCCCGAACCGCACCGGCGGAGATGCCGAGCGCAGCCCCGATCTCATCGGCGGACCAGCCCTCGACGGCCGAAAGTAGGATCGCGGTCCGCTCGGTCGACGTCAGTCGCGCGAGCTCCGAACGGAGATCGACGAACCGCTCGACCGTCGCGGCGTCGATACCTGCTGGCGCCGGCGGCGCCGTCCCGAGCCGCAGCGCCCGCGCCAGCCGTCGGAACCGATCCAGGGCAATCCGCCGCGCCGTGACGAGCAGCCAGCCGAGGACGGGCTCGCCCCAATCGATCGCCGCACGCCGCGCCCACAGCCGGACGAACGCCTCCTGGGCGACGTCGTCGGCTTCCGACAGGTCGTTCGTCAGGGCAAGCGCGAATCGGAACACGGGCGTCCACAGCTCCTCGGCGGCGCGCTGAAACGCGTCGTCCGGTGATGGCTTGGGCTCGGTCATCTACCCGGTACACGCTCGGGGAGGCCGAAACGCACGGTCACTGGGCGGCGTCTGCATGGCTCCAGTCTGTCGGGAACCACCCCTCCCGGTCGACCGATGAAAACCCCGAACGGCCGCCCGCGTCGGTTTACATCCGGAAGACGCCGAACCGCGTGTCCGGGATCGGGGCGTTGAGGGCGGCCTCGATGCCGAGGCTCAGCACCCGTCGCGTGTCGAGCGGGTCGATGATCCCGTCGTCCCATAGTCGGGCCGTCGCGAAATAGGGATTGCCCTCGCGCTCGTACGTCTCGAGGATCGGCGCTTCGAAGGCGTCGCGGGCAGCGTCGTCGGCCAGGCCCCCGCTGACCGTCGACAGGACGCGCGCCGCCTGCTGGCCGCCCATCACGCTGATCCGGGCGTTCGGCCACGTCCACAGGAAGCGCGGCTGGTAGGCGCGACCGGCCATGGCGTAGTTGCCCGCGCCGAAGCTGCCACCGATGATCACGGTGAACTTCGGGACCTCGGCGCAGGCGACGGCCATCACCATCTTCGCCCCGTCCTTGGCGATCCCCCCGGCCTCGTACTCGCGCCCGACCATGAAGCCCGTGATGTTCTGGAGGAAGACCAACGGGATCTTGCGCTGCGCCGCGAGCTCGATGAAATGGGCGCCCTTGAGGGCCGAGGCGCTGAACAGGATGCCGTCGTTGGCGATGATCCCGACGGGGTAGCCGTCGATATGGGCGAACCCGGTGACGAGTGTCTCGCCGTAACGCGGCTTGAAGTCGTGGAAGCGGCTGCCGTCGACGAGGCGGGCGATGATCTCGCGGACCTCGACGGGCCGGCGCGCATCGGCCGACACGGCGGCATAGAGACCGGCCGATCCCTCCGGATCGATCGCGGGTGGCTCCGCAGAGGCCCGGTCCCACGGTGGCGTCGGCGGCCGCCGATTCAGGTTTCGAACGATCGACCGGCCAAGCGCCAGGGCGTGCTCGTCGTCGAGGGCGAGGTGGTCGGCGACGCCGCTGATGCGCGTGTGGACATCACCACCACCGAGGTCCTCGGCGCTGACCTCCTCGCCGGTCGCCGCCTTCACGAGCGGTGGGCCTCCGAGGAAGATCGTGCCGATGCCCTTGACGATCACAGTCTCGTCGCTCATCGCCGGGACATATGCGCCGCCGGCCGTGGAGCTGCCCATCACGAGGGCGACCTGGGGGATGCCCGCCGCCGACATCCGGGCCTGGTTGTAGAAGATCCGCCCGAAATGGTCGCGATCGGGGAAGACGTCGGCCTGGAGCGGCAGAAACGCGCCGCCGCTATCGACGAGGTAGATGCATGGCAACCGATTCTCGAGGGCGATCTCCTGTGCCCGGAGATGCTTCTTCACCGTGAGCGGGTAGTAGGTTCCGCCCTTGACGGTGGCGTCGTTGGCGATGACGACGACCCGCGTCCCCTCGACGCTGCCGATCCCGGTGACGATCCCGGCCGACGGAGCATCGTCGTCATAGAGCCCGTTGGCGGCAAGCGGGCTCAGCTCGAGGAAGGCGGAGCCGGGATCGATCAGCCGATCGATCCGCTCGCGGACCGGCAGCTTTCCGCGCTCCCGATGTCGGGCGATGGATCTGTCGTCACCGCCGGCGCCTCGGCCCGCGACTCCGGCCTGGTGCTCGCGCAGCTCGGCAACGAGCGTTGCCATCGCGTCGTGGTTGGCGCGCGCCTCGGGGCTGGCGGGATCGAGCCGGCTCCGGAGGACGGGCATTGCTCGATGATAGGTCGGAACCATCGCGGCGGAACGGGCGTCGTCGCGAGAATGCAAACCCTCGCCTTGCGGTCCGCCGCGCTCCTGACGATCGTCCTCGTGGCCTTGCTCATGGGCGGATGCTCGGGCCCGCCATCGGCGTCGATCGCCTCGAGCGCGTCGCCGTCGGCGCCGCCATCAACCCTGGCACCCAGCGCGACGCCGAGCCGCCCGTTGGTCACGGTCGAGACGCGCGGAGGGATGTGCGCTCAGGGTGCCTGCGACTCGACGATCGCCATCGAGGCCGACGGCCGAGTCCACGCCATCGCTCCAGCGCCGGCCGAGCTCGGAACCGTGCCCGATCGCGGGCTCGAGGCGCTCAACACGGAGATCGCCCAGGCCGACTTCGCGGCGCTGACGAGCCATCCATTCACCGGTACCTGCCCGATCGCTTTCGACGGCCAGGAGACCGTCTATACGTTCTCGATTGGCTCCGACACCCAACGCATCGCTTCGTGCGAGGTCATCATCGATCCTGCCGCTCCGCTGTTCGTCGCGGTTACGGCCGCCCTCGCCGATGCTGGCCACCCCTGAGCCAGCCCTCCCGGCAGCGTCCGGACGTCAGTGGCGGCGCGCGCGGATCGGGGCGGCGGCCGTCGCCACGATGCCAATCGCCACTTGTGCAGCACCGAGGGCCAGATACGGACCGATATCCGGATCCATGCAGCCCTGGCCTGGCACAGCGTTGAAGGCCTGGCACTCGAAGTGCGATCGCACGAGGAGGGCGAGCCACGTCGTCCCGAGGCCGAGGAACAGCCCGCCGACGGCCGATATCCGCGGCGTGGCGCGGACCAGGCCCACGAGGAATGCCGCAGCGATGACCCAGCCGAAGACCGGAAGGACCAATGTCAGCACGCCGGCTCCAACCCCGACAACGAGGCCGGCGATCCAGTTGGAAAGGCCCCGACGCCTGTCCATCAGGTGAGGACATCGCGGAGCGCGGATTCGACCGTTGGGTGGCGGAACCCGTAGCCGGCCGCGAGAGCCTTCGCGGGGACAGCGATGCGGCCATGGAGGACGATATCGGCCTGGCCCCAGAGCACGAGCCGCAGCAGGACAGCCGGAACTGGGAAGATCGCCGGTCGGTGCAACACACGGCCGATCGCTCGTGCCACCTCCCGTTGGGTCGGCACTTCCGGGGCGACCATGTTGATCGGCCCCGCGATCGAGTCGTTGCGGAGTGCGAGGTCGTAGAGGCCGACCGCGTCGTCGATGTGGATCCACGTGAAGCGCTGTCGGCCCGAGCCCAGCGGCCCGCCGACGAAGAGCCGGAACGGCAGCAGGATCAGTCGCCAGGCCAGCGCTTCGGGCGCGACGATGAGGGCCGTTCGGGCCAGGACGACGCGAACCCCGAGCGGCTCGGCCGCCCGTGCCGCGGCCTCCCAGGCGAGGACGACATCGGCGAGGAACGAGTCGCCCGGTGGCGAGTCCTCGGTCATTTCGCCCTCGGGGCGGTCTCCGAAGATGTCGATGCCGGAGGCATTCACGAGAACCTTCGGCCGATCCGCGGCGGGCAGTCGGCCGATCGCTCCGACGATGGCCCCGGTCGAATCGAGCCGGCTCTGGAGAATCGCCCGCTTGTGCCCCGCCGTCCACGGCCTGCCACCGATCGGCACGCCAGCCAGGTTGACGACGGCATCGGCGCCGCTGAGCGAGGCGACGAGCTCGTCATCGACCCGCGGGGGATCCCAGCGCGCGAGGCGGGTGCCGGTCCCCTCTGTCTGCCGCCCGGCCGCCCGCGAGGGACGTCGGGTCAGGACCGTGACCTCGTCGCCGGCCGCGAGCCATGCAGCGGCCAGTCGGCGTCCCAGAAACCCCGAACCGCCGGCAATGACGATCCGCATCAGGCAGCCTTCCGCTCAGGTGCCGAGGAAATCCCCATCCCGTCGCGAGCGAGCTTTCGAACGATGAACGCCCAAACGAGCGCGCAAGGTACCGTCAAGATCAGCATCGGGATTCCAACGATCAATAGGCCGATAGCCCACAGCCCGAGATAGCCCCAGATTGCCTCCGACGCTGCCCCGCCGGAATTGCCTGCCGCGCCCACAATGAACAGGCCATCAGCGATGGCGATCGTGACGATTGCCATGCCGAACGCCGGTCCAAACAGCCCGCCACCAGTGCGAATGCTCGGGCCAAGGAACCAACCGGCGATCGCGGCTGCAGGTACCCCAACACCGAGGAACCCGCTTTGGCTGATCGCAAATCCGAGGAATGCCGCAACAACCGCGATTGCGCAAGCAACCGCTGCACCGACGGGACGACTGGCGGTCATGATGGGATCGGTGTCGCTGTCGGCCTGATCTCGGACCGTGGCTGAGATGATCGTGGAGGCCATCACGCGTTCCTCCGTGCTACTCTGACATAGCAAGTTATGACATTAGAACCGGCTACTGTCAAGGCGCAGGTTTCCGCCGGCCGCGCTGGCCGCGGGAAGTCGCCTCACGTTGCCGGCGACGGGACGTCGCCAGCCGAAGCGCTGCGCCTCCAGTTCGCGGACGCGTGGGGCAACATGAGCGCGTCATGGGGCGTCGCCCCGGCGATCGGTCGTGTCCACGCCTATCTCATGGTTCGCGGCGTCCCCCTAACCGAGCGCGAGGTGCGCGAAGCCCTCGGCCTGTCGCACCGCGCCGCCAGCCTGGCCCTGACCGACGCCGAGGCGTGGGGCATCGTCGAGCGCGTTCCGGAGCCGAGGCGCGTCGGACGTCGAGGCCCGGCCGGGACGGCTTACCTCGCGGTGGGTGACCATTGGCAGTGGTTCACGAGTGTCATCGCCGGGCGCAAGGTCCGCGAAGGCGACCCGATCGTCGAGGTCATCGAACGAACGACGTCGGCGGCGGGCGAGGGCGCTGCTGCGAACCCTGAAGATCGAGAGCTCGTCGCCCTTCACGAGTGGCTGGCCGCCTTCGCCGGGTTCGTGCGGCTGTTCGATCGGGCCGTCGGGCTGATCCCGAAGCTCGAGCCGCGCGAGCTGGAGCGAGGGATGCGCCTCCTCGGCGAGATCTCGGACGAGACCGTGCTTCGCCTCGTCCATCTCCTCGGCGGTCTCCCGGACGACGACGTCCTCGAGTTGATCGAGGCGCTCAGCCGGCTTTCGCCGACGGCCGCGCGTCGGGCGACGAAGCTGATGTCGGGGGTCGTCCGAACCGTCGCGCGCTGATCGGCCGGGCGGCCCAGCACGGCGGGGACATGCTCGGTTCGCACGAGAATCCCGCCCAACACGCTCGAGCCAATGCGCGATTGCGTTGTATTCGAGCGTGGACGATCGATACCTGCGTTGAGGGTTGAGCGTGATCACGTCCCATCTCATGACGCCGCCGCATACGCGCCGCGTGGGAGTCCCTTGGAACGCGTCGGTCCTGAAGGTTGGGCCGCGATATGCAAACAACGGCATCAGCGGGCGGGACAAGATCTCTCGCGAGACGGCACGTGACTCGGGTTTCGGCGCGGGCCGTGCGATAATCCGGGCGCGCGAGGCGGCCCGACCGGCTCGAACGGGCGAGGACCCCGGGGCCAGCATGGCCGGCAGACCGAGCGCAGGAGTCCGGAGCCACAACCACATGACCCTCGAAACGTCCACCTGGGCGACCAAGAAGGGCCTCGCCCAGATGCTCAAGGGCGGCGTCATCATGGACGTCGTCACGCCCGACCAGGCGAAGATCGCGGAGGATGCGGGCGCGGTCGCCGTCATGGCGCTCGAGCGCGTCCCGGCCGACATTCGGGCGGCGGGCGGCGTCGCCCGGATGAGCGATCCGTCGATGATCGAAGGGATCATGAAGGCGGTGACGATCCCGGTCATGGCCAAGGCCCGGATCGGTCATTTCGTCGAGGCCCAGGTCCTCGAGGCGCTCGGTGTCGACTACATCGACGAGTCGGAGGTCCTGACGCCGGCCGACGAGAACAACCACATCGACAAGCACGCCTTCAAGGTTCCGTTCGTCTGCGGCTGCCGCAATCTCGGCGAAGCCCTTCGGCGGATCAACGAAGGCGCGGCGATGATCAGGACAAAGGGTGAGGCTGGGACCGGCAACGTCGTCGAGGCCGTCCGCCAGCTGCGCGACGTCCTGGCCGAGATCCGTCGCCTCGGGACGATGCGCGAGGACGAGCTGTTCGTCGCGGCCAAGGAGCTCCAGGCGCCGTACGACCTCGTTCGCCAGATTGCCACCGACAGCAGCCTGCCGGTCGTCAACTTCGTCGCCGGCGGCATCTCGACGCCGGCCGACGCCGCCCTCGTCATGCAGCTCGGGGCGGAAGGCGTCTTCGTCGGCTCCGGGATCTTCAAGAGCGAGGATCCAGCCCGGATGGCGAACGCGATCGTCCAGGCGACCACCCACTTCGACAACCCGTCGATCATCGCCGAGGTCTCGAAGGGCCTGGGCGCACCCATGCGCGGGATCGCGATGGAAGCGATCCCGACCGAGGAGCGCCTGGCGGTTCGAGGCTGGTAAGGCGCCCGGCAGGGCGCGGCGACGGCTGACCACGCCTCGATGAAGATCGGTGTCCTTGCCTTGCAGGGGGCCTTCCGCGAGCACCTTAGAACCCTCGCCGCGATCGGCGTCGAGGGCGTTCCGGTGCGCCTGCCGCACGATCTCGACGATGTTGCGGGCCTGATCCTGCCCGGCGGCGAAAGCACCACGATGCGTCAGCTGATCGAGCGCTGGGGACTGCGCCAGCCGATCCTCGACCTGGCGTCGAGCGGCGCACCGCTCTTCGGGACATGCGCGGGCATGATCGTCCTTGCCCGCGAGATCGTCGGCGGCGAACCGCCGATCCTGCCGTTGCTCGACGTGACCGTCGAGCGCAACGCCTTCGGGCGTCAACTCGATTCATTCGAGACCGACCTCGCCGTTCCGGTCCTTGGTGATCAGCCCGTCCACGGCGTCTTCATCAGGGCCCCGATCATCGAGCGGACCGGTCCGGACGTCGACATCCTCGCTCGACTCGACGACGGCCGGATCGTCGCCGTCCGGGAGCGAAACATCGTGGCGACCGCGTTCCACCCGGAGCTCGCGGGAGAAACCCGCTTCCACCGACTCGTCGCGGCCATGGCGAGCGAGCACGAGGATCCAGGCGAGGGAGCCGGGCGTCGCCACCATCCAACGCGCCGCACGCAGGGCGCCTCGTGAGCGAGACCCGCGTCACTCGCCCGAGCGGCAAGGTCCGGGTCGCCCGCCTGACCGACCTCGCGGCACTCGGCGAGCTGTCCCGGCTGACACAGGACGCCGAATCGGCGACCCGCTCGCTCGGCCTGCCTGTGAGCGGCCCGCCGATCGGCGTGTTCAGCCTCTTCCGCTTGCCGCTGGGCGCCTTCCGACCCCACGACCTGCTGTTCGTCTACGAGGAAGGAGGGCACCTGGCCGGCCTCATCCGGGTCGAGCGAGAGTCGTTCCGCGACGAGTGGACGATCGTCGAGCTGGATGCCGTCGGGTCGTCGAACGCCGGCGACATCCGTTTCCGCCTCGTCCAGCAGCTCGTTCGCGAGGCATCCAAGCGCGGCGCCGGCCGGCTCCATGTCGCGTGCGCCGATCGGGATGGCAACGTCGACCTGTTCATGCAGGCGGGCTTCGCCCGATACGGTGAGGAGGTCGTCCTCTACCGGCCGCCGGAACCGGCGCTGCCTGAGCCATGGCCGGAGACCCGGACGCGCGACCAAAGGATCAGGCCGTCGACGCCGCTCGACGCCCTGCCGCTGTCGCGGCTCTACGCCGCGGCGACTCCTCAGCCCGTCCAGCGTCTCGAGCTGATCCGCATCGCGGACTGGGAGCGCCAGGGCCCGAACTGGCGCGTTCCGCGCTCGAGCCTGGCTCCGATCCTTCGCTTCGCCGACGTCGAGAGCTTCGTGCAGGAGTCGGTCGACGGCGGTCCCGACGGGACCCGTCTCGACGCGTTTGCCCAGATCGGTGTCGCAAAGGAGGATCAGCCCCATTATCTGAAGGTGCTCTCCCGCCCGGATGTCGATGTCGCCGACCTGATCGAGTTCTCACTCGGCAGCATCGCGGCCCGAACGGAAGGTGGATCCGGGCACCGCCGAGATCAGGGCGTCATCGCCCCCGTCCGGACCTACGAGTCGCCGATCGATCGGCGACTCGAGGAAGCGGGGTTCGCTACGATCGCCACGGTCACGCTGCTGATGAAGGAAACCCTCGTCCGCGTCGCCGAACCGGCTCTCGTGCCGGCCGGCGTCCGCTGAGCCCGGTCAAGGAGGCCAGCGTGGTATCTGCCAATGAGCGTCGGGAATCGATCGACGATCTCGACGCGCTCCTCGAATCTCTGCCGCCCGAGATCGTCGCGGCGGTTCATGCGCTGCCCGACAAGCTGTCGCTGATCGAGGTCGTCCTCGATCTGGGCCGTCGCCCAGAGGCACGCTTTCCGGACAGCGAGGTGATGCTGCTCGATCGCGAGATCACCGAGGCGGACATCTCGCACGTCGTCGACCACATCGGGACGTTTGGCGACGACAACCGGGCCGGGATCGAACGGACCCTCCACCGGATCAGCGCCATCCGCAACCGGACGGGCAAAATCGTCGGGCTGACGTGCCGGATCGGGCGGGCGGTCTACGGGACGATCGAGATCATCGGCGACTTCGTCGAGAGCGGAAAGTCGATCCTCATCATGGGCCGGCCGGGCATCGGCAAGACGACGATGCTCCGCGAGGCGGCTCGCGTCCTCGCCGACGATCTCGGCAAACGAGTCGTCGTCGTCGACACGAGCAACGAGATCGCGGGTGACGGCGATATCCCCCATCCGGCCATCGGCAAGGCCCGCCGGATGCAGGTCCGGACGCCGTCGCTGCAGCACGAGGTGATGATCGAGGCGGTCGAGAACCACATGCCCCAGGTCATCGTCATCGACGAGATCGGCACGGAGCTCGAGGCGCAGGCGGCCCGGACGATCGCCGAGCGCGGCGTCATGCTGATCGGGACGGCCCACGGCAACAACCTCGACAACCTCATGCTCAACCCGACCCTGTCGGACCTCATCGGCGGGATCCAGAGCGTGACCCTCGGCGACGAGGAGGCACGCCGTCGACGGACCCAGAAGAGCGTCCTCGAGCGCAAGGCGCCGCCGACGTTCGACGTCATCATCGAGATCATCGACCGCGAGCGGGTGACGGTGCACGCCGACGTCGCCGACACCGTCGACTCGATGCTGCGCGGTGACCAGGTCGCCGCGGAGCTCCGCTGGCGCGACGAGGAAGGGGTTCATCGCTCACAGGCTCGGCCGCGGCCGTCGCCGCGCGAGCAGATGGGTGCGGAGCGGTTCGCCGGGCTGGTGGGCTCGGGCCAGCCGTGGCGGATGGAACCCGGCTGGCGGGGCGACGGCAACTACCGCGGCGGCTATCGCGAGGCGGAGCGCGGCGCCTCGCTCCGCGCCGGCTACCGGCCGGGAGCGAGCGGAGGCTGGCGCCAGACCCGCGGCGGCTCTGGCCGTGAGAGCGCCCCGCGAGGCCCCGTCTCGGAGGGTGGCGCATCCGGTTCGATGCCCGGCGAGCGATTTGCCGTGCCGCCCGCGGGCGGTGTCGGCAGCGGCGGCAGCGGCCGCGCAACGCGGCTCGAGGACCCGCCGTTCGTCGCCGGCCAGATCGCCGACCGCGGGCCGATCGAGCGTGGCGCCCAGGCGATCATCGACACGCGGGCCCGGGAGGCGCGCGAGCTCGAGCGGCAGCGAGCCTGGCGCGACCAGGCGGCCCGCGCACTGACCGCGCTCAAGGCCGAGGAGGGGACCGGTCCGGTCAACGCCGACGATCTCGACGAAGACGACGATCTCGATCGGGCGCCGATCGGGATCGAGGAGGGCGAGCGAGGCGAATCGATCCTGACGCCCGGCGGCGCGCCGCTGCCGACGCTCCGGATCCTGCCACAGGGGATCAGCCGGAAGCGCCTCGAGCAGGCCGTGCGCGACCTCCAGCTCCCCGTCGAGATCGCCCACGAGGTCGACGAGGCGGACGTCGTGATGACCCTCAAGAACGAGTACAAGCAGAAGACGCCGCTGCTCCGGGAGGCGGAGGAGCGGGCGCTCCCGATCTACGTCCTCAAGGCCAACACGATCCCCCAGATGCAGTCGAGCCTGACCTCGATCTTCTCGCTCGAGATCGACCCTCGTGAGGCTGCGATGCGCGAGACCGAGGAGGCGATCGGGATCGTCATCAACCAGTCGGAGCCGGTCGAGCTCTCTCCGCAGAACGCCTACATCCGCCGTCTGCAGCACCAGATGGCGGAGCGGGCGAACCTCGTCTCCCGTTCGAGGGGACGCGAGCCGTATCGGCGGGTCCGGCTCTACCCTGACGCCGCCAGGAGCGGCTGGTGACGAGCCTCACGCGGCCCGCATGACCGCCCCGGCGACCGAGTGGCGTCGTGGTCTGTTGCGGCTGGCGAATGCACTGATCGTCTACGGCGTCATCGGGCTGCTGGCCACGGCGATCGGCATCGCCGCGCTGATCAGCGCCAGCGGCCGGATCGGCTCGCTCGGCGAGCGGATCGTGTCGGAGGCGGTAAGCCTGGACGCGATCATTGATCGCACGGCCGCCGTCCTCAACGACGCCGCGGCGACAGCACGTAGCTTCGCGCCGACCGTCAAGCAGACGTCCGGCACGGTCCGCAGTGCGGCAGTCGCCATTCGCGACATCGAGCCCCGCCTTCGTGACCTGGAGACCCAGGCCAACGCCATCGATATCTTCGGGTCGAAGCCCGTCGCACCGCTCGGCCAGCTCTTCGGCCAGATCGCAGGCGATATTTCCGGCCTCGACGATCAGCTCGACGGCATCGCCACGGAGATGGATAGGAACGAGACGGCGCTGACCGCGAACTCGGCTTCGCTCGGTGCGCTCGCAGACCTGGTTGGTGCCTACAAGGGACGCCTGAAGCCGGCGGCCATCGACGCCGGGATCGAGGACGCCCGGCGGCTGCTGCTCATCACGTTGGCGTTGTTCATCGGCTGGACCGCCATTCCCGCGGTGGGCTCGCTCATCGTGGGCCGCTGGATGCGCCGACTGGTCGCGCCTGAGCCCTCCCCGACCGAGCAGCCTGGTGGCTAGCGGGCGAGCACTCCCCGGTCGAACCAGATCCGCTCCCCGGTGAACCGTTCCGCGGCGGGATCCCAGGGGAAGAGGATGAGGACCTGGAGGGCGATCGGCAGGCCGGTCGGTTCGGTTCCCGCCCACGGCCCGAGGTTGGTCCCCGTCAGGGTGGCGACCTCGAAGACCCCCTGCGGGCCGACAACGATGTCGGTCAGCGCGAATGCGTTATCGGGGAACGCCGCGAACAGCTCCCCGTAGAAGTCGCGCGCGCCGGCGTGACCTTCCCAGCGCTGGCCCGTCGGGACGATCTCGTAGACGCACTCGGCTGAGAGA
>Ga0193725_1000461_pt1 | contig 12254 bp, 11 predicted proteins | sample H2a2metaG_FD_143058 | JGI IMG/M metagenome (GOLD analysis project Ga0193725, IMG submission 143058) | Soil microbial communities from a riparian zone of the East river system, Colorado, United States - H2a2 | ecosystem: Environmental > Terrestrial > Soil > Riparian zone | place: USA: East River... | reverse complement strand
AGGTCGGTGTGGACCTGACGGCCGCCGAGCCGCTCGGTGTGCTGGACGACATGTACCCGCGCACTCCCGTACTGCCTCCCGTCGTCGTTCGACCGTTTGTCTTCGGTCTGGTCGAGCTCCCCGCCATCACCCTCAACGGCGACGAAGTGCAGGACGCCTTCTGGGTGCCGTTTCGCGCCTTGGCGGCTCCCGGCGTGCAGCGCGAAGTGACCATCCACCACCGTGGCGCGACCCGGATCATGCCTGCCTATGTCGTGGGAAACCACACGATTTGGGGGATGACCGAGCGGATTCTCACTAATCTCCTGAGTATTTCTTAGTTTAGCAAAATCCACATCTTCGCTTGACAATATCTGATAATTAGTTTAGCCTAATGACTTGTTGGGCGTCTAGGCTAACTGGTTTTGTGGAAAGCTCATAGCTCCGGAGCGCGGCGCGATGAATTCGTCTGTCAGAAACCCCTCCCCACCCCTGACACGGTCGGTCGAGGACTACCTGAAAGCGATCTATCACCTCTCGAGCCAGGGCGGATTCGCGACGACGAGCGACATCGCCGCGATGCTCGAAGTGGCGCCTCCTTCAGTCAGTGGCATGATGAAACGTCTGTCCGAGACGGGGTTGATCGAGCACGTGCCGTACCGCGGCGTGCAGCTCACGCATCAGGGCCGCAACGCGGCGCTCCAGATGATCCGTCGCCACCGCATCCTCGAGGTCTATCTCACCCAGCAGCTCGGCTACGATTGGGGCGACGTGCATGCCGAGGCCGAACAACTCGAGCACGCCGTCTCCGACAAGCTGATCGACCGGATGGCTGGAGCGCTGGGCGATCCGCGCTACGACCCGCACGGCGCGCCGATCCCTACGGCGGCGGGTGAGATCGAAGAGGCGGAGCTCGTCACGCTGGCGGAGGCCGCCGTGGGCGCCACGCTGCTGCTGCGCCAAGTGGGAGATGAGAATCCGGCGCGGCTCCGCTACCTCGCCGAGCAGGGTCTGACTCCCGGGACGCGCATGACGGTCGTGGACCGTCAGCCGTTCAACGGCCCGATCACGGTCCGCACCGGCGGAGGCGACACCCGCGTTGTGGGCCGGGAGCTGGCGCTCCTCCTTCTCTGCCGGCCGACCGATGGAGACTAAGGCCAAGGCGGTTGCCGAGCCGGGATGGCGGCATCCACGGTTCGCTCCAAGCCTGGCCGAGGTGTATCGCAGCGTTCCCGTCAGCACGGGCGGCTGGTGGAGAAAAGCCCTGGCCTTCGCGGGCCCGGGGTATCTCGTCGCCGTCGGCTATATGGACCCGGGCAACTGGGCCACCGATCTGGCGGGCGGCGCGCGCTTCGGCTACACCCTGCTCAGCGTCATTCTCCTTTCCAATCTGATGGCGATCCTGCTCCAGGGGTTGGCGGCGAAGCTCGGGATCGTGACGGGACGGGACCTGGCGCAGGCATGCCGCGATCACTACTCGCGTCCGGTGTCGCTGTTCTTGTGGGTGATCTGCGAAATCGCGATTGCGGCGTGTGACTTGGCCGAAGTCATCGGTTCGGCGATCGCGTTGAACCTGTTGTTCGGGATTCCCTTGCCTTGGGGCATCGCGATCACGTCGCTCGACGTGCTGCTGGTGCTCTACCTCCAGAATCACGGATTCCGCTTGCTCGAAGCGCTCGTCATCGTCCTGATCGCGACGATCGCGGGCTGCTTCCTGTTCGAGATCTTGATCTCGAAGCCCGATACCATGGGCGTGCTCCAAGGGTTCGTCCCCAGCGCGTCGATCCTGAAGGACCCCGACAAGCTCTACATCGCGATCGGCATCCTCGGCGCAACCGTGATGCCGCATAACCTCTACCTGCACTCTTCAGTCGTGCAGACGCGCAGCTACGAGGAGACACCGGCCGGGAAGAAGGAAGCGGTCAAATTCGCGTTTTTGGATTCCACGGTTGCCCTCTCGTTCGCGCTGTTCATCAACGCGGCGATTCTGATTGTCGCGGCAGCCACGTTCCACCGCGCCGGCCAGACCGGAGTCGCGGAGATTCAGGATGCCTACAAACTGCTGACGCCGCTGCTCGGCGTGACGGGCGCGAGCGCCGTGTTCGCCTTCGCGCTCCTCGCCTCGGGCCAGAACTCGACGCTGACGGGAACGCTCGCCGGCCAGATCGTGATGGAAGGGTTCCTGAACATCCGGATCCGGCCCTGGCTGCGCCGGCTCATCACCCGGTTGATCGCGATTGTCCCGGCCGCGCTGACGGCTATCTTCTTCGGGAGCCACGGCACCGCCCAACTCCTCATCCTCAGCCAGGTGATCTTGAGCCTGCAGCTCTCCTTCGCCGTCTTCCCACTGGTGCGGTTCACCTCGGACCGTCTGAAAATGGGCGAGTTCGTGAACCCGTTCTGGCTCAAAGCGCTCGCCTACACCGTCGCGATCGCGATCGCCGGGTTCAACACGTGGCTGCTCGTGCAGATCTTCAGCGGGCTGGTCTAGGCGATGTACAAGCGCATCCTCGTGCCCCTCGAGAACTCCCCGGCCGACAAAACGATCCTCGCGCACGTGACGGGCCTCGCGAAGCTGTGCAAGGCAGAGGTCATCCTCATGCACGTCGCCGACGGCTGGGCGGCCCGCAACATGGAGCAGCTGAACCTGAAGGAGTCGGAGGAGATGAAGGAAGACCGCGCGTACCTGGAGCGCGTGTCGAAGGAGCTGCGCGCGGCCGGGTTGGAAGTCGATGCCGTGCTGGCGGCGGGGGACCCGGCAAAGGAAATCGCGGCAGCGGCCGAGCGGGAAGAGTGCGATCTCATCGCGCTCGCGACGCACGGACACCGGCTGCTCGATGATGTGGTTCGTGGCAGTACCGCGACAGCATTGCGACACAACACCCGCATCCCCATCCTGATGGTGCGGTCCGACGTGTAGCTAGGCTGGTCCCGCCGCGCGCGACTGCTCGAGCGCCCGCAGGATCGCCGCGAGCCGGCGGTCGCGCGCTTCCCGCAGCATGTCGACTTTTCCCGAGTACGCCTTCTCGATCGCCTGCGTCAGCCGCCGCTGCTCGGCCGGCTCGAGCTTTTGCCACGACGCCAGGTTCCCCTCCCAGAGGTGCTCGAACGAGGCGAGCAGGTGCTGGAGGAACGACGTCACGCCACCATCGCCCGCGGCAAGGTGGTAGGTCAGATGGGGGCCGGCGGCGGCCCAGCCCATGGCGGGGCCGAGCGAGACGGCGCGGTCCAAGTCGGGCACGTCGATCACGCCTTGGAGCACGAGATCGATGCACTCGCGCCAGACCGCGGCGGCGATGCGGCCCACGACGTACCCGGGCACCGGCTTCCGCACCACGATCGGCATGCGCCCCAGGGAGCGGAGGTAGCCGAGCGCGCGCTCCACCGCCGCCGGCGCGGTGCGCTCCCCCGGCACGATCTCGACGAGCGGGATCAACTCGGGCGGATTGAGCGGGTGGGTCACGAGACAACGACCCAGGCCGCGGCAGCGGGCAAAGATCTCGCTCGGCGGTAGGGCGGTCGACGAGCTGGTGAGCAGCGCTTCGGGCGATGCGACGAGCTCGATCGACTCGAACAGTTTCTGCTTCGCGACCAGGTCTTCGGCGATCGCCTCCACCACCCAGTCGGCGTCCTTCACGGCCTGGAGCAGGCTGCGCGCCTGCGTGAACTCGAGCAGGCCGCGTTCCACGATTCCTTGCGTGGCGCGCTCCAGCGCCACGAGCGCGCGGGCTCGGCGCGGCACTTCGCTGAACGCCCGCTCTGTGGTGCGCGGGTTCATGTCGAACATCGCGACGGGCCACCCCGCCGAGACGCACAGCGCCGCCCAGCCGACGCCGATCTCTCCGGCGCCGATCACCGCGACCTTGCGCGGCATCGTCATACGATCGCGTCCTCCTTCTCTGGGGCGAGCCAGGGGAGCACACGGTCGAACAACATCCGCCGCACCGGCTCGGGCCGGACCTGCAGCGCGACGCGGGCCAGCGATCCTTTGGGGTCGACGCGCGTGCGCCCGCGGTCGTCGCCGTCAGACAGGTCCACGCTGAGCCGCAGGTCCTGGAAATCGAGCACGTCGGGCTGGAGCAGCGCCGCGATCGCCAGGACGTCGTTGACCACCACGCCTTCGAGTTTCTCGTACTGGCGATGGAACTCGAGGTAGAATCGCAGCGCATCGTGCATCCAGTTGGCCGTTGGGTTGCCGGCGTGCGCCAGGCGGTATACCTCGCTTGCCTTCACGATGAGCTTGCGCGTGACGTCGAGGCCGATCAGCTCCGTCGGCAGCTCGGCGGCGAGCACGATCGCGAGCGCCTCGGGGTCACACCAGGCATTGAACTCGGAGTACGGGGTCGTGTTGCCCCGCGCCTCGATGTTGCCGATCATCGCGATGTGCCGTCCGACTTTGGCGCGCACCATGGTGGGATCGGTTCGCAGCGCCAAGGCCAGACTGGTCACGGGGCCGAGCGTGATGAGGGTGATGGGCTCCGGTTGCGCGGCGAGGAGCCGGTCGAGCGGCTTCATCCAGTCGAGGATCACCCCGGCCGCCGGCACACTCGCGTAGCCCAATCCGGACGCGCCGTGCGTTTCGATCGCTACGGCGAGCTGTCGCTTGAGGGGCCGCCGCGCCCCGACGGCGATCGGCACGCGCTTCCCGGTGCGGCGCGTGATCTCGACGGCGTTGCGGTGGGCGTTCTCGACGACGGTGTTGCCGTACGAGACCGACAGGCCGCGCACGTCGAGCTCAGGGGACGTGAGCGCGAGCCAGAGGGCGAGACAGTCGTCGATGCCGGGGTCGGTATCGATTACTACGGGGAGTGGGGAGTGGGGAGTGGGTTGGGACACGGCGTAAGCCTACTTCGCCGGGAGCGCGAACGCCACGATTGCGTCACCTGCACCGAAGGGACCTCCTCCCCCTGCGGCGATGACTACGAACTGCCGTTCACCGGCTTCGTAGGTCATCGGTGTGGCGCGCGCGCCCGCCGGGAGCGCCGCCTTCCACAGCTCTCGGCCCGTCTCGACGTCGAACGCGCGGAACGCGTGCTCAAGGGTCGCCCCGATGAAGACGAGCCCACCTGCGGTGACGATCGGCCCGCCCAGGTTCGGAGAGCCCAGATTGGGGGTTTCGCCCATCGTGCCGAGCGGCACGTTCCACGCGATGCCGCCGGTTTTCAGACTCACGGCCACGAGCGAGCCGAAGGGCGGCGGCGTGCACGGCAATCCCGCAGGGCCCAAGATGAGGCGCCGGCGCATGATGTAGGGCGTGCCCCGCATCCGCGTGTATTCGAAATCGGTGATCCCATGGCCCGCGTCGGACCGCCGAATGCTGTCCCCGTTGAACCCTTCGGCCAGGAAGAGCTGCACCATAGCGGGAATGCGATTCACGGGCAGCACGGCTATGGCGCGGCCTTCATCTATGGCCATCCCGCCCCAGTGCGCTCCGCCGATGTTGCCGGGTACGACCAGCGTCCCTTGCAGGCTGGGCGGGGTGAATGGCCCGTCGTTCCGCAGGGCTCCGAGGATCGAGCGACAGGCGGCCCGGACCTCGGGGGTCGGGCCCCAGGCGTCCGCCGCTGAGTATTGAAGCGGCGAGAGTGGCGGTGTAACGGTCGTGAACGGCTGCGTGGGCGATGCGACTTCGCCGGGGACACTGCTGGCCGGGACCGCCCTCTCTTCTACCGGAAAGATCGGCCTTCCGGTGGTGCGATCGAGGACGTACAGCATCGCCGACTTGCCCGTCTGGATGACCGCCGGAATCCGGACGCCGTTCTGAATCACGGTGACGAGGGCCGGGGGCGACGCGTTGTCGTAGTCCCAGAGGTCGTGATGCACGGTTTGGAAGTGCCACACGACGCGGCCCGTGGACGCGCGTAGCGCGACGATCGAATTGGCGTAGCGATCCTCCCCCAAGCGCAACCCGCCGTAGTAGTCCGGCGCTGGACTCGAGGTGGGCAGAAAGACGAGATCGCGCGCGGGGTCAGCGACGATGACGGACCAGACGTTGGCCGCCCCCGTGTATTTCGCACTGCCTCCCTGCCACGTCTTGTACGCCGGATCGGTCGAGTCCCGGGGCACCGGATCGAACGTCCACCTGAGCGCGCCGGTGCGCGCATCGAACGCCCGGACCTCGCCGCTTGCCGGCGCGAAGGAGGTGTTGTCCGCGACGGCCGAGCCCGTGATGACGAGATCGCCCACCACAGCGGGTGGGGAGGTGACTTCGTAGAACTCAAACTCGAGGGGGGGAACACGAAGCCCGGCGCGCAGGTCCACCACGCCGGCTGAGCCGAATCCCGCGCACGGTTTCCCGGACGCAGCGTCGAGCGCGACCAAGCGCGCGTCGATCGTGGCGGCGAAGATGCGGCGTGCACACGGGTTTCCCGTCGCCGCCCGGGCGTCGCGCCAGTACGACACACCGCGGCTCGCGAAATCGCCGTAGCCGCGATGCGGGTTGACGCCGGCGTCGAAGCGCCAGCGCTCCGTGCCGGTTGCGGGGTCGAGTGCGATGACGTGCCCCGCCGGCGTGCTCACATACATCAAGCCGTCGACGACTAGGGGCGTCACTTCGAGCGCAGGCGGCCGATGGGACATGCCGGCCATGTCGGGCTCACCCGTGTGGTACGTCCAGGCGACTTGGAGACTGGCGACGTTCTCGCGCGTGATTTGGGTCCACGGTGAGAACCGGGCGCCACCGGGATCTCGGCCATAGGCCGGCCACTCTCCCGGTGCCTGCATGCTGAGGATGAGGAAAAGGGTAAGCATGGGCGGTACGCTACGGGGCGCGAATCTCCTTCGCAATGGTTTCGCGCAACCGTCGGAACTCCGCCGCGCCGCCGAACCCGAAGATCCGCTCGATGATTCGGCCTTGGCGGTCGAGCAGCACCGAGTAGGGAAGACCGCGGTAGTGGTACGTCCCTTTCATCCGACCGCCGCCGGCCAGAATCGGAAACGGCGGGCCGAACTGTTTCACGAAGGCGCGCATCCTTCCGTCATCCACATCGTCCGAAATCGCGGCGATGTCGAAGTCCCGCCTGGCGAAGTCCCGATACAACGCGGCCATGTGCGGGAACTCTTCGCGGCACGGGTCGCACCACGACGCCCAGAAGTTCACCAGCGTCACTTTGCCTCGGTAGTCGGTGAGCGTCGCGGTGTCGCCCCGCAGGGTCGGAAGGGCGAACGGCGGCCCGAACGCCTCACGGCCCCCACCGGGAGCCTGGGCCAGGAGCGAATCGGCGTTGAGGATGCGCAGCGCCCCGCGGCGATCGACGGCGACAGCCGCCTGCGGTGAGTCGAGCAGGCGCGTCGTGACGATTCGACCCGTTGCCGGGTCCAACACGTCCAGGCGCAGCCGGGTGGCGCCGGAATCCTGCGCGCCGAGCACGTAGAGCTTCTCGTCAGCCAGCGCCAAGGCGATGTTGACGATGGCGTGGGCGACTTTCAGGTCGCGCGGCTTGCCCGGCGGAGGCGGCACGAACCGGGGATCGGTCTCCTGACGGAACAGCCCGCGCTGGGCGCGCCACAGGGTGCTTCCCGTCGCATCGAATTTCAAGATTTCGTCGCGCACGAAGGGCGCGAAGTAAATCGCGTTGTCGTCGTTCGGGTCGAGGGCGACGGCGCCGGCGTTGACGAGCTGTGCGAGGTAGGGGATCTCGGGCACGTGGATCGTGCCGATGTCTTGCGTGCGGTCTCCCAGCGTGTCGAGGCGCCACAACAGCGGCTCGCTGCCCTGTTCCGCGACGAACTGCACGAAGTACGGTGAGCGCGACGCGATGATGCCGTCGCGGCCGTCGGTGGCGTAGAGCGACGCGGGGAATGGGCTTTCCCATTCCCTCACGGGCGTTCCATCGAAGATGATTCCTTCGCCGGTGCGCTCGGTCACGAGGAGGCGGCCGGACGCCAGCGCCGCGACGGCCATGGGAGTCGCGAGGCGTGGGTCCGCGATCGTGCGGACGATGTGGAGATCCCCGTCGAACGCGACGAGGCGGCTGCGGTCGGGGTCGGGTGCCCAGGTGAGACCGGAGACGTGGGCCGTAGGGGAGCGGCCCAGGAACACGAGGGTGAAGCCGCCGGGAGCGGGACGGCAGGCAGTGAGCGCCGCGGCCACGAGTGCGGCACCACCCCCCGCCCCCAGCGTCCGACGCATCAGGTGGCGGCGGCGATCGTCTTGATCTCGATCGTATGCATGCCGGCCACCATTCGGTGCGCCCCGGTGACCTTCACCTTGCCTTCGGCGAACGGCTCGAGACGGGAGTTTTGGGGATCACCGGGCTTGGAGCTGACGGGCATGTAGATGGTGCCGTCAGAGCTGAGGATAGCGAGGGCGACACCGGCCTTGGCGCACGCGAGGCCGCAGCTCTTGTGGGCCGCGCCCGACGCGCCCATGGTCGTGTAACAGTTCATGTCGATGACCTGACCGGTGATGGTCATGTCGTTGGCGGGAGCCGCCGCGTGGCCCTGCGCTGCCAGGGGCAGCGCGCAGATCGCGAGCAGGGCCGTCGTGGCGAGGAGTCGCTTCAGCATCTTGCACCTCGGGTGTAGGGTTGTACTTGAGGTACGTTCGGAGCTTGATACCCGGATTGGACTATATTTGCGCCCATGAGTGACACGTTTCGCACGCTAATCGACACGTTCGGCAAGGGTTGGGAACGCGGCGACATCGAGGCTGTGGCCTCGGTCTTTACGGACGACGCCGTGTTCCTCGAGACGCCGTTCAGTCAGCCCGACCGTGGGATCGCCGCGATCCGGATGTACTGGAAGGACATCCCCCTGCACCAGGCCGAGATCAGCTTCTCGTCAGGGGAGATTTACGTCGCGGGGCCGTGGTTCGCCACGGAGTTCAGGTGCACGTTCCGACGACGTCGCACAGGGGAACAGGTGGATGCCCGTGGGGCCATTTTCTGTGAGAGCAAGGATGGGAAGATCAGCGAGATGCGGATGTACTGGCACCGCTATGCAGGTGGGAAAGAGGAACCGAAGGCTTGAGCAAGCGGGACGCCTAGACGCCGAGACGCCGAGTATACTCGAGCGCCAGCTCCATCAGCTCGGCGCTCCTCAGCCCCATTTTCATGGCTACTTCCACGGCGGCTTCTTCTTCCATCTTCTTGTCCAGTATCAGATAGGGAATCAGCGCCGCCGCCGTCCTGTTGCCGCTCGAGCAGTGCAGGAGAGCTTTCTTCCCCGCCAGGTGCTTCGCCGCCACGTGCATCTGTTGCATCGTGTCCACCGTGACCGCGCCGTGGGTGATGGGAATGTTGACGTACTCCATTCCCGCCGCGCGCACGGTGGCGGGCTCGTCGAAGGGCCGTGGCTCCATGGGATCGCGGTTGTCGAGAATCACCTGGCACCCGGCAGCCTGTAACGCGGCAACGTGCGCGGCGGTGGGTTGGCCACCGGTGACCCATCCGGGAATTGGTTCCGATGCGTTGGGGAGCCCTGCGATCGCAGCGAGGAGCACGGTCATGCCGGAAAGCTCTACGGCAGCCACCCTCCCGTAAACCCCGCCCGCTTGAGGCCGTTGACGATGTGTGCGTTCCGCTTCATCACGGTCCACACGAACTGCGTGCGATAGTTCTCGATCATCAATACGATCGGCCCCTGGTCGATTCCCAGATAGTCTACGTCGAACCAGCCGAGTGCCGGGTCCACGCTGCCCACTTCCTGTTGTCCGGCCGCCGTGAACGTCGGATTGAAGGCGTCGAGGAAGCCGTAGGTCGAGAACAGGTGGTTGCCGTAGGTCGTCCGCATGGCGAGCAGCGCGGGGACGGTGAACTCGGGCGCGAAGGGTACCGCGCCGCCGACGGCGGTGGAGCAGAGGGTGCCGTCGTCGCGGATGTCACCCAGCGCGGCGCCGCGTGCCGAGTAGGTGTGGAAGTCGCGCATCCGGCCACCCACGCTGATGGTTTTGTTGGCCGGGCCGTCGCACGCGGTGAGTCCCCATACATCCTTTTTGTAGCCGGCCCACCCCCCAGGATTGGCGATCGCGTACGCGCGCTGCGCCAGCGTCGCTCGGCGCGAGTTCTCGAAGTAGTCGATCCCGCGCCCCTTCATGTACGCATCCTGGATGCCGCGGAAGTCGATCCACACGTGCGAATACTCGTGGCCGAAGAGGGGCGCGAACTGCACGAAGTCCTGCCCGTAGAACGTGCCCCATTGGTAGCCGCCCACCCACGCCGTCCACGTGGTGGAATCCACCGGATGGGTGGGGGAGCCGAGGGCGAGGATGTTGAGGATCATCGCCTCGTTGTAGCCGATCCAGTCGGCGTTGATGAAGCCACCTTCGGGGTGCCAGCCCATGCTGACGGCGGGTGGCCGCTTCTGGGCCCAGTTCCAGTCGACGCGCGCGTAGATCGAGTCGGCGAGCGCGCGGATCTCCGCTTCGGTCGCGTTGCTGCCGTCGTAGTACGACTGCGCGAAGAGGATGCCGGCGAGGAGCAGCGCCGTATCGATCGTCGAGAGCTCGACGTTCTGGTAGCGCTGGCCGGTCACCGGGTTGAGGAAGTGGTAGAAGAAGCCGTGATAGCCCGTGGCGCCGCTGACCGCGGAATCCTGAGGAGCGGTCCAGAAGAAGCGCAGCGTGGCCAGCGTGCGGTCCGCCGCCTGTGCGCGGGTGATCCAGGCGCGCTCCACGCCGACGGGATAGGCCGTGAGGGCGAAGCCGACGGCCGCGATGCTCGAGAACTGCTCGGTGGGCCAGCGGTCAGGCGTGAGACCGTTCGCGGTCGGCGTTCTTTCCCAGAAGAAGTTGAACGTGCGGTGTTGCAGGGTATCGAGGAACGCGACGGTATCGGTCGTGACGCCCGGGCCCCCGGGGTGGTTCGCGAGACAACCCCCGAGGGCCAGGACTAGGGCGGCGGCCGAGAAGCGGGTGCGGCCGCCGGTCAGAACTTGTACTCCGCGCCGATCTGCAGGCGGCGCGGATCGCTGATGGTGTTGCTCGCCTTCCCGAAATTCACGTCGGCCGGGTTGAAGGTGTTGAACCCACCCAGGTTCTGGAAGTTGAAGACGTTGAAGACGTCCAGCGTCACGGCGAGCGTCGTGCCCGAGAAGTTCGGGAAGTCCTTCCGGAACCGTATATCGACGTTCCGGAATGCAAAGGCGTGGGGAATGATGAACCCGTATTTCGGCGGCGTAAACCCGCCCAGCACCGGGGGCGGGTTGCCAGGCGACGCGAAGAAGTCACCGACGTCGAGCTTGGTACCGCTGCCTAGCGTGATGAGTCCGCCGAACTGAATCCCGGCCAGGTACGGCAGGTCCACGATCCAGTTGGCAACGATGTGACTACGCTCGTCACCGCGCGGCTGCTTCGGATAGAAGCTGGTGTTCGGGAAGCTGAAGTCGTCGTTGAAGCCCTGCGTCTGGCGCTTGGCGTAGGTGTACGCCAGGCCGGCGCCCCAGCCGAACCGCTCGCTCGAGCGGCGATAGGGACGGTCCACCTTCAGCTGCAGGGCGTCGTACCACATCTTGCCGTCGGTCGTGGCCATCAAGATGTTGCTGAACCCCGGCACCCCGTGGAACGTGAAGCAGCTGCCGTTGCCGCAAGGGAAGTCGATGTTCGCCCAGCTGAACGTCAACATGTTTGACGAGCGCGTGCCGTTGTAGGATGCCTGGATCGCCCAGTTCCCCAGGAGCTGGCGCACGCCGAAGCTGAACTGGTTCGATTTCGGCGGGCGTAGATCGTTGGGTAGGAGTTTCACCTCGCGCGCGTTGGCGCTCGGTCCGATGGCTGTAAGGATCTGTTGGGGCGTCATCCCCAGGTATGCCGGATCCCACACCACCTTGCTGGCATCGTTCGAGTCGGCAGGGAAGCGCTTGAAGTTGACGCGGTACGACGGATGCTGCAGCGCCTCTTGCTCCTGCTGGGCCACGTCCCACACCGTGCGGTCGTAGAACACACCCCACCCACCGAAGACCGTAGTCCGGCCAGCCTTGTCGAGCTGATACGAGAGCCCGACGCGTGGCTGGATCGCGCCCTTGAAGCGGGGGCGCTGCGAGCCGTTGGTGAAATACCGCGCCGTGTCGAGCGGGAAGAAGAGCTGCCCCTGGTACGCCAGGAGCGTGTCGCGGACGTCCTGGGGCGTGACGTAGTTGTAGTTGATCATGTGGGACTCGTAATCCCACCGGACGCCGAGGTTGAACGTCAACTGCTGGGTCGGGCTCCAATCGTCCTGCACGTAGAGTCCGATCTGCGCGTTGTTGGCGTTGTAGTTCGGGTTGCCGAGCTGGAACTCGAGGTGCTCGGGCACCGCGAAACTGTCAGCGTCGGTCCAGACGAACGTCGGATTCTCCGA
>Ga0193725_1000460_pt1 | contig 12260 bp, 10 predicted proteins | sample H2a2metaG_FD_143058 | JGI IMG/M metagenome (GOLD analysis project Ga0193725, IMG submission 143058) | Soil microbial communities from a riparian zone of the East river system, Colorado, United States - H2a2 | ecosystem: Environmental > Terrestrial > Soil > Riparian zone | place: USA: East River... | reverse complement strand
CTTCCACAGGGCGTCGGTGGGACCGGTGTCGCCGGAGTAGACGAAGCCGCGCCCGCCGTCGTGGACGATGAAGCCGGCCGCCGGCACGCTGTGGCTCACCGCCACCGGAGTCACCCAAAGGTCTTCTACGGGCTGGGCCACGTCCTCGGCCAGCGTGCGGTAACGCACCACCGGCGCCTCGCGGCTGGGGATGGCCGCGAAGTTGGGCCAGACGAGGTCGTTGAACACGCTGTCGCGGAGCGCGTCCACCACGGGGGCGATGCTCGTCACCGTGACCGAGCGCTCCTCACCGCACGACGAGAGCGTGTCGGTGAGGAAGGCGAGGCCGACGACGTGATCGAGGTGGACGTGGGAGATGACGGCGTGCTTGACGGCGAGCTGCTCGGGGACAGTCAGCGCACCGGCCACAGTTCCCGCGTCGACGAGCACGCGGTCGTTGACGAGAAAGGCGGAAGGCTTCTGGTCGATTCCGGCGCTGCCGAAGGCCCCAAGCACGCGGAGCTTCATTTAGCCCGCGATAGTAGCACACCTTCGCCGGCGGCTCGGACGGCGGGCGGCCATGACGCCACCGCCGACGGCCGTCGAGCTTGCCCCCCTCCGGTCGCCATGTTAGAACACGCCCATGGTCCTCTCGTGCCGTCGGGTGGCCGTATGAGCGCGGAAGATTTCGACTATCCGACCATGTCCCGCGCCCTGATCCTCGGGGACAGGGAAACGGTTGCCCGCAAGACACGGGAGGGGCTCGGGCTCGCCATGGACCCCAAGGACCTCATCTTCCGCGGCCTCATCCCCGGCATGGACGTGGTGGGCGAGAAGTTCCGCCGCAACGAGTACTACGTGCCGCAAGTGTTGCTGTCGGCGCGGGCCATGTACGCCGGGCTCGACCTGCTCAAGCCGCTGATCACCGCCGCCGCCCGCCCCGACGACCACCTCGGCGTGGTGGTCATCGGCACCGCCCAGGGCGACCTGCACGACATCGGCAAGAACCTGGTGGCCATGATGCTGGAGGGCGCGGGCTTCAAGGTGGTGAACCTCGGGCGCGACGTGGCGCCCGAGAAGTTCGTGGCCGCGGTGGGCGAGCACCACGCCGACATCGTCGGCATCTCCGCGCTCATGACCACCACCATGCCCGGCATGAAGCGCACGATCGACGCGCTGGCCAAGGCCGGACTGCGCGATCGAGTCAAGGTCATGATCGGCGGCGCGCCGGTGAGCCAGGCGTTCGCCGACGAGATCGGGGCCGATGGCTACGCCAGGGACTCGACCCTCGCCGTCGTCAAGGCGAAAGCGCTCGTCGGGACCCGGGCCTCCGCGTGAAGGCGCGCGGCTGGGACGTCGTTCGCCGGGTCCAGGCGGGGGAGCGGCTGGTCTTCGACGGCGGCTACGGCACCATGCTCTTCGCGGCCGGCCTCCTCAACGGCGCGTGCCCCGAGCTGTGGAACGACACCCACGCCGGCGTGGTGGCCGGCATTCACAAGGGCTACTTCGACGCGGGCAGCCACATCGTCGAGACCAACACCTTTGGAGGCAGCCGGCTCAAGCTCGACGAGTACGCGCTGGGCGATCGCACGCGTGCGCTGAACGCGGCGGGCGCGCGGCTGGCCCGCTCGGTGGCGCCGGCCGAGGGCTACGTCGCGGGCTCCATCGGGCCCACGAGCCGATTGCCCCTCGACTACGCGCTGGATGCCGGCGTGACCGACGAGGAGTACGAGGCGACCTTCCGCGAGCAGGCCGAGGCCCTGGCCGAGGGCGGCGTCGATCTCTTCGCGGTGGAGACCATGATGTTTCCCCAGGAGGCGACGGCGGCCATCCGCGCGTGCAAGGCGGTGACGGACCTGCCCGTCATGGCCACCATGTTCTTCCAGTACGAGGAAGGCCACGACCGCGACCGCACGATGTGGGGGGAGAGTCCGGGGGAGGTCGCCAAGAGCCTGCTGTCCGCCGGCGCCGACGTGGTGGGCATGAATTGCGGGCGGGGCCCCGACCGCGCGATCGTGATCATCCGCGAGATGCGCGCGGTTTGCGGTGACGCCCCGCTCGTCGCCTATCCCAACGCGGGGCTGCCGGTCACCACCGGCGACACGGTGACCTACGAGCTCGGTCCGGAGGAGATGGCGCGCGACTATCCGGCGCTGCTGGAGGCCGGTTGCAACATCGTGGGCGCCTGCTGCGGGTCGAACCCCGAGCACATCCGGCGCATCTCCGAGATCGTCCGCGCGCGACGATGAGCGTGGCGCGGGCGCCGTCCGCGCCGCAGATCCTCCGCGACATCCCGCTCGCCGTCGACCCCGACGACGTCCTGCGCTTCCAGGGTTACCGGCGCGGGCTCGACGTGCCCGGCCCGGAGGTGCGCGCGCTGTTCGAGGAGGCGCACGCGCTGGGGCTGTCCCTCATGGAGCCGCGGGCGGTCGTGCGCTGGAGCACCGTGGGGGAGGAGGCCGACGATCGACTCACGCTGACCGACGGTCCCGCGTTCACGATCCCGGGCATCGCGCGCGCCTGGGGAGCGGTCGCCGAGGTGGCCGGGGCCGTGGTCACCATCGGCGGCGCGCTCGAGGCGCGGGTGGCGGCGTTGTGGGAGGCGCGTGAGCTGCCGCTGGCCGCCATGCTCGACAGCGTGGGGTCGGGGGCGGTCGAGAGCCTGGCCGAACACCTCAACGACCTCCTGTGTCAGGGGGGGATCGCGCGCGGGGTGCGGGTGACCAACCGGATCAGTCCGGGGTATGGCGGCTGGGACGTGGGCGAGCAAAACCTTTTATTCCCGTTCGTGGACGGGGCGCGGATCGGGGTCCGGCTGAACGCCGCGTGCTTCATGACGCCCGAGAAGACCATCACCCTGCTCGTGGGGGCGGGCCCCGACGCGCGGGTCGATCACGACTTCGCCCAGTGCGCCCGCTGCTGGATGGCGGGCTGTGCCTACCGGCGCGCCCCGGCGGTGCGGACCGTCCACCGCTGATGCCGACGCTGCGTTCGGGCCGCCTGCCGTGGCCGCTGGTCTTCCAGGTCCTCACGGTGATCGCGGTCGTGTGGATCGTGGTCAAGACCTGGCAGATCTGGCTGCTCGCCTTCACCGCGCTCATCGTGGCCGCGGCGATCCTGCCCGCGGCGCGCCTGGGCGAGCGCCACCGCATCCCGCGCGGGGTGACCGTGCTCGGGGTCTATCTCCTGGTCATCGGGGTGCTGACCCTCATGGGGCGTCTCCTGTGGCCGGCCCTCAGCCAGCAGTGGTCCCAGCTCATGGACCAGCTGCCGAAGCTGGTCGACAACGTCCGCGGCTGGCTCGGCAGTCTCGACGTGTGGGCCGCTCAGTGGGGCGCGTCGCTGCCCACGCCCAAGCCTGGCGACATCCAGTCGCTCGCGGGCGCGGTGTGGACGAACACCCTCGCCGTCACCGCGGGCGTGGTGGGCGCGATGTTCGGGCTCGTCGCGGTCGTCGTCATCGCCGCCTACATCGTGATCGACGCCGAGCACCTGGGCCGCGCGCTCCTCACGCTGGTCCCGCGCGACAATCGCAAGGCGGTGGCCGCGCTCGGCCAGCCCATCCTCGACCGGATCGGGGGCTACATCCGCGGCCAGGTCCTCTCGAGCCTCTGCGTGGGCGCGGTGCTGGCGATCGGGCTGGCGCTGCTCGGTGTCCGCTACCCGCTCTTGATCGGGGCGCTGGCCGCCGTGCTCAACGTGGTGCCCTTCGTCGGCTCGCTGATCGCGGCCATCCTCGGCATGGTGAGCGCGCTCAACGAGTCGCCGGGGCTCGCCCTCGCCGCCGCCGGTCTCTTCGCGGGGACCAACCTGCTCGAGGGAAAATTCCTGGCCCCCCACTTCGTGGGCCGCGCCACCGGCCTGCACCCGCTCCCGGTGCTGCTTGCGCTCCTTGCGGGTGCCCATCTCGCCGGCCTCATCGGCGCGCTGGTCTCCGTCCCCCTCCTCGCCGCCATCTGGGAAATCATCCGCCGCGTCTGGATCGACCCCGAAGCATGAATCCGAGACGTAAGCCCGAAGAGTAAGTTCGAAGCAGCAAGCCCCGAGAAGTAGGCCCAGAGAAGTAAGCCCCAAGAAGTAACTCCAAGAAGAGAAAGTAAGCCCGAAGAAGTAACCCGAAGAAGTAAGCGCGAGGAGTAGGCAATGGTTACAGAAACGCCCCGGCGAAGCCGGGGCGACACGCGTCGGGGGGGTATGGGGGGAGCCGTTAGGGGCCCCCCATGTTCATAAATACTAGAGGGAGCCGCCCGCCCCGCCCCCCCCAGCCGCCAATGCTACGATGCTCTGGTGCTCCCCAATATCGTGTTGATCGGGTTCATGGGCGCCGGCAAGTCGATGTGCGGCCGCGTGCTCGCCCGCCGCTCGGGCCGCTGCTTCGTGGAGACCGACGACATGATCGTGGCGCGCGACGGGCGCTCCATCCCCGACATCTTTCGCCAGGACGGCGAGGAGCGGTTCCGGCAGCTCGAGGGCGAGGCCCTGGAGGATCTCCGCATGAAGCGGGGCAACGTGATCGCGACCGGAGGCGGCTTGCCCTGTCGTGAGGAACGGATGGAGCTGTTGAAATCACTCGGCACCGTGGTCTGGCTCGACGGCGACTTCCGTGAGCTGCACGAACGAGCCAGCCGCACCGGCGATCGGCCGATGCTGCAGGGCCGATCGCTCGCCGAGATCGAGGCGCTCTACCGGCAGCGGACCGCGTTCTACCGGCAGGCCCATCTCACCCTCGACACGACCGGTCTCGGGATCGACGAAGTGGTCAGCCGGGTGCTCCGCGGGCTCCGCGATCTGGACCCTCGGGGGGCCGCGAGATGATCGCGCTGGGCGCGCGCGAGGCGGCCGCGCGGATTCGGGAACGCAAGCTCTCGCCCCTGGACCTGGTGGACGCATGCCTCGAGCGCATCCGCGCGCTCGACGCGAGCCTTCGCGCGTGGGCGCACGTGGACGAGGCGGGGGCGCGGGCGGCGGCCCGCGAGCGTGAAGCCGAGGCCGCGCGCGGTCGCGTTCGCGGCCCGTTGCACGGCGTGCCCGTCGGCATCAAGGACATCATCCACGTGGCCGGGATGCCGACCACGGGCGGGGCCAAGGCGTGGGCGCACACGCGGCCCGCGAACGACGCGCCCATCGTCACCCGGCTGCGCGAGGCCGGCGCCGTCATCCTCGGCAAGACCCACACGACCGAATTCGCGTATCGCGATCCCGCGCCCACGCGCAACCCGTGGAACGTCGAGCACACGCCGGGCGGCTCGTCCGCCGGCTCCGGCGCCGCGGTGGCCGCCCGCATGGTGCCGGTGGCCCTCGGCACGCAGACCGTCGGCTCGGTCCTCCGGCCTGCCGCCTATTGTGGTGTGGTGGGGTTCAAGGCGACGCACGGGTTCACGCCGGCCGAGGACGTGATCCCGCTGGCGTGGTCGCTCGATCACGTGGGCGTGCTCACCCGGTCCGTGGAGGATGCGGCCCTCGCCCTCGGTGTGCTGGCCGGCCAGGAGTTGTCTGCCCCACCCGCGAGCGCGCCCACGATCGCGGTGGCGCCCGAGCTCCTCGAGCGCGCCGAGCCGGAGACCGCCGCGCATCTCCGCGCCACCGCGCAGGCGTTCATGCGCGCGGGCGCGCGGATCGTCGAGGTGGCGTTGCCCCCGTCGTTCGCCAGGGTTCACGAAGTCGGCCTCACTGTCTTGCAGGTGGAGGCGGCGGCGTATCACGCGGCCGAGTTCGCCGTCCACGCCGGCGAGTTCGGCCCGGGCATTCGTCAGGCCATCGAGGCGGGGCTCGCGCGCCCGGCCGTGGAATACGTCCACGCCAACCGCGCGCGCCTGTCGTTCCGGAACGCCGTGATGCCGCTCCTCGAGCGTCACGACGCGCTGCTGACCCCCACCGCGCCGGGGCCCGCCCCCGCCGGCCTGGCGTCCACCGGCGACGCCTGGTTCTGCGCGCCGTGGAGCTCGGCGGGGGTGCCCGCGATCACGCTGCCGAGCGGGGTCGCCCCGTCGGGACTGCCCTTCGCCGTGCAGCTCGTCGCCGCCGCCGGCCGCGAGGCCGCGCTGCTCGGCGTGGCCGCGTGGTGCGAGGGCGTGCTGCGGTTCTCGTCCGCGCCGTCTCTCTAGTACAGGCCGCCGCCATGCTGGACGTCAAGATCGCGGGCGGCACCGTCGTCGACGGGACCGGCACCGTGGGCGGACGGACCGACGTGGGCATCGTCGACGACACCATCGTCGCCATCGGCGACCTGAGCCGCGAGCCGGCCGGGCGCACCCTCAACGCGTCTGGCAAGGTCGTCACCCCCGGATTCATCGACATGCACTCGCATTCGGACTGGGCGTTGTGGGCCAACCGCCGCGCCGAATCCAAGATCCGCCAGGGCGTGACCACGGAGGTGGTGGGCAACTGCGGCTTCTCGCCCGCGCCGGTCTCCGCCGAGCACCTCGACGACCTTCGCGGATTCGCGCTGGCCCGCCCGAAGGGCCTGGACTTCCACTGGCGCTCGATGGAGGAATACCTCGACGCCTTCGACGCCCGCGGCACCGCGCTCAACGTCGTCCAGCTCGTGGGCCACGGCGCCCTGCGCATCGCGGCCATGGGCTTCGCCGACCGCGAGCCGACCGCCCGCGAGCTGCGCCTCATGCAGGACCTGCTGGCCGCCGCGATGGAGGCGGGCGCGTGGGGACTCTCGACGGGACTCATCTACCCGCCCGGCTCGTACGCGACCACCGAGGAGATCGTGGCCCTGGCCCGCGTCGTCGCGCGCCATCGAGGGTTCTACGCCAGCCACATTCGCGGCGAGGCCGCGACGCTGCTCGACGCGGTGGCCGAGGCGATCCGGATCGGACGCGAGGCGGACCTCGCCGTTCAGCTCAGCCACATCAAGGCCGCCGGGCGTCCGAACTGGGGCAACGTGCCGAGGGCGCTCGCGCTGCTCGACGCCGCCGTCGCCGAGGGCGTCGACGTGATGGCCGACGCCTATCCGTACACCGCGTCCAGCACCCTGCTGCGCGCGGTGCTGCCGGCCTGGACGCTGGCCGGCGGGCTCGACGCCATGAAGGCGCGGTTGGCCGACGCCGAGACGCGGGCGCGCATCCGCGACGAGGTGACCGCGTCGCCCGACGGCCAGAGCCTCGTGGACCGGGTCGGCTGGGACAACGTGAAGATGTCCTCCTGTCCGCGGCGGCCCGACGCCGAGGGCCGAAGCCTGGCGGAACTGTCGGCGGCGTGGGGCCAGGATCCGTTCGACGTCGCCGCCGATCTGCTGGCCGGGGACGACGGTCAGGCCCACGTGGTGATGTTCCAGCTGGACGAGCGCGACCTCCGGCACGCGCTCGTCCATCCGCGCGTGATGATCGGCTCGGACGGCTCGGCCCTCGCCCCCTACGGCGAGCTGGGCGCGGGCCGACCTCATCCCCGGAGTTACGGGACGTTTCCCCGCGTGCTCGGTCTCTACGCGCGCGACCAGCGGCTGCTCTCGCTGCCCCAGGCCGTGCACAAGATGACCGGCCTGCCCGCCCGCCGGGTGGGCTTGCGGGATCGCGGGGTGATCCGGGAGGGCGCCAAGGCCGACCTCGTGGTGCTCGATCCGCGCACGGTGGCCGACGTCGCCACCTATGAGCAGCCGCATCGCTATCCCCTCGGCATCGAGCACGTGCTGGTCAACGGCCGCTTCGTCATCCGCGACGGCGAGCACACCGGCTCGCTGCCCGGTACACTCATACGAAACCTATGAAGATCGGCAGTGTTTTTCCGGATCTGCTCACGCCGCTCGACCCCACCGCGTCGATCGACGCCACGCTCGCCCGCACGCTGCGGCGGGTGGTGAAGCTGACCGGGGCCACGGCGGGCGCGCTCGTCTTCCGTCCGCCCCGCCAGCAGCCGCTCGGCGTCAGCGTGGGCGCGCCCCGCCGGCTCGCCGACTGGCTCGCCCGCGCCACGGCGGCGCCGCCGCGAAGCCTGCGGGTGCGTGCCCTGAACGGCGACGGCGCCGGGCGCGGCACCGTGCTCCTGGAGACACCGCTCGGACCACCGCGCTCGCCCGTGGGAGCGCTCGCGTTGATGGGGCCTTCGTCGTGGCGGCGGCGGGTGGTGCTGCCGCGGGCCTTCCCGCGCGAGCTGGGGACGGCGATCGAGCGCGTGTGGGCGCTCTACGACGCCGGCCGCCGTCACACGGAGGAGCTGGCGGCGCTCTACAGCACGAGCCGGATGATCACCGCGCGCCTGGAGCTCGGCGCCGTGCTCGAAGCGATCAGTCGCTCGGTGACCGCGCTGATCGGGAGCACCGGGTGCGGCATCGGCCTGCTCGACGAGGAGCGCCGCCACCTCGTGCACGCGGCCGCCCACGGCTTTCGGACCGACGCCTGGGGCGCGCTCTCGATGCCGCTCGGCGAGGGACTCATCGGGCGGTGCGCGGAGAGTGGCCTGCCCATTCGCGTCGACGACATCCGCCTCGATCCCCGTTCGGCGCGGCGGGACGTCGACGAGCAGGAAGGCATCCGCTCGATGCTGTGCGTGCCGCTCAAGGTCGGTGACACCCTGATCGGCGTGCTCTCGGCGTTTTCCACCCAGCCTTCCGTGTTCACCGCGCACCACCAGGAGCTGCTCGAGGCCTTCGCCGATCAGGCCGGCATCGCCATCCACAACGCCCAGCTCTTCGCCGAGAGCGAGCGGCGGGCGCGAGAGACCCGCGCGCTCGTGGAGGCGGGACGGGCCGTCACCGCGAGCCTCGACGTCGACCGCACGATTCGCGTGATTCTCGAAGAAGCGCGGACGGTGCTCGGCGTCGAGTCCTGCGGGCTCATGACCGTCGATGCGGCCACGGGCGAGCTGGTGTCGGCGGCGAGCCTCGATTTGCCCCCCGAGATGCTCACGCAGATTCGCCTGCGGATGGGAGAGGGCGTCGCCGGCCGCGCGGTGGCCGAGCGGCGACCCATCCAGCGCGCGGACCTCTTCGACGACGACCAGGGACGCTATGCCCACCTGCGGCGGGCGAGCGGCTTTCGTTCCATGCTCTCGGTGCCCCTGGTAGTGGGGTCACGGGCCGTCGGCGCGCTCAGCGTCTTTCGGCGCGACGTCCACCGGTTCTCGGACGGAGAGCAGGCGCTGCTGGTCGCGCTGTCCGACCAGGCCGCCATCGCGCTCGAGCACGCGCGGCTGTACGCGCAGCTCGAAGCGAGGGTCGCCGAGCGGACGCGCGAGCTGGACGAGCAGAAGCGCTTCGTGGAGGTCGTGCTGGAGACGCTCCCGCTCGGCGTGTTCGTCCTCGACCCGTCGCTGACGGTGATCCGGGCCAACCGTGAAGGCACCCGGGTGCTGGGGTGCGAGAGCGCCGCCGGCTCCTGCTTCTCCGCGCTGGTGACCGAGGAGCGGGCGGAGACGGTGAGGCAGTTCCTCGGCGAGGTCTTCGCGTCGCGCGGGGTGCGGACGCTCGAGACGACGTTGATCATCGCGGCCGAGACCAAGACCCTGCGGCTCACCGCGGCGCCCGTGGAATCGGCGGGCGAGGCCGTCCAGCACGTCGTGCTGCTCGTGGAGGACATCACCCGCGCCAAGCGGCTCGAGCAACAGATGCTGCTGACCGAGCGGCTCACCACGGCCGGCCGGCTGGCCGCCGGCGTCGCCCACGAGCTGAACAATCCGCTGGCCACCATCGCCGGATGCGCGGAGTCGCTGCTCGCGCGCACCCGCGAGGGCACGCCTGCCGAGGCGATCGAGGACTTCCGCCACTACCTCGGTCTCATCGAGGAGGAGGCGTATCGCTGCAAGGAGATCACGGGCAGCCTGCTCCAGTTCGTCCGCGAGCCCGGGGGGCGCCGCGCGCCGACCGACCTCAACGCGCTGGTGGTCAAGACGCTCGAGCTGCTCTCCCGGCAGTCGCGATTCACCGACCGTCCCATCGTGACCGAGCTGGACCCCGCGCTGCCGCCGGTGATCGTCAACGAGGGACAGATGCGGCAGGTCTTCCTCGGCATCGCGGCCAACGCGCTGGAGGCCATGGACCCCGACGGCACCCTGACCGTGCGGTCCCGACAGACCCGCGACGAGATCGAGATCGAGTTCGAGGACGAAGGGCCGGGAATGGTCGACGAGACGCTGGCCCGGATCTTCGATCCGTTCTTCACCACCAAGCCGCCGGGGCAGGGCACGGGGCTCGGCCTCGCCATCGCCCAGGGCATCGTCACCGATCACGGTGGGCGCATTCAGGTGGCGTCGTGGCCGGGCAAGGGCAGCACGTTCCGGGTGGTGCTTCCGGCATGACGCGCGGCATCCGGGTGCTGGTGGCCGACGACGAGAAGAACCTGCGCGACGTGCTGGTGCGCGAGCTCGGCCGCAAGGGGCACGAGGTCGACGGCGTGGCCGACGGCGAGGCCGCGCTCGAGCGGCTGGGCGCGGGCGGCTACGACGTGGTCGTCCTCGACATGAAGATGCCGCGGCGCGAGGGCCTCGACGTGCTCCGCGAGCTGGCGGGCGCACCGGAGTCGCCGCAGGTGATCGTGATGACCGGCTTTCAGGAAGTCGGCCCCGCGGTGGAGGCCATGAAGCTCGGCGCCTACGACTACCTGACGAAACCAGCGAAGCTCGAAGAGCTGGACATCCTCATCCGCAAGGCGGCCGAGAAGGCGCAGCTGCTCCGCGACAACGTGGCCCTGCGGGCCCACGCGCCGGGGGCCGCGCCGTTCGGCGGCATCCTCACGCGCAGTCCGCGGATGCAGGAGATCCTCAGGATCATCGAGCGGGTGGCCCCGACCGATTCGTCCGTGCTCGTCCTCGGCGAGAGCGGCACCGGCAAGGAGCTGGTGGCGCGGGCGATCCACGAGCACTCGCCGCGGGCCGAGCGGCCGTTCGTGCCCATCCACTGCGGCGCGCTGCCCCGCGAGGTGCTGGAGTCGGAGCTGTTCGGCCACGAGAAGGGCGCGTTCACGGGCGCGGTGGGGGCCAAGCCCGGACTCGTGGAGCTGGCCGACGGCGGCACGCTGCTGCTCGACGAGATCGGTGAGATGGAGCCGGACAGCCAGGTCAAGCTGCTGCGCGCGCTCGAGAGCGGGACGTTCTTCCGGGTGGGGGGCACGCGCCCGCGCCGCGTCGACGTGCGCGTCGTGGCCGCGACGAACCGGGATCTGGCCGAGGCCATGCGCCAGGGCGAGTTCCGTCAGGACCTCTACTACCGGATCAACACCATCGCCATCCAGCTGCCGCCGCTGCGCGAGCGTCGCGAGGACATCGCGCTCCTTGCCCGGCACTTCGTCGAGGGCAACACGACGTACGGGGTGAGGCGGCTGGGCGAGGCGGCGCTGGCCGCGCTCGAGGCCCACAGCTGGCCCGGCAACGTGCGCGAGCTGCAGCACGCGATCGAGCGCGCGGTGATCCTCGGCAAGAGCGACGAGATCCAGCCCGAGGATTTGCCGGGCGAGGTGGCCAGCGGTGCGCCGGCGGTGTCGGCGATGGCGGCGACCGGGAGCCTCGAGGGCATGGAGCGGCAGCACATCGTCGCGACCCTGCGGCAGGTCGGCGGACATCGCGGCAAGGCCGCCGCGCTGCTCGAGATCGACCCGAAGACGCTCTATCGCAAGATCCTCACGTACCGCATCCCGCCCGAGGAATATCGATAGACTCGGGCGTTGCGCCCGACGCCTCGACCACCTGGATCGGAAATCGCTCGTGTTTCGTCGGGTCGGGCCTGGCATCGGGGTTGCTCGGTTCGAATCGCGCCCACCGTGCGGAAATCGTGGCGATCAAGGAGAACGAGAAGAGGATGATTCGAATACTGCTCATCGGTCAGGATCACACGACGGCGGAGCGGCTCGGGCTTCAGTGCCTGGAGCGCGGTATCGGTGTCGTCATTGCCGAGAATGTCTGCGAGGGCGTCCGCGTGCTCGCCACCACGCCGGTCTCGCTGATCGTGGCGGACCTGAGCCGGTTGCGGCTCGGTGCTCACGACCAAGCCGCGATCTTCGATCGCGCGGCCCCCGGCGTGCGCGTGGCCGTCACCATTCCAACCCAGTCCCCGATCGAAGCTCGTGTGGCCCTCGAACTCGCCGGATTTCAAGTCGTTTCCTCGCCGGTCACGCCCGACGAGCTGCTGAAGCCGTTCGCGTGATCGCTGAGCGCCCCAGCGTAGCTGAGGGCGCTCAGCATCCGAACGCCCTCTCTACGGGTGCGATCGAGCCCAGCTCGATCGCGTAAGCGAAACAGGGGGGTTTGGGGGGTGCGTCTCGCACCCCCATGTTTTTCACTCGTCTCGCACCACCCATTTTCTCACTCGCTTGCGGCGTGGGGGGCGGCGTGTACACTTGTAATGT
>Ga0193725_1000459_pt1 | contig 12279 bp, 9 predicted proteins | sample H2a2metaG_FD_143058 | JGI IMG/M metagenome (GOLD analysis project Ga0193725, IMG submission 143058) | Soil microbial communities from a riparian zone of the East river system, Colorado, United States - H2a2 | ecosystem: Environmental > Terrestrial > Soil > Riparian zone | place: USA: East River... | reverse complement strand
TTGGATCAGGTGCCGCTCTTCCGGGCCGACAAAAATCACCGGCCGCACTGCATCATTGCGTATCAGGAAGTCAGCCAATTCCGCGAACTGCTCCAGCGGCCAGCACCGCCCTGGATGGCCGGCTCCTGGAAACAGTCCCACCAACGGAGATCCTGTTTCGGCTTTAGCTTTTCGCAGGATGACGTCGATCGCCCGATTATCCTCGGCCCGGGTAGTAAGCCGCGGCACTCGCGGCGAATCCTTGATTCCCAACGGCACGAGCACATCAAGATAACGATCAATCAGGTGCTGATCAGGATCATTCCTGTCAACGGGCGGTTGCGGATGAAAGTTCGCGAGAAAGTCCAGTGAACGACCTGGCCGTCGAGAAAATAGACGCTTCGGAGCACCGGAAAAATAGCCCAATAGGTTTGTTTCAGAAAAGCTCCTCAGATCTATTACGAAATCAAACTGGCGGTGCCTCACATCTTTGACGACTTGAAAGATTCGCATCACTGAAAGTGGCGTGAATCCATCGCGCAATCCGACGCGATCTACGGAAATAGACGCATCGGCGTAACCGGACATCTCGATGATTTCCGCCCCGGGCCGGCCCACCATGACGGTTATGCGCGCGTGCGGAAAGCACTCACGAAGAGCGCGCAACGCCGGCAGGCTCATGACCACGTCGCCGAGTTGGCCAAAATCGATAATGAGAATGTTGCGAGGGTTGAAACTCACTTGAGATGCTTATCGAAGAAATCGGCGCCGGCATGATACGCGCGCACCCAATCCCGATGCCGCAGAAAGTCGTGAATCTCATCAGGAAAGATCAGTTCTTCAAAGTAAACCCCATTATTCCGCAGCCGGCGCACGAGATTGACGGTCTGCGAGAATTCCACGTTGCGATCATCATCGCCGTGAATCAAGAGCACCGGGGACTTCCACTTATCCACGGAAGAGATCGGCGAAGACTCGCGCGCGATCCGAGCGCGATCGGATGTATCGGTCGGCACGCGAAGACCAGCGACGTTAACACTCCAGTCGTGCACGCCGTGAAAGTCGACTCCGGCGGCGAAGATATCCGAGTTGCGCGCCAATCCCAGCGCCGTCAGGTAACCGCCGTACGATCCGCCCCACAAACCTACGCGTTTCTTGTCGACGTCATCACGGCCAAGCAAAAACCTTGCGCCCGCAACTACATCCTGGTATTCCGCTGCGCCACGCGCGCCGCGATGTTGGGCCATGCGAAATGCGCGGCCATAGCCGATCCCGCTGCGATAGTTCACCGACAGAACCAGATAGCCACGGCTCGCCAGATACTGATTCATCGCATAAGAGTTGTGATAGTAATAAAGATAATGCCAACCCAGCAGCATCTGCCTCGGCGGCCCTCCGTGGGTGAAGATTAGTGCCGGCAGTTTACCGGCTGCTCTTGCCGGCTTGAACAACTGTCCGTGAACCTGAGTTCCGTCGGCGGCTTTGAAAATCACTTGCTCAGGCACGACCAGCCTGGCGGAGGGAAAGTCTCGCGGCAGGGCCTGCGGGGCCAGTGGCTTCAGGTTTGAGCCATCAACCGAAGCCGTGAATGGAAGAAAGGGATCGCGCGCGGTTGAGCGAAAAAAAGCGATCTGGCGACCGTTGTCAAACAACCTGGGATACATTTCGATACTCTCGCCACTGGTAATCGGTTGCGGCGCGCCGCCGGCGACATTGACGCGCCAGAGATGACGATGGTCAATGTCGTTCTTGTTCGTCGCAACGACGGCAAAAGACCTATCCGGCGAAAGCGTGACGTTTTCTACTTCGAACTCGCCGGGCGTTAATGCTTCGAGCGCGCCACCTGCGGCGGAAATCGAGTAAAGATGCACCCAGCCATCTTTCTCGGAAGGAAACAGTAGACGATCGCCGGCCACCCACTGCCAGAAATCTTCGCCGCCTAAACCAGAAAACGAGTCGTTATCCAGGTCACCTGAACGCCAGACCTGTTTGCCTTCCCCGGTCCGCGCATCCACGACGCGAATGGCCCATGGCTGCAGCCGATCGCGGTCGTTGGAAAACGTATCCGTCACATTGAATAAGCGAATGAAGGCGATGCGCCGGCCATCGGGTGACCAGCGCGGCGCGACGTCGCGGTCGACGCTCGGAGAAAGAAAACGAAGTTGGTTTGCCCGCATGTCATAGACTGAAATGAAACTGTGATCACCGCGAGTCGATACAAAGGCCAATTGCGACCCATCGGGTGACCACTGGGGCGCGCCCACGCCACCGCGAATTTCAAAAAGCCGGCGCTCTTTTCCGCCGATCGTGGGAACGATCCAGAAGTGATTGCTTCGTTCGTAGATGACTTGATCGCCGGCAGGTGTGAAGATAGGTGCGCTGCCTTCGCCAATCGCGGTAGTCCGGCCACTGCGAATATCCACCACGAAAATCTGTTGCCTTGCTCCGGCCGGATCGCTGTTGGGATTAGGCTCCTCGCCCGCCTGGTTTTTCTCACCACCGCGCACGTAAACAATTGCACCACCGTTCGGCGCGAACGCCAGATCAGTTAACTCCTGGCCATCGTCGTTGTTGTAATGGGTCAACTGTCGGGCGGCAAACGTGGGTGCTTCGGCGATCCAGATATTGCGTTTTCCTTCCGCGTCGAAGGCCCACGCGATGTTGTCCCCGCGTTTTGAAATCGTTAGCTCTGAAGGAAAAGGCGAACTCATTACTTGTTCGAGACTAAAGCTCTGGGCGAGAGCGGATGGTACGAAGAGCGCGAAGAGTGTCGCCAGACCAAAGGCAATCAGTTGTCGTTTGAGATAAGACATTTAGATTCCTTCCCAAGGCTTCAGGGCTTAACCAGCATCGAGCACTTGCAGAGTGCACGATTCTAGCACTGACACACAAGTCACGTTAAAGGAGTTGCGGCTTGCCGCAGCACAGTGCGGTAAGCCTTTGGCTTACCGGCACCGTTGATTGATTCTTCCGAGGCTACGCCTCACAGTGCTACTCGGAAAGGCGGAGCCTTTCCGCACTGTGCGGTGGCAAAGCCACAAGGCGCAACACGCGCTCACTTCAGGCCCACCCTTAGGAGGTGATGACGTCATCAGGGCGACCGATAGTTTCTTGAGGCACGCGCCGTTTGCTCCCCTTATCTAATCTGCTAACCTTGGTTGGGGTTTTGCAGAGCCCCGCCGCTTCCGAAACACAGAACGGCAGCCGGCGGTAAAGCTAATGTCTGAAGTTGAAGTTCAAGTCGTTTTTCCTGATGGCCGGCGCCATGCTCACACCCATGGTCACGCATCTACCAACCGCAGGCGTCTTTCGATCGTTCTGCTGCTGACCGCGATCTACATGATCGCGGAATTGCTCGGGGGTTTGTGGACCGGCTCGTTGGCTTTGCTGGCGGACGCCGGTCACATGCTTGCGGATGTGGCCGCGCTGGTCCTGGCGTTGGTAGCGGTGTGGTTTGGCGCGCGACCAGCGACACCGCGCAAGACCTTCGGTTACTACCGCCTGGAAATTCTCGCCGCGCTGATTAATGGCATCGGCCTGGTGCTCATCTCGTTCATTATTTTCTACGAAGCTTACCAGCGTTGGTTTACGCCCCCGGTCATTCGCGGTGTTCCGATGACTGTCGTTGCCGCTGGAGGCCTGGTCGTGAATCTGATTTGCGCGCTCTTGCTGCATAGGGACCGCGAAAAGGATCTGAATGTGCGCGGGGCCTGGCTGCATGTCATGGGCGACGCGCTGGGATCGACCGGAGCAATTGTCGCGGGAGTCCTGATTACGATGTTCGGTTGGACGACTGCTGATTCGTTAATCAGCGTATTTATCGGGCTCCTGATAGTTTGGAGTTCGTGGCACCTGATTCGGGATGCGACGAACGTCCTGCTGGAGGGAACACCGGCGCACATTAATCTGGCCGCCGTGGAAGAAGCAATCATGGAAACTGAAGGCGTGTCGGACGTTCACGATCTGCACGTCTGGACCATAACATCAGGGCGCGAAGCGCTGAGCGCGCACGTCATTCACGCGTACTCGATCTCACAGCCCAACTTACTTAAGGAACTGCGGGCGAAACTGCTCGATCGTTTCGGCGTCGATCATCTGACCATCCAGATGGAAACCGCCGACTTTGAAGACGAAACCATTCACTTCTGTCACGCGGGCACGGCGTGTTTTCGATCCGGGCGCGAGTAGGGAGCGCCTCCCTCTCCCTTTGGGAGAGGGTCGGGGAGAGGGTTTGAGGGAGGCAAGCCGCGCGAGTCGTTCGTTCGCAGTCCCTACCCCTAGCCCTCTCCCAAAGGGAGAGGGAACTTACCAGCCATGCCGACAATAGAACTCAACTACGGCCGCGGAGAGCTCAACTTCACTTACGATGCCGGGCGGTTTGATGTGCTCGCCGCAAGCGAAGCCGCAACGCACCCGTTGTCCGACGTGGAAATCGGCGCGGCGCTTGAGGCTCCCATTGACTCGCCACCGATCGATGACTTGATCGCGCCGGGTGATAGCGTTTTGATCGTCGCCTCAGACGCCACGCGCGCGACCGGCAGCGCACAGGTTATCAACCTGTTGGTTCGCCGCCTGATTCAAAACGGTACCCCGCCCGGAGACATTGCGATCATTTTTGCCACGGGCATTCATCGCGCCGTCCGCGCCGACGAAAAAACTGAGTTGCTGACGCCGTTCATTGCCCAGCGCATCCGCACGATTGATCACAACGCTGACGACGCTTCGCAATTAACCAGACTGGGAGTGACGGAAGGTGGCACCCCCATCGAGGTCAACCGTGCGCTAAGGGAATTCTCGAAGATAATTCTAACGGGCGCGGTGAGCTTTCATTATTTCGCCGGTTTTAGCGGCGGGCGCAAATCAATCTGCCCCGGACTGGCTGGAAGCGCCACCATCGAAGCAACGCACATGCTGGCGCTGGATTTCGAACGGGGCGGCCGGCGCGCTGGCGTCGGCGCCGGATTATTGAAGGGCAATGCTGTCAGCGAAGAATGCGAACGTGTCGCGGCGATGATCGATCCCGCCTTCGCAATCAACGCGATCGTGGACGAGCGTGGGCGCTCCGAGAAAATCTTCGCTGGCCACTGGCGAACTGCACACGCCCGCGCTTGTGAGTATTACGTGGCCGGGCATTCTCTCGGAATCCAGGAGAAACGCGAAGTCGTGGTCGTCAGTTGCGGCGGTTCACCCTACGACATCAACATGATTCAGGCGCACAAGGCTCTGGACATGGCCGCGGCAGCCTGCCTGGACGGTGGGACCATCATTTTCCTGGCTGAATGCGGCGACGGTTTGGGCCGCCCGGATTTTCTCAAGTGGTTCGAGTCTGCGAATTCGCGCGCGCTGGAAGCTCGCCTGCGGACCGCTTACGAAGTGAATGGCCAGACGGCGTGGGCGCTTTTGACTAAGACCGAGCGCTTCCGAATTCATCTCGTTTCGACGCTGGCCGAACCGGAGGTGAAGCGAATGCGGATGATTCCGGCCAACTCGCTGGATGAAGCGTTGGCCAGCGTGTCATCAGACGCGAAAGGCTACATCATGCGGCGCGGCGCGGCGTTACTGCCGCTGGCAAGAACTTCACAGTTGTCTTAGACAACTTTCATCTTCCACCTGCCACGGCGGAAGAACAGCGCGCTCACAATTGCCAGGGTTGAAAATGCAATCGTGATCGCCAGGAAAACGCCGCGAGGTCCGAAGCCAAAAACGATTCCCAGCAAATAAGCCAGCGGCAGTTCCCAAAGCCAGAATACGAACAGGTTAATTATCGTAGGGGTCCAGGTGTCGCCGGCGCCGTTGAACGACTGGGTCAAGACCATGCCGTAGGCGTAGAAGAGAAAACCACTGGCGACGATGCGCAAACAATCCACTCCGTACGGCGCCACCGCCGGATCGGTGGTAAACAGTCCAATGATCTGTCTGGCGAAAACAACGAAGATCAGCCCCACGATCCCAAGGAAAATGAAGTTGTAGAAGCCCGCCTTCCACACCGCGCGTTCGGCGCGTTCCGGTTTCTTCGCACCCAGCGCCTGGCCTACCATAGTCGCAGCAGCGTTGGACATTCCCCACGACGGCAGCAACGCGAAAATAATCACGCGGATGCCGACGATGTAGCCGGCAACTACATCGGTACCAAAACTCGAGATCGTGCGCACGAGACCAATCCAACTGGCCATACCCACAAAGACCTGGAAAGTTCCCGTGGCTGACAGACGGACCAGACGCCCCATGATTGCCGGCTCGAGTCGAAAATGATGGCGTTTGATTTCAAATCGCCCGCCTTTCCGAACCAGACGGCTAAATGCATAGATCGCGCCGGTGCCGCGGCCAATGTTTGTCGCCACCGCAGCGCCGGCAACGCCTAACTTTGGAAAGGGACCGAGACCGAATATGAAGCATGGGCCGAGCACGATGTTAATTGCATTGGCTAACCACAAGACGCGCATCGCTATAGCCGCATCGCCCGCGCCACGAAAGATGGCGTTGATCATGAAGAGCATCACGACCGTGACATTGCCAGCCAGCATAATCCTCGTGAACCACACGCCGTGTTCAATGACGGACACTGATGCGCCCATCAGCGAAAGCAACTTCGGCGCAAGCGGAGCTCCCACGAGCGCAAGTAACACCGCCACGATCAACCCCAAAGCCATCGCTTGCACTGCCGCCCGCGCAGCTCCGTCCCGATCATGCTCGCCGATGCGCCGGGCGACCATCGCGGTAGCCCCAATACTCAGACCAATCGCAATAGCGTAAATCAAAGTCAGCAGCGACTCGGTCAGTCCCACTGTTGCCATCGCGTCAGCGCCGAGATAAGACACCCATTTAATATCAGCGACCGCGAAGATGCTTTCCATGCACATCTCGAGCACCATCGGAATAGCTAGCAGAATTATTGACCGGCCAACCGGGCCAACCGTGTAGTCCTGATGGCTGCCCCGAACGGATTCCCGAATCGCGCTCCAAAGGCTCTGCGAGCCGTCGTCGGATTCTGAGTCTGCGCCGCCGGCATTCACGGATTGTTTTGTTCGCAGCGTTTCAGATTCTGCCATTTTTCCTGGTTAACCGTGGCGAATCTTGAAAGCTTCGGGAAAGTAAGGCGTCGAAGCTGGTTGGGTGTTATCCGATCCACCTACCGTGGGCGAACCCATGTGGTAACGGATTTGGCCGAGCGAAGCTTTTTTAGGTCTAACAATCAAATCTACGGCACCGGCTTTAGCACAATCTTTCGATTCCTGTTTCCCAGTCTCAACACGATGGGATTATTGACCTGGATTGGATGCTGTTCACCGTCGATGCTGATGATGAAGTTGACCGGCGCCGGTTTCTCGGCCACGGTTGTTTCAACCGGAGGTGGCGCCGTCACGACTTCTTTCGCGACGTCGACTGTGCGGGTCAACAGATTGGTCGCAACAATACGCCAACTGGCCGGCGTGCAGCGAAGACGCAAGCCCGGCGTGTCCGTTTCCGCAGACTCGCCCTGCGCCAGAGCGTCCACCTTGAACAGCCCTTCACCACAACGTACCGCGCCCGAGTCGTAGAACGTCGCCCACCCGGTTACATAGGTGTAAGAGTTCGAGCTGGTGTTCTTTATGACCAGCCTAACGTTGGTCACCGGCGAGTCATCGGATCCATTGAGCACGGTCGTCAACAATCGCGCTTCGATTGCCGGCGCGCCCTTAGCATCGAAACCCACGGCTGGTTCCCCCAACCCCGCGCGCTGTTCCGCGGGTTGCTGGGCCGCTACGGTAACGGCGCCGGCCAGCAGGAATGCCAGGCCAACGGCTCCCATTAGAAATTTCACGTGATTCTCCTTCTGACCGGTTGGTCACTTACTCGTCAGATTCATTCAGAACTTACTGTGCCATTTGCTCCTGAGATAATACTCACGAGTTCGTCTGCTTCATAGCAGTAATCAACTTCGCGGCCGCAAGTGCAGCACTTCAGTTGCGCCGGCCGGCCGGTAAGCACAGACACGATTTCGTCCGCTGCGCTTCGCCCGATAAAGCGCCGAGTCGGCCATCTCAACCAGTTGAATCGGATCCCGCGCATCATCGGGAAACACCGCGACCCCCACGCTAATCGTCATGTGGTGCGTACGTGGTTCTTCCGTGCTGCCCCGGCGCACGGTGGGGAATTCGTGCTTCTCGATAGCCGACCGCACACGTTCAGCCGCAACCAATCCCTGCGCGTGGTCAGCATCGAGCAAAAATGCGGCAAACTCTTCGCCGCCGAACCGCGCTCCGACGTCGCCGGCACGCAACGACTTCTTAATCACGGCGCCGACCTCCTCCAGCGTTTCGCTTCCAACCAGGTGGCCGTACGTGTCGTTCACTTCCTTGAAATGATCAATGTCCATCATCAAAACACAGAAAGGCATCGACTCAGCTTCAGCGCGAGCTGCTTCGCGGCGCAACTCGGAGAAGAATGACTTACTGGTCAATAGTCCGGTCAGTTCATCATGGACCAGGAGACGATGGATCTGTTGCTGAAACTCGCGATCAATCTCATCGAGCATTTCGAACCGGATCAGTTGATCGCCGACTTCGAATTTATCGCCGGCTTGCAGAAAGGCCTGTTGGATGGGCTTTCCGTTGAGAATGGTGCCGTTGGTAGAGTCGAGATCATTCAAACGATACCGTGTCTCGCCGGTGTCGGCGTCTGGCTCAGTAGTGATGCGAGCGTGCAGGCGTGAAGCGCGGGAGTCATTGATACGTATGTCGGCGTCGAGGGCGCGGCCCAGAGTTACTTCCGCGCGTTCCAGCGGAATCGGCACCGCCAGTAATTCGCCGCGCAGGAAAACAAGTGCGGGCCGGCGTTCCCCAGTCCGCTGATGCTGGCCAGAGAAAGAAGTGGTTTCCGGAGGCTTCTTGCTCACCGAAATATCTTCAGAATCGTTCGGCATTTTGATTCTTGACGCGGCCGCTTTTGACGGGGAAAAACGTTGCCGGCACATGGACTTGTGTCCAAGCCGCGTATCTTAGCGCGGGCTTCACGCCAACAGCAACAAGTATTAAGTACAGGGAACTCTACCAGGTCACGTCGGGAGGGCCTACTTGTCGATGCGCGGGGCCGCGCCTATAATTTCTCTTGATTCTTTTGATAGTCACCAGGCATTTCAGTTTGACTTGCGCGTGACGATCACCTGGTGATAGACCGAACGCTGCTTAAGGAGCCATAGATGGCATGTAACGTGAACAAGGCGGTGGTTGTTGAACCCTTGGTTTGTCCTAACTCTCCACAGTCGCTGTCCGTCGAACGCGTGGCTCAGGCGAACCTGCCTACTGAATGGGGCAGCTTCAAAATCGCAGGTTATCGCTCGCTTACCAGCAATGAAGAGTTTGTTGTGCTCTTCAAGGGCGAACTGCGACCGGACGTCGCCACCCTGGTACGCATACATTCGCAGTGTCTGACTGGCGACGTATTTGCATCGACGAAATGCGATTGCGGCCAGCAACTTCATCGCACCATGCAGATGATCGACGAAGAAGGACGCGGGGCCATTGTCTATCAGCAACAGGAAGGGCGCGGCATCGGCATTATCAACAAGATTCGGGCCTATGCCTTACAGGATGAAGGTGCCGACACTGTCGAGGCCAACGAGCGTCTGGGTCTGGCAGTTGATTCGCGAGAGTACCGTCAATGCGCAGAGGTGCTTTTTGATCTTGGGTTGTGCAAGGTGAAGGTGATATCAAACAACCCCGGGAAGCTGAGAGCATTGGAGGAAGCGGGACTCGAGATCACGGAGCGCGTTTCGATCGAAGTCAGGTCTTCCGAGCCGGCCGCCAGGTATTTACAAACCAAGAAAGAGAAAATGGGACACCTGCTGGACCTGAACGCGCGCTGATCAGGATCCTACCCAGCGTCTTCACGCCGCTCACATTCCGGCCACGAGCTCTTAGGGTTTACTGCGCAGATCTTTGATTATTCCCCGGATCGTTTCAGCGTCCGCAGCCTTTGGATCCAGTTTCAGATACTTTTCCATCTCGTCGGCAGCCTCTTTGTTTTTGTGAGCCCTCTGATAAAGGCCGCCCAAATATCTGTGAGCCTGGGCAAGGTTCTCTCCACCGTGGCTGACGACCAGCTCAAACTCTTTTTGTGCCTCGTCATATGCCTTGAATTTTAGGAGTGTCAATCCCAGGTAATAATGCGCTGTCGGGCCGGGACTGTTCAGCTTGATTGCTTCTCGCAGGTGTGCCTCAGCTCCATCCAACTTCTTCTGTGCTTCGTCCAGCTTCTGCTGAGCTACAAGTGCAGTGCCCTGATTGTAAAGCGCGATGCCGAGATTTTGGTGGCCTACTGGGTCATTAGGTTTTAGTTTGAGCAGTGCCTCGAAGGTCTCGGCAGCCTGATCCATCTGCATCAGTTTGAGATACTGAATGCCCAAATCGCTGAGCGCCAGGGAGAATTGCGGATAAGCAGCAACCGCTTTGCTCAGGAATTCAGCCGCGCCTTTCGCGTTGCCCTTCTGCGCCGCGGCAGTTCCCTTCTGATAGAAGTCCAGCGCATCTTTGGGAACGCCCGCAAAGGATGGATTTGACGCGTCGATCCTGGGGCGCAGTAGAATATTCACTTGAAGGACGGGGGCCGCGCCGGATTGTTCGATTGTCAAACGTTCGCGTGCAGTCTCATATTGCTTCCCGGCATCGACCACGACTGCATAGGAGCCGGGCGGCAGGCCATTAAACCTGAAGATGCCATCTTCATCCGTCATCGTGGACATTCCACCAACAATGCCACTAGTTTCCAAATTAACTTTCAGGACTTTGCTGTTCACGGGCTGGCCAGCAGGGAAATAGATCCGACCCTGAATCTGGTGATTGCCCTCGCCGCTGGGCAGGCCTCGCGAGCTGCCTGGGGCCTGGGCGCTGACGGCCAGCGCCAGCGACAGAATCAGAATGCCACAGTGAACAAAGCGCGACGCACGAAAAACTTTCAAGCTAACAATCGTGTCAATTAACATGGCCATTATTGATAACTCCTTGCGAAGAAATCTATCCTAACAGGATTAATTTTGGAAGTGAGATCGTGGACTTATGACTTGCCACGAAGTTCTCTGATTGTGCGACGCACACGGTCAGCATCCTGGGCATTGGGCATCAGGCGAAGGTAGGTCTCGAACTCATCAGCGGCTCGACCATACTCGCTCTTTCCCCAATAGATTCCGCCGAGATAACGATGCGCCAATCCCAACTGGTCACCTCCCAATTTGATGGCGCGAACTAACTCCTTTTCGGCTTCCTGATAGCTGCGCAACTTGATCAGCGTTATTCCCAGGTACATATGGGCCGTGGGTGCTGAATCGTTTCGCTTCAAAGCCTCGCGCAATTGCGTTTCTGCCTCCGCAACCTGCTGCGACTCTAACAGGGCAATTCCCAAATTAAGTTTGGGAGTAAAAGCGTCCGGGCTGAGTTTCACGGCTGACGTGAGCGGCTCGACTGCCTTGAGTGCTTGTCCGAGTTTGAGATACTGCACGCCGAGCTCGTTCAGCGCCAATGGGAACTTAGGATAAAGCGATATGGCAGCTTTCAGGTTATCGATCGCTTGCGAAGAATCGCCCGCCTTGGACAGCTCCATGGCTTTTTCATAGAGGGCGCGAGCAGTTTCCGGCACTTCGGCAAGGGCAGCGCTCACGACTGACGCTTTCGCGCGGTTCGCCGGCTTCGGCTGGAGGGTTACCATCACTGTGTATCTTCGCGCTCCCGAATTAACGGGAATGCCCTGTCTGTTCCTCAGATCGCTATCGATCGTCACGCCTTCGCGCGCAATCTCATAGTCATCGCCGGCATTAACAACCACCGTATAATTGCCAGGCGATAACGATGTAAAAGCAAATGACCCGCTGGAATCCGCCAATGTTGATATCTCGCCCGACGAGTAACTCTGCAATTTGATTTGGATCGTACCCTCCGCCCTACGACCGGATGGAAAGAATATTTTGCCCTGAATAATGTGGTTGCCACCGGTGCCGGTCGTGTCCCTGCCGCTCCCTTGCGCCAGGACCGCAACTGGCAAAAAGAGTAAGAGGAGGATCCACAGAAAACGTGCTTCGGTGTTTACCTGGCGGTAGAGACGCTGGGCGGGAAGAAAAGGCATTCCTTAAGGACCTCCTTCAAGAACTAATCGAGGTCTTCCAATTCTGGAACCTTGGTGGGTACGTCAATCCCAGACCAATCGGAGAAAAAAATGGGGAGAGGCGCTAATTCTATGCGCCTCTCCCCGTCAGGGTCAATGGACATCGCCCATTGGGCGAACGCTATTGTTTAGAAGGTGAACTTGGCGCCAAACCTGAAGGCCGACGGA
>Ga0193725_1000458_pt1 | contig 12292 bp, 11 predicted proteins | sample H2a2metaG_FD_143058 | JGI IMG/M metagenome (GOLD analysis project Ga0193725, IMG submission 143058) | Soil microbial communities from a riparian zone of the East river system, Colorado, United States - H2a2 | ecosystem: Environmental > Terrestrial > Soil > Riparian zone | place: USA: East River... | reverse complement strand
CGCGGTCCACACCCGCGTCAACTATTCCGAGACCGACCAGATGGGGTTCGTGTATCACGCGAACTATCTCATCTGGATGGACATGGCGCGCACGGAACACCTGCGCGAGCGGGGGGTGTCCTACAAGGAGTTGGAAGCGCAGGGCATCTACCTCGCGGTGACCGACGTGCGAGTCCGGTACCGTCAGCCGGCGCGCTACGACGACATGATTCGAGTCCGTTGCTGGGTGCGCGATCGGGCCTCGCGCCGGGTCATCTTCGGATACGCGATCGAGCGGGAGGAGACGGGCGAGCTCCTCGCGACTGCGGAAACGTCACTCATCGCCCTCAATCACCAGCACGGCCTGTCTCGCATTCCGGAGCACGTATGTGACCTGCTCGAGCCGACGCCGGATCCCGTCCGCCTGTAGCGCCGCTCTCTTCCTTCTTCTTCTAGCGGCCCCCCGTCCGGCGGCGGCCCAGCAGCCCACGCCGTCGGCCGACGAGACGCTCGTCGGTCAGCTCGCCGCCTTGCTGGCGGCGACCGACGCCCGCCGGCTCGACGCCGCGGCGATCCGCGACGCGCTTGCGAACCCGAACCCCGCCGTGCGGCGCCAGGCCGCACTTGCGGCGGGCCGCATCGGCGACCCCGCCGCCGTCGATCTCCTCAACCCGGCGCTCAACGACACGAGCCCTCCGGTCCGGGCCGCCGCGGCGTTCGCCATGGGTCTGTTGAAGGACGCGCGGGCGTTGCCGCAGTTGCTCCAGCTGGTGCGCGCCACACCCGTCGCGGATCAGGGGGCCCCGGAGATGGAAGCCGTGACGGCGATTGCGAAAATCGGGGGAGAGGAAGGGCAACGCGCCCTCGGCGAGATCATCGCGACCGGCTCTCCGGGCGCGCCGACGCCCCCCGTCGTCGCGACGGCCCTGCTCGAGGCGTGGCGCCTCGGCGCCCGCGCGCCGGTGACCGAGCTGATCGCCTTCGCCGATGATCCCGACCAGGGCACGCGCGCGCGCGCCCTGTATTCGCTCGCCCGGTTGCGGGCGCATCGCGGCGCCGCGCGCCTGGTCGCCGCGCTGGCAGATCGCGACCCCACGATTCGCGCCGTCGCCGCGCGCGGCGTGACCAAAGCGCTGCTCGACAGCGCGCGCATGGATGCGCGCAGCGCGGTGGACCGGCTGCGGCCCCTGCTCGAAGACCAGAGCCCCCAGGTGCGCATCAACGCGCTTCGCGCCATCGGCTCGTTCCGCGATTCGAGCCTCTCGGCGGCCGTGGCGCCGCTCGTGGCCGACGCGAACATCGGCGTCGCGGTCCAGGCGGAGACGACGCTGGGGGTGCTGCGCGGCAGTGCCGCGCTTCTGGCGCTGCAGCCGCGGCTCGCGAGCAGCGTCTTTACGCTGCGGCGTCAGGCGCTGATCGCGCTGGCGCAGGCCGACAGCGCCGCCGGCATCCTCGCCGCCGTCCAGGTTGTGGGCGACGCCGATTGGCGCTGGCGCAGCGTCGCCGCCGAAGCATTCGGGGCCGCGCGCGCGCGCGCGCGGCTCGAGGCGCAGCTCGCGGATCTCGACGGCCGTGTCGTCGCGCAGGCGCTGCAGAACCTGCAGCGGATCGTCCCCGCCGCCGACTCTGGGCTCGTCGTGCGCGCCCGCGCTCTCCTCGCGCACGCGGACCCCGCCGTGCGGAGCGTTGCCGCCGACCTCCTCGGACGCCACCCCGACGCCGAGGACGTGGATCTGCTGGTCCAGGCGTACCGGCGGGCGGAGAACGATCCCTTCAACGACGCGCGTCTCTCCGCCGTGGGCGCGCTGGGCGCGATTGCGGGCACGAGTCCGACCGGCCGGCTGCGCGTCGCGACGCGGTTCGTCGGGGCGGTGCCGCGGCCCGACGATTACCTGGTGCGCCGCCTCGCCGCCGATACGTTGCCCGATGCGCGCGAGGCGTGGGGACCCGCCCTCCCGATCGTCACCGGTCGCACGGCGGCGGACTATCGGGACGTCGCGCGTCGCTGGCTTGCTCCTACGCTCACCGGCCAGCCCAATCCGCGGGTCACGCTCGAGACCGATCGCGGCACCCTCGAGATCGAGCTCCTGCCGACCGAGGCGCCGCTCACCGTGGCCGCGTTCATCGGGTTGGTGGAGCGCCGCTACTTCGACGGCACGCGCTGGCACCGCGTGGTCCCGAACTTCGTGGTGCAGGACGGCGATCCGCGCGGCGACGGGTGGGGGGGGCCGGGCTTCGTGCTGCGCGACGAAATCAATCCGACGCGCTATGAAGTAGGGACCGTGGGGATGGCGTTGTCTGGGCCAGACACGGGCGGCAGCCAGTATTTCATCACGCACTCGTCGCAGCCCCACCTCGACGGCATCTACCCGGTATTCGGGCGTGTCGTCGCGGGAGGCGCGGTGCTCGATCTCATCGCTATGGGGGATCGCATCAGGAGTATTCATCGGTGAGAGCTTTCGTCTGCGCCGTCACCCTGGCGATCGCTCTCGCCGCGCCGCTCTCTGCCCAGTTCGGCTACTTCGGTCAGAACAAGATCCAGTACCGTCGGTTCGATTGGCGCGTGCTGCGCGGCGAGCACGTGGACCTCTATTACTATCCCGAAGAAGAAGAGCTGGGGCGCGTCGCGCTGGCGTACGCCGAAGCGAGTTACGACTCCCTGGAACGCCGTTTCAATCACGCCGTTACTCGACGCATTCCGTTAATTGTGTACGCCTCTCACTCGGACTTCGAGCAGACGAACATCCTGCCCTTCATTCCCCCCGAGGGGTTGCTGGGCGTCACGGAATTCTTGAAGCGCCGCGTCGCGATGCCGTTCCGCGGCAGTTACAGCGAGTTTCGCCACACCCTACGGCACGAGCTGGTACACGTCTTCCAGCTCAGCCTCTCGACCGAGGTGTTCAACCGCTATCCGCGGCTGCGCCAGGCGGGATTGCCGTTGTGGTGGAGCGAAGGGTTGGCGGAGTACTTCTCGAGCGGCGAGGACTCGCGCGACGAGATGGTCTTGCGCGACATGACGGTGACGGGCCAGCTGCCCTCGCTGCGCGACCTCACCTACGCCTACGGCGGCCTCGTGTATCCGGTCGGCGGCAGCCTGCATCGGTACCTGGCGGAGCACTATGGCGAATGGCGCATCCTGCAGGTGTATGGGGACCTCTGGAAGTACGCCACCTTCGACGAGGCGATGGCGGGCATCTATGGCCGCACGCTGGACCAGCTCTCCGATGAGTGGCAGTACTGGATGCGGCAGCGGTACTTCCCGGCGGTCGCCGCGCAACGGCCGCTCACCATCACGTCGCGGCGGCTGACGGAGCTGGCGATCAAGCCCGCGGCGTACCGGCTCCCCGGCGACAGCGCGCCGTCCTACCTCTTCTTTTCTCCGTCGAACGGCTACACGACGATTTACACGCAAGACCTGACCGGCGGCAGGAAACGCGCGGTCGTCCGGGGCGAGCGCACCGAGCAGTTCGAGTCGTTCCACTTCTTCGAGTCGCGCATGGATGTCAACGCCCAGGGCGTCGTCGCGTTCAGCAGCAAGTACGCGGAGCGCGACGCGCTGTTCCTGTGGAGCCTGGGGCGGGAAAAAGTGGTGGGGCGGTACCAATTCACGGAGCTCGTGTCCATCCTCTCGCCGGCCTGGGCGCCGGATGGGCAGAGCGTCGTCTTCAGCGGCCTCTCGGTCTCCGGCTATTCGGATCTGTACCGTCTCTGGCTCGCCGACGGTCGACTCGAGCGCCTGACCTCGGACCGCTACGAAGATGTGGAGCCGACGATCAGCCCCGACGGGCGGACGGTGGTCTTCTCGTCCGACCGGACGCCGTTCGGGCCGAGCGGCGCGCGGAATCTGTTCGTGCTCGATCTGGCGACGGGCGCGATCCGCTACCTCACGTACGGCGCGTGGCGCGACGAAGGCCCGCGCTGGGCGCCCGATCGCATCTACTTCGCGAGCGACCGGGACGGCACGTTTCAGGTCTACTCGGTCGACTCCGCCGGCGCCGGGCGGCGTGAGACGAGCACGCTGAACGGCGCCTTCGACCCGCAATGGGTGCCCGGTGCCGACAGCGGAACACGTGGCGGATTGCTGTTCGGCGGCTTCGCCGACCTGAGCTTCAACATCTATTACGCGCAACCGCAGGCGGACAGCGCAGCGGCGGGAACCTTCGCGCTCGGAAAGGATTTGCCCGCGCCCGAATGGACCTGGGGTGAGCTCACCCACCCGCAATACGCGCGCGCCGACGCGGCGCCGTACGAGAAGAAGTTCTCACTCGATTTCGCCGCTGGTGATGCCATCGTGGCCCCCGGACTCGGATCGGCCCAAGGCGCGGTGTTCCTCTTCAGCGACCTCCTGTCCGACCACGTCGTGTTCGTCGGGGTGTCGTCCTTCCAGGGGAGTGGGCTCGGCAGCATCGTCGACAATGTCAATGGGACCGTCTTCTATCTGAACCAGGCGCGCCGCATTAACTGGGGTGTCGGCGCGTTCCGCCAGCGCGGGCTCTTTTATGAGGGCGATTTCAGCTCGCTGTTCGAGGAGACGTCGTACGGCCTGCTGGCCCAGGTCCGCTACCCGTTCACGCGGTTCCGGCGCCTGGTCGCGGAGTATCGTCTCGAGCGGTCCGACCGCTTTGACCTGTTGACCGAAGGCCTCGATGAGCTGCGGCGCGTCGGCTGGCTCGCGTCCAACTACCTGAGCTACGTGAAGGACAACACGCTGTGGCTGGCGACGGGGCCGATCGACGGCGCCCGGTACAACTTCACCGCCGGGCTCGTGAACGACTTGAGCCATGGCCGGTTCGATTCCTGGCTCCTGTCGGGCGACGTCCGCACCTACTTGCGCACCTCGTTGCGCAGCGCGCTTGCGGTGCGGCTCCAGGGCTACGCCTCGGGCGGGGAGCGGCCGCGACGCGTCAACATCGGCGGCTCGTGGGGATTGCGCGGCTACCCGCGCTATGGCTACGTGGCGGGGACGCACGCCTGGCTCTTCAACGCCGAGCTGCGCTTCCCCATCACCGACTTCCTCACGATCGGGTTTCCGTTCGGGGCCGCGCGATTCCCGGGCGTGCAGGGCGCGTTGTTCGTCGATTACGGGCGCGCCTGGACTGACGCCACGACCGAGCGCGGCGTGCTCGGCTCGAGCGGGCTCGGGCTCCGCATGCCGATCGGCCCGCCACTCGTCCTGCGTCTCGACATCGGCTATCGTTTCCACTCGGGCGATCTGGGGTTCTACGGACTGCCACAGAGCAGCGGCGGCACCAAGTTCGTGGACTTCTTTTTCGGGTTCAACTACTGAGCCGGCAACGATTTTCGCTTGACCGGCTCCGCGCCCTTTCCTACATTGGCGCGAGTGCGTTGCTGGCGGCGTGTCCGGGCCCGGTGCGGCCCCTGGTGCCGGCGGCGCTCGCGCCCGCGAGCCGCGACAGCGCGCTCGCGTGGACGGGTGGCACACTGCCGGCCGGCCGGACCGTGATCCGGTTCCGCTGGCGCTATGAAGACGGCCGCGTCCGGTACGCGGGACGGGGCAGCGCGCGGATCGCGCCGCCCGACTCGCTGCGGTTCGACTACGCCGGGCCGTTCGGGTTGGGCAGCGGCGCGGCCGTGGTGATCGGCGATACCGTGGCATGGGCCGATCCCGCCGCGAACTTCCGGTCGCTCGTCCCGGCGATCCCGATGTTGTGGGCGTCGCTCGGTATGGTGCAGCCGCCCGCCGCGGACGCTGCCGTGTTCGGACTCGCGGAGCCGCCGCGTGTGATTTGGCGCTTCGCGGCGTCGGGCGGAGACACACTGGATGTGGTCGCGACGGCCGGTCCCGAGCGGATGCTCGAGGCCGAGTGGCGACGCGGCGGCAAGGTGGTGGCACGGAGCCGCACCCGACTCGATCCCATGGCGCGCCCGCTCGGCGCGCGCATCGATTTCCCGGAGGCGAAGGCACGGTTTGAGCTCACGGTCGTGGCAGTGGATACGGCGGCCCTCATTCCGCCGGCGTTGTGGCGCAGCCGCCGTTAGTGCGGCCGCCCTCTGGATGGCGGGCTGCATCTACGGCTTCGCGGGCGGCGTGTTGCCCAACGTCAAGACGGTGGCGATCCTGCCGTTCGAGAACGACACGCCGGAGCCGGCGCTGACCCAGGAGGTCAACGACGCCGTGCGTGAAGCGATCGAAGGACGCCTCGGCCTGCGCTTGGCGGGCGAGGCGACGGCCGACGCCGTGGTGCGGGGGCGCGTGGTGCGTTACGATCCTGATGTCCCGGTCGCCTTTCAGGCAGGGCAGGGCCAGGCGACGGTCACACGCCGCAAGGTGATGCTGACGGTGGACGTGGAGATCGTGAATCAGCGCGAGGGCAAGACCGTGTGGAAACGGCAGGGCCTCGCCGTCGAAGGGGAGTACGAGCCGCCGCAGGAGGTGCAAGGCCGCAAGCTCGCCCTCCAAAAGCTCGTCAACGATATCGTGGATGGAGCGCAGTCCCAGTGGTGAAGCGTCGCCCTCAAGGACTTCGTGGCGCCAGCTCGACCGGCTGTCTCGTCTCGCTGCTGATCTTCGTGGCGGTGCTGTACTACGGCGTGAACATCGGCGAGGTCTACTTCCGGTATTACCGCCTGCTCGATGAGATGCAGTCGCAGACGCGCGTCGCCGCCGCCCTCGACGACGGCACCATCCGCCGCCGTATTCAGGCGGCCGTGCAGGAAATCGGCCTGCCCGACTCAGCCGGGGATTTGATCATTATCTCGCGTACGGCCCAGCCGCGGGAAATCGTGGTCTCGACGCGCTACGGCGAAACCGTGCACCTCCCGCTCTTCACGCACACGTTCACCTTCTCGCCCCGGGCCACGCAGCCGCTCTGAACACCGCCACGAAGGTCCTCGCGCCTGACGCCGCGGCCGCCTGGCGCCGGGCGCAGCGCGGACGAGTGGTATTCACGAACGGCGTCTTCGATCTGCTGCACGCAGGCCACGTCGCCTTGCTCGAGGCGGCGCGCGCCGCCGGCGACGCGCTCGTCGTGGGCGTCAACAGCGATGCGTCGGCGCGCCGCCTCGGGAAGGGACCCGATCGCCCGCTCGTCGCCGACCGAGAGCGGGCGCGCGTGCTCGCCGCGCTCGCCGCCGTGGACTGTGTCGTCCTGTTCGACGAAGACACCCCGCTCGCGCTCATCGAGCGCCTGCATCCCGACGTCCTCGTGAAGGGGGCCGACTACGCGCGCGAGGCGATCGTCGGGGCCGCCGAAGTCGAGGGGTGGGGCGGGCGCGTTGTCCGGGTGCCGCTCGTCGGGGGGAAGTCGACCACGGACCTGGTGCGGAAGCTGCGCGAGTGAAGCTCCTCGTCGCGACGCGCAGCCCCGGCAAGGCGCGCGAGATCCGCGAGCTGTTCGCGGGCCTGCCATTCGACCTGTCCTTTCCCGCCGACCGCTTCCTCGAGCGCTTACCCGACGAAGCCGACCTCGAGAGCGGCGCCAGCTACGTCGAGAACGCCGTCGCCAAGGCTCGGTACTTCGCCACCCGCGCCGGGCTGCCCACGGTCGCCGACGATTCCGGCATCGAGGTGGATGCCTTGGGCGGCGCACCGGGGAATCGTTCGGCGCGCTGGGCGGGCGCCGACGGGCCCGGCGCCGACGCCGCAAACAATCGTCTGCTGCTCGAAAAGCTCGCCGCGACTCCGGAGGAGCAACGCACGGCGCGGTATCGCTGCGTGGTCGCGTTCCTCTCAGTGCCCAGCGGCGTGCCGGAGATCGTGGAGGCGACGTGCGAGGGGTTCATACTTCCTGAGCCGCGGGGCGAGGGCGGTTTCGGGTACGACCCGCTGTTCTATTCCACGGAGCTGCAGATGACCTTCGGCGAGGCACCGTCGGGCGCCAAGCACCGGGTCTCGCATCGGGGCCGGGCCTTTAGAGCGTTAATTGAGGTTTTGCTTCGACGGTCGACCTAGTAGCTTTTCCTCGGCGTCTGGGCAGCTCGGCGCCTAGGCGTCTGTTCTTTTCGGGGTGTGGCGCAGTCCGGTAGCGCGCCTGGTTTGGGACCAGGAGGTCGCGGGTTCGAATCCCGCCGCCCCGACTTCGCGCCCGTAGCTCAGGTGGATAGAGCAGCAGCCTTCTAAGCTGTTGGTCGGAGGTTCGAATCCTCCCGGGCGCATTCCCTCTGGTTCAGGTCTGTAACGATCTCCTTGACAGCGCGGCCCGCGTCCTACAGGATGTTCCCCATCGCCTTCGCCGCGAGGCCCGTAGCGACTTCATTTCTATCGACCAAGCAACGCGCACTTGGAGTCCCCGTGCCGCACTAACCGGGAGGCCATATGCTCAAGTCGCTGGGGAGGGGTACCCGACTCCTCCTGCATGGTTGTCTTCCCGCTGCATTGATTCTCAGCACCGGGGCCATGGGCCCGGGCGGCACGCGCGGACGGTCCACGACCACGCCCGAGTCTGCCGGCAGCGCGCGATCCCTCGTCCGCGCTTACGAGGCGTCCGTCAGTCATAACAAGCGGATCCCGGCGTTTGCCCGCAAGTACAACCTGGCGTGCTCGGCGTGTCATACCGTGTGGCCCGAGCTGAGCGCCTTCGGCCAGTCCTTCAAGGACAACGGCTATCAACTCGGCAACGATCGCGACTCCCCGATCTGGCAGAGCAACACCTATTGGCCCATCGCGATGCGCACGACGCCGCAGTGGCATCTCGAGAGCACCACGCACCAAATCACCGACGCGTCACCGGGCGGGAGGACGGTTACCCAGGCCGGGTTCGATCTCTCCGGCGTCGACTTCCTGTTGCTGGGGACGTTGTATAAGAACATCACCTTCGGTCTCGTGCCGACGTTGGACGCCGACGGCACCACCGGACTCGAGGCCGCGTTTGTCCGCTTCGACAACCTCGGCCACTCCCCGTGGGCCAACGTCAAGGTCGGCAAGTTCGAGTTGGACAACCTCCTGTCCGAAAAACGGTTTACGTGGCTGTCCGCCAACGGCGGGTTTTTGTACGCCTACCACTATTTACCCGTCGGCAGCACGAACAACTTCGGTTTCGGGGACAACCAGATCGGCGTCGAGCTCTCCGGCCACTCCATCAACAGCTACACGCGCTACAGCGTGTCGCTCCTGACGACCGACGATGGGGAGCCAGGAGTCCCGGGTGGCAAGAGCATGGACGCCATGTTCACGCTCAGTCGAGCCTTCGCGATGGGCAGTGGGTTGGGCCCGCAGCGGTTCGGCGTGTTCGGCTATCTGGGTCACCGGCCGACGGCGTTTGAGACGAGCGGCGGCAACCCGATCCCGGGCACCGGCTCGGCGAACAAGTCCTTCGTGCGGTTCGGAGCGACGGCGCAGCTGTGGCTGGGGAACCTCGAGCTGATCCCCCTCGTCTCCCACGCGTCCGATGACGTCGCGTTGGGGGGCGGTACTCAGAAACCAGCGTGGAACACCGCACTGCTCGAAACCCATTACATCGCGACTCCCCAGCTGATGATTCAAGGACGCTACGAGCTGCTGCGGATGTCCAAGCAGGGCGATCCCGGGATTCCCAAGACCACGGGCAATGCCGACGCGATTGCGCTCGGCGTCCGGGTGTATCCGTTCCTGTTCAGCCGCGATGGTCTGGCCATCCACGGCGAGTTCGCGATGACGCGGACGATCGGCACCGTCCCCCTGAGTGGCGACGGTTCCGGCGTCGATCCGGTGACGCAGACGACGGCCGTGTGGAGCCGCAGCCTGTTGCTCGCCTTCGACTTCGCCTTCTAACCAGCGAGGAGGCCGTTCATGAGACCGCATGCGCGATTGCTGGCGCTCCTCTCGGGCCTGGGCCTGCTCCTCAGCGGACCCGGAGCAGCCCGAGCCCAGGAGAGCCATATCGGCGGAGTCACGGGGCACGGCGCCCGGGGGCAGCAGTTGTACCGGCGCTACTGCGTCGGCTGTCACGGCAAGGCGGGCGACGGCTTGGGCGAGAACGCGATGTGGATCGATCCCAAACCACGCGACTTCACCGCCGCCGTGTTCAAGTGCCGCTCGACGCCGACCGGCGCCCTGCCGACGGACGAAGATCTCTTCAATTCCGTGACGCGCGGATTCGTGACGACGAACATGCCTCCGTGGCGCCCGCTCACGCCGCAGAACCGTGCGGACGTCGTCGCGTATATCAAGACGTTCTCGGCGCGCTGGAAGACTGCGCGTCCAGCGACGCCCATCACGATTCCGCCGGAGCCGGCGGTGAACATCGCCAGCATTCTCCACGGGCGGGAGCTGTTCCAGCGTCTCGAGTGCTGGAAGTGCCATGGACCTACGGGGCACGGCGACGGACCATCCGCTCACGATCTGACGGACAGTAAGGAGAATCCGATCCGTCCGTATAACTTCGAAACCGGGTCGCGCTTCATGTGCGGGACCACCAACCAAGACCTCTACCGCATCTTCATGACGGGGCTCGACGGCTCGCCCATGCCGTCGTTCGCCGATCAGGTCCGGCCCGCTGAGGCGTGGGACCTGGTGCATTTCCTCCGGACCCTGCAGACGCTCGACACGCCCGAGGCGGCTCTCTGGAGGCAGTGGTTGGCCACGCACGCCGGGGAGCTCAAGCCGATCGGTCCCGAAGGAGGTCAGCAGTGAAGCGCTCGCGCACGTTATGGTGGAGTGTTGCGGTCATCTCGGCGCTGCCGCTGGGAAACGCCGCGCTGTCCGCACCGGTGCTGCCACCGGCGGCCGGCACGATCAGCGGGAAGGTGACGTATACCGGCACGCCTCCCAAGATGAAACCCGTTGACATGGCCAAGGAGCCCAACTGCGTCTCGCAACACCCGACGCCGGTGATGACGGAGAACGTCGCGACCGGACCGGGGAACACGCTGCGCTGGGTCGTCGTGTATATCGCCGCCGCCGATACCGCGGCGCCGCCCGCAACCGAGGCCGTCCGGTACGACCAGAAGGGGTGCCAGTATCTTCCACACGTGGCGGTGATGCGGGTGAATCAGCCGCTCGACATTTACAACAACGATCCGCACTCCCACAACATCCATCCCCTCGCGCGCGTGAATCCGGAGTGGAACAAGTCACAGCCCAAAGGGGCGCCGCCCATCCACGCGACGTGGGAGCAGCCGGAGTTCATCCCCGTCAAGTGCAACATCCATCCCTGGATGCACGGCTACTTCGTCGTGCTCCGGACGCCGCACTACTCGGTGACCGGTGACGATGGCAGCTTCAGCCTGGCGGGCCTGCCCCCGGGCACGTACACCGTGACGGCGTGGCACGAGCAGTTCGGCACCCAGCGGCAGGAGGTGACCGTCGGGAGCGGCGAGACCAAGACCGTCGGTTTCGTGTTTACCGCTCGGCCGTACTGAGCCGTGGGGAAGCTGTTCGCGATCGTCGTGACGGTCATCGCGATCGTCTCCGCCGCCTTGTTTGCGCTGCACGTGTGGCTGCCGCTAGACATCTCCGCCCATGGAGCCCGCATCGACCGTCAGCTGAACGAAACGATGGTCGCTGCGGGCGTCCTGTTCGTGGTCGCACAGCTCGCCCTCGCCTCGTTCGCGTGGCGCTACGGGGCCGGGCCGGCCTCCAGCGGGGTCAAGACCTTTCCCGGCGGGGCCACCCCGATGGTCGTCCTGGCCGTCGTGCTGGTGGGGTTTGAGATCCTGACCCTGACGTTCGTCGGCTCCAAAGTGTGGGCCGGTATCTATCAGACTCCCGCCGATCCCAACTCGCTCCAGATCGAAGTGCAGGCCGAGCAGTTCGCTTTCTACTTTCGGTATGCGGGCCCCGATGGCCGGTTCGGCGCGATGCATCCGGAGCTCGCCAACGACGCGACGGACAATTTCTTCGGACTGGATCCGGCCAACGACACGACCGCTCGGGACGATATCGTCGTCGCGAGCCTGACGATCCCGGTGAACCGGCCGATCCTGCTGCACCTGCATGCGAAGGACGTCAATCACGCGTTCTACGTCCCCGAGCTGCGCATTCAGCAGGACTTCGTGCCCGGCATGGTGATTCCGCTGCACTTCACCGCTACCAAGACCGGGAAGTACGAGGCCGTGTGCACGCAGTTGTGCGGTTTGGGCCACTACAACATGCGTGCCTACGTCGAGGTCATGGCGCCGGACCAGTTCGACCAGTGGCTGAAGCAGAAAGCCGAACAGCAATGAGCCTCCGCACGCACGTCTTCAGCGTCGATCACAAGGTGATCGGCAAGCAGTACCTCGATCTGGCGCTGGTGGCCGTCTTCACGGGCATGGGGCTCTCCTGGTTGATGCGCTTCCACCTCGGCTGGCCCGAGACCCCCGTGCCGGGCCTGGGAACGGTGGCGCCCAGCGGCGCGGCCGGCGGCGTCATGACGCCGGAGTTCTACCTGTCGCT
>Ga0193725_1000457_pt1 | contig 12310 bp, 9 predicted proteins | sample H2a2metaG_FD_143058 | JGI IMG/M metagenome (GOLD analysis project Ga0193725, IMG submission 143058) | Soil microbial communities from a riparian zone of the East river system, Colorado, United States - H2a2 | ecosystem: Environmental > Terrestrial > Soil > Riparian zone | place: USA: East River... | reverse complement strand
ATAATGAAGAACGACGCTCTCACCGCGACCCTCGTGGCTGAAGACAGCCTTACAACCATTGTCATCAAGAAGGCCAACAGGTAGTAGCTCGATGAAACTTCACGTCGGCACCAGCGGCTACAGTTACAAAGAGTGGAAGGGCAACTTCTATCCGGAAGATCTGCCGGCGAAAGAGATGCTTTCCTACTATTCCAGCCGTCTGCCCGCGGTAGAAATCAACAACACATTCTATCGCTTGCCCCAACCCGGCATGATCGAGAACTGGAAGGCCCAGGTGCCTGCGCGCTTTCGCTTTTCGATCAAAGCCACCCAACGCATCACCCATATCAAGCGCCTGAATAACGTGGCGGACGAAACAAAGTATCTTTTGGAAACTGCATCTTTGCTGGCGCAGCGGCTCGGGGTCGTCCTCTTTCAGCTGCCGCCGAATATGAAAAAGGATTTCGAGCGACTCAAAAACTTTCTCGATCTTCTACCGGTGGAGGTGCGCACGGCCTTTGAATTCCGTCACGAAACCTGGTTCGACGATGAAGTGTTTGGTTTGCTGCGCGAGCACGACTGCGCCCTGGTGGTTTCCGACACCGACGAAAAGCCGCTCACTGGGATCACCGGCACGGCGAAGTGGGGTTATCTGCGCCTGCGACGGACGGCGTACGAGGAAAACGATCTGGTTGAATGGTTGAGGCGTGTGCGAGAACAGAAATGGAAAGACGCGTTCGTCTTTTTCAAGCATGAAGACGAAGGCACGGGACCCAAGCTGGCCGCGCAGTTTCTGGAGTTAGCGAAAACACCCTAGGCCACAAAAAAGCACAAAAGACGCAAAGGAAAACACCTTTCCTCTTTGCGCCTTTTGTGCTTGGTCTGTGCCTACTTGATCTTAACTCCCGCTGAAGCGCGAATGTTATCCTGCCGGCTGCCGTTAAAGAAGGTCGGCAAATAATCAACCTGGACCACACGCACGTCGACATGCTCACCCGCATGGACGTCCAGACCTCCGCCGAAGGCCATGGCGAAAGCCGTGTCGCTCCTGGTTCGATCGTCAAAATCTGCGCGCACGTGCGAAATCCCGAACAACGCATGGACAAACGGTGTTACGCCGTCGGGACGCCAGTTGTAACGCGGGCCGGCGAGTAAGTCGTAACGCTGGACGTTGGCGTTGAGCGTTCTACCCGACCTGCGATCAAAGTACCCCGAACTCCCGTAGGTGCCGCTAAAGCTGGTAACAATGCCGATGTGCCGGGTTACGTTCTGGTTGAATTCCGCTTCGAAGCCGTTGTAGTTCCTCTTCTGGGACACCAGATCGATCGTGGCGCCATTGAACGTCGCGAGACAGTTCTTGTCAAAGGAATCGGCGTTATTGTTGGCTCGCTCATACGCATAGCCGACGTAAAACTCATAAGTTGAATAGTCTTTGATTTGCGCCAGAGCCGCGGGCGCACATATCAAAGCAATCAGGAGCAAGAGAAAGATTCTGGTCATTGAGGACGCCTCCTTGTCCTAGACGATTCTGGAAAACTGAGATTTACGGGTACATTAACACAACCAATCCCCAAAAATCCCCAGATTTTTCAGGTGATTACCCCTTTTTTATTTGGGAGCGGAGTAACTGTGCACATCAAATGGAGGTTTTCCTGACGACCAAAGCTCGTATGCCGCGACTCACCACAACCTTACTGGTCTGGCTGGCAACGCTCAGCCTATTTGCGTCAGCGCCGGCCCAAAGTCGCAGTCCCCAACGGGGAATCCCCGCTGGCGTTGAACCCGCCGGAGATGTGGCTAAAGAGGCACAAAGACTGACTCGCGTGGCCCAGGTCGCTCAGCAACAGGGCCGCTACGAAGACGCGGTCAAGGCCTACCAGACAATCGCCGTGGTGGCGAAAAGCACGCCCGCAATCGCGGCGGCCGCGCTCCTCAACGCCGGCAAGATATACATGACCCTGGCTAAGTATGATCAGGCCGCCGACTTATTTCGCCGGTCTCTGGCGCTGGATGCAAGCTCGGCCGAAGCGCAAAACAATCTGGGCGAAGCACTCGGCGAGCTGAAGCTATATACGCGCGCCCTCGAGGCGTTTCAACTTGCGGTCGCTCTGGATGGTGGTTTTGTGAAGGCCCGGTACAACATGGGAGTGACCTACGATCGTCTCGGGCAGCTGAAATATGCTGAGTTTGTTTACCGAATTCTAATACGCGATCATCCGGATTTTCCCCTCGCTTATGACGGCATGGCGGTAACGCTTTCGAAATCCGGCCGCGGCCGCGAAGCGATCCCGTTTCATCAGAAAGCGATCAGCCTCTCTCCAAAAGACCCCTCGTTCTACTACAACTTTGCGATTAGCTATCTCGTGCTCGGCGATATGCAGAGAGCACAGGAACAGCAACAGAAGCTACGCAACCTCAATCCTGCGATGGCCGATCATCTGGCCTCGGTGATCGCCAGGCATCAGCGATAGTCTGAAAATTTCTGGATTATGGTTCGGTAGCAGGCAGCAACGGGCGGCTGGAAATCCGAGCGCCACAAAGAAGCACAAGAGGCCATAAGGTGAAGGTTAACTGGGATCTCTCTTGCGCCTTTTGTACCTTTTTGTGGCAATAGCTTTCCGCTAACTCAGAAATTTCCCTGACACTCTTCGTGCGAGCAATCACAGTCGAGTTCGATCGTGTCGCCGGTTCCTTCGCAGGAAGCGCTACAGTATTTTGCCCCGTCCTTCGGCGTGCAAGTGCACGGTGGATTCTTGCATTTTTTTTCGTCAGCCATAATTTCCTCCCTGGCTCTTCGGTTAAAGATTGATTGAATAACGGCAGCCAAAGCTTAACACAATCGGCTGGAAAGTTGGTATATGAGGTGGATTGAGCACATGAGTCAGTTGGTCGAGGCAGGACATTCCCCGCGTGATTCACGGGCGCGACGCCAGTAGCATCTTTCAACCAAACCAATATCAACACGACGCTCAACCGCTGATAGCCTTCGCCGCGGTTGCCGACGGCGCCACTCGCCCGATAAGATCACGTGATCGAAGGCATGAGAGTTTAGTGAGGATGCCGGGCCAGCCAGCCTGGCCCGGCGTTTGGGGGATGAGGACATCGAGGGCGGGAGTTATTCGGGTGCGCCGCGTGATTTCAGCAACTTCACGATTTCTTCCTGCTCGCCAATGCGTGCGAGGCTCAACGCAGTTTTACCCTCATTGTTCTTGATGGTGAGATCCGCTCCGGCATTTACCAGGAGCAAGACAGTTTCGGGCTGGTTTGCTCGCATCAAAGCGGTCCATCCATCGTTGTCAGTGGCATCGATCTTTGCGTCTGCCTCTATCAGCACTCTGATTGTTTGAACTCTGTCGCTGCCAGCCGCGTTCATGAGCGCAGTCTCCCCGTCTTCGTCTTTGGCATCAACGTCAGCGCCGGCGTCGATTAGAAGTTTGGCCAGTTGTGGATCTTCATTGCTCGCGGCCAGAATCAGGGCTGTTTTCCCCTCGCTATCCTTCGCGTTAAGGTCCGCCCGGGCATTAATGAGTACCTTGACGATCGAAGCGCTTCCCCAATTCGCGGCGATCAGCAGAGCAGTCTCTTCATTCGAATCCTTCGCGTTGACGTCGACGCCGGCCTTCAGCAGGCGAATTGTGATTTGGGGATCGCCATTCTCAGCAGCTCTCATCAACGCGGTCGTACCGTCATTATTCTCGGCGTACATGTTCGCGCCGTACGAAATTAGTTCCTGAATAACTGCGAGACTGCAGGAAGTTGCGGCCTTCAGCAAAGCTGTTTCGCCACCATGGTCGCGGGCGTTGACATCGGCTCCTGCCGCGAGCAGTAGGCGCACAAAATCCTGGTCCGCTTTCTTGCTCAAGTACATCAGGGAGGTCTGGCCGTCGCGACTCCTGGCATTGATATTGGCGCCGGCTGCCAGCAGGGTCTCGACCATCTCGCGATTGCCGTTTTCAGTCGCGTAAGCCAGGGCAGTTTGGTCGGTCGCTTTGTCGCTGACATTAACGTCTGGACTGGTCATGACGAGCTGTTTGACTGCATTGAGATCGTCTTGGAAGGCCGCATTCACCAGCGGATCTTCAGGCCTGCGAATTGACACGCCGCCTTGAACCGAGTTCGTCCAGACCGTCGAGTGAACTTCTACCAGTTCAGTAAGTACAGGAAGGCTTACGGCGAGATGAAAGGTCCGGTTAATGCTCGGTCTCAGGTTTAGATCGATCGCTTCCGCCTTGGCGAAGGTCGGTGCCTCAACTGACAAGTTGTATATGCCCGCTTCAAGCAGCGAGAACTTGTAGGCCCCATCGTCCGCCGTGGTGAAGTTGAATGCCACCTTACTTGCCGGGTTAGTCAGGGTCACGGTAGCTCCCGGCACCACGGCGCCATTCGGATCGCTGACCACGCCTGACAGGCTTGTGCCTTGCTCCTGTGGCGAAATCGCCTTCGCAATCACGGAGGCTTGCCGCGATCCGTCACCACCTGGTCTCAAACTGTTTTGTGCGGCGGCGCTGGAGAGAGTCAGCGAGGCCGTGAATGCGCCAGCCGCAATCCGTGAAACACGGCACCCGATTCGATAGAGCTTTTCAGGCGCCCTAGTTAATACACCGACACGCGGAAGCTGAATGTAACGCACGCACAAACGCCCCTGCGAACGCGCCACCAGACGCATTGCGTTCTGTCGGGTCATGCTCGAGAGATCCGTTACGTGCAAGTTGCAGTGCTCGCAAAACCTGACCTGGTTATTGCCGGACATCGAATCCCAGTCGGCATCGCAGGGGGCCTGAATTGTAATTCGATCGAGAGAACGACGCGGGTCTGACATGGCTTGCTCCTTTCAAATCAAATTTGATCGGAGAACCTGGGGAGAAGTTCCGTCGTCAACGTTAGACAACAGACCGGAAGAGATGTTCCGGTGAACGTGCTTAACTCATCACTTCACCACAAACCTGGTTGCTGGTAACGCAAACGGTACCAAAGCACTTCAGGCGTATCGGTTGCCGCCTTTCCGGATAGCCATAGGCGATCGGAATCGCCACGGTATTGCTGCCCGGTTTGATCTCTTCGTTCCTCTCGGCGGTGGCGTGGATGTCTCCGCCGGTGTCGATGAGTTCGAGCTTGATGTGGGCGTTCACGCGCCGGCTGAGAGAGTTTTCAACTGAGAGCAGGACCCGGGTAGCCTGGTCTTCAAATAAGACTCGGGTGGCGGATTCATTAACGCGAAGTGTCAGGCTGGCGCGCGACAGCGGTGTCATTATGAACAGCAGCGAAAGGCAGAACGGGAAGAGAAGCCATTTGCGGCTCATGGTTGCCTCCTGAAAACTTCCGTGGGCTCAGACTCTCAAAATCTTGTGCAACTCCTGAATCCTCGAATTCGACACACTTCCAGCTGGCGGAGAAATGGTTCCCGCTAACTTACAATTAATTGGATTACGATCGCCGGGCCTGAGGAGGTACTCGACGCTTAAGACTGCTTATTCAACTTTCAAGTGAATCGCGAAAGGCTGGGGATCTCTTCGGACTTGTGGCGTGAGATGCGCGACGTGCGCGGGTTGGTTGTCAGTTGCGAAGAAAAGTTTTCTGCACACGTTAATCCGAAATTATGGATCGAGCGTCGGAGTACGCTTTGGTTTGTTCATAAACCAAACCAGATCCAAAAGCGCGCAGTGTACGCCGGACCGTGCCTGATCATTGCGGGATTATGGCATCAAGTGGGCGTTGCGCGGTGCAGGAATTTTGATTCGATCGAAAGAAGAAAGGAACAACAACATCGTCTCGCGGACCAATCTCATTAGCACCGTGGCTTTAGCCCGGTGATTAGGAACCTCGAATGAAAAAAGGAACCGTTTGAACGGTTTTGGTGGTGATGGATCAGATAAACCGTTAGAAACGGTTCAGGGATCACTTAGGCGAATCTCAATTACCGGGCTAAAGCCACGGTGCTAATGAGATCGCTTCGCGTGTTTCCAGCGCATGAGTTCGAAATCGAGCCGGGGATGGGGCCCCGGCATTCTACTTGCCAAGCTTGATTGAATCTGGTCGACGAAACCTGGGGACGCGCTTGACGCGCCGCGGGAAGAATGCCGAAACGTAGTCTGAAACAGGAGGACTTATGAAGACATTAACTTTCGACAATAAAACTTGGCCATCCAAGTGCGCGCGAATCACCCTGCGCGCGTTCACTTCGTCTTTGTTGGCCGGCGCCATCATCGCCATTTGCTCCAGCCGCGGTCTCGCGCAGGCTTCCTTAGTTGCTAACACTCCTCAAGGAGAAGTCACGGCGACGCGGCCGCGAAGGTTGACTAGTGAAGTGCGTCCATTGGACAGCCGGAGAGAGCGGCGAGTCTTTGTCCGGTCAACGTCTCTGCTGGTTGGCGCCGCGGTCGTTGAAGACAAGTTGCTTAAGCAGCCAGAGTTTCGTCAACTCGGGTTTGTGCTCACGCGCGACGACTCCGATGCCGATCTGATTCTCGAACTGCATCACGATCTCTTTACGAAGTATGTGTTCACTGTCGTCGACGTGAAAACGGGCGTCGTCCTACTGGCCGGAAAACTCAGTTCCTTAGGCGGCACGGTAGCGGGAAAAGTCGCAAAGCGATTCGTGAAAGAAATGCCGGCGGCCGGGCCGTGATTGATCCGTGGAAGGAAGCTAAGGCTTCGACTGGCGAGCCTTCACGATCTGATTGATTAGGTTCTGCAATCCGGGGTTCAGGGTGCTGTTCATCTTGAGAGCCGTCTCAAATTCCTGTTGGGCTGCCGCGTCGCGGCCCTGCAATAACAGAATTATCCCCCGGTTCGCGTGCGCCTGCGCGTTTTGAGGATTCAGTTCGATGGTCTTGCCAAAGTCGCTTATCGCGCCGGCAAGATCTCCTCTCGCGCCACGCAAAATGCCACGTTCATAGAAGGCATCGGCGTCTTTGTCATCGATCTCCAGAGCCTTGGTGAAGTCGGCGATCGCTCCATCAAGATCGCGTTTTTGCTTCCGAGCGAAAGCACGATTGTAAAAGGCGAGAAAACTGCGCGGATTCAGTTCTATGGCCCTGGTGTAGTCGGTTAGCGCACCGTCCGGGTCGCCCTTGTGCATTCGCGCATAGCCGCGACCGACAAATGCCCTTGCCTGTTGCGGACTGAGTTCGATGGACCTGGTGAAATCGCTGATCGCGCGATCGTGCTCGCCCTTATCATCCAACGCGATGCCGCGGTTGTAATAGGCGTCCGCATACTTGTCATTCAGTTCGATGGCTTTCGTGTAATCGGCAATCGCTCCATCGCGGTCGCCCTTGTCTTTTCGGGCAGCCCCGCGGTCGAGGTATGCTTCGGCAATCGGATTGAGCTCAATCACTTTGGTGAAATCGCTGATCGCTCCGTCATAATCAGCCTGACGCCTCCGTACCAGGCCACGGTTGAAGTATGGCGCGAAGTAGTTGGAGTCGAGCTCGATCGCCCGGCTGAAATCCGCCAGCGCGCCGTCCAAATCACCCTCATCTAATTCTTTAATGCCGCGGTTGAGGTGATCTATCGCCGCGCGCCGGTTAACCTGCGAGCGAGTAACTGCGACATTCAGCAAGATGCAGAGCAGGAGCAGTAGCAGCGTGAAACGGCGCTTGTTTCTTCTTGGTAGTGTCATACTTTTTTTGACGGTGTTCAGAGTACCGACTTCAGTCGGGTTTTTATTAGGCAAGGAAGAACCCAACTGAAGTTGGTACTCAAACGCCGTTAAATTAAGACACCTCTCTTCTGGTCACGATTGACTCAACTCGTTCGCGACGCGTGCGGCCACGCGAGCATTATTCTCCAGCAGCGCAATGTTGGCGCGCAGCGTCGCGCCTTCGCTCAACTGGGCCATGCGTGCCAGCAGGAACGGTGTGACGTCGCGGCCCGTAACGTTAGCCTTTTCAGCATCGGACAGTGATTGATCGAGAATCGTCTTGAGAGTCTCCGCAGGCACTTCGGCTTCAACCGGAACCGGAACCGCAACGAGCAAGGCGCTCTCGATGCCCAACTCGCGTTGCGTTCTGAAAAGTTGCGTCACCTCTTCAGGCGAGTCGCAGCGAATATCGACCGGCAAGCCGCTCTGTCTTGAATAGAAAGCCGGCATCTCATCACAGCCAAAGCCGACGACCGTGATGCTGTAAGTTTCCAACCATTCGCGCGTCGCCGGTAAATCCAGCACGATCTTTGCGCCAGAGCAAACTACAATCATCGGCGTGCGCGCGAGTTCAGGTAAATCGGCCGATACGTCGGGCAATGGGCCGCGATGCACGCCACCGATGCCGCCGGTGGCGAAGACACTTAGGCCGGCGCGACTTGCAATCCACATGGTCGAAGCTACGGTCGTGGCTCCGTTCCAGCCCCGCGCCACAGCGATCGGCAGATCACGGGTGCTGAGCTTCTTGATGTCATCGCCCGTCGCGATGCGTTCCACCTGATCCTGATCCAGTCCTACACAAAACTTCCCATCCAGCACAGCGATCGTCGCCGGAGTGACGCCTTCGGCACGAACGATTTGCTCCAGGCGCTGCGCAGTTTCCAGGTTCTGTGGTCGCGGCAGGCCGTGCGCGATCACGGTTGATTCGAGCGCGACGACCGCTCGATTAGCCGCGAGCGCCGTTTCGATTTCAGGGTTAAGGTTGAAAAGGTCCTTGTTCATTCGATGAGAGCGGGCGAGCCCCCTTCCTGACTTTGAGACTTTTAGAGTCGATCAGGCTCTCGGTCCTGGAAAGCCTTTTGATCAGAGAAATATTCTTCAAGCGGAATTATCTCGCCGGTCAGGAAGGGGGCTTGCCCCCGCTCCTTCCTTATGCAGCGTAAAGACTGTTCCCCCACCATCACGCTTGGTCCACTCAACCTCCGCATCGATCATGCTCGCCCGCGCGCGAATGTTGGCCACGCCGCGACCCGGTTTCTTCCTGGCCTCGCTTCGATCAAAGCCGCGCCCGTCGTCTTCAATCTGTAAATCAAACGCACCCCCCGGTATTACACTCGCGCTCATCTTAACGTGCTGTGCGTTGGCATGGCGGCAGATATTGCTCAACGCCTCCTGCGTCACGCGATAGATTTGGATCTGCACGCTCGATGGCAGATTCAACTTTTCATCCAGCGTGTCGTCACACACAAATTCATAATCGAACTTGCAGTCGGGCGCGGCATGCTCCACCGCGTGCGCCAGCGCGAACTGCAAAGCCGCGGACAGCCCGACATTTTCCAGCGCCGAAGGGCTCAAGTCTTCGCAGATGCGCCGCACTTCCTGCGAGATCGATTCGATCTCTGAACGCAACGCTCCCGGCGCCGAAGGTGCGCGATTTGGACGTACGCTCGGTTCCCCGGTCGACGGAAGTCGGTCTACCAGCAGCGCAAGATTTCTCAGGTCGGCTAACGTCTGATCGTGAAGATCGCGCGCGATACGCCGCCGCTCAGCCTCAGTTTCGTTTGCCAGTTGCAGTCGAGCGTCAGCCAGGTTGCGATTAGCCGCAGCCAGTGCGGCGCTGGTGCGATGAATGCGCCGATTCTGGAAATAACCCCAGCCCAGCGCTATTAAAGCGAACAGCAGCAATACCCCGAGCGCGGTGGAAGTCCACGGGAAGGGCGCTCGCGCGACGGTGAACTCGAACGAGAGCGGAGTCGCCGGGGCCAGGTCCTTGGTAAACGCGCGGGCGACAACCTTGTACTTGCCCGGCGTTAGCTTCTCCATCGCGAACTGAGAATCGTGCGAAATCTTCTCGCGGATAACTTTGCCCGCACCGTCAAAGAGCGCAAAGGCATATTGAAACTGCTCGGGGAAAGTACGACTGCTTATCGCCGTGACGTCCACCAGCAAACTGTTCTGCGGATAATCAAGCTGCAAGCCAGAACGCAGTTCCTGCTGATCATGAATGCGTTGGCTGATAATGCGTGCAGGCAGCACGGTCGGTATGACACGCCCCGGTTCGTAACGCACGATACCTCGGTTGGTGCCGGCAATAACGCTCTCGCCGCGATCCCCATTGCGTTCAGACAGCACTGCGAAGACCCTTTGGGAAGGCAAACCCTGCTCGACATCAAAGCGCGACACAATCGCCCCGAATTGATCGTCGAACGCCACTTTCTGCAGGCCATTGCCTATGGTTGCACACCAAACTTGCTTAGCATGAGAATTGTCAGCGCTGATAATCACATTGCGCGCGTTAACTCCTGGAGCGATCTCTTTGAGCTGACCGGATTGAACCAGGAACAGTCCTTTACCCGTAGCCATCCAGAGGTCCGGCCCGTCGGCAACTAACGACCAGATCGCATCGCCTTTCAATTTATCCAACGCGCTGTCCGTACTGGTCTGTTTGCCGTCGAAGAAGAAAACACCGCCGGTGGCCGTCCCGATTAGCAATCGTTCATTTGCGTCCATGCCCAGCCCGGTAACTTCGCGCAGGCGATTATCGGCGGATGCGTCCGGCCAGACGAGCGTGCGCTGCGACCCTTGCAGTCTCTCGACTCCGTAGCCATAGGTCGCGATGTAGGTCACGCCGTTAACGTTGATGATCGCGCGCACATTATCGCCCTGGGGAAGCCTCTCGTTCGGAGATGGAATGCGCGTGAAGACTAACTCGTTCGCCGCAGAAGTTGATGCGAACAAACCATTAGTCGTGGCTGCCAGCACGCGGCCGGTTTTGTCTTCGCTGACGGCATAAACAATTCGACGACCAACTTCAGGAATTGCGGCCCACGTTTTCTTTGAGGCGTCATTCAGGTAGAGGCCCGAGTTCGTGGCCGCCAGCAAGTGACCGTGCGACGTGCGCAGCAGGGCGCGCACATAATTCGCGCCGGGATCGTCGGTAATGTTTTCCGCACGCATTGCGTGGGGGTCGTAGCGACAGACACCTTTGTCGGTGGCAAACCAAACGACTTCCTCCGGATCGACGAACAGTCCGAAAATGTGATCGGAACGGAGCGCGCCGCCGGTGCCTTCGAAGGTGAAATGCTCGACGGGCTTCCCACCTTCAAAATGGAACGCTCCCCGGCCATCCGTAGCGACCCAAATGTCATCGCGCGCCCCACGCGCGATGGCCATCACCGGGCCCGTAGCTGCGTTGGCCTTGCTCGGTTTCAGCGGCTCGCCGCTGTCCAGCAATCCGCTCTCTTCCGCGCGGGCGCGAGCGCCGGCCCACAAACGCCCCTGGCCATCTGTTTCCAGCGCGTTGACGAAGTAACTGCGCGGTTTGCTGATGACTTCCTTTGCCTCGCCATTTTCGATTAAGAGAATGCCGCGGCTTTGTGTGCCGGCGTAAAGTTTTTCGCCGACCAGTGCCAGACTGGTGATCTTCAGGGGTCCGGGATGATCCTTGTCCGCGCTTTGCAGCGGCTGATCGGGAATGGTTCGGACGATGAAAGTAGAATCTTGACTTCCTTCTCCGGGCTGAATCGTCGAAGTCGATCCGCCTCGAAACTGTACCTGACAGTCGAAGAGTTGACCGTTCTCAGTCGCCATCAGGGCCCGGTCGCGCTGCGGCGTGCTAATAGCGGTGATCACTTTGCCGGCAGTTTCCTTGACGGGGGCGAATTTGCCATTCCAAAGCCGCGCCGCGCCATTCTCAGTGCCAATCCAAAGCCCGCCTGACTCATCCACTTTCAGTGCCAGCACGCGGCCTTGCGGCAGTCCTTCCGCGTTGATGGCGTTGGTGCGCCGCCCGTCATACCGCGCCAGGCCGCCATCGGTCGCAAACCACGTCACGCCAAATTCAGTCTGCGCGATTGCGTGAGTTCGATCCGAAGGCAATCCATGAAACGAAGTCACCGCGCCCCATTGATGCAGGTTAGGCGGCGGTGTTGGTGACGGAGACGGCGAAGGAGCCGGTGTTGGTTGCGCCTGGGGCGAAGGGGTTTCGCTCTGAGATAGAACGCGGGGCAGTAGCCCGACCATAAGGGAGGGCGTTAGAGCCAGAAGGGTGATTGTAAGCAGTGCGCGGTGAGCAGTGAGCAGTCGAAAGGCAGCGCGAGTTGTTATCTTGCGCTTGATGCGATGAATGGAAGTTGCGGCTTTGCCGCAGCACAGTGCGGTAAGCCTACGGCTTACCGAGAGAGTAAGTTTTGATTTCCATCGTCGAGGCTGCGCCTCGACGCACGGAGGCAGAGCCTCCTTCCCCTCCTTAAACCGGCGACGGTGACGCAGAGCCTCACCGCACTGTGCTGCGGCAGAGCCGCTAAGACTTGCTTTCAAATCATTCACTCTTGATCATCGCCAATCAAGTGATCGCAACTAACTTCGCAGCAGTTTCGTGAAAGGCAAATCACGAGCAGTCTGGTAAACCTGGATTGGTTGGTCCATAAACTCTCCGCGTTTTCTCGGCTTCTGAGACTTAAGGTCGAG
>Ga0193725_1000456_pt1 | contig 12324 bp, 7 predicted proteins | sample H2a2metaG_FD_143058 | JGI IMG/M metagenome (GOLD analysis project Ga0193725, IMG submission 143058) | Soil microbial communities from a riparian zone of the East river system, Colorado, United States - H2a2 | ecosystem: Environmental > Terrestrial > Soil > Riparian zone | place: USA: East River... | reverse complement strand
TCCCTCCAACTGAGGTGAGCATCGCAGGATCAGAATCGCTGATTCCAGTCCAGGACTACAAACCGACCAACCTACGGCCAGCGATGAGACCAATGCAGCCACTGATAAAACCACCCAACCGGTAGGACAGTAAAGTGGGGCTGGAAAGAGTGCTCATTCTTGGGAGAAGTAGCGACGAGTCAGATGTAATTACGATCCCAGTTCTGGTTCTCGAAAAAAATCCAGCGAGCACCTGCATTGGGAAATTAGCGGGTGGAGTCCGCAAAACCGTTCATACGAACCATTGTTGTGCGTTACAGACGCCAGTTGGCTCGCCACACAAACTTGCCGGTCTCATCGATGTAGCCGGTATCGCCGTCCCAAATCCACACTTGAGCTAAGCCATTTTTGAAGCCGATAACGGAGTCAAACCGTGGGGTTATGACTACCGTCCCGGTTTGATCAACAAAACCCCATTTGCCTGCTAGCTTCACCGCCGCCAGGCCCTGAGAAAAAGCGCCGGCATCTTCAAACCGAGGGGCGATGGCGATATTGCCACTCTTATCAATATATCCCTTAATGCCTGCTATTGTGATTGCTGCCAGCCCTTCGGAAAAGCGTTCGGCTCTATCAAATTGTGGCTCAATCGCCACGTCGCCTTTCATGTTAATGAAACCATAACGATTGTCACGCTTGAAAACAGCCAACCCCTCCCAGAAGCTTGCCAGCATCTGTTGATCTCCAAGAGAGTTCATTTTTTCGAAGCGTGGTTTGATAATCCATTCGCCGCCTTTGTTTATGTACCCTGCTTTGCCATTCCAAACTACGCAAGCAAGGCCCTCAGAAAATGAGTTGGCTCGATCAAAATCCGCTTTGATTCGCAATGCTCCAGTCTTGTCAATGAAACCCCATTGGCGGTTTAAAAGTACCGTGGCCAGACCTTCAGAAAAATCCATTGCGATTTCAAACCGGGGATCAATCACCTGCCTTCCCAGTTCGTCAATATATCCCCAGATTTCGTTGACTCTGACGGCTGCCGCGCCTTCTACAAACCTATGCGCCGCTTCGAAACGCGGTTCTATAACCACTTCGCCTGTTTGATCGATGTAACCTGTCTTTTCACCGCGCCTGACAGTTACCGGCGCCAAACCCTCACTAAAATTACCTGCGTAATAAAAACGAAGGTCGATTATGACTTTCCCAGTCTCGTCTACATAACCGGCTCGATTGGCATCGCTGTTGTTTTGCCGAAAGACAGGGAAAATGTTTTTGCGGAAGGCAAGACTCGCCGGCGAATAGGAATGATCAGAAAACAACAATTCAGACAATGAAGTATCTTCATGGTCTGCGGGGGAATTCTTCGCTACGCTTTTGGTTTCGGTCGCTGAAGAGTTGGGCTTCCCTTTGGTATTCTTAAAATTTATCGAAAGAAATATTTCTCTCGCTATTTTCTGCTGATACGGTGAAGCGCAAGTAGCATAAAAGGCCAGCCTGGTACCCGCACCATCTATGCTCGAAAAATATACGGCCGCTACGTATGGGCGATTCGGCTCGGGATCGCGGCTGCGGAAAAAGACCATCGTAGCTTTCTTTCGGTCAATTTTTATCCGCTCTTTTCGATACTCCGGCTCCCTGACCGCTAAGGGCCTCGCGGAATAGTTTCCAAGATCAATTAGGAGATCGAGGTTATCATCAGCGTATCTCCATTTGGCAGAGTCAATCCCTACGGCTTCACGCCCCTTTAGTTCAGGCGGAAGGCTGAATGAAAAACGCTCGAGGTCAACTTTCTTACGATTATGCGGCGTGTCAGTTCTGGAATCCACCCTTTCACGATTCTCTGCTAACGCGACGTTGTTTGGTGGAGAAAAGTTGGGAGTCTGCGACTTGCCGGTACTCGTGAATATGGTCCACACGAAAAGCAAAATCAAAAACTCACCAGCTCGTTGCTTTGAAAATGAAAGCGACGGCAGCCAGCTCTTGTAACCAAGCACAGCGCGAGTGGTGATTGTTCGCAGATTGAGGTGCGCATTAGTCGAAGGTTGTGAGTTCATAATTAGGTGTCTGGATTGTCTTTGGACAATTCAATTCCGAATTCTCAAATTGCTATTACCTTTTGAGCAGCTCACATCGCTGCCGTCCTGAGTTGGCAACCGGGCGGAAATTGGTTGCCACCGATCAGCTCATCGGGGGCAATTGTTTTCTTAGACCAAGGGCCAGAGAGACAGTTGAAGCGAGAATTCGTCGAAGGTCATTTCGGTTAAGGCCAACCAGGGAGCCAAACACGTGGGCGCCGATGCAATGATGTGGTCCCATAGATAGGTTCCATCCTGAGCCCCCGGTGAAGCTGGGGGAAGGATGTGGAGGCTTCTTATTAATTTTGAAACTTGCAGGAGACACGAGATCAATTCGCAGGGTGACGAGGACTCTAGTTTCGTGCTCCGGCTGGCTAGCTTTCAAGGCTAGCATCGTTACCGGAGCGAATTATTACATAAGTGATCCCTCAACGCCATAGTTATGTGTCTTCCGTGACCAATCCTAAAAAATGGAACGACTCAGAAACCCTTCCAAGCTATTAAGAAACCCCTTTTCGGCTTCGGCCTGGTGGTGAGCATACTCGTTTGCCCGACCTGTCTACGCCTGCTCAAAAGGAAACTCGCCTCTTCCCTCTAAGGCAGCCAGGGGCAGTTCTTCCTTTCGTTTGTGCCACGAACCGAGTTTTGCATCGCCGTATGGGGACCCTCAACTCACGCCATCCTGAGGTTGGTGAAATGACCGTAGACTGAAAGCCGCTGGTTGTAGGCTTTGTCTTCTGCCACAACCAACCGCCGATCACGTTTTCTCAAAGTCTCTCGATCTATCTTGGCTTTCTGGCGTGGGCTTCCAACCTCGTTCGGCAGATACCCGCAAACAATTTGACTCGCGAGAGTATACCAGCTCTCAAACTACTTAAAACAGTTTTTACATCTTGCAAGGCAACCTCGCGCTAAAGCGGCGGTGTGAATGAGAAACCGAGCAAACTACCTTCAGTAGTAACGGGCTAGCGCCCGGCGGTTTGTTCTGCTTACGAAGAGAGATGAAGGATCACGCGAACGATCCAGAAAGACACGGCAGCGATCAGGCCCGCCGCCGGGATGGTGAGTATCCAGGCCCACACGATTCTTCCGGCGACACCCCACTTGACCGCCGACAGCCGGCGCGTTGCCCCGACGCCGACAATGGCGCCGGTTATTGTATGCGTGGTTGAAACGGGCGTGCCGGTGAGCGTTGCGTAGGCAAGCGTGATCGCTGCTCCGGTCTCAGCGCAAAAACCACCGATGGGCCGCAGCTTCGTTATCTTTGAACCCATGGTGTGGACGATACGCCAACCTCCGGACAGCGTGCCGAGGGCAATCGCGCCGTGCGCAGTCAGCACCACCCAGAGAGGAATCGGCGGAATCTCCCCCTTGTTTCCGTATGCCAGAATTCCCCCGGCCGCGAGCACGGCGGTGATTATGCCCATTGTCTTTTGCGCGTCGTTTCCACCATGACCGAGCGAGAATGCGGCGGCTGAGAAGAGTTGGCCCTTGCGGAAGAATTTATCGACTGTCTTCGGCGTGGCGCGCCGGAATATCCAATGGACCGCCACCATTAAGGAAAATCCCAGCAGCAGCCCAATCAGCGGCGACAAAACAATAAATGTGATCGTGCGTAACCAGACTTCCGTCTTGAGCAACCCGTGATAAGTGCCAAAAGCAGCTATGCCGGCGCCGGCATATCCGCCCAGCAACGCGTGTGAACTGGACGTCGGCAGGCCGAGATACCACGTGATTAGGTTCCAGATGATTGCTCCCAGGAGCGCGCTCATGAGGACATAGAGGCGCAGGTCGGCGCTGATCAAGTCCATGCGCACGCCGTCACCGATCGCTTTCGCGACGCGAGTTCCGAAGACAGCAAATGCAATGAAGTTAAAGAAAGCCGCCCAGAGAACGGCCAAACCGGGCGACAACACCCGTGTGGAAACCACCGTGGCAATGGAATTGGCCGCGTCGTGAAAACCGTTGATGTAGTCGAAAACGAGTGCGAGCGCAACGAGAACCAGGACGAAGGCAAAGGTGGCGGTCATTTGGGAAGTGATGAGTGATGAGTAATGAGTAAAGAGTAAAGAGTTCGAGTGGTGGTCACTCATCACTCATTACTCATCACTCATGACTGTTCTTTACGTATGCTTGATAATCACGCTTTCAATAATATTGGCGACGTTTTCACAACGGTCGACCGCAGCCTCGAGCTTTTCGTAAACTTCTTTCCACTTCAACACGGTCAGGGCATCGTGTGAATCATGAAAGAGCTCGGCAATCGCTGCGTGATACAGGTCATCACCTTCGTTTTCCAGGCGGTGAATCTCAACCAGTCTTTGCGTTACGTTTTTCGGCTTTTGGAGTGTAGCCACGATCTCCTGTAGCTGCTCCGCCATGCGTACAATTACGTCGGCGAAGGAACGGGCGTAGTCAGTAATCTCGTGGACGTCGAAGATGATGATCGCGCGTGCGGCATCGTCGATAAGGTCGACGATATCGTCGAGCGCGGTAGACATCGTGTAGATGTCCTCGCGATCGAAGGGCGTAATAAACGACTTGTTTAGTCGCGTCGAAACGTTATGCGTCAGTTCGTCGCAAGCGTGCTCGAGTCCCTTGATGCGTTGTGCGTATTCCTCGTAATCGTGGTTTTTATCCGCCAGCATCTCCTTGAGTTCACGCGCTGCCGCGGAGATGTAGAGCGTCATCTGAATGAAGAGATCGAAGTACTGCTCTTCACGTGGCAGAAAATTCAGCAAGCCCATCTTCGGATTCCTAACTATGGAGAATCATTTAATTGCATTAGAGGAATGCGCACTATAGCCGAGCGGACGCGGGTTGTCTATCTGAATGTCATCTGAATCAAAGCTGAAGTAAGAAAGTCCAAAGTCCAAGGTCTGTTTTGCGCGACTACCTTTCTTAACTCCAAATTGGAAGTTGAAGATCGGCCCGCGCAAAACAGACTTTGGACCTTGGACCTTTCTTTACGTCGCGGAAAGCAGACTTTGGACATTGGACATTGGACTTTGGACTGGTACTTGAGGCACATCGACGATATCCCACGCTGAACGCACTCGCAGCAGTTTAGACATTAACCCTGCATGCATTATGTGACCGCTACGCTCAGCAACTACCTTACCCAGAATAGGCATACCCAGTAGCGCCAGATCTCCGATGATGTCCAGAATCTTATGACGCACAAACTCGTCACGAAATCTCAAGCCGGTCTTATTCAGCATGCCGTCCGGCGTCAGCACGATGGCATTGTCCAGGGAGCCGCCGCGAATCAGGTTGGCGCGACGTAGCGCCTCGATTTCATCAGTGAAGCCAAAGGTGCGTGCGGCTGCGATCTCGCGGCTGAAACCGCCGTTGTCCAGGTCAATTGAAAACTGCTGGACGCCAATCATTGGATGAGGGAAATCTATCAGGCAGTCGATCTGATAGTGGTCGCCGGGCTCCACGCTAATGCGTCTGTTCCCTTGTTCGAAAGCGACCTTCTCGCGCACCAGCAGCGCTCGCCGCGCCAATGGCTGGCTGACGATGCCGGCCTTCTCAATCATCTCCGCAAACACTTCCGCCGAGCCGTCAAGAATAGGAATCTCGAGGTTATCGACATCAATGTAGACGTTGTCCACCCCGAGGCCGCGCAACGCCGACAACAGATGCTCGACCGTTGAAAGCATTACACCGGTGCGCATCAGCGTGGTTGCATAACCGCAGTGAGCCACGGATTCGACCGTGGCGGGAATCTCAAAACCGCCGAGGTCCGTCCGACGGAAAACATAGCCAATGTCGGGTGGCGCCGGCGTCAGGCGCACATTCACCGGCACCGCGGTATGCAATCCGATGCCGTTTGTTTCGACGGCGGAACCAAGCGTAGTTTGCTTGCTCAACTTTGTCGGGCCTCGTGCGACCTGCGATTGGGCTGTGATAACGTCAAATTGTCGGGCAATGATCATGCCGCTTCGCGAACTACGTAATAGGTGAACTTCGAAAGGTTAACTGGTCGCTCCTGCCACAAGTCGCCGGGGTTCATTGGAGCGAATGCCACAACAGACTCAGAGAGCTGCCCGGTCCACGGTTTCTATTCAAGCGAAGTGCTGGGACCGCGGGCGTCCCGCCCGCAATGAGCACGAAGCGCGAACAAGTCTTCTTGTGAGAATCATTCTTCGTTTTATCACTTGTGCCGGTTCGATAAAAAACTAACAACCGGCAAAATATAGAGGGTTCGCGCTTCGCGCTCATTGCGGGCGGGACGCCCGCGGTCCCAGCACTTCGCTTGAGTCGGAATCCTTGGATTGGAGGCTAATCCGCCTGTGCTTTTACTGCTTCATTGACACTCCCAAAACGCCTCTCTATCATCGAAACACATGCCAACTAAGCAAGCTTCTCCCGACGACAAACCGGTCGAACGTGTTTTTCTAATCGATTCGATGTCGCACATTTTTCGCGCATTTTTTGCGCCGCTCGCGAATCGCGCCGCGCCACTCGCAACCTCCAGCGGGCAAGTGACGCAGGCCGTTTATATCTTCACGAACATGTTGCGCAAGCTACTTCAGGATGAGAAGCCAAACTACATCGCCGCAATTTTCGAGTCGAAGGAGAAGACGTTTCGCCACGAGACCTTTGCCGGCTACAAAGCGAATCGTTTGGCGATGCCTGAAGACCTGGCGTCGCAGCTTCCGTACATCTTCCGACTCTGCGAAGCTTTCAACATTCCGGTAATTAACGCGCCGGGCTTTGAAGCGGATGACGTCATTGGCACCCTGGCGAAGAAAATCGCCGCCCAGAAACTCCAGGCAGTGATTGTGTCGAACGACAAAGACATGTGCCAGCTGGTTTCCGATCCCTATGTCGTTTGCATGCGCACTAATTCTCAAGTCGTAAAGCGCAAGGAGTATGTGCCGCCGATTGAGTTCTGCGATGAAGCCTGGGTCGAAAAGAAGTTCGGCGTGCCCGCGAATAAAGTGGTTGACCTGTTGGGCCTGATGGGAGACTCGATCGACAACATACCGGGCGCCCCAGGTATTGGGGCAAAAGGCGCGGTGCAGGTAATTACGCAGTTTGGCTCGATTGAAGAGGCGCTCAATCGTTGGGAGGAGGTCAAGCATAAAACTTACCGCGAATCGCTGCGCGACAATGCCGACCTGATCCGTCAATCGCGCGAGCTTGCGCGAATCAGGCTTGACCTTGAGGTGGATTTGGATCTCGATCAGGTCAAAGCCAGACCACCAGACCGTGCCGCCGCCTACGAACTTTTTAAGGAGCTCGAGTTTGCCGCATTGACGCGAGAGTTCGCTGACGCGGCGACTGCCGTCGCTTCGGGCGATGGTGACAAGCTCAACTATAAGATCATTGATTCGCGCGCTGCACTCGATAGTTTGATAGAGAGTCTTTGGGATGCTGAGAGCGTCGGAATAGCCATCGCCGATTCCGCGCCACCGAACCGCCTCTCTGACAAGTCGGATAGCAGCCAGCAGTCTGGCGAACTGCAACTCGAACAGCAGTGTGCAATCGATTATGAACTTGCCGACGGTATTGCCTTCTCAATCGCAGAAGGCAGTTCGGCCTTCGTCGATCTAAATAAATTTGCCGAAGGACGTGAAGCCGCACTCGCGTTGTTGCGAGAGGTCCTGTCAAATGGGTTGATTGAAAAATCTGTTCACGACTTGAAACGAGCTATCGGATTACTGGCCAGGCTCGACCTAAGCCTTGAAGGCGTTAAAGACGACACGTTACTAGCCGCCTACCTCATCGATCCTAATCGCAGCAAGTATGAGCTTCACGATCTCGCGCGCGAAGCGGTTAACGTGGAGCGTGTTGACAAGCCCTCGAACGGTTGGTCAGACATGCAGTGGGAAACGGCCGCCAACGCGGACCTGACTGCGCGCACCGCGAAGGTTCTTCATCAACGCATCCTCGAGAAGAAACTGGAGACAATCTACGGCGAGATGGAGCTGCCGCTGGCGCCTCTGCTCTATCGGATGGAGCAGGCGGGTTTGAAACTGGACCGCGCTACGCTGTCAGACCTTTCAAACTATCTTGGCCTTGAACTCAGGAAATTGACGGTGAAGATCTATGAACTTGCCGGCCGGGAATTCAACATTGGTTCTCCGAAGCAGGTTGGCGAAGTGCTGTCGGAGTTAGAGATGACTTCGGGCCGTAAGACCTCGACAGGCCGTATCTCGACCAGCAAAGCAGTGCTCGAGGAACTGGCGCAAACTTTTGAGTTGCCGCGAATGATTATCGATTACCGCGAGCTGGACAAACTCAAGAGCGTTTACACCGACGCCTTGCCGCATCAAATTGCTGCCGACGGGAGAATTCACTGCCTGCTCAATCAGACTGTAGCCGCCACTGGCCGCCTTTCGTCCAGCGATCCGAACCTGCAAAACATTCCCATTCGCACCGAATTGGGCCGTCGCATCAGACGATCGTTTGTTGCTGAAAAGGGAAACAAGATTATCTCAGCCGACTACTCGCAACTCGAGCTGCGTTTGCTCGCGCACATCACGCAGGATCCGGTCATGCTGGAAGCGTTTCAAAACGGCGAGGACATTCATGCCCGTACCGCGCGGTTGGTTTTTGGCGCCAGGACTGATGAAGAATTAAAAGAAGCCCGGCGATTCGCTAAAATAGTCAACTTCGCTATCGCTTACGCGATCGAGCCCTGGGGCCTGTCGCAGCGAGTGGGCATATCGCGGCCGGAAGCGAAGAAAGTGATCGAAGACTACTACAACACCTATAAGGGCGTCCGGCGTTACATGGAAGAGGTGCCCCTAAGAGCACGCGAGCATGGGTATGTGCGTTCGATTTATGGGCGCATCCGTCCGCTTCCCGGCATCAGCGATCGCAATGCCAACATTCGCAAGGCAGCTGAGCGCGAGGCCATCAACATGCCGATTCAGGGCACGGCCAGCGACATTGTGAAGATAGCAATGCTAAAAGTTGATGAAGAGTTCAGGCGTGAGGGACTCGATGCACAACTTCTGATGCAGGTACACGACGAATTGCTGGTTGAAACACCGGCCGCTGGAGCCGAACATGTCGCTGAGATACTGAAGCGCGAAATGGAAGGAGCAGTTAGTTTGGATGTACCGTTAATCGTAGACGTCGGCATTGCCGACAACTGGATGGATGCGAAACCGTAGGAGGACTGGTGTTCCTTCCTCTCGAAAGACAACAGATTTCCTGGTCATTGTTCACCAGCATTCCAGGTCGATAGGAAATGGCAGAGAAAAAAGAAAACAACCGCGACGGGACCGGCGGGCGCGACGCACCTGAGGTTGGCGACGAGACTCAGTCGTTGTCATCTACTGCTCCGGTCGAGCCCGAGCCTTCCAGGGTCGTCTATCACCGTACCGAACCGGCTGCTGCCAATATTCCTATGTCCGAGTCGGTAGCGCGGGCGCGAAGTATTTGGACGCGAGAGCTCTCGCCGGCAATCATTCCTCTAATAATTGGTTTCCTTTCGCTACTCATATTGATTGGATTGATTGGGTATAAAAGCATCAACCGGATGGACGAAGTGGGCAGTGCGGTCCTGGATTTGGAACAGCAGCATGCGGCCAGATTGAGCCTGTTGCTGAAACTTCGTCTTGCGGTCACCAAGCTTAATAACGAGGCGCGGTTGCGAGCACAAGCGGACGCGCGCCGCGAACTGCAACCTCCTTTCGAGATCCGGCTCAATACCGCACGAAGTGATTTGAAACCCCTGCTGCGCGATCTTGAACGACCGGCAGCCGGCGATCCAGTCTTAAACAAGTTTCGCGACGACCTCATCGCCTACGTAAAGACCACAGAAGATCTTCGTAACTATTCGCTCGAGGGTTTTGGAAAGTTTGACGTCGTCGACAAAGAAGTCGACCGGTTGTTGGGATTGACAAACCAACAACAGATCGAAGTTTCCCAGAAGAGCGAGCTAATCGCGCAAGCAGCCTCACGATCGATTCGCACCTGGAGCCTGATCGCCCTGATATTCGGAGCGCTGGTAGCAGCGGGAACAATCTGGGAAATTCAACGTCGCTTTGGCCAGATGCGGCGCAGCGTGGAAGAAGCCCGGCGCGAACGCAACTTCACCAGTCAATTACTTGAAGGTATGGTGAGTGCCGTTGCCGCAATTGATGAGGACGATCGCATTCGCAGTGCTAACGCCGCCTTCTTCCGAATCTTTCCCCGAGCAACTATTGGGGCTTCGATTTACGAGAAATTCGCGTCTGACATCTCCTTGAAGATGTTGGAGGCGGCAACTGCTTCGCAGGTAGATCGTGCTTCCTATCACGGCCGTTGGGATTGTCCAGCTGATGACGATCGTGAACAGGAGCGGACGTTTGATGTTTATTCATCACCGCTGGCGATCAATGGTGCGCGCGGGCAAATCCTGACGTTGGTTGATGTCACGGAGGCTGCCGAGGCTGAGCGCGGTCTGCGGCGACAGGAGTCGCTGGCTGCGGTGGGCCAGGCAACCGCTCAGGTCGCGCATGAAATTAGAAATCCGCTCGGCAGCATAAGGCTGGGCGTTTCCATGTTGCGCGACAGCGTCAGCGATGACGAAGGCTTGCGCACGATTGAGCTGGTCGAGCGGGGAATCAAACACCTGAGCAAACTGGTAGTTGATGTTGCCCAGTTTTCCCGGCGAAAAGCCCTTGAACAAGCGAATGTAGATCTCCATGAGCTGGTCAATCACAGTCTTGATCTGGTGGCGGACAAGATCAACGAGAAGGAAACGCCGATCGAAACGAGACTGGTGGACGAGAAGCTGGTCGGTCATTGGGACTTTGATCAACTAAGCCAGGTCTTCGTTAACATAATCGCGAACGCGATTGATGCCAGCCCAAAACGCGCGGTCGTAGTCATCTCAACTGAAGTGATTAAGGGTGCTGCAAACGATGATGGCGGTGGTCGAGTGGTAACGAGGCGGGCGCGTGTCACGATCGCGGATCAGGGAAGCGGAATGGACAGAGCAACGGTCGATCGCATCTTTGAACCGTTCTTCTCAACCAAGAAGCGCGGTACGGGGTTAGGCCTCGCCATTGTGAATCAGATAGTCGAACAACATGACGGAACGATTAACGTTGCCAGCAAGCCCGGGGAAGGTACGCGCTTCGTAATCGAACTTCCGCTGTAGCCGAATCAACATCAAGTAATAGCATCAAGGTTAAGAATGCTCAGTCAGGAAGGGGGCTTGCCCCCGCTACCGGCGGCGAGGGCAAGCCCCCCTTCCCAACCCAGAGATCACTCGGCAGCCGATTGACCCAGCACTCGAAAGGCTTTCCTGGCGGCCTGTGTTGTCTGATCGATGATCGCATCGGTGTGCGCGATGCTGACAAACGCGGCCTCAAATTGTGAAGGTGCCAGATAGACTCCTTCAGCAAGCATCGCGTGAAAGAATCTGCCGTAGAGATCCCGATTGCTTTTGTTCGCAGTTTCCCAGTTTGTGACCGGCTCGTCGGCAAAAAAGGCAGTCCACATGGAGCCGACTCTATTTGTAACTGTCTTTATTCCAGCTTCTGAGGCTGCTTGCGACAGGCCCGCACAGAGTTTCGCTGAACGCTGTTCAAGTTGTTCGTAAATCTTTTTGTCTTTCAGCCGGCGCAAAGTCAGCAAGCCCGCTGTCATTGCGAGCGGATTTCCTGAGAGAGTGCCGGCCTGGTAAATGGCTCCGACCGGCGCGATGTTGCGCAACAACTCGCGACTGCCACCGTAAGCACCCACCGGCAGGCCGCCGCCGATTATTTTGCCGAGGCAGGTAATGTCCGGCGTTATCCGATAGAGTTCCTGAGCCCCGCCGCGAGCCAGGCGAAATCCAGTCATCACTTCGTCGAAGATTAGCAACGCGTCATATTTTGTGGTTAGTTCGCGCAGCGCATTCAGGAAGCCTGCCGCAGGCGGAACACAACCCATGTTTCCGACTACGGGCTCGACTATTACCGCGGCTATGTCTGCGTGTTGTTTGAAAACATCTTCGAGCGCGGTCGCATCATTGAAAGGAACTGTGACCGTGTGTTGGGCCAGCGACGCAGGGACCCCCGGGCTATCCGGCAGCCCAAGTGTCGCTACGCCCGAACCAGCTTTAACTAACAAACTGTCAGCGTGGCCGTGATAACAACCTTCAAACTTGACCAGTTTATCGCGACCAGTTACGCCGCGGGCCAGCCGGATGGCGGACATCGTGGCTTCGGTGCCGCTATTAACCATGCGTACCATCTCGATTGAAGGCACGGCGGCAATGATTTCTTCTGCGAGATCGACTTCCAGTTCGTTGGGAGCGCCGAAGCTGGTGCCGTTCCGA
>Ga0193725_1000455_pt1 | contig 12326 bp, 9 predicted proteins | sample H2a2metaG_FD_143058 | JGI IMG/M metagenome (GOLD analysis project Ga0193725, IMG submission 143058) | Soil microbial communities from a riparian zone of the East river system, Colorado, United States - H2a2 | ecosystem: Environmental > Terrestrial > Soil > Riparian zone | place: USA: East River... | reverse complement strand
CTGAAGCACGAAGGCGTCGGCCTTGTGGATGACGGCGGCGTGGCGGGAGGAAACGTCGAGATCGCGCTCGGCGTCGAAGCGGACGTCGGAGAGGGGGTGGCGGCCGAGGCCGATGTACGTTTTGCGGAAGCCCTCGACCTGTCCGGCGCGAGCCCCCGAGAGAAACTTGAACTGGGCTTTCACGGGCTCCGCGTGAAGAACCAGAGCAGCGCGGCCAAGACGGCGAGCGCGCCCAGCACGACCGTCAGCAGGCGGCCGCGCGCCTCGCGAGCCTCTTTGTTCGGCACGGGCGGCCGGCTGCCCTTGTAGATCGGCACCGGCTCGGTGCTGGTCTCCGTGTCGATCAACGGGTACACCTGGTGCCCGACCTCCTCCTGGTCCCCCGACGAGCGGAGGCCCTCGCCGTCGAAGCGCGCCATCACGACGGTGATGTTGTCGGGACCGCCGCGCTGGTTGGCGAGCGCGATGAGCTTGTCGCAGGCGGCGGCGAGGTCGCTCGACTGGGTGACGATCTGCGCGATCTCTTCCTTCTTCACCTGGCCCGAGAGACCGTCGGAGCAGAGCACGAGGACGTCGCCGCGCCGCACCTCCTGGTGCGTCAGGTCGACCTTGACCTTGGGATCGGGGCCGAGCGCCTGGAGGATGATGTTGCGCCGTTCGCTCTGCGCCGCTTCCTCTTCGGTCAGCTCGCCGGCTTCGACGAGCCGCTGCATCAGCGATTGATCCTTGGTGAGCTGGTGCGCTTCGCCGCCGCGCACGAGATAGGCGCGGCTGTCACCCACCTGCGTGAGGTAGAGGTGATCGCCCAGCACGCCCGCGGCGGTCGTCGTCGTCCCCATCCCGCGCACTTCCGGGTGGGCTTTGGCGTGCGCGTGAATGCTGGCGTTGGCGACTTCGACGGCTTCCTTCAGGCGGTGGGCGAAGTGCTGCGGCGTCGGGTCGGATTCGGCGCTCCACGCCTTCATCAGGTGCGCGAAGATCGTGTCGGTCGCCATTTGGCTCGCCAGCTCGCCGGCCGCCGCGCCGCCCATGCCGTCGGCGACGACGAAGAGCGAGCCGCGCTCGCCCAGGTCGTGCTGCCGGACCTGGGGTTGTAGCGACGCGTCTTTACGCGTCAGGTCCGCGACGAGGAAACGATCCTCGTTGTGCTCGCGCGACCGGCCGACGTCGGTCTTGCCGAACACCTGCACGCGAATGGGCTTGGGTGAGCGTCCGAACATGGCTAGCTACACTGCTCTTGGACAAAACGTGAATACGCTGCGCTCGAAGGATTGAGCGTCGACGCCCGCTGCACCCAACTGCAGCCTTGCGGCCTGTCCCCCGCCTTGAAGTACGTGTTGCCGACGACGAAGGCCGCGAACGCCTTGTCGTTCGCGGCAATGCCCCTGGCCTCGTACAGCGCCCGGGCGGAGTCACGCACCAGCGACGTCGGATACGAGTCGATCGAGTCGAGTAGCTGGTTCAGAGCGTCCCCTGCGCCGGCGAGGTTGAAACGGGGCTTCGACCCCGAGTCGCGGTTGCCCAGCGTCTGCGCGTTGCGTACCGCCGGGGTTCCGGTACCCCGTCGTCCCGAATCTGCATTCTGCGTGTCGGGCCGGATCGCCGCCGTGTCCGGCGACACAGCATTGTTCTTCTCGCCCCCCGACAGCGCCACCCACGCCCCGCCCGCCGCGAGCACGACGACCACGCCGACCGCCACCGGCACCATCGACCGCCTCTTGGGTGCCGGGGCGGGAGCGCGCGTCGCCGAGATCCGATCGATCCGCTGCGTGAGTCCCGCCGACGCGTCGAGGAGTTGTGTCTTTCCTTCAGTATCGGTCAGACCGGCGCGCGTCTGCGGCACGCCGCTCGTCGCGCCACGCGCCAGCCCCGAGACCGACGCCACGTCGTCCGCGAACTTCGCGACCGTTTGATAGCGGTCGGTCGGAGTGCGCGTCAGCGCCGCGTCGAGCACTCCCTGCAAGCCGGGTGGAAACGTCAGATCGGGGCGCGACTCGGCGAGTTTGGCGGGCTCGTCGGTCAGCCGTTTGATCATCGTCTCCTGCACCGTGGTCGCCTCGAACGGCAGTTTGCCGGCGAGCATCCGGTAGAACACCAGGGCGAGCGAGTAGAGGTCGCTCCGCCCGTCGAGCTTGTCGCCCGAGAGCTGCTCGGGGCTCATGAACTCCGGCGTGCCCACGACGAGTCCGGTCTTCGTCACCTTCTGACCCGACTCGTCGCCCCCCACCGCCTTGGCGATCCCGAAGTCCACGACCTTCACCTGGTCGCCGCCCTTTTTCTGCGCCAGCATGATGTTGTCGGGCTTCAGGTCGCGGTGGACGATGCCGAGATCGTGCGCCGCCTGCAGCGCGTCGGCGACCTGCGTGAAGATGCCCACGGCGCGCCGCACCGGCAGCGCGCCCTCACGCTCGAGCAGGTCCGTGAGCGGCTCGCCCTCGATGAACTCCATGGCGAGGTAGATCAGCCCTTCGGGCGTCTCACCAAAGTCGTAAATCGCGCAGACGTTGGGGTGCGTGATGCGGCTGGCGTTCGACGCCTCGCGGTTGAAGCGGGCTACAGCGTCCGGGTCATGCACCATAGAAGGGTTCATCACCTTGATCGCCGAGCGCCGTCCCATCTTCACGTGCTCGGCGAGATACACCTGGCCCATCCCGCCTTCGCCCAACTTCTTGATCACATGATAGCGGTCCGCCACTACCTGCCCGACGAGGTCGGCTGCCGGCGCCGACGATCGCAGCGTCTGCCCGTCGTTGGGACAGAACTTCACGTCATCCGCGTACTCGGTGGAGCACACCGGGCAGACCTTCACGACGGCAGCTCGATGCGCAGAACCTTGTCGCCCACCATGATCCGCGAGTCCTGCTGCAGCACCATCGCGCCGCGCGCCGCGATCGCGACGCCGTTGCGGCTGTGGTCGTCGAGCAATACGAAGTCGGCGTCCTCGGAGCGGACCGTCGCGTGCTGGGCGCTCATCGACGGGTCGTACGGGAAGATCCAGTCCCCGCGCTCGCGCCCGATGTGCACGTCGCGGCCCGGCGACAGCTGAATCGTGTCGCGCGAGCTGCCGTCCGAGCGCAGCTGCGTGAGGCTCGCGATGTCGGCACTCGGTGACAGACTGCCCATGCGCTTGGTGGCGTCGGCGTCGGGCGCGTGCGGGCCGGGATAGCCGAGGCGCCGGAACCGGATCACTTGAGACCCGATGAGGAACTGGTCGCCGTCCACCAGGCGGTAGGGGGCCTCGAGAAAGACCCAGGTGCCGTTGCGGCTGCCGAGATCGCGCACCTCGAGCCGGCCGTCCTCCCACGACAGCTTGGCGTGTAGCGGCGACATGAACGGGTCATCCTGGAACGTGATGTCGCCGTCCATGCGGCCGATGCTCGTGGACGTCTGTTTACGCTCGAAACGCTGCACCTCGACGCCCGCCTCGGCGAGCAGCACGAGGGTCAGACGTTGGTCGCTGCGGCGGTCGGGCGTGAAACGGCCCAGCACGCTGGGGTCGATGGCGGAGCCGCACACGGGGCAGGCGTGACCTTCGGCAGCAGGCGAGGGGGGGGGAGGGAGCACGCTCGTGCGCGAGACGCCGGCACCGGCGGCGGCGGCTGCCACCGCGGCCTTGGCCGCGGCGGCCTGGGTCAGCGGCTTGCCGCAATCGGTGCAGAACTGCGCGCCGAGCTCATTCTGCCGGCCGCAGAAGGTGCAGGCGCTCACGCGCGGAGGTGCTCCACAGGGCGCATAAATTAAGGTAGGCCAATCTATTGGGCAAATGGACGCGTCGAAAGGGCCCAGCCGTCCCTGACGTAGCGCGAACGCCCGCGCCCTGAACCAGCGTCATTCCGGCGGCGTATAATGCAGCCGAGCATGTCGCGCACACTCCTCTTCCTGTTCGTCCTGGCCGCCGGCGCGGCCCCGTCGCTGCCGGCACAGTCACCCGCCGACCGGGCGAGCATCGAGACGTTGCGCGACTCTCTCTCCACGTCACAGGACAGCGCCGGTCTCGGCCGGCTCGAAGCAGGGGCGATTGCGGCCGCGAGGCAGCGTCGCGACGATCCGCTGGTCCATCTGCGGCTCGGCTTCATCGGATACCGGCTCGGCGAGGTAACCGGCGGCAAGTCGCACTATGACGACGCCGCCGGCGAATTCGAGTGGGCCGCCGAGCTGCGGCCCGATTGGCCCTACCCCTGGTACGGCCTGGGACTCTCCGAGCTGGCGCTGGGCGAGAGCTCCGTGCTCGCGATCGAGAATCTTCGTCAGATGCTCGGCAAGGATTACCTCTCCAAGGCGGCGCGCGCGTTCGCGCACGCCACCGAAGTGGATCCGAGCTTCGCGTTCGCGGTCGTGGATCTCGCCAACACCGCCCTCACCCAACGCATCAAACCCCGGCTCGACGTCGCGCTGTCGGCGGTGCGTCTCGCCGCCGCGTCGCCCGCGGGGCGGCACGGCGACGTGCAGCTCGTGCGCGGTCGGGTGGAGCGGGAAGCCGGCGAGGCCGACTCGGCGCTCGCCGGCTTCCGCGCCTACCTGGCGGTGGGCGGGGATTCAGGAGTCGGGCTCCTCGAGCTGGCCCGCACGTACTATTTCGCCCGCCGCGCGGCCGACGGGTGGAGCACCTATCTGGCGGGCGCGCGCGCCGCCACGTCGGCGCCGGCGCTGACCCTCTATCGGTCCGACCTCTCGTGGATCGCCGACTCCGCGGAGCTGGCGGCATTCGACGCGCTGCCCGATCCGCCCGCCCGCGCGCGCTGGCTCGAGGCGTTCTGGAGCCGCCGCGACGTGGTGGAGGCACGCGACGTGGGAGAGCGTCTGGCGGAGCACTACCGCCGCTGGTTCTACGCGCGCCGCACCTTCCGGCTCGTGAGCCGGCACCGCCACTACGACATCACCGAGGTGTACCGCGCCAAGCAGGTCGAGTTCGATGACCGGGGTGTGATCTACTTGCGTCACGGCGAACCCGACCGGCGCGCGCGGTTCGCATGCCACGACACGGACCAGGCCAACGGCGAAGGCTGCGCGGCCAATGAGAGTTGGCTGTACCGCCGGGACGAGAAGGACGGGGGAGACCTGATCTTCCACTTCGCGGCGCGCGGTGACGTGCAGGACTACAAGTTGATCGAGAGTCTCGTGGACGCCCTCGGCTTCCGGCGCGGCGTGCAGGCCGGCACGTATTCCGATCCCCAGGTGTCGGAGCTGTACGGCTCGCGCGACGAGTTTGGCGGGCTGTTCGCGCGTGTGTCGCATAGCCTCAACGCGCCGGGCAGCGCCCTTGCCGAGGACCGCGCCCATGGCCGCCGCAGCATCGCCGTGGGGACGACGAGCGACAGCTACGCGCAGCGGTTCGATCAGCCCCTCGACGTCGTGGCGAGCGAGTTCGTGGTCGGGACCGACTCGGGCATTCCGATGCTGCACGTCGTGTTCGCGGTCCCCGGAGATCGGTTGACCGGTGAGCCGGCTCAGGGGAGCAGCGGCGGCCTCCTCTACCCGCTGCACTTCCGCATCGTGGTTTCCGATTCCACCAACCACATCGTGGCGCGGCTCGACACGCTGCGCATCTTCGGGGCGCGCCAGGCCCTGCGCCAGCCGGCGTATCTCACGGGGTGGCTGGCGCTCGCGGTCCCGCCGGGCCGGTATCGCTACCGGCTCCTCGTGACGACGCCCGACGGCAGCGCGGGGGATCTGGTGCGGCGGGACTCGCTCGACATCCCGGCGTTGGGCGGCGGTCACTTCGCCGTCAGCGACGTGGTGGTCGGACGCGAGGGCTCGGGGCTCGTGTGGGTGGCCGCGGCGGACGACACTGTGCGATTGAACCCGCTCAGTCGCTTCCCCGAGGGGAGCGCCGCCGAGTTGTACTACGAAGTGTACGGTCTGACGCGCGGCGCGCCGTATCACACGGTCGTGCGGCTGGAGCGCGAAGGCCGGCGCTCGCTGTTCGGCGGCCGGCGCGCCGCCGTGCTGCTCGAGTTCGACGCGGCCGCCGAGGGACCCGTCACGCGCGTGCACCGGGGCGTGGCGCTGCGCGACGTCGGCAAGGGCACCTATCGTTTGACCGTTGTCATCACCGATCCCGCCAGCGGCGTCACCGCGACCCGCACGCGGCGTTTCCAAGTCGTCGCGCGTTAGTTAAGTTACCGCGGCTCCTTCGGAGACCGGATTGTATTGCTCCCGTTGCGGCACCCAGAATAAGGACAGCGCGAAGTTCTGCGACTCCTGCGGCCTCGACCTGACGGCGACGACGCCGTCCGGCGCGATCAAGGAGCCACAGGAGCTCACCGAAATCGAGATGGTGCGCAAGGAGCTCGAAAAAGAGTACGAAGTGATCGACGAGCTGGGCCGCGGCGGGATGGCGATCGTCTTCAAGGCCAAGGAAACCGAGCTCGATCGCGAAGTCGCCATCAAGGTCCTGCCATTCTCCCTCGCGTTCGACAAGGAGTTCGTCGAGCGGTTCCAGCGCGAGGCCCGCACCTCCGCCAAGCTCGAGCACCCGAACATCATCCCGATCTACCGCGTCGGGAAATCGGGGCGGGTCATCTACTTCGTCATGAAGTTCCTGCGCGGCAAGCCGCTCTCGAGCGTGCTCGCCGCGCGCGGTGCCGGGCTGCCGCCCGCGCAGATCCGCAGCGTGCTCGTTGACGTATGCCGCGCGCTCGCGTACGCGCACAAGAGCGGCATCGTCCATCGCGACATCAAGCCCGACAACATCATGTTCGACGAGCACGGGCACGCGGTGGTCACCGACTTCGGCATCGCCAAGGCGGCCTCGGGGGGCAAACTCACCGGGACCGGCATGTCGATCGGCACGCCGCACTACATGAGCCCCGAGCAGGCCAAGGCGCAGGCCCTCGACGGCCGCAGCGACATCTATTCACTCGGCGTCGTCGCCTACCAGTGCCTCACCGGCGCCGTCCCGTTCGACGGCGAGGACTCCTTCTCCATCGGCTATAAGCACATTATGGAGGAGCTCCCCCAGCCGCCGCTCGAGAACCCCGAGAAGCGCCAGCTGTTCGAGATCGTCAAGAAGATGATGGCGAAGCTCCCCGAGCAGCGGTTCCAGAACGCCGAAGAGCTGATTGGCGTGCTGGAAAGCGGGCGCTCCGTCTCGTTCACGACCGACGCCACGATGGCCCTCCCGTCGATGGCCGGCGTGCGACTCGCCTCCGCGCCCACGACGCCGCTCCCGCGCGTCACCGGTACACGCCCGCCCCCGACGGTCGCTGGCGAGCGGAAGCACTCCGTGCTCGGCGGCCTCGTGCTGTGGCTCTTGATCGTCGGCGGCGTGCTCGGTGGCGGCGGGTTTTACGCCTACAAGCAAGGCTTGATCTTCGCGGCCAAGCCGGCGGTCGACAGCACCGCCGCGCGCGACTCGGTGGCGCGGGACAGCACCGCGCGCCACGACTCGCTCGTGGCTGTCGCCGCCGACTCGGCGCGTCGCGACAGCGCGCGGACGGCGACCACACGTACCCCCCTCGCGCCCCCCGGCACGCCCGGGCGACTCGTCCTGCAGGGCGTGCCGCAAGGCGCCAGGGTGCTCATCGACGGCCAACAGGTCCGCGGCACGGCGCTCGACATGCCGCCCGGGGTCCACCGCGTCGCCGTGCGCGTCGCCGGATACCAGACGTTCGACCGCCAGGTCATCATCTCACCCGGGGAAGCGAGCACCGTGAAGGTGCTGCTCGAGGCCTCGGGGGACGACCAGGTCGGCCCCTGCGACCAGTTCGGCCCGGCCTACAATCAAGACAACCTCTGCTTCGACACCCGGCCGATCCCATTGTCACCGACCTTGATCCCCGTGGCGGCCGATGCGCCCATCTTCCCCCGCCAGTCGATCCTCCTGATCAAAGTGTCGCGCGAGGGGACGACGCTCGAGTCGCGCGTGTACGCCCCCTCCAACGTCGAGACCTTCAACAATGAAGCCCAGGACATGGCGCGCACGCTGCGCTGGAACCCCGCCCAGAAGAACGGCGAGCCGGTGGAAGCGTGGGTCCAGTGGCGCTTCCAGCCCGTGAGACAGTAAATCGGCCGGATCCATCGCACCGCCTTCATCGCCCCCGGGGCCGTCGTGCTCGGGGACGTGACGCTCGGGCCCCGCTCGAGCGTGTGGTACCAGGCTGTGCTCCGCGGCGACATGGCGGCCATCACGATCGGTGAAGCCACCAACATCCAGGACGGGACGATCGTGCACGTGGACGAGGGCAAGCCCGCCTCGATCGGCGCCCGCGTGGGCGTCGGGCACCGCGTGATCCTGCACGGCTGCACCGTGGAGGACGAGTGCCTGATCGGGATGGGGAGCGTGTTGCTCAACGGGGTGGTGATCGGGACCGGCAGCGTCGTGGCCGCCGGGGCCGTGCTCCCCGAGGGGATGGTGGTCCCGCCCGGGTCGTTGGTGATGGGAGTCCCGGGCCGGGTGGCGCGCAGCGTGGACGATGGGTTGCGCGCGCGCATTCGGGGCACGTGGCAGCACTACGTGGTGGAGGCGGAGCGACACCGCCACGGGGCGTTCCCACCGGCGAGTGGACAGCGACCACGGCGGCAACAGTAACCGCCTTCGTACCCGTTTCGTACCCGGCGGCGCTGGTTCGTACTCTTTTAGTGGTGCCTCGACGGCGCGAGCATGAAAGCACTGTCAGCGTCCCAATAGGTGGGGGACGTTTCGGGCATCCTAGTGGAGCCGAACCATGTTGACGGATCAAAGGCTCTCTGAAGTGACAAGCACGGCGCCGACGGTCGAGAGCGGTCTCTCACTCTTCTTTTCCCGGGGGAAAGGGCGCGGGCATGCTATCCCCGACCTCGAGATCCTCCGGGAATTGAAGCAAATCGACAGTGGTGTCGATGTTCAATTCGTCTCGTACGCAACCGGTGCGGCAACCTTCAAGGCGGAAGGTCACAGCGTCGTCGATCTGGCGCTTCCGGAAGACAACAGCTTCGTGGACACGATAATCCTCGCCTATCGTGCCATCCGTGATCTCCAGCCGAAGGTCGTCATCTCACACGAGGAATTTGGCGCGCTGGTCGCAGCGAGGCTCGCGCATGTCCCGTCCATCTATATCGCCGCCTGGTTGCCTCCCACTGGCAGCGTTGCCGCGGAATCGTTGACATCTGCCGAGGCGATCATCATGATCGAGCGTCCCGGGATATTTCCGTCGCTCCCCGGATTGACCGCACGCCCGGAGTATGTGGGACCGATCCTGCGCAAGATGAAGTACAGTCTGGAAGACCGGCCCCGCCTGAGGAACGAGCTTGGCATGGAGCACGACGCCCTCGCGATCCTCGTTGTGCAGGCAGGTGGGTGGACTGAAGAGAGCGCTCCGATCTGTGATACCGTGCTCTCCGCGTTCCTTGCGGTCCGGCGCCCGTCGAAGCGCCTGTACTGGTTGGCCGGGAAGGACTTCGATTTCCTGCAGAAGCGGACCGCCGGCGTTCCCGGTGTCGAAGTCATCGAGTACTGCACCCCGGTTGAGCGTCTCATTGTTCCTTGCGACGTCGTGATTACGAAGGGCACACATCAAATCACGCTGGATGCCGCGACGCTGGGCGTCCCATCGATCTCCCTATCAGCCGGTCTCAATCCGATCGACGACGCACTCGTTCCCCGAATACACAACAACGTCGCATTGATGGCAAACGCCGTCGACAGCCTCGTGCTGCTTGAATACATCGACACTGTGACCTCCGCGACCGCCGCGCGGCCGCCCGCCTGGACCCGGTCTGATGCGAAAGGAGCTGAACGGGCGGCGGCAATAATCGTGGAGACCATCCGGCGGGTTGTTACGGAATGAGCACTCGCTGCGGGCCGCCCTCCGTTTCCGTCTGTATTCCGGTCCGCAATGGCCAAGACCACCTCCGTCACACGCTTGTGAACCTGCTAGTCCATTCGACATACCCGCCAGATCGGTGGGAAGTGCTGCTCGGAGACCATGAATCGACTGACGCGACGTCCACTATCATCGCTGATTTTCAGGAGCGATTCCCCTGTGTTCGGAGTATCCGTGTGCCCTTCCATGGGCCCAATAGGGCATGCGTGCGCAATAAAATGATCGAGGAAAGCAAGGGAGAACTTCTCGTCTTCATCGATCACGACGTGTTGGTATCCGACCAGCTTCTCTGGAAGCACGTCGAAGCGCACGACCAGTTTCCTTCGTCCATCGTGGCCGGCGCGATCTTTGGGATTGTTCTCGATCGGGACCTGGGGCGTTTCAGCGGCCAGCTGCAGCTCGATCACATTTCGGCGTCCCACTCCGTGCTTGCGAGCAGCCACGAGCTTTCAGATCCCCGCATGAGATCGGGTAGCGTGCCGGAGGGGATCGACGCGGTGGACGTGCTTCAGGCTCCCGCGCCCTTTCGCTTCTTCTGGGGTGGCAACCTGTCGGCGTACCAGTCCGATATCGATGCGTGCGGCCGGTTTGACGAAGCCTACGATGGCTGGGGGTTGGAGGACGACGACTTTGCGCAGCAGTTTCGAGTCGGCGGGCGCGGGATGGCGTTCTCGCCCGCGGCGTGGGCATTTCATTTGCCAGGCAACGGCAATGGCTGGAATCAACTTGCGGAATGGCGGCAGAACTTCGACACGTTCTTTCGGAAGTTCACGACCCGCGAGATCGAGGGCTACTCGGTATACGGGTCCGCACTGTTGCCACTCGGCATGGCGCGGCTCGAAGGATTCCTGGGTGAGCTTAGGCTCATCGACACGAGTGCGACCCTCGCGAGAGCGGCGCCCCGTCTGGGCCCGCCACACGGTAGGCGCCTGTGTCACTTTGTCGTGGATACCTACGTGGCCCAGGCGCTTCACCTCACCGATGCCTTGAGTCCCTTCGGGACTCTCACCGAGACTCATCGACTGGACGGACGGACTCATTGGTGGCCGCTCTTCGGATTCAGGACACCCTTCGCCGACAAGGAGATCGATGAGGTCGTTATTCTGGTCGAGGTGGTAATGTGGCTTGACCGCTACACCTTGACCCTCGTGCTCGGTGAGACCGCACGCATTGCGAGACGCGCTGTATTCTGCTGCGGCGCGGACACCGAGGTGCGAGCGGGTGGCTTCCCGGTGAACGTGCTGCGCGAGATCCTGAGCACGCTCAATTTTGCCAGTTTCACCTGGATGACCGTGTAGGAGGCTCGCACTGGAGGAACGACGATGATCAGCGACACGAGAGACCTATTCCAGCAGCTGGTCGGTGGTGATGAGGCGCGTTTCTTTCGCGAGCACTGGCGGAAGCGCACGTTGTTTACCGAAGCAGCTGTTCCTGAGTTTCGCACTCTGTATGACTATACGCATTTTCTGGATGACTACCGTCACCTTGACTTCCATGACGCCACGCTTCTAGCCGGAGTTGATGACCAGCGCTGTCGCGTCATGGTGCGACCAGATAACGGGAGGCTGGTTGACGAGGCTCTGGCTCGGGGTATGTCGGTGGTATTACAGGCCCTCTTGTTGCCGCAGACTGGGCTGGAGCTACCCCCGCGTTGGCAGTTGTTCTTGAATCTCTACGACGCCCTCTGCGATTACCTGCTCCCAGGCTTACCCTCGCGCGTCGAACCTGGTGGAGCCGTCGCGGCGTTGGACATCTTCTGCACTGCCTCGGAAACGTCGATTGGAGGCCACTACGACACGGGGGATGTGTTCTACTTCGTGCTCGACGGCGAGAAAGAATGGACCGTCGAATTGGTTCCTGACGCGGAAGAAGGGCATCGATTGGCCGCGGAGGGGACCAACTATCAGCGGGACCGACTGGCGCTCAACGAGCACATGAAGCTTAGCGTCAAGCCCGGAGACTGCCTCTACGTGCCGCCGTACACCTATCATCGTGTCCGCTCGACTGGTCGGAGCCTGGCGATTTCCTTCGGGTTGCCGACATTCACCGAAGTCACGCTCTTACGAGCAGCTCTGAGTCGCATTCAAAAAGAGCGCATGATCTACGATCCTCTTCCGAGTTTTCCGCGAACCGAAAGTGCGTTGTTTCGAGAAGCCGAAGAAGAGGTCAGGAGGCGAGCGTTGGGTGTCCTGGACCTCTTGGTGACCAAATAATGAGACCGGAGTGAGACCGCGATTGTTGTAGCACTTTGAGCAGGTCGCGATCCTTGGAGCGGATTCGAGCGCCGCGCCCGCCTGCGCACGGATCCGTTCTGGTTTTGTACGGTGAGAATCGAATTCGTACCTCCGGCACGCTCGAGCTCTCTGGGGTAAATTATGGGCCTACTCCCTTTGCACACTCTTGACGGGGGGTGCCGTGAGCGGTACGCCGTCGCTGCACGTCGTTGCTCGAGAACGAACGACCCTCGTTGCGCTATTGCATGAACACCTTGGTCGATGTGCGCGCATCTGCCTGCACACAACG